>Ga0210040_10000499_pt1 | contig 65311 bp, 51 predicted proteins | sample CryGeyCG12114_NA_FD_185462 | JGI IMG/M metagenome (GOLD analysis project Ga0210040, IMG submission 185462) | Groundwater microbial communities from aquifer - Crystal Geyser CG19_WC_8/21/14_NA (SPAdes) (version 2) | ecosystem: Environmental > Aquatic > Deep subsurface > Groundwater | place: USA...
AGCCTGCTTTTCCGCCCCGGTTATTACAACAAAACACTATATAACATAACATGGTAGTTTTAAAGTTTGGCGGATCTTCCGTAAGCTCACCCCAGAATATCTTAAAGGTATTAGATATTGTTAAGTCTCATCGTTCCATTAACCAGTTAACCGTAGTAGTATCGGCTTTTGGCGGCCTTACCGACTATTTAATTGCCACCAGTAAACTGGCCGAAAAAGGCGACGATGCTTTCCGGCAGGAACTGAAAATTATTGAAGAACGCCACTTAAATGCGGTGAAAGACCTGGTACACGCCAAGCGCCAGAGCTCTATTATGGCTAATATCAAGTTTATGCTCAATGAACTGGAAGATATTATGCAGGGCGTTTTCCTGGTAAAAGAGTTAAGCCCTAAAACCCTGGACTTTATCCTGAGTTTTGGTGAGCGCCTTTCTTCTTATATTGTAGCAGAAGCCTTTAAGGAAAATGGCCTGAATGCCCGTGCCCTGGACTATCGCCATTTTATTATAACCGATTACAACTTTGGCAATGCCCGGGTAAATTTTGAGTTAACCAATGTTAATATTCAAAACCATTTAGTAAACTCCGAAGAAATATTAGTAGTGCCGGGTTTTATCAGCACCACCGAGCAAGGCGAAACCACTACCCTGGGCCGGGGAGGCTCTGATTATACAGCCGCTATAATTGCCGCTGCCGTGGATGCATCGTCGTTGGAAATCTGGACCGATGTAAGCGGCATGATGACCGCTGATCCGCGGCGGGTAAAAAAAGCCATTCCCATCGAAGAATTATCGTACGAAGAGGCCATGGAGTTATCGTACTTCGGGGCTAAAATTATCTATCCGCCCACTATTCAGCCGACGCTATCAAAACGCATTCCCATCCGGTTAAAAAACACGTTTGCGCCGGAAGCAGCCGGTACGCTTATTTCGCAGCACCCGCGCAGCAGCGAAGCCCCGGTGCGGGGTATTTCTTCTATCGAAAACATTGCTTTGCTTACTATTTCGGGCAGTGGCATGGTGGGCGCTTCGGGGATTGCGATGCGCTTTTTTGGCGCTTTAGGCCGCAAAGGCGTAAACGTTATTTTAATTACCCAGGCATCGTCGGAACACGCCATTAGCGTTGGTATTAACCAGAAAGATGCTACGCGGGCCCAACTGGCAATAGAAGAAGAATTTACCCTGGAAATACAGGCCGGCATTGTTGATCAGGTGCAAATTGAAAGCGACCTGTGCATTGTGGCTTTGGTAGGCCAGAATATGCGGAACACGCCCGGCGTAGCGGGCAAATTATTCAGTTCTTTAGGCCGTAACGGTATTAATATCCGGGCTATTGCCCAGGGCACTTCTGAGCTGAATATATCGTGTGTAATCCCTAAAAAAGACGAAGAAAAAGCGCTGAACACGCTGCACGAGTCTTTCTTTTTATCGGAAACCAAAACCCTGCATTTGTTTGTAGTAGGGGCCGGCACCGTGGGCGCTACTTTACTCAACCAAATCAGCAGCCAGGCAGCATATTTATACAAGACGCACAACACTGATTTAAAATTGATTGGATTGGCCAATACCCGCAATGCCCTTTTTCAGGAAGAAGGTATTCCGCTGGAAAATTGCAAGGAAGCTTTAGAGCAGACCAACCAGAAACTGGATATCGATACTTTTGTAGATAAAATACTGGAGCTGAACTTATCGAACGCTGTTTTTGTGGATTGCACCGCCAGTGCCGATGTGGCCGCTGTGTATAAAACGCTTCTGGACCGTAGTGTATCGGTGGTAACACCTAATAAAATAGCGGCTTCCGGTAATTACCATACTTACAAAGAGCTAAAAAGCCTGGCCGCCCGCCGCAACGTTAAATTTCTGTACGAAACCAATGTGGGCGCCGGTCTACCCATTATCAGCACCTTAAACGACCTGATCCGGAGCGGCGACAAAGTATTGAAAATTGAAGGTATTTTCTCCGGCACCATGAACTACCTGTTTAATACCGTTAGCGCCGAAAAGCATTTAAGTAAGGTGGTGCAGGAAGCCATGGATTTAGGTTACGCCGAGCCCGATCCGCGCATTGACCTAAGCGGTAAAGATGTGGCCCGGAAAATATTGATACTGGCCCGTGAAACCGGCGAAAACCTGGAACTGGAGGACGTACACATCAAACCGTTTTTACCCGCTAATTGCTTAGCCGATGGCCCGATGGATGAATTCTGGCAGAACTTGCATCAGTATGAAAAGACATTTGAGGCCCAACGCGCCGAAGTAGAAAAAGCCGGCAAAGGTTATCGTTTAATTGCTTCCTGGGAAGATGGCAAAGCCAAAGTTGAACTGCGGGAAATAGAAAAAGGCCATCCGTTTTATTCGGTTTCGGGCAGCGATAATATCATTTTATTCACGACCGAGCGTTACAAAGTGCAACCTCTGATTATAAAAGGATCCGGGGCCGGCGCCGAAGTAACTGCCGCCGGGGTATTTGCCGATATTATCCGGATTGCGAGTTAGTTTTTAAGTCCATGGTCGATGGTCCATAGACTTCAATAGAAATAAAACAAAAAGATAGTTGTCGCGAGCACGCCTCGCACGTGATGATTTTCTTCTGGCCTCCGGCCAGGTGAAACATGAATTGAACGTGTACTGGCCGGAGGCCAGATAAAGAATAGGCGCGAGCGAGGCGTGCTCGCGCCAGCAATATAAAAATTATAAATCTTTAGGCTATGGACAGTCGACCATGGACTATGGACTAAAAATATGAAAGAAAGTATTCGGGTTTTTTCGCCGGCCACGGTAGCCAATGTGGCTTGTGGGTTTGATGTGCTGGGCTTCGCGTTGGAAAGCCCCGGCGATGAGATTGAAGTGCGTAAACAAGACGAGCCGGGCTTTACGGTTATCAATAAAACCAAGGACACCGTTTTTCCGGCGGATGTAAATAAAAATACAGCCGTAGTTTCGCTGCAGGCTTATTTGCAGCACATTCAGTCGGAGCAAGGCTTCGAAATTACTTTTCATTCTAAAATAAAACCCGGCAGCGGCATTGGCTCTAGTTCGGCAAGCGCGGCGGCCAGCGTATTTGCCGTTAACGAGCTACTGGGCAAACCTTTATCCCAATCCGAATTAGTGCAGTTTGCCATGCAGGGCGAAAAAGCGGCTTGCGGCGTAGCCCACGCCGATAACGTAGCCCCGGCCCTACTGGGCGGCTTTGTTTTGGTAAGAAGTTACGACCCGCTGGACGTAATTGAAATACCTTACCCGGAAGAATTATACGCGACAATCATTCACCCGCAGATAGAGGTTAAAACCGAAGATGCCCGCAAGATTCTGAAAAAAGGTATTACGCTAAAAGATGCCGTAACGCAGTGGGGCAACATTGCCGGTTTAATTGCCGGCTTAATGAAAGGTGATTATGCTTTGATTGGCCGCTCTTTGAAAGATGTGATTATTGAACCGGTGCGCTCCATGCTCATTCCGGGTTACGATGCGGTAAAAGATGCCGCCATGGAAGCAGGTGCTTTAGGCGGTAGCATTTCGGGTTCCGGCCCATCTATGTTTGCTTTAAGCAGTTCTTTCGAAACAGCACAAAAAGTAGCCCAGGCCATGACCCAAACGTTTAGCCAGTTCGAAATTGAGAACCTCAGTTATATATCCAAAATCAATAAAAATGGGCCGAAGGTTTTGTAGGTTTTAGTGATTAGTTAGTAATAAAAGGCAACAAAGAAAAGGTTAAAAACTTTAATGATCATGCCATTAAATTAATCAACAAAGAACCAATTAGCCCATTAAAAACAGAATAAAATAATTCCTAAAACCATGGACTATAGTCCGTGGACTATCGACTAAATTATGGCTTTCTACAGTACTAATAAACAAGCACCGGTTGCCAACCTGAAAGAAGCAGTGGTAAAAGGCCTGGCCGAAGACAATGGTTTGTTCATGCCGGCGCATATCCCGGCGTTGCCGACTTCTTTCTTCCAGCATATAGAAAAATTGTCGTTGCCGGAAATTTCTTTGGAAGTAGCCGCTACGCTCTTGCAGGATGAAATTTCGAGAGAAGAGTTGCGACCCATTGTAGAAGACAGCCTGAACTTTGATATTCCGGTGGTGCCGGTGCACGACAGTATATATTCCCTGGAGTTATTTCACGGACCTACGCACGCTTTTAAAGATGTAGGCGCCCGTTTTATGGCCCGCTTGTTAGCTCATTTCACCAAAGATGTAGATAAACAACTAACCGTACTGGTAGCTACTTCCGGCGATACCGGCAGTGCCGTAGCAGCGGGTTTTCTGGGTGTACCGGGCATTGAAGTAGTTATTCTATACCCTAGCGGCAAAGTAAGTGATATCCAGGAAAAACAACTTACCACCTTGGGCCAGAACATTACGGCCCTGGAAGTTGACGGCACCTTCGACGACTGCCAGTTCCTGGTAAAAAAAGCGTTCCTGGACAAAGACTTAAACCAGAAAATACAGCTTACTTCGGCTAACTCTATTAATATTGCCCGACTAATTCCGCAGTCTTTTTATTACCATTATGCTTACGCGCAGGTAAAAGAGCAAGGTAAAGAGGTTGTTTTTGCCACGCCCAGCGGCAATTACGGCAACATTACAGGCGGTATATTAGCCAAACGCATGGGCTTGCCGGTGCATAAATTTATTGCCGCTACCAACTTAAACGATGTGGTGCCAGAATATTTGCATACCGGTCATTTTATTCCGCGGCCTTCTGCCCATACTATTTCCAATGCCATGGACGTTGGTAATCCCAGCAACTTTGCCCGTTTAATGGATATGTTTGATAATTCGCTGGAAAATATCCGGGAAGAAATAATAGGCTACAGCTTTACCGACACGGAAACCCGCCAGCTCATGCAGCAAGTGTATCAGCAATACAATTATATGCTCGATCCGCACGGCGCTATTGGCTACGGGGCTTTACAGAAATATTACGGAGAAGAAAACCAGGCAACCGGCCAGATCGGTATTTTCCTGGAAACCGCGCATCCGGCCAAATTTATTGATGTAGTAGAAAGCACCATTGGTCAGCCTATAGCTATTCCGACCAATCTGCAACGATTGCTGCACCAAGAGAAGGTTTCGGTATTATTGCCCAATTCTTACGAAAATTTAAAAGAGTACTTACTTTCCCGCGCTTAAATTGCTAAATTTAAAAACTTTAAAAAATATATTCCTTATTCTCCTTAACTATTAGTAACTTCAAAAAATACCTACCCGGTATTTAGATGTATTTATAAAATTTTAGCTCTTTATATGATGAATAACAAGGTCCATATCTTCGACACGACGCTCCGCGACGGTGAACAGGTTCCCGGTTGCCAGCTTAATACCCGCGAAAAAATTGAAGTGGCTTTGGCGCTCGAAGAACTGGGCGTTGATATTATAGAAGCCGGTTTCCCTATTTCGAGTCCCGGCGATTTTACTTCTATCGTCGAAATCTCCAAAGCACTTTCGGAGCCGGTAATTTGCGCCTTAACCCGCGCCCGGAAAGAAGATATTGACGTGGCTGTTGATTCCTTAAAATACGCCAAGCGCAAGCGCATCCACACCGGTATCGGCGCTTCGGATATGCACATTAAATATAAATTTAACTCCACCCGCGAAGACGTACTGGAGCGCGGCGTGTGGGCCGTAAAATACGCCAAACAGTTTGTAGAAGACGTGGAGTTTTACGCCGAAGATGCCGGCCGGGCCGATTTACCCTTCCTGGCCCACATGATCGAATCTGTTATTGCGGCCGGTGCTACTGTAGTAAATATTCCGGACACTACTGGCTATACCTTACCCTGGGAATACGGGGCGAAAATAAAATACCTGCGCGAAAACGTTAAAAACATCGATCAGGCCATTATCTCGGTGCATTGCCACAACGATTTAGGTTTGGCTACCGCCAACTCTATTGCCGGCGTTATGAACGGCGCCCGCCAGATTGAGTGTACCATTAACGGGATTGGCGAACGGGCCGGTAATACGTCTCTGGAAGAAACCGTGATGATTATGAAAAGCCACAAAGAACTGGAGCTAACCAATGGTATTAATAGTAAACGCATTTACCCCACCAGTCGTTTGGTGTCGCGGCTGATGCGGATGCGCGTGCAACCCAACAAAGCCATTGTGGGGGATAATGCTTTTGCGCACTCTTCCGGCATTCACCAGGACGGCTTCCTGAAACACCGCGAAACTTACGAAGTAATTGATCCGCACGATGTAGGCGTTGATAACTCTTCTATTGTATTAACCGCCCGTAGCGGCCGGGCCGCCCTGAAACACCGCATGGAAAATCTGGGTTATTTTATCAGCAAAGAGGAATTAGATGAAATTTATAAGGATTACCTGGTGTTAGCAGATGAGGTGAAGGTTGTAAACGACGAACACTTAGGCGTACTTTACCAAAAAATAGAGATTAAGAAGGAGAAAGAAGGTATCCGGACCAATTAATAATTATGGCGACTGATAAGAAAACATTATTTCAAAAAATCTGGGATGCGCACGTGGTGACAACCATTGCAGACGGCCCGGATGTATTATACATCGATAAACATTTAATTCATGAAGTAACCAGTCCGCAGGCCTTTGCGGGCTTGGAAAAACGCGGTATCGGCGTATTCCGCACCCAGAATATTCTGGCTACCGCCGACCACAACGTACCCACCAAAGATCAGCACTTGCCTATTGCGGAGCCGCTTTCGCGCTTCCAGGTAGATAAATTAACCGAAAATTGCGATAAGTTCGGAGTAGAATTGTACGGCCTGGGCCATCCGTTTCAGGGCATTGTACACGTAATCGGTCCGGAACTGGGTATTACGCTGCCCGGCATGACCATCGTGTGCGGCGACAGCCACACCTCTACCCACGGTGCTTTTGGTACCATTGCGTTTGGTATTGGTACATCGGAAGTAGAGCAGGTAATGGCTACGCAATGCTTAATGCAAAGCAAGCCCAAAACCATGCGCATCAACATCGAAGGCGATTTAAGCAGAGGCGTATTATCCAAAGATATTATCCTGTATATTATTTCTAAGATATCGATGGGTGGTGCTACCGGTTATTTTGTAGAGTATGCCGGTTCGGCTATTCGCAGCCTGAGCATGGAAGCCCGCATGACCATCTGCAATATGAGCATCGAAATGGGTGCCCGCGGCGGTTTAATTGCGCCCGACGATATTACTTTCGACTACATAAAGAACCGGGAATTTGCACCGCAGGGCGATAAATTTACCGAAGCAGTGGCTTACTGGCGTACTTTATTCACCGACGAAGGTGCTACTTTTGATGTAGAATATACGTTTGATGCCGCCGATATTACCCCAATGATTACTTACGGCACCAACCCCGGTATGGGCATTAAAATAAAAGAGCCTATTCCCACGGTTAATGACTTAAAAGAAGAAAGCGGTAAAGCTTCTTTCGAAAAATCATTGGCCTATATGGGCTTTAACGCCGGCGATACCTTAATCGACAAACCGGTTAATTATGTATTTATCGGTTCCTGCACCAATTCGCGCATCGAAGATTTGCGTTTAGTGGCCCAGTTTGTAAAAGGTAAGCACAAAGCCCCGCACGTAAACGCCATGATTGTACCGGGTTCTAAACAAGTAGAAAAGCAGGCCATTGCCGAAGGTCTGGACCAAATATTAAAAGAAGCCGGTTTCGAACTCCGCGAACCTGGTTGTTCGGCTTGCTTAGGCATGAACGAAGATAAAGTACCCAAAGGTGAATACTGTATCTCAACTTCTAACCGGAACTTTGAAGGCCGTCAGGGGCCGGGCGCCCGCACTTTGCTGGCCAGTCCGCTTACTGCTGCTGCCACCGCCATTACCGGCAAAATAACCGATGTTCGGGAGTTGATTTAGTCGACAGTCGACGGACCACAGTCCACAGACTTTTGACAGCTAATAAGATTAACTTTAAATATCCCTTCAGAGAAAATTAGGGATAATAAATAATAAAGCTAATGCTTTAGGCATAGCTAAAAAATAAGCATAATAAAAATCTGTGGACCGTTGACTATGGTCTGTGGACTAAAATCTGTTATGGAAAAGTTTGAAAAAATTACCGCAACGGCCGTGCCGTTACCCATCGAAGATATTGATACCGACCAGATTATTCCGGCCCGTTTCCTGAAAGCAACTACGCGCGAAGGCTTCGGTGATAATTTATTCCGCGACTGGCGTTACGACAACCAGAATAACCCAAAAAACGATTTTGTGCTGAATAATCCGAATTACAGCGGCAAAATATTAGTAGCCGGTAAAAACTTTGGTTGCGGTTCCAGCCGCGAGCACGCCGCCTGGGCCATTTCGGATTACGGCTTTAAAGTAGTTATCTCCAGCTTCTTCGCCGATATTTTTAAAAACAATGCCCTGAATAATGGTTTGCTGCCGGTACAGGTATCGCAATCTTTTTTAGATACCTTGTTCGATAAAATATTTGCCGATAAAGATACCCAACTGGAAGTAGACTTAGAAGCCCAAACCGTTAGCATTGCCGGTGCCAACCTGGTAGAGCATTTCGATATTAACCAGTACAAAAAAACCTGCCTGCTAAACGGTTACGACGATATTGATTACTTACTGAACCTGAAAGATACAATTGAAACTTACGAGAAAACCAGTAAATATTTGAGTTTGGTAAGTCAGGAGCAGGAAATTGAAGCGTAAGCTTGTTTTTTTTTAATAGAAGAGCCAGTTCGTTTTAAACTGGCTTTTTTGTTCCCACTAGCTAAAGCTAGCGGCAATTCATTTGGGGAGCCTATTTCATTGTTTTTAATCTTCTCTACCAAATTCCTACCTGATGAATTATACCAACTAATATAAAGAGGCTTTCATAGGTGAGAGTAAACTTTATTCATGCCCAAACCCATCATTCTGGAAGAATCTTCTAAGTGATCTAATCAGAAGATTCTTCCAAAATAATGGACTTAGATACGCAAAGCCATTTGGTTTGCTGTTAGGGTAACTACTATTTACTATTTGGTATTACCTCCATCTTTAGATAGAGGAACCAAATGAAGGTAAGAGGCTTAAGCCAACTTTTCAAAACCATAGTTTCACTTAAAATCCTCCTGCTCCTCTGCATAAGTTTTAAGTTAATGATGCTTTTTCTGGTTTTTAATGTAATCGCGCACCTTATCCACCATAGACCCACTCACGGACACTGCAAAATATTCCTCTTGCTATTCAAATTTTCCGGCACATAAGTTGATTTTGTTTATCCAGAAAGAAGATTCTCATTTTATTAGCTGTACTATTTTAGCTATGTTCTGATTTACACCTAAAGAAACCAGGCAATGTACGTGGTTAATATGGCCATTAATAAAATCAATATAAATACCTTTTTCTATGGCGTTCTCCCGAATATGCACAAAAACTTTTTGCCGGATTTCTTTGGTTAAGAAAGGCTCGCAATTTTTAGTAGACTTACCATATGAATCCAGACTTTTACGAAAGGCATAAGTTTGTATCTGTCTAATTTACCTTCTGGGCTAAAGCCCAAGGCTATTCAGGAGCCATTTCATTTGTTTACTCCTACTAAGAATTCGGCGTTTTAAATTTCGATGAAGCGGTTTATTACTTGCTGTCGGCTCTTCCAACCAAATCCTTCTTTAATGAACGCCAAGGAATATGATTGCGGAGTATTGCCGGGAATACGCTTTGTCAGCAACTGCCAAACGAAGTAAAGTACTACCCAAACGAATGCCTTAAAACCTAAATGAAACCAGAATGGATGCCCACGGCGGTGGGTGGCTTACACCGATCTGATGCGGTTTATAGTCCATATCGATGAAACACTTTAAAAGAAGATTTAGTAAATCCTTCGCTATTAACCAACACTTATTTTAATGCCGGTAACTGGTTTCAGTTCATTACTAGGAAGTTCAGGTTTTATTACGCGGTTAAGCAACAAATATAGTTTTGTAATTTTAGCCAATACCAGCATAAACGATAATGCCAGCCTCTTTTCTGAGACATTCTATCCTACTTTGGAAGAAATAATATTGGCTAAAACAGCCTAGCCCGAAATAGATTTACTTAATGCTGTAGTTTAATACCTTAGCAATTACTCTAATGAAACACCAATTGAAGGCAATTTAATACAGTTGCATTTTAACCTATGCCTTACCACAAACGTTTAGATATTCATGCAAAGGCAATAACAAAAAAGGCAGCTATTTAAATAGCTGCCTTTTTGTTTTAGTTAAAAAATGCTGGTTGCCGGCCTTATCTGCCACCAGTAGGTGTCCCACCGGTTGTACTACCAGACGTAGTTCCGCCAGAGGTAGTACCGCCGGTTGTTGTGCCACCCGCGGTTGTGCCTCCTGTAGTGGTTCCACTAGTTGTACCGGTTGTTGTTCCCGTTGTAGTACCGGAGGTTGTGCTACCAGTTGTTCCTGTGGTAGTACCCGAAGTTGTTCCGAGGGTTGTACCTGCAGTAGTACCGGAAGTAGTTCTGGTACCAGTAGTAGTTCTACCGGCAGTAGTACCAGCTGTGGTACCCGTTGTAGTTCTGCCGCTGGTTGTCCCTGAAGTTGTACCACCTGTAGTGCCACTCGTAGTCCTGGGTGTAGCTCTACCGGAAGTAGTTTGGCCAGCTGTTGTTCCGGTTCTCGTACCGGCAGTGGTCCGGCCAGCAGTAGTACCGACAGTTGTGCCCGCCGTAGTTCTGCCGGTAGTTGTACCGGTTGTCGTTCTGCCCGATGTTGTTTGGCCAGTGGTTGTTCCGGCGGTGGTTCCCGCCGTTGTACCGCCAGTGGTAGTTCCACCGGTTGTTTGCCCGGCTGTGGTACCGCTGGCAGTAGTGCCGCTGGTTGTTTGCTCAGTCTGATTAAAGTAACTACCGGCATGCTCGTCCCCGGATGCTAACAGGAAAGCTGCAGGAGTCAATAACGCCACGGCTAAAGCCGAAATCCATCTTTTTCTCATAAATTCTACTTTAAATTTCAAAATCTAACTTAGGTTTACGGTTCTTTAATTAATACGGGCTATAAATAGAAGATGAATTTATACTGGTTTTTATGTTCAAATACTGATAGTAAGATTATAATAAACTACAATTAGCCATGGCACCAAATAAGCTAATGGCAAATAATTACTTACCAGGCTTAGATAATTAAAATATTACCCTTCATTTATTTGACTCAGAATATTGGCCGGTAAAAATATAAGAGCGCCTCATTTTGCACATTTAGTTAATTAAAGAATTCTTTAATTGTTTGGTAAAATCCTGTAAATCTTTAATTTGCACAGATTTACTTTCCATACGCGGATGAAAAAGCCTCATGTTTTGATTTTTGCCTGTCTATTTGCCTGTATTACCATGAGCATGCCGGTCCGGGCGCAAAAAACAAACCAATTACCGGAATTATTACTGCGCATCGACGATATTGGCATGAACCACTCGGTAAATATGGCCATGCAGCAAATTGCCGAGGCCGGCATCCCTTTTTCCACATCGGTGATGTTTGCGTGCCCGTGGTACCAGGAAGCGGTAGCTATACTAAAAAAATATCCGGCGGTATCGGTAGGGGTGCATTTAACTTTAAATTCCGAATGGAAGTATTACCGCTGGGGTCCGGTGCTGGGCCAGAAAGCCGTACCCAGTTTAGTTGATGAAGTTGGCTATTTCCGGCCATCGAGCGAAGAATTCCTGAAAAGTAATTATAAACTGGAAGAAGTAGAGCAGGAGCTGGCTGCCCAGATTGAACGCGCGTTGCACTCCGGCTTAAAAATAGATTACGTGGATTATCATATGACCACCGCTGTGTCTACTCCCCAGCTAAGGGCCATTGTAGAGAAGCTGGCTAAAAAATATAATCTGGGCATATCGCGGTATTTTGGCGAGAATTACAAAACCATGTTTGATACATCTGTAGAAAACAAGAAAACTGATTTTCTGGCCCACGTAAATAGTCTGAAACCGGGCAAAGTTAACCTGCTGGTATTACACGTAGCGCAGTCGCATCCGGAAATGAATGTACTGCAAGACATGAACAACAAGGAAATAAGTTACAATCCCAAAGGAGAATCACTGGTGAGCCAGCATCGCCAGACAGAACTAAATATGGTTACTTCTCCGGAATTTAAAACTTTAATCGGACAGAAGTTTAAGCTTACTACATATCGGGAGTTGATTAAAAGCATGGGCAACAACATGAAATCGCCGGTAAGTAGTTAATACATATTACCATGTGTATCAAGCAAAAATACTTACTAAAAAGTATTTAAACGTAGGAAACTAATTAAATACAGCGTACTCCGGCATAACTTTCTAACAAGAAGCACGCTTTTAAACTTAACTTAAATAAAAAGATATAAGTATAAACATTTTAATGCGGGCTATATACCTGCTTTAATTATAGTTGCAGAAGCTTTATAAAGTATCTCTTACTCAAAAGGAGCTGTTCTCCTAAATTTTTCAGGGATTTAAAAAGGAGTTAAAATTCTTCGCGTAATATCCAAACTGATTTCTTAAAACTCCTTACTTTTACCGCCCAATAGTTACGAGATCCATTTCTATGAATAAACGTATTGCCGTATTGCCCGGCGACGGCATTGGTCCGGAAGTAACGGCCGTAGCCGTTAATGTTTTACAACAAGTTGCCGAAATATTTAATCACCAGTTTCAGTTTGAAGAAGGGCTGGTTGGCGCTGTTGCCATCGACCAAACCGGAAATCCTTTCCCCGACGAAACGCTGCAGCTTTGCCAGCGGGCCGATGCTATTTTGTTTGGTGCTATCGGACACCCTAAATACGATAACGACCCCACGGCTCCGGTGCGGCCCGAGCAAGGATTATTAGCCATGCGCAAAGCCTTAGGCTTGTTCGCTAATATCCGGCCGGTAAATACTTTTTCGGCGTTGGCCGATGCGTCGCCTTTAAAGCGGGAAATAGTAGAAGGAGTAGATTTCGTGGTATTCCGGGAACTGACAGGCGGCAGCTATTTTGGTAAAAAAGGCCGCTCCGAAGACCGTTTAAGCGCTTTTGACACCTGTACTTACACCCACGACGAAATTTTACGCATTACCAAACTGGCTTTTGAAGCGGCCGGTAAGCGCCGCAAAAAAGTAACGCTGGTAGATAAAGCCAACGTAATGGAAACCTCCCGCCTGTGGCGCGAAGTGGTACAAAACTACGCCAAAGATTTCCCGGATATTGAATTGGAACTAATGTTTGTGGATAATGCCGCGATGGCATTAATTCAGAACCCCAAACGGTTTGATGTAATTTTAACCGAAAATATGTTCGGCGATATTTTAACCGATGAAGCTTCGGTGATTACGGGTTCGCTAGGCATGTTGCCTTCGGCTTCGGTGGGCAGCCAGGTAGCTTTATACGAACCTATTCACGGCTCTTATCCGCAAGCGGCTGGCCAGAATATTGCCAATCCCATGGCGGCGGTTTTATCGGCGGCTACCCTGCTGGAAATGTCTTTCGATTTATGGGAAGAAGGCAAAGCTATTCGCAATGCAGTAGAAAAATGCCTGAACGAAGGTTTGGTTACCAAAGATATCAACCCGGAAAACTTTAAAAGTACTACCCAAATAGGCGAACACATTTGTCGCTTCATTTAGATTTTCGATTGTTCGATGTTCGATGTTCGATTGTTCTTTGGTAATAAATTTAGAACTAAACCAAAAAGCCGCTTAAATCAGCGGCTTTTTGGTTATAATTATTAACTTATAGTCTATGGTCTATCTACTGTGGACTATGGACCATCGGCTATGGACTAAACTAAAACTCAAACCCAGCTGATATTTTTACCACGTGGTTAAAGGTATCGAGATTACCATTTTTATCAACGGTATTTAAGCCATAATCGTAACCAGCACTTAGGTTTAGGCCGTTACTAAACCGATACCCAACACCGCCTACTAAACCTACATCGGTTTTACGGAAAGGGCTGTCGTAATTTAAATCCTGGTTCAGAACATTAAAGCCGATAACGCTGGCTTTGGTATTTACTTTATTAGATACCAGGAAAGACACCTGCGGACCAGCGTAGAAATGCAGCCCTTCGGCCACAAAAACTTTTGCTAACAAAGGTATATCTATATAATCGGCTTTATTAGTAATAGTAGCGTTCAGGTTTAAGAAATCCAGTTGGGTTGAAGAAAACTCACCGGTCAACTGCATACCTTTCTGCGAATAATAAGCTCCCGGCTCAATAGAAAACACCGGGCTAACCGGAATGCGAACGTAACCACCCAGGTAAAAACCCGAACGGGCAGCAGTACTGGCGTAATCATCACTTAACGTTACTAAGCTGTTCAGGCTTTGTACGGCGTCGCCTTCCCAGGTAGCGCTATTGTAACCGCCTTTTATACCAATGCTCACTTTTTGCGCAGAAGCCGGCACCGATACGCAGGCCAACAGTGCTAAACTTAAAATAAAAAAAATCTTTTTCATATCAGTTCCGAAATTATAAATGGGTTTTAAATAGTGTTGTTAAGTAATTTGGAAAAACCATGCCAATTTTTTCGGTACTAAAAGAAAATAAAAAAGCCCTGTTATCACAGCGCTTACCAAGGAGAGGGCCAGAAATAACAATCTAAATCTGAGCCGGATATCGGTATAAAATTTATTATCCGTCTTAAACCAGTCGGGAAGTCTTTTATCTATGATTTTTACTGCAAACGTGTTTTTATCGATTTACTTGAGCAAGTAAAATGATGCAAAACTGAGAAAAGCTGATTTATTGGCATCTATTACCTTATCTCAAAAAACCTAATCAGTAAGCCATTAGATTACTGCAAAATAGCTGGTCCGGGCGCAAATATCTTTCCTTTATTTGATGGTTTGCGTACCATGGTTATTTATACCTGAATGGTATAAGCAGCGCTGCTAATTTTTAGATTTCTTTATTTTCAGATTGGCGGGTGGCTGCGGGACGGGCAAAGCGTTATTCTTTTTATTATTAACCGGCCGGGAGCTTAAAAACGCGATTGTTCCGTCCGGCCGGTATTCGGGGTATAAAACATTTCCGTTTATATCTACGCTCTCGCCTTCGCGCAAATTATTCCGTACGCCTTGCGGCGATAAAGAATATCCCTCCGGATACAGCACAAAACCATTCTTTAGTTTTACAGGTTCTTTTGCGGGTATTGGCCGACCGGCCCGTACCTGCAGCAAGCGGCCGTTTTTCCATAAATAGCCTTCGTATATTTCGCGGTAACCCTTAGCCTGCGCCATTACGGTGGCCGAAGCACCACAGAATAGTATTATTAACAAAGCAACTCCTAATTTCTTCATTACTTCTTGCTTATAAACAGCTACAAACCAACCAGAAACAACATTAATGCCACAGATAAAACAAACAGTAATTACCAATAATGAAGATTTTAAATTTTTACTTTTTTTTGTGTTGCTTTTCGCCATTCCTGTTCTGTTTCCGTAAAACAGACAAATTAATATAATTATTATATCATAAAGCAATGACCTCTGATTTGAACAACTTGTACCACATCAGCACCACTTGCGGGCGCAAATTTGACCTCCGGAATACAGAAAAAGTAATTGAAAAATCGAACAGTTTGTTTAGCTATAATATACACAAGCTTAATACCGGCGAGTATATTATAGAAGAAAAATTTTATGCGAGTCCGTACAACAACCGGTACATTTTATTAAACGATGAACAAATAGAACAATTAAAAATCAGCTAATTCCGGCGGCTTTAATCCGGCCTCTGCTGATCTGCGCAGGCCTGCATCTTTTTTTGTTAAAACCCCAAAACATGTGTTTTTGCACTTAACCTTCGTACTCCTTCATTAATCTTTTTCCTGCTGATAAAAACAGGGGCCGCATACTCCTGATTTTGATTAAGCTTCATCAAGAAAATAAAACTTTTATTCAGGTATAAATGATTTTGCACCTTCTGCTGTTGGCTTTAAAACGGCAGATATCCGTTACATCAATTAAAAGCCTTTTAGTAATTTTTTTAAACTAAATATATTTTAAACATATTGCAATTTTATATTAAGCTGCTACATGTCCGGCAACCCTATTAATAAGTTTTTTCGCGTATCGTTTATTGAGAAAAGAAGCCGGATTCTGGTATATTTAAATAATGTGCTTTTTTATCTTAGCCTGATTGGGCTGGGCATATTTATTTACGATCTGGGCTTTGTATTGAGCATACCAGCTAAAGACCGGCTAAGCAATTTTTATCATATTTACTCCCTTATCATTTTCCTAATTCTTACAATGCGGTTGTTTCTGGTCAACCGGATCGGCATCAGGAAAGGATGGTTTGTGATAGAGTACCTGGTTATACTGATTTTGCTCACCGGTATGGTTTTAACCATTTATTCCGACCGGTTAATAATCGCGCATGACTACATCAGCCTTTTTTTCAAGCAAAATTTCTTCACGTTTGGCGTTATCTGGTACGTTTTCCTGCTCGAGCTTTCGAAAAGGAGCTTAACTATTTACCAAAACCGCTTTAACCCGGCGCTTTTATTTGCCGGCAGCTTTATTATCCTCATTTTTATTGGTACGGGTTTATTAATGCTGCCCCGGGCTACAGTGGCCGGCATTGGCTTTATGGATGCTCTTTTTACCGCTACCAGCGCCGTTTGCGTTACCGGCTTAATTGTAGTAGATACAGCTACTTATTTTACTTCTTTCGGGCAGACTATTATTCTCATGCTGATTCAGATCGGCGGTTTGGGTATTATAACTTTTACCAGTTTCCTGGGCATGTTTTTTCAGCGGGGTTCTTCTTTTCAGAACCAGCTTTTTATGCAAAACATGATAAACGAAGAAAACATCGGGCAAACCATGCGGACCATTGTCAATGTTATTCTCACTACCTTGTTAATAGAATTAATCGGCGCCTTTTTTATTTATTTTTCTGTTAGTCCGGCTGTTTTCGCGAGTGAAGACGAGCACATTGGTTTTGCCCTGTTTCATGCCATTTCGGCTTTTTGTAATGCCGGTTTTTCTACCTTAAGTGCCGGTTTATACGACATCAATTTCCGGTACGCCTATTCTTTTCAGGTTATTATTATGCTGCTCATTATTTTAGGCGGTATCGGCTTCCCCATTATCATGAATCTGTACCGGTTAGGGCAGCAAACCATCCGGAAACGCTGGCGGCAATTTGTTTTAAAAGAAAAATACGTGCACACGTCGCGTAACTTAACTATTCATACCAAAATAGTTTTGGCTACTACCGGAATTTTATTGGCGGGTGGCGCTATCCTTTATTACTTTACAGAATACAACAGCACCTTGCGGGAGCACCATGGCCTGGGCAAACTGGTGGCGGCCCTGTTTGGTTCGGTTACGCCCCGCACGGCAGGTTTTAACACCGTAGATATGTCGCAGCTCACGGTACCTACCATCCTGATTTATTTATTGCTGATGTGGATTGGGGCTTCTCCGGCTTCTACGGGCGGCGGTATAAAAACCACTACTTTTGCCGTTGCCATCCTGAATACTTTAAGCATTGCCAAAGGCAAAGACCGGGTGGAGGTTTTTCACCGGGAAATTAATGATAAATCGGTGCGGCAGGCATTTGCGGTTATGCTGCTGTCTTTCCTGGTAATTGGGCTGGCTATTTTTTTTATTTTATATTTCGATCCGGGACAAAAACTTATTCAGGTGGCCTTCGAGGTATTTTCGGCTTTCAGTACCGTTGGTTTGAGCTTAAACCTAACCTCCGAACTAAATACCATGAGCCGGGTGATTATAATTTTCACGATGTTTTTGGGACGGGTGGGCACCTTTACTTTAATAGCGGCTATGGTTACGAAAGTGCAGGCGCATAACTACCGGTACCCGGCCGAAAGCATTATTATTACTTAAAAAAGAATTTATCTATGAGATACATCATTGTTGGTTTAGGATATTTTGGTTCATCGCTCTCGATAAAACTAACCGAAATGGGCCACGAAGTAATTGCCGTAGACAACGACATGACCAAGGTAAATTTATATAAAGACCGCGTTACCCATACTATTCTGCTGGATGCCAAAGATATGCAGGCTCTGAGCACCCTGCCGCTCGCCGATACGGATGTGGTATTGGTAGGTATTGGGGAAGACTTTGGAGCATCGGTAATGGCGGTGGCCAACTTTAAACAATTACAGGTAAAAAGATTAATTGGCCGGGCCATTTCGCCCCTGCATCAAACCGTTCTGGAAGCAATCGGGGTAGATAAAATCATCCGGCCCGAACAAGAATCGGCGGAGCGCCTGGCCCGCAGCCTGGAAATGCGGGGCATTATCGATTCGTTTGATATTACGGAAGAGTATAATATTATTGAGGTTACTGTACCAAACCGCTATGTGGGCCAGACAGTAGCCGAAGCCAACTTCCGGCAGAAATACAATATAAATGTGCTCACAATTTTAAAAATGACACCCACCCGTAACTTATTCGGTAAAAGCCACGAACGTCCCCGGGCCGTTGGAGTAGTATCGCCGGAAACCCGCTTCGAAAAAGATGATATCCTGGTTTTATTCGGCAAAATGACCGATATAGAGAAATTATTGCAAACGAGTTAAAGGTTTGTTTTGGGCCTGCTTTTATAGTAATGCGCCGGAGTTACATTCTATAAAATAACCAGCAGACCCAAAACAAATCATTAGCCGAAATAAGATCGTTGCCCCGTACGATAACAAGGTTAAACACAACATCCGCCTATTTACGTTTTACCTGATAATATTAATCCTTCCTGATTTTTCAATTGTCCGGTTTGCATCATCTCTTCCGTAACCAGTTCTACCTGTTCCCGGATATCTTCGTTTAAGCGCCCTAGTCCCAGCAATTTTGTTACGGCTCCTGGTATCTCTTCCCAAGGCATACCAAAGGCATCTGCTACTACTTTCTGGATAGCCAGCATTATCTCTTCCGGCGCAATAAACTGGATATTTTTACTACCTGGGGGCAATTGGCTCCGGTCCCGTATGGTTGGCTGCGGCATCTCCGGAGCCCAGAGAAATTGCTTTTCCTGCCGGATTCGGCCGTATTTTACTCCGTTAGTAATGGCCGATTCCAGAGCCAGACGTAAGCGCGACCCAATCCGTGGCACGTCAGCGGCATCCGCAATCCGCCGGATTACTTCTTGCTCGTGCACCGGGCTTTCTGTTGCTACTACCTGCTGCACCCAACCGGCTAAAGTACTCACCGGTAAATCCGGTATTTCCCGCTCGCCTAATTTTAGGTTAAGTTGCGCTAGTTCATAAGTAGGCACAATAGGCTTTTTCACCTCGGGTACACCGACCGAATCCCGCGCTATTTCCATAACCGGCGCAGGTGGAGCAGGTTTAATCTGGCTGATTTCTTCCTGGTCTTTTTGCAAAGCTTGTTCAATGGCGTTAAACAAACGCTTTTGTTCGGCTTCGGGGTTACGGAACCAATCGGTACTCCAGATGCGGTAAATCTGCCAGCCCAGGTTTTCCAGCACCGTTTGCCGGAGGCGATCGCGGTCGCGGGCCGAACGCGCCCGGTGGTAATTGGCGCCATCGCACTCAATACCCAACACATATTTGCCGGATTTCTGCGGATGCACAATGGCCAGATCGATGAAAAAACCAGCTGAACCTACCTGCGGCACTACCTGGTAACCCGCTTTTACTAAAGCAGCGTGTACTTCTTCTTCAAACACCGATTCGGTTTCCCGTCCCGTATTTACCGGTACTTCTAAGCGGCCGGTTTTGGCATAATTCAGAAACGTTTTAAAAGCCTGCACGCCCCGGGCCTGCGTCCGGTTCAGGTCAATATCATCGGGCGATAAATTGGTAAATACCTCACAACGCAGCCGCGCCCGGGTAATCAGCACATTTAAACGGCGCTCGCCACCTGTTCCGTTTAAAGGCCCGAAACTCATAGATAAATATCCGTCCTGGGTACGACCATAACCAATGCTGATAAAGATCACATCGCGTTCGTCGCCCTGAACGTTTTCGAGGTTCTTGATAAAGAAAGGTTCGTTCGGATGGGCCGCAAAAAACAGTTCGGCACCAGGGTCCTGGCGGCGCAGCAACTCCAGTTGGTTAATAATGGCCTGCATTTGCGCCATGCTGAACGCCGCTACGCCTAAAGTTAATTCGGGATGAGTTTTGGCGTGCACCATAATAGCCTGGGCCACCGTTTCGGCTTCCTGCTGATTGGTCCGGGTTTTGCCGCGATCGTAAAAAGTATCGGGTAAGTAATGGTAAATTAAGCCGATGCTTTCCCGGTTAGCATCCGGGCTTGGAAAAATAACCAAACGGTTATCGTAAAACTCGTGGTTGGAAACGGCTACCAACGATTCGTGCCGGCTGCGGTAATGCCAGCGCAACATACGTTGCGGCGCACCCTGGGCCGCGAAAAGGCCCAGTACGCTTTCTACATCGGCGGCCACATTTTCTTCTTCTAAGGCTTCTTCTTCTTTTACCAAAGCATCGAAAAAACTGGTAGGCGGCATTTGTTTGCTATCGCCTACTACAACTACTTGTTTCGCCCGCAAAATGGCGCCAAAGGCATCTACCGGTTTTACCTGGCTGGCTTCATCAAATATTACCAGATCAAACTGAAGTGCTTCCGGGGGCAGGAAATTGGCAATAGAAAGCGGTCCCATCATAAATACCGGTTTTATGGCCTGAATAGCTTTACCGGCTTTACCCATGAGCTGCCGGATGGGCAAGTGGCGGGCTTTTTTCTCGAACTCCCGCCGCAGTACGCCTAACTGGCCACCGGCCTGGTGCAAGGGCAATTTTTCGTAGTGGTAAGCGGCTAGGCGCAACCGGTTATAGGTTAATAATAAATAGTCTAGCTGATGAAATTTGTGAATAGCTTCTTCGTGACCAGCGCGTTCAAATTGGGCTAAAGCGGGCCTTTCTTCATAGGCTTTTTCCAGGAGCGCTTCGTACCATGTTTGCCGGAATGCCGCGGCCAGGTATTGTCCGGCTTCGGGCCAGTTCAGCACCAGGTTGATTATTTCCTGTAAGCCCGCGTCCTGCAACCGATCTGCTAATATATTCCAGGCTACTACCTGGTGTAGTTCTTCGGGGCGGCTTTGCCGGGCTTGCAGCAAAGCTGCTTGCTTTTCAAAATCCAGGTTGAGCAAAGTATTTTCCGGACCAAACCTTGGCTCATCTTCCCATTGCAACAGTTGCTTTAAGGCTGTAATGGTTTCCTCCTGTTCGTTTAAAGCCGCTTCTAAAGCTTGGCTTGGGGCTGGTAATTTGCTCAGATCGGGTTCCTGTGCCAGCCAATCAAAAATTGGCATCGGCACCCGACCGGTTTGTACATCCTGGTATAAATTTACCACCCAGTTCAGGAGCGTATGTAAATAGTGCCAATCCGAATCTTTGCCCCGCCACTGACGACCAAAAGCCGCCTGTCCTAATTCCTGCCCCTGCTTTAAAATTTGCGCCTGGCGCTGTTCTTCCAGAATAGCATCCACTAAGGCTAACTGGTCCCGGTTTTCTTTCGGTAAACCTAAGCGGGTAAGTCCCGTCAGTTCATTTTTGCTTTTCCGGTAAGCGCCCGCTGCAAACCGCCACCATTTTTCGCCGTAAGCCAACAGGTTCTGCCGGATAGGTAATACCTGATGGCCCCAGGCTTCTGAAATTAGTCCGGAATCGTATTGCTGGTGAATTTTAGCAAAAGCCGTTCCGGCCGCAATCAAACTTCTTAATTCTGCTTGCTTTTGGCTCCAGACGGTTGCTACCAGATTGATGCCGCGGTAATCGGGGCTTTGCTGCAATTGCTGGCTAATTTGGGATAATTGATCGGCTGCCCGGCGGTTAGCCGGCGGTGTCATCTGCATCAGCCTGGCCAATTGCTCCGATGCAGAGCGGAGCGTTGGGGCGGCCTGGTTCGCCGCTACTAACTGGGCTTGCAAGCTGTTTTGCTCGGTAGGTAATAAACTGCGGCGTTGGCTACCCCAGAACAAAAGCTTTTTGGGCATTCCCATCTGCGACAGGCGCGCCTGTACTTCCTCTATTAAGGCTTCTTTGGCTTTAAATTCCGGCTGCGACCAAGCCAGTAAAGAAGGCAAAGCCAGGCGCGGTAGTTCTACCCCGGCATATTTTTTCCTTTGCTGTATTAACCGGCCGTAAATAACGTACATGGTTAGGTTGCTGGTGCCTACCGGGGTATTAATGGCCGTGGCATAATCGTTGAGCCGGGCGCGGATTTGCGTCAGCAGGTTTACTTCCCCTTCTAAAGCGGGCAGCTGCGGTTTACCTACCTCCAGCGTACGCTGTAGTTCGCGGAGCAAATCTTTTTTGTTGGTTTTGTGGCTGTGCAGCTCCAGGCAGGCTTCTCCCAGGCCTACTTTATCTAAACGGCGTTTTACTACTTCCAAAGCGGCCATTTTTTCGGCCACAAACAATACGGTTTTACCTTTGCCAATGGCTTCGGCAATCAGATTGGTAATGGTTTGGGATTTACCGGTGCCCGGCGGCCCTTGGATAACTAAATTGCGACCCTGGTTTACGTCCAGAATAGCCAAAGTCTGGGAAGAATCGGCATCTACTACCTGGCGGGTTTCGGCGGGGGTAACGTATTCGTCCAGGTGCGCTTCGTCGGGTATGTGCGAAGCCGGCTCCCGGAAACCCTGCTCCTGCAACAAGGCATTCAGAATAGGATGCTGACCGGGTTGGGCGGTATCGGGCCACGTTAAGCTGTCCAGGTCGTTGTACATCATGAACTTGCCGAAGGAGAAAAACCCCAGCGAAATAGTTTGGGCATTAATCACCCAGCCTTTCCGGCCCACCACCCGCAACCAGACTTCATCGAAATAATGAATAACGTCCAGTTCTTCAGCCTCGGGCAAATCGGGCAAAGCAATACCAAAATCGGTTTTGAGCCGGGCCTGTAGCGAAAGGTTACTGCCGATTTCGCCGCCGGTATAACGCATCTGAAACTGTTCGCGGGCGGTAGTCCGCTCCAGTTCTACCGGCACCAGGATTAAAGGTGCCTGCCGGCCTTCGGCGCTGTTTTCGGTTTCGTACCAGGTCAGGCTGCCCAGTACCAGGTACAATATATTTACGCCTTGCTCCTCCACAAACATCCGCGCCGAATGATACGTATCCAGGAGCCGGCCCTGCAGCTTTTCCAGGGTTTCTTTGGTTTGCAGCTTGTTATCGGTCTGGGCCGGCGTAGGAATAAAAGGTGCGTTTGGAGTAACCGGTTGCTCTATCAGCGAAAGCGCCGTTTTAGAATCAATGGGCAAAAACGACATCGCCTTCCCTTCTTTTACCAATATCCGGAATATTTCGGCCGGCAGCTCATTTACCACCTCTACGCCCCGCGACTTTAAGGGCCGGTAATTGAGCAAAGGATTACGCAAACTTAAATCCAGTAATTCGCGGCGGGCCGCCTCCAGTTTAGCAGCAATTGGGTGTTCGGGAACAGACATGTATTTTAGAAACGTAAGTAAATTCGGCTTTACAATTACCAAAGCAGCCTATAACTGCTCGGTTAATATTAGCTTATTATTCGCAGAATTAAAATTTTAGATTTAGCGTAGTTGGTATAATCTAATCATAGCAATTTATTATTCTCCCAAAACCGGTAGCAACATTCCCGCGGCTGGACGGCTGCTATCTACAAACTTCTATTACTTGTTTTTCAATTTTATAAATAAATCCAGAAAATAGCTTTAATAAAATCGGCATTTAAGCTATAAAAGCTTCTTGCTTGAAGAGAATATAATTCTTAATACCATAATTGCATTTTACCAAACATCTAAATATATTACTACTCTATTGTAATTTAGACTTATCGGTCATAACCATTCAAGAATGCAGAAAATTACTACTAAACCCCGATTATCTCGCCCAGAACATTGTACCGCTTTATCAGCAGGAAGAAGATAAATACCATTTTGCCAAATTAAAGTTACTGCACCAGTTCTTCCAGAATGGCGTGCAGCAGCACGAAATAACTTACCTGGAAACACTATGCTTTTTACTGGATGAAGTTTTCTCTACGGTTTTCTCCTCTCCTCATTACCAGAAAAAAAAGCAGCCGTTACCCACCTGCTGCATTACGCCTTACTCCCCGACCTGGAAAACCTGCTGCTTAATCTCCGCTTTTACGAAGTAATATTTTCTTTTTTAGGAGAATACGAAGTCTGCGCGAATATTTTACATTTGCAGCACCAAACGCAAGCCGAAATAATGCGTAAAACCTCAGCATAAAAAGAGTATTTTCAATCTAAATTTATCGGCCTTTATTTGCTTCTATGCGAATCCGGAAAAAAGTAAAGATGTTATTGCCCGCGGAAGCCCCTTCCCGTTTTGTAGCCCTGGGCGCATTTGTAAAAGCAGCCGAAAAAGAAAATTGGCGCGAAGAAGAAATTCAGTTTGTGATGGATGAAGTAGTGGAAGCCCCCTCCGACTCCGAAGCCATGATTATTTTGCAGGATTATATTCAATAGCCCGGCGTAGTTTTGCTTCTATTTTACTACCTGTATGTTGCCGCTTACAGGCTTAAAATTTGCTCCCGAAAAGGCAATTAGTACGTAATTATTTCACAGCCCTTGCTTTGCCCGACCCCGCAAGGCGCAAAATAGAAAACATTTTTCAGATCAAGTATCTAATACCCGGCGGTTATTGCTTAAGTTAGCGCTATGGTTCGCGTATCTTTTCTATTCATCATGCTATATACATTCATGCGCTATTTTATTAAAGAGAAGAGTTTTTGGTTCGGCATCTTTTTATTTTTACAAACGGCTTTGGTGGTGCAGGCTGCTCCTAAACTGGAATATACAGTTTCGATGGAAGCACCGCAAACGCACTATTTTGAAGTAGAAATGACCTTAACCGGTATCCGGCAGCGTTACCTGGATTTAAAAATGGCTACCTGGACGCCGGGTTCTTACCTGATCCGGGAGTACGCGCGTAATATAGATGCGCTTTCGGCCAGCAGCGGAGACAAAACTTTAAAAGCCGAGAAAATAAACAAAAATACCTGGCGGGTTTATGCCAATAATGCCTCCCAGGTAAAAGTTAAATACCAGTTGTATGCCTATGAACTAACGGTGCGCACCAACTTTCTGGATGCTTCCCACGGCTATATAAATGGTGCTTCTACCTTTCTGTACCTCGATAAAAAACAAAATTTACCGTCTACGCTAACCATTAAGCCTTACCAGGGCTGGAAAGAAATTTCTACCGGCTTACGCCCGGTAGGCACCGATAAATGGGTTTTACAAGTACCAGATTACGACATCCTGGTCGATTCGCCCATTGAAATCGGCAATCAGGAAATTTTCTCTTTCCAGGCGGCCGGCGTACCGCACGAAGTGGCAATGTATAATCCTCCGGCCTATAACCAGGAACGCTTAAAAGCCGATATGATAAAAGTAACGGAAGCGGCAACCAGCATCGTGGGGGTAAATCCGAATAAAGATTATACGTTTATTGTTCTTTTTGCGCCCCGTACCGGCGGCGGTTTAGAACACTTAAATTCTACTACGCTGCAAGCTACGCCTTTAGCCTTTGCCACCGAAAATGGGTATAAAAGTTTCCTGGGTTTAGTGGCCCACGAATATTTTCACCTCTGGAATGTAAAACGCATTCGTCCTATTGCTTTAGGCCCCTTTAATTACGAAAACGAAAATTATACCCACATGCTATGGGTATCGGAAGGTATTACCAGTTATTATTCGCCGGTGCTGCTACGCATAGCCGATGTTTATTCGCCGGAGCAATTTTTAAATGTGGCCGCAGCTAGCATTTCCACTATCGAGAATATACCGGGCAATAAAATACAATCGGCGGCCGAATCCAGTTTTGATGCCTGGATTAAAAACTACCGACCGAACGAGAACTCCAATAACGCCACTATTTCGTATTACAGCCGCGGCGCCGTGATTGGTAATTTGCTGGACCTGGAAATTATTGGGGCTACTAAAGGGCAAAAAAGCCTAGACGATGTGTTCCGGTATTTATGGGCCGAATACTACGAAAAACGTAAGCGCGGCTACACCGATGTTGAATTTCAGCAGGCCGCAGAACGGGCAGCTGGCCATTCTTTAGAGGATTTCTTCCAAAACAATATTTATGGCACCCAAACCTTCGATTATGATAGATTTTTCCGGTACGCCGGCTTAAAATTAGTAGATAAAAATGCCGGCCAAACCAAAACTTTCCTGGGCGCTAATACGTCTGCTGCTTCCGGCAAATTACTGATAACTTCTGTTTTACGCGATTCACCCGCCTGGAACAATGGCATTAATGTAAACGACGAACTAGTCGCTATTAACGGCGACCGGATTGACACTAACCTGAACGCCTTGTTAGCTTTGTACCAGCCGCAGGATAAAGTAAAAATAACGGTTAGCCGCGCCGGCCAGTTGCTGGACCTGGATGTTACGTTGGCCAACGACCCGACCGTGAACTTTGCCCTGGAACAATTACCCGATAGCACGCCGGAGCAAAAGATAGTTTTGCAGAAATGGCTCCGGGTCAGGTAAAAAGATGATAATATCGGCCAAACGATCGTATATTGAGAAAAGAAAAACTAAATAAGATAGAGAATGATAACGAAAGATAAATTACTAGCATCCATACAAGATCTTCCGGAAGAATTTTCTATTGACGAGCTGATAGAAAGGCTTATTGTTATCCAAAAAATAGAAACAGGGCAAAAACAAGCGCGGGAAGGCCGAACAAATACTACCGAGGACGCAAAATATAAATTGCGTAAATGGTTACAGTAATTTGGATTGATCTGGCAATTGAAGATATTGATCATATCGCCGCCTATATTTCTCAAGCATCTAGGAAATATGCTACTGTTACTGTTAACAAGATTTTTCAACAGACAGAAATACTGAAAACTTATCCCAGAGCAGGAAGAATAGTTCCGGAAACCAATACTGAAGCTATAAGGGAGTTATTAGGAGGTAACTACCGGATTATTTACGAAACAATTTCGGAGGAACGAATAGAAATATTAACCGTTCACCATCGCGCAAGGCAGTTAATTAATAACTTGTAATTTTAATAGCAGCCCACCCGTAACGCATGAAAATACTGTTGGTTGAAGATAACCCGGACTTGGCCGAAACGGTAGTAAATTACCTGCGCCAGGAAGGTTATATCTGCGAAACGGCCCGGGACTATAAAACGGCCGACGAAAAAATAATTGTTTACAAATACGATATTATTATTCTGGATATTACCCTTCCCGACGGCAACGGCCTGGATATTTTAAAAAAACTTAAACATAACTACTCCGAAGCCGGGGTATTAATTGTGTCGGCTAAAAATGCGCTGGACGATAAAGTAGAAGGCCTGCACCTGGGCGCCGACGATTACCTGACCAAGCCTTTTCATCTGGCCGAACTAAACGCCCGCATACAATCGCTGATGCGGCGCCGGCGTTTCCGGGGCCACGACGAAATTACCTTGTCGGATATCCGGGTGAATACCACCACGTGCCAGGTATTTGTAAAAGATGAAGAAATAACCCTGACCCGCAAAGAATACGAATTGCTACTGTATTTTATAAGTAACCGCAACCGGGTACTAAACAAAGAATCGATAGCCGAGCATTTATGGGGCGATAACATTGATATGGCCGATTCTTTCGACTTTATTTATACCCACATTAAAAACCTGCGCAAGAAAATCATGGGAAAAGGTAGCCGGGTTAATATTAAATCGGTGTACGGCATGGGCTATAAGTTTATCTCCGAATAAATAAATGAAACTCATTACCAAAACCACCCTGCTCTACATGCTTATAACGGCCCTGGTTATTTCGGCCAGTGGGTGGGTGCTGTACCAAATTGCCAATACCTTTCTGGAGAATCAAACCCAGGCTTATTTTACTTACCGCGAAAGTCGCATTCTTAGCCGTTTATCAGAACCAGTACCCGATTTAAAACTGCTTAATTCTTTCCGGTCGCAGCGCGTGGTACCGGTAACAAGCGTAAAAATACCAACTCAGAGCAAGCTGGAGCGCGATACTATGCTGCTCAACGATATGTCTGGCGATATTGAGCCTTTCCGGGCCCGCACCTTCGATGCAGAAGTGAATGGCAAGGTTTACCGGATTAATATTTTTGTGGGTATGCAGGAATCGGTTTTACTAAATAAATTTATTATCCAATCGGCTTTTTACATTTTCCTGGCGCTTATTGCGGTATTGCTGCTTTTAAATTATTTGTCGTCGCGGTTTTTGTGGCGCCCTTTCGACCATACGCTGGAGCAGATGAAGCATTATTCCATCAATCAGAATCAGCCTTTGGTTTTGCTGCCAACCACTACGCAGGAATTTAAAGATTTAAACCGGCTGCTTTCCCAAACCATTGCCCGCATTGAACACGACTATCGCAACATAAAAGAATTTACCGAAAATATATCGCACGAAGTACAAACGCCGCTGGCAGTTATAAAAGCAAAAGTGGAAATGCTGTTAAAAACGGATAATATTTCGTCTGGTCAGCTTAAAGCCCTTAATGCAGTATATCAATCTACTTCGCGCTTATCTAAACTAAGCAAAACCCTGGGCCTGATCAGCAAAATAGATAACCAGGAATTCACAAACAAAGAACAAATCATGCTGAAGCCTTTTATTCAGAATATTCTTTATAATTTCGAAGAGCTGGCCGAACTGAAAAATGTAAAGATTTGCGCCGATCTGGATGAAAAAGCGAGTATGTATATAGATGGTTACTTGCTGGACGTATTACTAAGCAACCTGCTTAAAAATGCCCTGAGCCACAATTTTGCCAACGGCGAGATTACCGTTCGGTTGCAATCCCACCGGTTAAGCATTATTAATACCGGTCAGCCGCTCAACTTCCCCGTCGAACAGCTTTTCGATCGTTTCCGGAAGAACCCGGATAAACCGCAGTCGCTGGGCCTGGGTTTAGCTATTGTAAAGAAAATCTGCGATATGAATAACCTGGCAATCAATTACCATTATGAACAGGAAAGGCATATTTTTGACCTAAGCTTCTAATATTTAGCCTATTGTATTCGTTAAAATAAAAGCACTACATTGGCGCTTTCAGGTAAACTTCTCCGGCCGCATGTTCAGGTTTATTCTAACGAAAATCTATTTCTTCCTAGTTTTAACCGCAACCTGCGTGGGGCAGGCATCCGATTCCAGCCAGGCCGCAGTTTCTAAATCGTACTACCTGGTTTTTTACAAGCCGGGCCGGCTAAACCGCTTTCCTTTTTACACTGGTCAAAATATTACCTTTAAGCTCGTTAACGACAAAAAATATTACTCCGGCCCAATTACCGCCATCCACCAAGATTCATTTGTTTTCTGGGACACCGAAGTTTCCTTGTCGCGGGTAGATAAAATTCGGTTGGAAAATCATACGCCTTTGTTAAAAGTGGTAAGAGCCGGGAGTAATTTGCTGCGCGAAAGCGGAAAATTATTTACGATTGTTGGCGGCATTAACTTTTTAGCTTTACCTAATCACCGGCAAGACGGATTAATAACTGCCGGTTTCGGGCTAACGGCTTATGCTGTGGGGCGCGGCGGCAAAGCGCTGCAAAATCGCAGCTATAAATTAAATAAAAACCGGGTGCTTAAAATCAGAGAAATGTAGTTTTTTCAGCAATAATTCTTTTTAGATTTTGAAAACTTACCCGGCTACGGCTACAAAATAAAAAGCCCCGGCAATATTGCCGGAGCTTTTGCTTATATAATTAAACGCTATTGATATACTTACGACAAATAACCTACGCGCTGACCATCTTCATTTAACACATAGCCATCGGTACGGACAAATAAAGACCCGAAGTAGCTGCTTTGGAAGGCAAACGGATAGTTGCGGTTATTGGTTTGTACTACTTTGCCAATTACTTGCTTCTGGCCGCTATCTAATACCCGGATTAATTTAAAGTCGCGGGTAATGTATATTTCTTCGTTGGGCAGTGACCGGAAATTAACTTTACTTACCACTTGCTGATTGCTTCTGGAAGCGGTTTCGCTTCTGGAGGCAGTTTGGGTTACCGGCCGGGTAGGTGTTTGCCTAGCAGCCGCAACAGATTGTTGCGACCGAGCAACTACCGGTTTATTACTTGGTTTCACATTGGCACTGGCTACAATCTGGTTATCGGCATTATTCCAGCCTTTGCTGATAGAGGCCAGCCGATAACTACGGCCCGGGTGTGTATGCGAACTTCTTTCTTCTGACAATAAGTTAATAGCGGCCTGGGCATCGGCTAAGCTAGCGCCCATTTTTCGTAACACAAAACCGGAGAATTCATCGGCTTCTAATTCATCTGCCGGGTTGCTGCCATTACCGGATAAAGTATGTCCGTTTAAGTGGTGACCTATTTCGTGGGCCAAAATACTTACGGCTGCCCAGTCGGTTTGAGTCGCATTATTAACTTCGTCCACAAATTCACGGTTATATAAAATATACCGCTGACCATTATAAATAACGGCCGCTGCATTATCTACGTTTCCTTCGCGCACTTCAAACCGCGGCTTTAAACCTACTACATCAATAATTTCTTTTATAATATCGCGTGCCCCCGGAGCGGGAGTAGCAACAACAGTATTAGATGTAACCGGAGCCGACGCTGCCTGTACGGTAACAACGGGCATCTGCAACATAGAAACCATCAATACCAACCAGGCCACACCTTGTTTCACTGCTTTTTTCATAATTTTATTACCTGTTATCATTCCTACCTTTCCTTTTTTCTTAAGTAAAACCAGCACTTTCTACTGTCTGTTTCTGCACTGATTTTGTATTCTATTAATAGCAACATAAATGCCAAACTTGCTCTTTGATTCCATTTACCGCACATATTTTTGAACGATATATATCTTGTAATTAGTATATTATCTCAGCATCATTTTAAAAATCAGGCATAAAAAAACCTCGGCTTAATTGCTGAGGTTCTTCTGTATAAAAATAAAAAATAATATTTAAAAAGGTATTTTGGCCCCAACTCCAACAATACAGTTTATATCAGTTTTTTTACTGTTTTTTGCCTGATTGGCTGGTTCGTAGCCTACAATAATCTGCTGGCCTTCTTTTACCGCAAAACCGCTTATTTCCAGGTTAGTTTCTCCTTTTTCATTTGTAATGGCGCTGATGTTGGCCGGCGTCAGGACGCGCCCGTCTTCCAGAATAAGCTGAATATCACTGCCGGACTCATAATGCACGGTGGCCATGGTATCACAGGTATTTTGCGGTATTACTATGTCTTCTGGCTCTCCGCACGAGGTAAACACGCTTAGCAGCAAGAGCATTACTATAGAAGAAACGGGGGCGGATATCTTTTTCATGGTTCCTATAACTAACGGCTACTGTAATTAGACTAATCTTTCAGAATAGAAGAGCCCTAAAAAGTAACAATGGTTGCTTCACTAAAAAATATTTATGAAGTAAGCACAAAAATTGTACCTCTTACTTAAATTGATTGCGTTTACAATAAATAATGTGCATGAGGTACGCAGTAAAAGATGCCTTCCTAAAACAGGAGCATATATACCTTTAAAATATGCAATATAATTACCCAAACATAATTTATTAGGTTATAAATGATCTACTAATTTACACTAGCTAACGGTTAGGTTGTTTTACATCATTTCTGCAATTCTAGCTAGCAATTCTGCGCATGGGAAAAAAAGTATTTGTGCTATCAATGTTCCCAATAGCCTGGCTATAACCATGTATACTATGTACTTCCTAAAAGTTGTCTCTGAACATTTCCCTATAACTACATCATCCGTCATAACAGATAAATGTGGGTCAATAAAGGTGAACATTAAAATTGTCGCAAAACCATTAATAAATGCTGAAAGGTTACTAGCTGTTGTCCGATAGTCAGGATTTAAATAGGAGGCATATACAGCAGATAAAACGCCTATTGTTAAAATTGCAACTGCAACAACATTTAATATAAATATCTTCCATGGGAAGTGTTTATCAATTTGGATTTGCGTAAGGTTCCCTTTAACAGGAATTGTAAGGCTTTCTTTAAAATAAAGAATACCAGTTTTAGAGAATCCATGCAGAACCAATTTAGGTATTGATTTATAAACACTAAAATTTAATACTGCTTTAGAAAGTACCCTTTGAAATGTAGGAATCAAAACGGCTCCAATAACTGTACCTAAAGTACAAGAAAGAATTACATATCTAAACGGTTCAATATTATCAAGTATTCCGCTCTTAATATCATCCTCAACAGCCTTTGCTAATAACGGTGCTTGGAAACCATTGGCGGTTCTTGAGATTAACACTAAAATATTAAATAGCGCAAAAGAAATAGCAATTCTTCCTGTCCTGATACCAACTATTCTTACTGAATAAGAAAGAGTAGTAATAATATTAATTATAAGAGTTAGAACTAATACAATTATAATCTGTGTAGTCATTTAGTATTTTGTTTTATGCTTTGCGCCTAACGTACTGGTGTAAACGCCGGCGAGGCCGTAGGCCGAAGATGCCGTTTACACATTGTTGGCAATAGTATTTTATTCACTTACTCTTTTGACCGTTTGCAACGTGGAAGTAGTAAATTCTTCTAGTCGCCTTGTTTTGTCAATGCTACAAGTTTTACAGTTTTGCCTTAATAAGTTAGCATAACTTTTCCCATACTCCATATCGTCGCCTCCCAAGTCATTGCTTTGGCTAGATAAAGATATTTCTACTCCAACATGGTAAGCCCATGAATCCAATTGTTTTTCTGTCAATTCTCTTGACCATTCAATGAATTCTATCGTATGATTACTCGTATATTTTAAAGCAGAGGTTCCGATAGCTTCTGATACGTAACCATCTGCTTTGTCCATGATTTTGTTAAAGACCTTAAAATAATACTTTCTTGATTCTTTATTATTGGAATTAAGACTGTCAATTAAGGAAAGTAAATAAGTATCATTCCATCGATTATAGTTTTCTCCTGACAATATTTTTTTAGCTGCTTCTTCCATTGTCATGGATGAATCAAGGGCAACATCAGATGTCTTGGCTGAATTCTCTTTTTCTATTTGTTGGCTATTAGCTTCTGAAATAAAATCAGCCTTTTTTTTGATTTCAATTCCTGATTCTGTACAACTTGCTAGAAGTGAGGTAATTGCTAATATGCCTAATAGCTTTTTCATATTTAATATTATTGCCAACTACCGGATAAACGGAGTAGCGTTCCAGTTATTAGCAATTTATTTGGTTTAAAATAGATTATCATTGCCTTAAGTTAAAAACAATATACTTTGTTGCATGTATATCCGAAGAAATAAAATGTATCGAAAAATCAGGCTGAATAAAATGTTATAGTATAGATATCCTCGCAGTATAGATAAAAGCCTCCCTTTTGCTTTAGAAGAAACAGTAGGGCGGATGTTCGACTAAGATTATAACCAGACATGTCTTCTTGCTTAAATAGATTTAAGCAAGAAGACATAATTAACTTAAGCTAAACAAGAAAATAATTACTTATTAATAGCTATTTATTCACTCATTCGCTCAATCATTCATTCTATCATTGTACTTATCTACCAATAATTTTATCCATAACCCAGGCCGTACGGGCCGCCGATTTTCCGTCGCTCGGACAAGTACCATTTCCCAGCAGTTGCTGGACCATATCCGTTATAAAAGGTTGCTGCACGTGCTCCGGATAAGGAATTTTAAAGGTTTGTCGTCCGGCCTCATTTTCCAGTTCAATTACATCGTTGCCAAAAGCCGAAAAAACCAGCCGGCCCTTACTCCCCACCACTTCGGTACGATCGGTGCGGGCGCTTTCTCCTACCGTGAAACACCACAATCCCGTACCCATTACCCCGGAGGCAAAAGAGAAATTGGCACTCACAATATCTTCAGCGGGGTATAAACCAGCCTGGTTGGCCGCCTGCCCCTGCACGTTTGTAATCGGGCCGAAAAAGAAGTCGAGCAGGTCTAATTGGTGCGAGGCCAAATCAAAGAATAAACCGCCACCGGCTATTTCGGGTTGCAGCCGCCAGGGTAAGTTGCCGGCTTGTACATCCGGCGCTACGGGGTGATATAAACAAACATTTACCAATCTAATTGCTCCAATGGCACCACTATCCAGCAGTTCTTTTATCTTTTTAAAAATAGGCTGGCTCCGGCGGTAATAAGCCACAAAAAGCGGCACCTGTGCCTCTTCGCAAGCTGCTATCATGGCCTGGCACTCCGCCAGCGAACGCGCCATTGGTTTTTCTACGTAAACCGGTTTTCCTGCTGCTGCTACCCGCAAGGTATAATCAGCGTGCGAATCGGGAGGCGTAGCAATATATACGGCATTTACGTCCGGGTCATTTATCAAGGCATCTGCGTCGGCGTACCAACGCGGCACCTGGTGGCGACGGGCATAATCGGCGGCTTTTTCGGCATTGCGCCGCATTACAGCTACCAGTTCCGAACCCGGTACTTTCGAAAAGGCCGGACCACTTTTTACTTCGGTTACGTCGCCGCAGCCAATTATTCCCCAACGTATTTTTTCCATTGTTTTCCTTTACTTTGTTTTATCTGTTTCTAAACCGGTCCGTAAGCACAATATGACGGCAAGCTTACGATTTGTCGGTGCCTAAATTAAAGAATTAGCATTAATTATAAAGAACCGGTATGCCCAGCTACGAAGAAAATATATTACAGGAACTCCGCACCTGGCAGCACCAAATGTTGCAGTCGCCATCTTTTACCAATAAACTATCACGGAAAGTACAGCAAAAAGTAAATAGTTATATTCCGGATAAAGTACACCAGGCTATTACGACTACCATTAAACAAATGATCCGGGCCATGTTGTTTGGCGCTAACCTCACCACTCGCAAACCTTTGGTTGATGTAGCACTGCCCGCCCAGGAGGCAATGGTTTTGGAGCGGATTAACTTTTACAAAACTGCCGCTGCCGCCGAAGGTGGCGTTACGGGCGCGGGCGGTATTTTGCTGGGCTTAGCCGATTTTCCTTTACTTTTAAGCTTGAAGCTGAAAATGCTTTTTGATATTACGGCTCTTTACGGCCATTCCGTTGACGATTATCGGGATCGGATTTATATGCTTCATATTTTTCAGCTGGCCTTTAGCAGCCACGAACACCGCCGGCATATCTATTTACAAATGGTAAACTGGGAATCGCAAAAGCAAAACCTGCCCGCAGATATTCACCAGTTCGATTGGCAAACGTTTCAGCAAGAATACCGCGACTACATTGATCTGGCGAAAATGGCCCAGCTTATTCCTATTATCGGAGCGCCGGTAGGCGCATTGGTTAATTACCGTTTACTCCAGAAATTAGGCAAAACGGCCATGAACGCTTACCGAATGCGGTGGCAGGAAGCAAATGCTAAACAACTTTACTCCTGATCGGACTTTTGTTATGAGTTCCCTAAGCTGGCCTTACCTGTCCATTTCCTTTAACCACCCATTTGTAACTCGTTAGCTCTTCCAACCCCATCGGGCCGCGCGCGTGCAGTTTTTGAGTACTAATGCCAATTTCGGCGCCTAAACCAAACTGGGCACCGTCGGTGAAAGCGGTAGAAACGTTCGCATAAACGGCAGCGGCATCTACTCCATTCAGGAATTTCTCTATATTACCGGCATCTTCCGAAATAATGGCTTCGCTGTGTTTAGAACTGTATTGAGCAATGTGCGCCAGGGCAGCATCTAAGTTGTTTACGGTTTTTATCGCCATTTTCAAAGACAGGAACTCCGTACCAAAATGTTCGTCGGTGGCTATAGTTAAAAGTTCGGCTGGGTAAGTTGCTTTTAAAGCATCGTAAGCCGGTTTATCCGCAAATAGCTGTACGCCGGATTGGGCCAACGGAGTTGCTAGAACGGGCAAATCTGCTAAACGTTTTTGGTGAATCAAAAGGCAATCCAGGCTATTGCAAACGCTTACCCGACGGGTTTTCGCGTTGTGGATAATGGCCTGGCCTTTTTCCAGATCAGCCGTTTCATCGAAATAAGTATGTACAATGCCCGCTCCGGTTTCGATGACGGGCACCTTGGCATTTTGCCGCACAAAATTTATTAAAGACTGGCTTCCCCGCGGAATAATAACATCTACGTAACCTACGGCCTGCAACAAGGCTTCGGTAGCTTCGCGGTCGGACGGCAATAAGGTGGCAATACCGGTATCTAGCTGGTGCTGGCGGAGCACTTGGTGAATAACCGTTATAATAGCCTGGTTAGATGCCGCCGCATCACTCCCACCTTTCAGCACACACGCATTTCCGGCCATTAAGCAAAGGGCAAACACGTCGAAGGTAACATTAGGCCGGGCTTCATAAATAATACCGATTACGCCCAAGGGCACGCTAACTTTGGTAAGTTCCAGTCCGTTGGGCAGCTCTTTCTGCAACAGCACTTTGCCCAGCGGCGAAGGCAGGCCGGCCACATTCCTGATATCACCGGCAATTGCTTCAATGCGGGGCTCAGTTAGTTTCAACCGGTCGTATTTGGGATCTTCCGGACTCATCCGATTTAGATCTTTAGCATTTTCTTCCAGTAAAAATGTAGTTTGGACCACTGCCGCCGCCGCTAAGTCCAGCAAAACCTGTTTTATTTTCTCCGGACTTATTAAAGAGAGCGAACGACTGGCTTTCTGCGTATTGGCAAATATCTGTTTTAATTCCATGATTAAGCCAGTTCGGCGTTTAGAAACAAGTAATCGTAATGTACCACCGGTCTTTGGTTTTTCTGACCGAGGCGTTCGCGCGCTTTATCCGATCCGTATTCGGCGATACCCAGGCCTACCGGTTTTTCGTTTTCATCTACCAACCTAATAATATCGCCCTTCTGAAAGTCGCCGGTTATGTTAACGATTCCGACAGGCAGCAAGCTGGTAGCTTTAGGCGAAGTAAGCGCCGCTTTGGCGCCGGCATTGAGTTGTACCACACCTTTCGCGTAATTTTCGGAATGCGCCAGCCATTTTTTCTTGCCCGAAGCGGTTTTATGCGGCACAAACCGGGTATTAACTATTTGCTGGTTAAGTACTTTAGGCAGGATATTTTCGGTTTTGCCATTGGCAATGTGTACGGCTATGCCCAACTGCGCTACTTTATGAGCTATGTGGCATTTGGTAATCATGCCGCCGCGGCCAAACTGGGAGCGTTGCGTAGAAACAAAAGCCGTAAAATCGGTAGTAGCCGCAGTAATTTCCGGAATAACTTCCGCAGCCGGATCTTTCGGGTCGCCGTTATAAATACCATCTACGTTGGTCAAAATCATCAGGGCATCGGCGTTTAGCATCGAGGCAATCAGGCCGGCCAGTTCGTCGTTATCCGTAAACATCAGCTCCGTTACCGAAATCACATCGTTTTCGTTTACAATCGGAATAACGTTGTTTTGCAAGAGTATCCGGAAGCAGTTCTGCATGTTCAGGTAATGTTGCCGATCGCGGAAATCTTCTTTGGTAACCAGCACCTGCGCACAAATCAGCCCGTGCTTACTGAACAGATCAGCGTACGTATTAATTAATTTTACTTGGCCAATGGCGGCCAGTAACTGACGCGTAGCTACCGCATCGGCTTTCTCCGATATTGATATCAGGCTCCGCCCCGAAGCAACAGCCCCCGAAGACACCACAATTACTTCCTTGCCTTGTTTTTTAAGGGCGGCTAGCTGCTCTACCAGATGTTGTATTCTCTCCAGATCGGGCACTCCCTGGTCTTGAGTGAGCACATTGGAGCCAATTTTCACTATTATCCGGTCGTAATGATATGCCATAGCCTGCATTTTAAAAGCAATTTTAAGGCTTTCGCCGGAATAATTTATATTTAAATTTTAGATAATAAAGAAGCCCATACTTCTCATCCGAGTTTTTCCGCTTTTCCTATTACCCCACAATTAATAATTTTACTATTAAGTTCTCCAGCAATACCGGCTTAAGAACACGCTCCAATAATGAAAATTAAATAATCAAGTTAAAATTACCTCAGTCTCTAATATTTATAGTAGATCTTTGATTGATTTAGATATAATTTCTCTTATTTGTTGTAATTTTTACTAAGAAAATACCAGTATTATGCAACATTGCTATCCCACCTTATTTAGAAAGATAAGTACTTACCTGCTGCTGGTAGTGCTGCTGTTACAAGCCTGTACAAAACCCCAAACTACTAGCCTCGAACTAGTAAGCACCAACGGCATGGTAGTGAGTGCGCATCCGGAAGCTTCCCGGGCCGGCTTGGAAATCTTAAAAGCGGGCGGCAACGCCGTAGATGCGGCTATTACAGTGCAATTTGCCTTGGCCGTGGTTTTACCGGCAGCCGGCAATATCGGTGGCGGTGGTTTTATGGTGCTACGGCAAGCCAACGGCCAGATTAATGGTTTGGATTACCGGGAAATGGCGCCGGCTCGCGCCCATCGCGACATGTACCTGGATGCCCAAGGCAATGTAATTCCTAAACTCAGTATTGAAGGGCATCTGGCGGCCGGCGTACCCGGCACGGTAGATGGCATGGTAAAAGCGCATCAGCAATACGGCTCTTTGCCTTGGGCACAGCTAGTACAACCTGCGGTAGATCTGGCGGCGAAAGGTTTTGCTATCACAGAAAAAGAAGCTAACGGGCTTAACAATCACCAGGCAGCATTCCGGAAGTTTAATGAGCCGGTTAATGTTTTCCTAAAAGATATCGCCTGGAAAGCCGGCGATTTGTTAGTACAGCAGGAACTGGGCCAAACCTTGGCCCGCATCCGGGACCAGGGACGCGCCGGCTTTTACGAAGGCGAAACGGCCCGCTTATTAGTAGCCGAAATGACCCAAGGCAATGGTTTTATTTCGGCCGAAGATTTGCAAAAGTATGAAGCAAAATGGCGTACCCCGGTTACCGGCGCTTACCGGGGATATAAGGTTATTTCCATGGCCCCGCCTTCCAGCGGCGGCATTGCTTTACTGCAACTCCTGCAAATGGTAGAACCTTACCCGCTGGGCAAATACGGTTGGAACAAGGCCAAAACCATTCACTTATTAACCGAAGCCGAACGGCGGGTATATGCCGATCGCTCCGAATATTTAGGCGACCCTGATTTTTATAAAGTGCCGGTAGCGCAACTTACCCAGCCGCAATACCTGGCTTCCCGCATGCAAAATTTTGATGCTAATAAAGCTACGCCCAGCCAGGAAATAAAACCCGGCCTTCTTACGGGCAAAGAACACGAAGAAACCACGCATTTTTCGGTAGTAGATAAAGCCGGCAATGCGGTATCGGTTACGACTACTTTAAATGGCAGCTACGGCAATTATGTGGTAGTGGATGGCGCCGGCTTTTTGTTGAATAACGAAATGGATGATTTCAGTGCTAAACCGGGCGTACCCAATATGTTTGGCTTGGTGGGTTCGGCAGCCAACGCCATTACACCCCAAAAACGCATGCTCAGTTCCATGACGCCTACTATCCTGGAAAAAGACGGCAAATTATTCATGGTGATAGGTACGCCGGGCGGCTCCACTATTATTACCTCGGTTTTCCAGACTATATTGAATGTACTGGACCACGGTATGAGCATGCAGGAAGCCGTATCGGCCAAACGGGTACATTCGCAGTGGCTGCCCGATGAAATCCGGTACGAAAAAGATGCCCTTTCCAACAAAACCGTAAAACAACTGCAACAGAAAGGCCATACGTTAAAAGAAACCGGTAATATGGGCCGCGTAGATGCTATTCTGGTTTTACCCAACGGCCAACTGGAAGGTGGCGCCGATCCGCGGGGCGACGATACCGCCCTGGGATATTAGGATATATATAACATCTGAGCAAGTATAGCGGTTTAAGTTATAAATTAAATCCTTATGCCTGAATTACCGGAAGTAGAAACGTACCGCCGTTATTTTAATGAGACCGCCCTGGGCCAAACAATTACAGATGTCCAGGTGGAAGATCAGCGCCAGCTAACCACTGATTATGATACGCTTTTAAAAGAACTAAAGGGTACTCAATTGATAAAAACCGACCGGATTGGTAAACATTTCCTGATTACACTGAGTACGGGTAAAATATTGGTGCTGCATTTTGGTATGACCGGCGATTTGGCTTATTACCGCAACGAAGAAGATACACCCCGTTTTGCCCGCATTGTTTTCCTGTTTACCAACGGCTTTCGCTTAGCTTTTATAGACTCCCGTAAGTTTGGGCGCGTCGGGTTAGCCGAAAGTGTGGAGGCTTACCAACAGGAAAAAAGCCTCGGTCCCGATGCGCTGGACATCAGCCTAACCCAATTGCAAACCAGTCTGCAAAAACGCAAAGCGCCTATTAAAGCCTTATTGCTAGATCAGAAAATAATAGCCGGTATTGGCAACTGGATAGCCGACGAAGTATTGTACCAAGCCCGGATATTCCCGGCCAAGCCGGCGCATTTACTCGCTCCATCAGAAATAGCCCATCTGCACCAGGCCATTCTGCACGTTATGGATACGGCCATTGCTCATGAAGCTAATTACGGTGCTTTTCCCAAATCATTCCTGATTCATGCGCGCGGCTGGAACGATGCCCAGGTAACGACAGTAGCTGAGCGGCAGGTTTGCCCCATACACAAAAAGCCTTTAACGCTTTCTAAAGTGGGCGGCCGCACCACTTATTTCTGCCCTATTTGCCAGGCATTGTAAAAAGTCTTTTAGAAACGTGCTATAATCAGGAAGTAAAAGACGCCTTTTTCGCCAAAGGTAAACTACCATATCACTCCCGTTCAGACTAACTCCCGAATCAAATTAAATATAAATATTTAAATGTATTAGATATAACTTGAGGCACCAGCTTCTCTTTAGATTTTCATTTACTTCCTTTTATTTTATAACTGCAGAAGAAAGTATCTTATTCTGAAATTTATTATGCCTGTAATGCTAAGAAGATGCTTATAAAAAATACCTGATTTGTTACAAATTACTGAATAAATCTTAGCCATAACTCACATTACAGTCTATATACCAAATAGTTACAACAACAAAAAATATTAATTAACATAATTGATTATCGTTACTTTTTACCCCACATTGTCCTGATTTTGACTAAACCTTTCGGTATTATTAGTAGTATTTAGAAAGCTTTCTGAGAAACCGCGAAACTAACTCTAACCTAAGCTTTGGTAACTATAAAGTTACCGGCAGCTTCAAACACGCATAACTTTAATATTGTAACCTTTTAATATAACCTAAACAAACGCGTATGAAATTAAATTCTATCTCTTTACCCGGAAAATCAGCTTTGTTTATCGGCATGCTCTCTGCATTTACATTTGCGGGCTGCGAAACCAACCTGGAAGAACCTACTGCTACGGATATCACCTTAAGTTCAGATGCTAATGCGGGCCAGGAACGCGCCCACGTAGCAAACGAATTACTGATAAAGTTTAAAGCCGGCGTATCTGAAGAAGCAAAAACCAATGCTTTGGCTAAAATAAGCGGCAAGGTTTCGGAGAAAATTCTGACCAAAGCCATGGAAAGAATGGGCGAAAAAGAAGGATTACTGGTAGTCCGGACACCTTTAGTTGCATTAGACGCTATTGCTAAAGCCAAAGGCCTGGGAGAGGTAGAATACGCCGAACCAAACTTTATTTATACCCACGATGCCACTTCTAATGATACCTATTTTACCAACGGCTCGCTTTGGGGCATGCAAGGCGGCAACGGCAGTAATGCCGAAGCAGCCTGGGCGGCAGGTAAAATTGGTTCTTCAACGGTTTATATCGGTATTATTGATGAAGGCTATATGTATACCCACGAAGATTTGGCCGCTAATGCCGGTACCAATCCTAATGAAATTGCCGGTAATGGAGTTGACGACGATAAAAATGGCTATGTAGACGATGTATACGGCTGGGACTTTGACGGTAACAACAATTCTGTTTTTGATGGTACCGGCGATGACCATGGTACCCACGTAGCCGGCACCATTGGCGCCGTAGGCGGAAATGGTAAAGGTGTAGCGGGCGTAAACTGGTCGGTTAAAATGCTTTCGGCTAAGTTCTTAGGCCGTAATGGTGGCACTACAGCTAACGCCGTAAAAGCAGTAGACTATTTTACAGATCTAAAAAACGCAGGGGTTAATATTGTAGCCACTAATAACTCGTGGGGTGGCGGCGGCTTTTCGCAAGCTTTACAAGATGCTATAACGCGGGCGGAAAATGCCAATATTCTTTTTATTGCCGCGGCAGGTAATGATGGGCTTAATACCGAAACCAGCACCAGCTATCCTTCCGGTTATTCCAATGCCAATATTATTGCCGTAGCCTCCATAACCTCTACCGGTGCCTTATCCAGTTTCTCGAACTATGCCGCTACAAAAGTAGATTTAGGCGCGCCTGGTTCCAGCATTTATTCCACTTTACCGGTTAGCAGTAAAGGAAAAGTTGCTTCTTCTTATGGATCATACAGCGGCACTTCCATGGCTACGCCGCACGTAAGCGGCGCGGTAGCTTTGTATGCTTCTACACATGCCGGAGCAAGTGCCGCCACAATCAAAAGCGCAATCCTGAACAGTGTGGTGCCAACGGCTTCTTTATCGGGCAAGTGCGTTACTGGTGGCCGCTTAAATGTAAGTGGTTTCTAAATCAGCAAACAAATTGTAAGCTATTAATATAGAAAAGCCTGCTGGTACAAACAGCAGGCTTTTTCTTTGCATTAATGTTGTAGAACAACTGGTTTAAAAAGTAGTATTCCGGGAGGTTGGTTACCAGGTTAGATGAAGCAGAAAAGTTTACCTCAATCTTGATCAAACAAAAAGCCCTGACAATAGCCAAGGCTTTATTAAAAATTTAAATGAAGCAAAATTAATTTAAGCTAAACAAGAACGAAAAAACCTCATTATTAAATATCAATTCACTCAATTATGAATTCAGTCCTTGTACTTAGAAAACAATAGCTTAAGCGGCCATTCTTTCTTCGCTGTACAAGTTATTTAACACCTCCAGCATATCACTTTTGCTTATTTTACCCGCTTCGTTCATGCGTGATTGTATTAATTGATAATAAGCGCTGATAGATGCTATAACTTTTTCCCGTTCTACCCGGTTCGATACTTCTACCATATCTATAGCCGCTCTTTTCAGGTCTTTACCCTCGTAGCTAGAAGTATTTAAAGCAATCAGATCGCTAAAACCCAAATCTGAGATGGCACACTTCACATTGAAGTTATATTCTGCGGTAGCTTTATTTAATAAAACTTTTACCTTATCCAAATGATCAGATAATGGTTTGGTTATAAAGATTGCAGTTTCCATGATACTTTTCCTCAATTTTTGAATTTGTTAATATTACTTATTGCTGATAGTGCTTTAACTGTTATTGTATTTTATAATCAGTTAAGCTTGCCTCCTGTATTGTCCTATTTTTGTTAAAGTTTACTTACTAAGACCTGCTTGCACTTTCAACAATATAAAAGTACTGCATGGTTTTAGTCTAAAAAAGGACAATATACCTTTATTTGTAACATATACATTAAACACACAAAATATATAAAATCATTAATATACCGCTGTAAATGGGCTTTTACGTTTACAAAACCTACTTTTTTACCTTAAAATGTAACATTTAGATTCAGAACTAAACTTCTGATTTTACTTAAATTTAAAACAATAAATAAATAGGGATATACAAAGAAAAGTAAACATATACTTTATCTAATATAAATTATAATAATGCTAATTCAACAAGTACTTTGTAAATTTATCCTGATGTAAGAATGATTTTCCAAACCCAGGCACGTTGCATTTTGGCAAAGCTGCATGCTATCGCATCATCCGCCCTGGATAATAATTTGAAGCTTATCCGGATCGCAGAAGCTGAAAGCATTTTCATTCAGCCACGCCACTTCCACTCCCGCTGTTTTGAGTTGCTGTTGCATTGCGGCAAAATATTCTGCTCCGGGCACGTGAATGGTAAAGCTAACTAAACCCGACTGATTGGGCGGAGCCGGCGGTCTTTGCTGGCTGTGCCAGGTATTCAAGCCAATATGATGGTGATAACCGTTTGCAGCAACAAACAAAGCTCCCGGATAGCTGCTTTGCATCACCGCGAATCCCAATAAATCAACATAAAAAGCCCTAGCTGAAGCTAATGCAGAAACCTGCAAATGAATGTGCCCGATTTTTGTTTCCTGCGGTAAACCTTGCCACGGGATCTCCCCGGCTATTTCTGCCAGCAGCTCTGGCAGGTTAAGCGGCAAAGTAGCCATTTGTACCTGCCCGTTGTGCCGGGGCCAGGTAGCCTGCGGCCGGTCACAATATATTTCGATGCCGTTGCCGTCCGGGTCGGCCAGGTACAAAGCCTCACTTACCAGGTGGTCGCTGGCGCCTTGCAGTCGATAATTGCTGCGCAGTAAATGCTGTAAAGCCCGGGCCAGTTGCTGCCGGTTAGGTACCAGCCAAGCCACATGGTACAAACCCGGACTGCGCCGGTCCAGGGGCAAAGCCGTATTATCCTGCACTAATATTAATTGCGCGGGTTCCTGGCCACTGGCCGACAACTCAGTTGCCTCTGCTGAACTTCGAATTTCTTTCAGCCCTAAGACCTGCTGATAAAAAGAAGAAAGCTGCGCCAAACGACGGGTGCGCAAGGTAACCTGATAAATAGAAGTAGCGGCTGGCAACATAAATTGGCAATATATAATTAATGTAAAAGAAAATGAATGCGGTAAAGCTACCTAAAAAATACAATGCCGGACTTGCCAGAAAAGCAAACTAGTGCTTCGCCTAATTAAAAATTAAAAATTAAAAATTAGAAATTATGAATTAGAAATTATGGTTTTTTATTCTGTAAACTTTAATTTATAGGTAATTGGATTTTTAAGAATTATTTTGGTCGTGCACTAGTACTTAAAGCCAATCTTCTTAAATATAAAATGCCACAGCCAGATCGGCCCGATCAGCAGAAATTTTATATCGTCTAAAAACGAAGGTTTTTTGCCTTCTATTTTATGGCCTATAAATTGTCCAATCCACGATAGCACAAATATAATCAGGCAAACTTGCCCCATCGGGAGCCAGCCCGCATGATCGTGGCGTTTCTCCAACGCAACTATACCGGCAGTAAAAACACAAAGTGTTAGTAACATAATGATAGCTAATGGCAAGGACAAGCGCAGGTAATATAACATGGAGAAAAGAATAAGAAAAGTAGCCCAATTAATATACCCGTTGGCTTTGCCTAAAAAAGGCAGGTGCGGAAAAGGAATAGACCACACCAGGCCCAGCAAACTAAAAACAATTAACGGTACGCAAATCCAGTGGATTAGCTTATTGGCAGGATGCAGGTGGCTTTCGGCGTACTGGGCAAAATAGGCATCAACAGGACGCCTTATGGCAGAATTTTGCATATCCGTTTTATTTTTGTGGGAAAATACGATAAGTTACAAAAATAAAAGCTGAGAAAGAAGCAGCTAATATCAACTAAGTAAGTGGACAAAATTAGTTTAAGTTAAATAAGCTTGTGAGATTCTATCTATTAAAGGTTTATTCACACATTCACTCATTTATTAATTCTGTTATTGTACTTAGCAACCGCCAACTTTATTTAAAAGCAAACTCCAGATAAGCCAAATACCGGTTTCTTTTATATTCACCTCTTCTGGCATCGTCTATATCGTCTTGCAGCCGGTGGTGAATAAAACGGATAACATAACTGCGGGGTGCCACTTCGTACGTCCAGGCATTTATTTTAGTCAGATACGCTAACCGGCTTAAATGCTTAATGTTAATATTTTTAATTTCTTTTTTCAGGAAAGATAATTCTTTGAAGTTAGTTTCGTAGGTGATAATGGTTAGCATCAGCTTATCCATTATTTCATTAAATATTTCTTCTGAAATTTCTTCCTTACTCATATATATAAAGGTATATAAATTTACGGCCAAATCAATTGCTTTTACCCCTTTCGCGTCAATTCTTACGCTTACCTTATTTACGCCAACACAGTTAAAGCCATCTATTCTTTTAAAACCAGAATCCGGTATTATTTAGCTGCTATGCTTTTGGCGGCCACCCTATAGCTTCTTCCCACAATATTAGGCTTTATTTTTACTACTACGAGTAGTAAGCACAACTCTCCTTTGTTTTCGCTTAAATTAATATCTCCTGACCGACATATTACCTCTTAACATTTGCTCTTTATAGCTGAAATTAACTTATAACTCCTATAACGCAAAATAATAGATCAGACTGGCAGCATCTCCTCCCCCAACTCTTCTCCTGAAGGCAAAGAGGGGCTCCGGTAATACTTCTTTTGAAGAAAAGGCTTTCAATAGATTGTTCGATCATTTATCAGAAGAGTAATCAAAGTCCCTCTCCTTTTTCTGGGGGCTTCCACCCGGGAGAGGGATTTAGGGTGAGACTTGCGCCTAACAGCCGTTATTTAAGGTAAAACTTATCTAATCCGTTCATCCCAGAAGTCTACTAAGATGATATAAACAGGCTTAAGAAAGTTAAATCTCATAAGTGCGTAACACCTATTATAAATAAGCTCAAAATATTTTAGAATTTTAGTTCTGCAAATTATGAACTAACGGAACAAAGATATACCTTTGTCGCGTTAAGCATTTGTAACTTAACTATAGCCAATGAATTTAACAGATAAGCAGAAGGAAGTAATAGAAAATATTGGCATTAACTATGAAGCAGCTGGTTTGCAGCCGGCAGCAGCCCGCATTTTGGGGCTTATGTATGTAGCCGATAAACCGGAGCTGACTTTTGACGAAATTACCGACTCATTGCATATTAGCAAAAGTGCTACCAGCAATGCCATTAACTTACTATTACAGACCGGGCAAATAGAATATATTACCTTTTCCGGTGACCGGAAGCGGTACTTTAGATTAAAGATATCGAACTGGCGGGATGGCTTCACCCAGAAAATTGAAGGCTTGACTAATTTTAACAAACTGTTACGGCAGGCTCTGGAAGTAAGAACAAAAGAAACGCCGGAGTATAACGCCTGCTTAGTACAACTAATTAACTTTCTGGATTTTATAAAGCAGGAACTACCGGGCTTACTGCAGAAGTGGGAAAAAACGAAAACCTAATTTTTTACCTGTTTTGTTCTTTAATTTCAGAACTAACTAATAATTAAAAATAAACTCTTTTGAGATGTCTAGTTTAAACATTAGAAAATTATTTAAAACTTTCCGGAGCCAGGGGCTACTGCTTTTGCTTTCGGGTTCAATCAGTGTACCGGCTTTGGCGCAAACGCCCGGTGCTACGGTGTTGTCTATGCAAAATGCAATTCAGTTTGGGCAGCAAAATAACAGCAATATCAAAGTAAGCCAGATTGGCGAACAAATTGGCCAGAAACAAATAAGCGAGGTAAAAGGCCGGGCCTTGCCGCAAGTAAGCGGTAACGGTTCTTTTGAAGACCGCCTGAAAATTCCTTTGCTTATTTTACCCTCCGGCTTAGGAGGTTCTGCCGCCGAGGGAATACCTTTGGGTAAGCAGTATAACACGGCCCTGACCGGAGAAGTAACCCAGATGCTTTTCGATCCTTCTTTTAATGTGGGCTTAAGAGCTGCTAAAGTATCATCCCGGTTAAATGAGCAAAATACCCGGCAGGTAATAGAACAAACTTCTTATAACATAGCCTCGGCCTATTATCAGGCCATTGTGGTAGACAAGCAATTACAGCTGCTGCGCTCCAATTTAGTTAATACCCAGAGAACCTTACAATTAACCGAACTGCAGTTACAAAACGGCGTGGCCAAACGGGTAGATGTGAGCCGGCTACGGGTAAACGCCAGCAACATAGAATCGCAGATCCGGCAGGCCGAATTAAATCTGGAACAAGCTTTAAATCAACTTAAAAACCAGATGGGCATGCCGCTAAACCAAACCATTGCGCTGAGCGATACGACGCTTACTTTAGAACAAGACGCCGCTGCCCTGGCTAGTGTACAGGAAGATGTATTTGTAAACCGGTTAGAATACCAGATTTTACAAAGCAACCTGGACTTACAAAACCTGGAGCAACGCAATATCAGTGCTACCGGCTACCCTAACTTGCGGGCCTTTGGTAGTTATGGTTATAGCGGCCAGGGCGACAGCTTTGGTTTATTTAAAACAGAAGGTAATAGTTGGGTAGATTATACCACGGCTTCAGTGGGGGTACGGCTTTCTATTCCGGTATTTGATGGCTTTCAGCGCCGTGCACAGGTACAGCAATCTAATTTAAAAGCCCGCCAGTTGGAAGAAAACATTAACCTGACGAAACAGAATATAAACCTGGAAATATCGAATGCCCTTACCCAGTACCGCAATACGCTGCAACGTATACAAACCGAACAGCAGAATGTGGCCTTAGCCCAGGAAGTTTACGGGGTTACACAACTGGAAATGCGCGAAGGCGTAGGCACAACTACCAACGTGGTAGAAGCTGAAACAGCACTGCGTCAGGCCCAAAATACTTATATAACCACCTTACTTAACTTGTACACGGCCCGCCTGGATCTGGAAAGATCTAAGGGCACGTTACTGACTTACTTGAATTCAAAATAACCTAAGATAAAAAAGACCATACCGTAAAATATTTATGAAAAGGATAATAACCATAGTTGTAGCGCTATTAGTATTTGGGTTGATAGCCTTCCGGTTAGTAAACAATAAAAAAGAAATATCGGCCAAAAACCAGGTAAAAGATACCTCTGACGTACGCGTAGTAGTAAACGCTGTGCCGGCCCAAAACCGGGGAAGCGAAAGAAGCCTGCGCCTGGTAGGAACCGTAACGGCCGACCAGGTAATTGAAGTAAAATCGGAAGTACAGGGCAAAATCCTGAACCTTAACATAGACTTAGGCGATAAAGTCCGGAAAGGACAGGTGTTGGCCCGCGTCGATGATCAGATCCGGCAATTGGGTGTGGCCAATGCCCAACAAGTTTTAGCCGATGCCCGGCAGAACCTGCAACGCTATAAAAATTTGTACGAAGGCGGCGCGGCATCTCAAGCGCAGTACGACCAATACAGCCTGGCTTACAAAAATGCCCAGAATCAATTAGCCCAGGCCCGTAAAGAAGTTTCTAACGCGGTAATTGTGGCGCCGATTAGCGGTCAGATTACGCAAAAAGCGGTAGAAACCGGTGCTTTCGCCAGCATTGGCACTACCATTGCTACGATTGTAGATGTATCGAAGTTAAAAGTACAGTTAACCGTACCCGAATCGGATGTGTATGTATTAAAAGAAGGCGACCCGGTTACAATTACCAGCAACGTATATCCGGGGGTAAACTTCAATGGCCGGATTACTTTCATCAGCCCGCGGGGCGACGAAGCCCATAATTACCCGGTAGAGGTTTCGCTTACGAACCAAAGTGAAAACCCGTTAAGAGCCGGTACTTACGTAGATGTGGCCTTTAACCGGAAAAGCCAGGCCCCTACCCTGCAAATTCCGCGCGAAGCCCTGGTTGGCAGTATTAAAGATGCCCAAGTATACGTAGTAGGCGCCGACAACGTAGCGCAGTTACGCAAAATTACCATCGGGGCCGATTACGGTGCTTACCTGGAAGTAGTGCAAGGATTGAAAGAAGGCGAAAATGTGGTAACTACCGGCCAGATAAACCTGGACGATAACACCAAAGTAAGCATAATTGCCGCAAAATAATTTAGCAGTAGTTAGTGATTAGTTTTCCTTATGCCTTATAAAGGCTAGGCCTCGAAAGGAAATAAAGAATTACTGAACACCAAAACTAACAACTACCGCCTAATCACTAATAACTAAAATAAGAAATGTCAATAACCGAATTATCAATAAAAAGACCTGCCTTGGTAATCGTAATTTTTACGGTACTGGCCATTTTGGGGGTTATCAGTTATAAACAACTGAACTACAACCTGCTGCCGGAATTTGAGGCACCGGTAATGTCTATCGTAACGGTATATCCCGGAGCGGCGGCCGGGGAGGTAGAAACCTCGGTAACTAAAAGAATAGAAGACGCACTTTCCTCACTCGAAAACCTGGATAAAATCCAGTCTACCTCGCAAGAAGGGGTTTCGATTGTGGTTATTCAGTTGCTGCAAGCCGCCGATGTAGACGAATCGGTACAAGATGCGCAACGTAAAATAAATTCTATTCTGGCCCAGTTACCCGACGATGTAGAATCGCCGACTATTAATAAGTTCTCCACTTCCGATTTGCCTATTCTGCAATTAGGTTTATCGGGTAATATGAAACCAACCGAATTCTATAAAATGGTAGAAGACCGGATTCAGCCGCAGCTGGCCAAAGTACAGGGCGTGGGCCAGATTACCTTGGTTGGTGGCGAAGAACGCGAAATTAAAGTAAACGTAGATCCCGAAAAGCTGCAGGCTTATGGCTTATCGCTGAGCCAGGTAACGCAAGCTATTATTAGCGCGAACCAGGATTTCCCGACCGGTAAAATTGAAACCACCCAGCAGCAGTACAGCTTACGGGTAGCCGCTAAGTTTGCTTCGCTGGAGCAAATAAGTCAGCAGGTAATTTCTTATTTGCCCAATGGCAGTCGGGTAACCGTAGGCGATGTGGCCGAAGTACAAAACGGTATTGCCGAACAAACTACCTTAAACCGGATAAATGGCCGCTCTTCTATTGGGGTAATTATTCAGAAACAAGCCGATGCCAATGCCGTGGATGTAAGCGAAAAAGTGCGCGCGGCCATTGGCGATATTGAGAAAAGCTATGCTAGCAATGGTATTAAGTTTAGCATTGCCAACGATACCTCTGTCTATACGTTAGCGTCGGCCAATGCCGTAACTTTCGACTTAATGCTGGCCGTAATTATTGTGGCCGGGGTGATGCTGGTGTTCCTGCACAGCTTAAGAAGCTCTTTAATTGTAATGGTAGCCATTCCGGCTTCCATGGTTTCTACCTTTATTTTGATGTACCTGTTCGGGTTCTCGCTTAATATGATGACCCTGATGGCCTTATCGCTAGTAGTGGGTATTTTGGTGGACGACTCGATTGTGGTACTGGAAAATATTTACCGCCACATGGAAATGGGTAAAGACAAACGCACTGCCGCCTTGGATGGCCGGAACGAAATTGGTTTTACCGCTTTGGCGATTACCCTGGTGGACGTGGTGGTGTTCTTGCCGATGTCGATAGTTTCGGGTTTAATTGGTAATATTCTGCGCGAATTCTCACTGGTAGTAGTATTCTCTACCCTGATGAGTTTGTTCGTATCGTTTACCATTACGCCCATGCTGGCTTCCCGTTTTGGCAAACTCGACCACTTTACCCGCGACACCTTATGGGGACGGATTTCTTTGGGCTTTGAAGATTTATTTAATAGCCTGCAGAATGCTTATACCAACGTATTAAACTGGGCCCTAAACCACCGTAAACTGGTTTATTTAGCTACCTTTTTGCTATTTATCGGATCGGTAGCGCTGGTGCCACTGGGCTTTATTGGCAGTGAGTTTGCCGCGCAAGGCGACCGGGGTGAACTGGTAGTACAATTAGAAATGGGCCCCCAAACTACGCTTTACCAAAATAACCAGATTACCCGCCGGGTAGAACAACTTATTGAATCTAAACCGGAAGTAGATTTGGTATTGAGTAAAGTAGGTTACGCCTCCGCCGCATTAGGCGGTACCGGTACCAGCAACCATTCCGAACTAACGGTTATTTTGGTAGATAAAAAACAACGCGCTATGAGCACCGAAGAATTTGGCCAAAGTTTAAAAGGTGAAATTCAGCAAATTCCGGGAGTAAAAGTAAAGGCCGCGCAAACTGGTATTACGGGTAACGCGAACCAGGCACCGGTACAGGTAGCCGTAAAAGGTACCGAACTGGAAAAGGTACGGGAAGCCGCTAACACGGTATTAAAGGTAATCCAGGGCGTACCCGGCACCACCGATGTTGAGTTTTCGGTAGAAGATCCGAACCCGGAATTACAGGTAAAAATCGACCGGGAACGTTTAGCAGCGCTGGGTTTATCGGTAGCCGAAGTGGGCAGCACCTTACAAACAGCCTACAATGGCAACGATGCCTCTAAATACCGCGAAGGACCTTTTGAATACGATATTGTTATTTCGCTGGACAAGTTTAACCGCACCAGCGGGGAAGATGTAAGTAACCTGAGCTTTGTAAATACCCGCGGACAATTAGTGCAACTGAAACAATTTGCCGATGTAACGCAGGAACTAGGCGCCAGCGTACTGGAACGCCGCGACCGCTTAACTTCCATTACGGTAAATGCCCAGGTAGTAGGCCGTCCGATAGGAACCGTAGGAGCCGATATTCAGAATATTATGGCCACCAAACAATTACCCGAAGGTGTAACCATTGAGTACGCCGGATCGCTGCAGCAACAATCAGATGCTTTTGGTTCGCTGGGGTTAGCACTGGTAGTAGCCATTGTGTTCGTTTACCTGATCATGGTGGCCCTGTACGATTCGTTTGTGTATCCGTTTATCGTACTTTTCTCTTTACCGGTAGCACTGATTGGAGCTCTCTTAGCTTTAGCTTTGGCCCGCGAAAACTTAAGTATCTTCTCTATTATCGGGATGATTATGTTGATGGGTCTGGTAGCGAAGAACGCGATTTTGTTAGTTGACTTCACGAACCAGTTACGCGGCGAAGGTAAATCGGTACGGGATGCTTTAATAGAAGCCGGCCGGGAGCGTCTGCGTCCTATCTTAATGACGACGCTGGCGATGGTATTTGGTATGCTGCCGATTGCGTTAGCTGCCGGGGCCGGGGCCGAAACCAAGAACGGCTTAGCCTGGGTAATTATCGGGGGCTTAACCAGCTCCCTGCTACTAACCCTGGTACTGGTACCTTCTGCTTATATGTCGGTAGAGAAACTGATATCAAAAGTAAAAGGCCGCTTCGGCAAAAAACAACCTGATACGGGTACATTAACGGTATCCGGCGATCGTGCCTAAATAATTAAAAAACTTATAGGCAGGTACGCTGCCGCTAACAAAATAAAAGAGGCTGATTTTATAAAATCAGCCTCTTTTATTTTTTATAATCTTAACTCATATACTAGCGTTACTGGCTCCTCAGTTTGTGCCCTCATGAACCGAAAGACAGCCTGTATTAAGCGATATGTTGATAGCCTGTGAGAGAACAGAGCTTGGTAAAAGATACATTCTGTGTTTAACAGGTCCCAATAGTTCGTTTTCCTAATAATTATTGCGCACTCTCCTCTATAGGCGCCGGAATTACCTTTACGCCATACACGGTTTTGTGGCCGCCACTGGTTTTTAATACCCCTTTTATCGGGCTACAATCGCTGTAATCGGCCCCGTGGGCAGCTTTGATATGGGTTACATCCGCCAGCAAATTATTCGTCGGATCAAAGCCAAACCAGCCCTGCTGCGGTAAATAAGCTTCTACCCAGGCATGCATCACCGCCGCACCTACTAATTCGCCGCCCTGGTTCAGGTACCCCGATACATACCGGCAGGGTATTTTGTTCAGGCGGGCCATGCTTAAAAATAAATGCACATAGTCCTGGCATACGCCGCGCCCAAGTTGTAGTACCTCGTTAACGGTAGTATGCACATGCGTTGGCTCCGGATCATACTTTAACATGTTATAGATATGCCCGTTTAGTGCCTGCAGAAAGTCGAAAACAGTTTGATTTTGCTGTTGGTACAACACTTGCTCGTTAAAACCCGGATCAATGGTGGTGTAATTGTTAAAGCCCAGGTAAAGATGATGATTAATCAACGTTTCGCGCGAAGCAAGTATTTTCTGCTCCTGCTCTGCCGAAAGCTGCCCGTTGCTGATAAAAGTAGTAGGTTTTTTTTCGACCTGGGCCGTCATCGCGAACTCAAATTCGGTAAAACTTTTGGTAGAGCGGATACACCTTACCGCAAACCCGAAAGGGTTCCGGAACTGATAGCCTTCTTCGCCCAAAGAATTGGTAAACGACACATTGCTTACGGTTTGTAACGCATCCTGACTAGGAGTTACCAGAAAAGCAAAGGTGGCTTCATTTACCGGCGTTTCGTAAGTATTACGGGTGTGATATTCAATCTGATATATTTTATTCATAGCACTTGCAGGAATAACCGCCTTTAATAACACAGATATTTTTGTTCCAGTATAGCCGCCAGATTATTGAGATTAGCCACCGTTTCGTTTAAAAACCCGGCAATAGATTCTTCCACTTCGCCTATGGTTAAATACTGAAACTGGGAAGCAATTTTACCGGCTTTAAATTCAATGGAGTCGCTGCCTTTCTGATCGTGGAAAGCAATTTTCTGAATATTCTGTTGCACCTTACGCAAGTTATAAGTCAGCGATTTCGGAAAATTTTTATTAAAAAGTAGAAAGTCTAATTCGCTGTGGCTGCTTTTCTTTTTTAAGTAGTATCGTTTATACATATCAAAAGATTCCGCGCTTTTTAGCATAATGGCCCACTGGTAACTTTCTACCGGGCCGCCTAAATTAGCAGCATCCAGTTTGGCAATATCATATACTTTATTCAGCATAATCAAGGCTACCTGAATGGCCCGCTCCAGGTGTATACCCAGGCTTATTAATATCCAGGCTTCGTTGCGAATAAGTGTATTATCGATATAGCCTTTAATTACCGCGCTATTCACTTCTACTTTGTGCGAGAAATGGTGCATGCCTTCGTATTGTAACCGGGCAGCTGAATAGCTGTTAATATCGTGGTAAAATACATTAATGGCTTCCCATAATTCGGAAGAAATGCGGTCGCGGGCGCCCCGGGCATTTTCCCGCATATACCCAATATTAGCTTGTACCGAAAAAGCATTGCTATCATCTATGGTAACATAATGGATGACATCGTCTTCAGTTAACTCCAGGTATTTACCTAAATAGCTTTGGTACATGCCGCCCAGGCTTAATATAGATTCCAGCGCAAATTCTTTGCTCTGGGCCAGCGGCGAATCCATAGAAGAAGCATATTGTACTTTGGTGTACCGGGCCAAATGTTCTGAGCGCTCAATATACCGCCCCATCCAAAATAAACTATTTCCTATTCTTGCAAGCATATTACTGATGTAAGTAGTGAAACTATTTAGAGCTGATTGTTTAAAATGAGTAGCTAATTATTCGGCTAATACCCAGGTATCTTTGGAGCCGCCACCCTGCGAGGAGTTTACAATTAAACTGCCTTTGGTAAGCGCCACCCTCGATAAGCCACCTTTTAAAACAAATTGCTTGTCTTTGCCCAAAAGCGTATAGGTCCGTAAATCTATATGGCGGGGCTCAAACTGATTTTCGTTTTCGATAAAGGTAGGATGCCGGGTTAAGGCCATAATGGGCTGGGCAATATATTTACGCCTATTTTGCCGGATTACATCTTTAAAACTGCTGATTTGTTCCTGTGTGGCTTTGCTGCCCACCAAAATGCCGTACCCGCCGCTTTCGTCTACCGGTTTTATAACCAGTTCGGCCATGTGCTCCATTACATATTTATAATCAGAATCTATTTCGCAACGGTAAGTATGCACGTTATTCAGGATAGGTTCTTCGTTCAAATAGTACTTAATCATGTCGGGCACATAGCTGTAAACCGCTTTATCGTCGGCGGCCCCTGTACCCGGTGCATTTAGCAGTGTTACGTTGCCTTCGCGGTAAGCCGCCATCAGGCCGGCTACGCCCAGCACCGAATCCGGGTTAAACATCAGCGGGTCCAGAAAATCATCATCCAACCGTCGGTACACCACATCTACCCGGCGCGGACCGTAAATAGTTTTCATGAAGAGAAAGTTCTTATCTACAAACAAATCCCGTCCTTCCACCAAATGTATACCCATGTCCATGGCCAGGAAAGCGTGTTCAAAATAAGCGGAGTTATACAAGCCCGGCGTTAACAGCACACAAGTGGGCGTTTCGGCCCCTTCGGGTGCTACCGACTGCATAGTAGCCAGCAACTGTTGCGAGTAATCCTGTACCGTGCGCACTTTAAACTTCCGGAACAAAGAAAATAAAGTACGCTTCATGGCTTCGCGATTAGCCAGCACGTAACTAATACCCGAAGGCACGCGCACGTTGTCTTCTAACACATAATATTGGCCGTCGCTGTGTTTAATAAGGTCGGTGCCCGAAATATGATTGTAAATGCGGCCTACCGGTTTTATACCCAGCATGGCTTTGGTGTAGTTTTTTGAACTAAAGATAAGTTCGGCCGGCACCCTGCCGTCGCGCAGAATCTGCTTTTTGTTGTATATATCGTGTATAAAATGATTAATGGCCAGGTTACGCTGAATGAGCCCTTCCTCCAGCCGGGCCCATTCGTCGGCCGGAATGATGCGAGGAAAAAGATCGTAAGGGAAAATACGCTCTACTCCTTTGGCTTTGTCGGAGTAAACCGCAAACGTAACCCCCTGGTTAAAGAAAGACAGCTTTGCATGATCATTTAACTCCTTAAAGTCCTGGGCGGACATTTGGGCAAAGTGATCTAAAACTTTCCGGTAATGACCATTTACGTTATCTTTATCATTGAAAACTTCGTCTAAAAACTGGGGGTTAAATTCGTAATTGCTAAATACTTCTGTAAAGTTAGGTTGAACAGTTCCGGCGCTCATAAGCTATGTGTTTGTTTGGTGTTTACTTAATTACAAAAGATTATGCAGGCTAAATAAAGAACTTAATTGAATAAATTTTAACAATTTAATAATCCGTATACGTTTCCACTAAACATTATAGCTAATATTTAAAATAAATTTATTTAATAATAAATTTTTAGAATTTATTTAATACAAAACCATTCAGAGTGTGTTTAAATTTAAAGAATGGCAAAAAAAAGCGAGTCAGTCTGTAAGTTAAAAGTGACCAAACGTTTAAGCTTATGAAATCTCAATATAAGAAAGGCAGATGGGGCAATGGCCCAGCGGGTAGTAGATAAGACTATGAAAGAACTACTACCAGCGCCGAGGCTTGGATATAGTGGCACAATTACTAACCGGTACTAAACTACTTATGTTTATAAAACAATAGCTTATAATTTTAACTATGCTCTTAGTAGTTCTTGCCGTTAAAAAAGACAAGAACTACTGATTCGCAAACTTTAATCTGCTATACAGCTTTAACATTTAATACAACTATTTACATGTTAACTTTGCTGCCTGTAGAAAATAACTAATAATTAAAATCTCCTTACAATTGGACTTGGCGGGTAAAAGCAAAAGGTGAATCAAATCCAGAGTTTAAATCTACTTTAGAGTAATTCTTTACGCTTGCTTCTATTTATTAATTTATGGCACACTATAATTTATGGCACACTATCTACTAAAATTGAAAAAAGTAAAGTCGTTGGATGCAGGATGTGGAGTTGGTTTATCAATAACTGCTTTTACTGATGCAGTTGTTAAATGAGATCAATTTACTTCATCAAGTCGTATTAAATATAATGTAGAACCAATTACAGAGCTTTATATAAAGACTTTGGCGTTCTGTGAGAAGTTAGTAAAAATTATGGTTATTGATTTACTTTAAAATAGAGGTAAATTAAAATTAAAGATAAGTAATAATTTTTCTCATGTAATTAAAGGCCCTTTCGGTAAAAAGCAAGATGCCTTTAAATGTGTATTCACCTACTCTCCGAATAACTTCTAACTAATCACGTCGGCTTTCAACAGTGTAAACAAAGCTATCCGCTTTATAATATCCTAAATTGTACTCAATTGGTCTTTCGCCTTGGTCATAGACAAACCTTTTCCGGAAAAGTACGGGACTATGTACCGGTACCCTCAGCTTTTCAGCTATAAAGGCATCTGCCGCGGTGGCACTAATTTCTTCTTTAGACAAAGTTGCAATTACCGAATGGTCATTTTCCAGTAATTCATATAAAGGTCTTTTAAAATCTTCATCACCCGTAAGGCCAATGCGCGGATGGAAAAAAGACGTAAAATAAACAAACGGACCTTCAGGACGGCCTCGCACCCGATCCATTTTTAAAACTTGCTTATCAGGATTTATTTCAAAAAAGTTAGCTACTGCTTCATCGGGAAAAACCCAAGTAACATGGAGTTCAAAGTTTTTAATGGGTATTCCTCTTAGTTTCATTTCTTGTGAGAAACTAAGCCAATTATTAGATCTTGAACTTACCGAACCTTCGGCAACTTTAGTTCCTTTTCGTTTTTTACGGACTAATAGACCTTCAAAAACTAATTTATTTATTGCTTGTCGGAGGGTAGTGCGGGAAATAGCCATTTTTTTAGCCATCTCTACCTCATTAGGTAAAAGTTTTCCCTTTTGATATTCATCTTCCGCTATTAATTCTCGCAAAGCATTTTCCGCTTGTATATGTAATGGGATAGGACTTTTATGATCTATCGAGTACTTCATGCAATAAAGTAAAACACAATACTACTAATTTTTTAAATATTAAGTCTTTTAAGACACAAAACTAAGCTAAAAAATTTTTATAAAAACTTTTGGAATAATTATAATTTATAATATGTTTGTACATTACTACAATTAATTTATATGTTTATTCTTCTGCATGAACAGCTTGGCAGAGTAAGCTTTTTTTTTAATTAAATATGTTCATACATTATTACATATATGAGTAATTACAAAACAATATTAAAAAGTTTACCTGATCAGGGTACAAAGCAAATTCAAGTAAGAAAAACCACCCAACATCTAATGCCTATTCAATTGGATGGTGCTCTGGTAGAACCAGATGAATATAATATATACCCCATCTGTTCTTTAGGTGATGATAAAATATTTAATGGCTACGAATCTCTGGCTCGCTATATCATTGAGCAAAAAACGGTGCTGGTTGATGGTTATGTGGGAGTACTCTGGGATATCATCATAAGTGAATTAAGTACTTATTTTAAGAACGCCGGCTTATCCTTTCACATCATTAAAACAACTGATTTTTTAAAATCAGAGCAGGAAATTAATGATTTAGTAAAGCCGTTTCTGGGCGCAAACGAGTCGGTATGGGGTACTAAATGCTCCTTACAATTAGAAGACTTCTATGAATTAGCCGATTTAAAGCAAGTAGCGCCAAGCCAAAAGCACGACCTGAATATCATCATCGGGACAGGAGCAAGCTTTACCGGATGGAAGGCACCCTTAGTTTATTTCGATCTGCCTAAGAATGAAATTCAATTCCGGATGCGGGCTGGCTCTGTTACAAATTTAGGGAGCAAAACGGTATATGAACCCAGTTACATGTACAAGCGCGCTTATTTTGTGGATTGGGTTCTTTTAAATGAGCATAAAAAAGCTATTCTGGAAAAAATAACCGTATTGGCGGACGGCCAGTGGGCAGATGATGTAAACTGGATGTTTAAAACAGCTCTGCTGGAAGGATTAAACAAAATAAGTAAATCTGTTATCCGGGTAAGACCTTGGTTTGAACCAGGTGCCTGGGGTGGACAGTGGTTAAAAAATAAAATTAAAAACCTCAATAAAGAGGTAGTTAATTATGCCTGGTCCTTTGAGCTTATTGTACCCGAAAACGGATTAGTTTTCGAAAGCAATGGTTTTTTAGTAGAAGCGTCTTTTGATTTTTTAATGTTCCAATGTCAGGAGCAAGTGCTGGGAAACCATGCGGCAACCTTTGGATATGAGTTTCCGATTCGTTTCGACTTTTTAGACACAGTTGATGGCGGTAATTTATCTATTCAGGTCCACCCCGGATTGGATTATATCCAAAAAGAATTTGGCGAAACGATCACGCAGGATGAAACCTATTACATTTTAGATTGCCAGCAAGATGCTAAAGTTTATTTGGGGTTCCAGGATAATATAAACCCTTCCGAGTTTCGGGCGGCTTTAGAGACCAGCCAGGCCGAAAACAAAGCCTTAAACATTGAAGACTTTGTCCAGAAGCATCAGGCTTCTAAACACGACTTGTTTTTAATTCCCAACGGAACCATTCATAGTTCGGGGAAAGGCAACCTGGTTTTGGAGATTAGTGCTACGCCCTACATCTTCACCTTTAAAATGTACGATTGGCTAAGATTGGATTTAGATGGCAATCCTCGGCCGATCAACATCGAACATGCCTTTAAAAATCTTGATTTTACCAGAAAAGGTGAGCGGGTACAACAAGAGCTTATTTCAAAACCTACAGTTTTAGAAGCAGGAACCGACTGGCAGCTTATCCATTTACCCACCCACGATGAGCATTTCTATGATGTTCACCGGCTTGAGTTTACGCATGAAATCTCGGTAGAGACCGCTAATCGCTGCCATATTTTAATGTTGGTTGAAGGAACTTCTGTTTTAGTAAAAACCCACGACGGAACGCACCAGGTATTTGCCTTTGCCGAAACCTTCGTGATTCCGGCAGCCGCAAAATCTTATGTATTGGTGAATTTAGGTAAAGAACGGGCCAAAGTAATCAAAGCATTTTTAAAATGAAAACCACCACGCAAGCATTAGAAAATACCGCGAAAAAGAATAATACCTACTTATACCTGACTTGTCTGGTAGCGGCCCTAGGAGGCTTTTTATTTGGCTTTGATACGGCTGTTATTTCCGGCACCGTCACTTTGGTCAAAAACGATTTTAACTTATCGGCTGTCAGTGAAGGTTGGTTTGTTAGCTGCGCCCTTTTAGGCTGTATTATTGGAGTTGCCTTCTCCGGTAAGTTAAGCGATAAATACGGACGCAAAATAGTGCTTCTTTTATCCGCTATTTTGTTTTTAGGTTCCGCGCTTGGTTGTATGTTGGCCAGTTCCTTTAATGCTTTAATTATTTATCGCGTAATTGGCGGTTTAGGCATTGGAGTAGCTTCCATGGTATCGCCTTTGTACATTTCCGAGTTTGCGCCTTCCCGATTAAGAGGTATGATGGTAACACTTTACCAACTGGCCTTAACCATCGGCATTGTAGTGGCTTACTTTACCAATGCCTATCTGGCGGCGCAAACCGATACTACGTTTGCGAACAATACCTTAAATCAAATATTTTCTACTGAAGTATGGCGGGCTATGCTTGGTTTAGGGGCTGTACCGGCAGCCATATTCTTAGTAAGTTTATTTTTGGTTCCAGAATCTCCCCGGTGGTTGCTTTTAAAAGGGCAAAAACAGAAAGCGACCGATATTTTAACCCGTATTGATGGCGAATCTTCGGCACGGCAGGAAATTAGTGCTTTTTATGCTGCTCAGATTAGTAATAAGGAAAAATCTTTAGGTGAACTATTCCGGCCAATTTTTCGCCGGGCCTTATGGATTGGGCTTCTTTTACCTTTTCTCTCCCAGGTTTGCGGCATAAATGCGGTTATTTATTATGGTCCCCGCATTTTAGAACAAGCCGGATTTACCCTGAATAGTGCCCTGGGCGGTCAAGTTACCATTGGACTAGTAAACGTTATTTTTACCTTCGTAGCCATTTTTACCATTGATAAATGGGGGCGACGGCCACTCTTATATGTAGGAATATCCGGAGCTGTAATTTCTTTAATCATTATCGGCGTTCTCTTTGCTTTAAATGTTGTTGCCGGCTCCTGGATTTTAATTTTCATTCTTGTCTTTATTGCCTGTTTTGCCTTTTCTTTTGGGCCGGTGTGCTGGGTCGTAATCGGAGAGATTTTCCCTAATGCCATCAGAGGTAAGGCCATGGCCTTGGCTACCCTTTCGTTGTGGGTGGGCAACTTTTTAGTTGGTCAGTTAACCCCCGTTATTCTGGAAAGTGCCGGCCCTTCCTGGACGTTCTGGCTTTTTGCCTTGTGCTGCTCTCCTGCTCTTTGGATTACCTGGAAATTAATTCCCGAAACAAAAGGCCAGTCGCTAGAAGATATTGAAACCTACTGGAAGGAAAGTTATCAAACTAACCCCTAGCAATTAATTATTTTTTCACCAATAATGCCAACCTTATGACTAATAACCTACCACAAAAATTAAAATTTATTAAATGGCTGCAAAGGAGGGAGCAGAAAGTTATGTTTGTGCTTGCCGTATTTGCAGTTAGTGCTTCGCCCCAAATGGCGCAGGCAGATACTTCTATAAGGCCTTTTTCCACTACCATCCTGCAGGACGTTGCTATTACGGGCAATGTAACAGATGAACAAGGAGAGCCTTTGCCTGGTGCTACCATCAGTATCATTGGCACTAAAACCGGGACCGTTACCGATGAGAAAGGCTACTTTCGGATTTCTGTTCCGGAAGAGAATGCTGGAACAAGATTATCCGTTTCGTTTATTGGTTACGCCACCCAGGAAGTTTTAGTAGGAGACCAGAAAGTAATTAATATTAGCTTAAAACCAGATGTTGGTAAAGCGCTAAACGAAGTAGTAGTGGTAGGTTATGGTACCCAAACCCGATCATCGCTTACGGGTGCAGTTAGCCAGGTAACCGCCAAGAATATAGAAACTAAACCTTCAACCAACTTATTACAATCCTTACAAGGAGAGGCGCCAAACTTAATTATCCAGCAAAACAACTTTACTCCCGGCAGTGGCGTGAATATAAATATCCGGGGCCTTGGTACGCTGGGCGACAATACGCCCTTAATTGTAATTGATGGCATTGTTGGAGGAGACATTAACCTGTTAAATCCCAACGATGTAGCCAGTGTGTCGGTTTTAAAAGATGCCGGTTCCGCTGCTATTTATGGTTCCCGGTCAGCTAACGGGGTTCTGTTAATTACCACCAAAAGCGGGAAATTTAATCAGAAGCCTACGGTTTCTTACAACGGAAATTATGGCAGTCAGCATCCGTATGTGGCCTTAAAAAAAGTTGATGGTTGGAAAAATGCCTACTACAAAAATGAATCTTTAGTTAATTCCGGCATGGCGCCCATTTATACGCCTGATCAGATACAACAGTTAAAATTACAAGGAAATGGCGATTGGGAAAGGCAATCATTATTGCAAGATGCCCCCCAATCAAATCATACTATTTCTATTAGTGGTGGAGGAACTGCCAGTTCTTATTCTATCTCCGCCGGCTATCAGAATCAGGCGAGTAATTTTGTGGGTCCGGATTATGGCTATAAGAAGTATAATTTTCGGTTAAACCAAACGTCCCTAATCGGAAAACTAAAAGTAAATACCATTCTGAACTACGTAAAATCGCAGAATAAATCCCACAGCAACGCCGATTGGGTGATATTGGCCGATGCGGACCGGGTACCGCTTAATTATAGCTTTCAGGATTCGGCCGGCAATTTCCTCACGAACCCGGTAGCTTCGCAGTATAATGTGAAGAGTGTGCTGGAAAAGGGCGGCTATTATTTAAGCAATAACGACCAGGTATTCGGTAGCTTCAACGGAAGTTTTAACATAACCAACGACCTTAAATTAACCGGTATTCTGGGCGGAACCATTAACGCCAACACGGCTGATTTCAGAAGAATGCTGGTAAAGAATTTTCCAAGTGGCGTTTATGGCGATGATCGGACTGTTTTTGATAATAGTTTTAAAAATATGCTCATCAACACGCAGTTATATGCCGAGTATAATAAAAGATTGAATGATAATGATATCAAGGTTTTACTAGGTGCCAGTAACGAATCTTATGAGTCGAGAGGTTTTCAGTTGCAGCAAACGTTAACGGATGTTCTTTTGGGTACGCCTACTACCGGTACCCTGATCGATGCCGTTAATTCTTATAACAGTATTGCCCGCAGCCAATACACCAACGAGTCCAGCATCAATTCTCTTTTTGGCCGGGTTTCTTATGCATTTAAAGACCGTTATTTCCTGGAAAGTAATTTTAGGCTGGATGCGGCCTCCCGGTTTGCCGAAGGGAAAAGAAATGGCTTTTTCCCATCTATAGGTGCTTCCTGGCTGGTATCGCAAGAAAATTTTATGCAGTCGGCGGCAAATGTAATAGGTAATTTAAAATTAAGGGCGTCTTATGGTATTTTAGGAAATCAAAGTGTTAGTGCTTACCAATACCAGACCACTTATTTTAATTACCCCAACGCGTACGGCTTTAATAATAATGTGGTAGGCGGAGCCGGGTACAATTTAGGAAATCCGGATTTAACCTGGGAAAAATCAGCCACTTTTAACGTTGGTGTAGACGCCGGTTTTTTAGATAATCAATTAGCCATATCGGTCGATTTCTTTAATAAAGTAACCAGTGATATTCTCACCCAAAGACAAGATGTGCCCTTACTATTTGGGGCCGGTTTCCCCGATTATAATGTAGCTAAAGTAAAAAATCAAGGTTGGGAGGCCACGCTATCCTACACACCCAATACAGAAAGGCTGCGGCAAAGTTTCAGCTTTAATATAGGCGATAATAAAAATACTTTACTTCAGCTAACCGGCGGCGCCACAGAAACCGAATTTGCGGCAGATGTATTCTCCTATATAAGACGCGTAGGTGAGCCTATTACGCAGTATTATGGTTATAAAACAAATGGCTTTTATCAGAACGAAGATGAAATCAGTTCTTATCCCAAACCGGTGGGTGTAGCTGTGGGACCGGGAGATGTAAAATTTGTAGACCAAAACAAAGACAACATTATTGATGAAAAGGATAAGGTAGTTTTGGGTAACCCTTTTCCCCGCTTAACTTTTGGCTTTAACTACACCGTAGCTTTCCAGGGATTTGACTTGAATTTGTTTATTCAGGGAGTGGGTAAACGCGATGTTTTTCTAAGAGGAGAAGAAGTTGAACCATTTCATTATAATTATGGTGCCACCATGTATGAGCACCAAACTGATTACTGGACACCAACCAACCGCGATGCCCGGTACCCACGCTTAGCAGCTATCGGATCAGCCTCTAATACAAATAACTGGCGGAATGGTTCTGACCTTTATAAATATGATGCTGCTTACGCCCGCTTAAAAAATATTAATTTGGGCTATACCATTCCCCAAGCATTAAGCCAGCGAGCTGGCATGCAAAAACTCAGGGTTTCCTTAATCGGTCAGAACTTACTTACGCTAACCCGATTGAAATTTATAGATCCGGAAACTTCGGAGTTTGGCAATAATACCGCTTTAAATTCCGCTTCTAACAGTGCTCGTAATTATCCCCTGCCTATTTTTTACGGCGGCGGATTAGATATAACTTTTTAACCAGCTTCAAAAATTTTGATATGAACTACTTTAAACATTTATATATAATTATTCTCATCGTCCTGGCAACAAGCGGATGTAAAGAACTGGATCTGGCCCCAACCGATAGGTTTACAGAACTTAACTTCTGGACAGTTGATGAGAATGTAAATAATGCCCTGAATAATAATTACAGTGGCATGTATAACAGCACCTTGTACTTTTATAACGAGGCAGTGTCCGACAATGCTTATACGGCCCAAGGCTCAGCGGTTGGTAACCCCGAGGCCATTGCCAGCGGTAGTTTCAATGCTGCTTTGCCTAAATTTAGAAATGACTGGTCCTTCTATTATGGGGGAATTAAATCTTGTAATCTTTTTCTAACTTATGTTGATCAAAATAAAACGCTTTCTCCGGAAGTAATCGCAAGAATGAAAGGGGAAGTACGTTTTATCCGGGCTTTTCATCACTTTAATTTAATGAAGTGGTTTGGTGACATTCCCCTGATAGATCGCGATATATCGCCGGAAGAAGCCCAAACCATCACCAGGTCG
>Ga0210040_10000500_pt1 | contig 65309 bp, 65 predicted proteins | sample CryGeyCG12114_NA_FD_185462 | JGI IMG/M metagenome (GOLD analysis project Ga0210040, IMG submission 185462) | Groundwater microbial communities from aquifer - Crystal Geyser CG19_WC_8/21/14_NA (SPAdes) (version 2) | ecosystem: Environmental > Aquatic > Deep subsurface > Groundwater | place: USA...
CCGCCCGTCGACCTCGAGGGTGCGGGGGCCGGTGAACGTCCCCCAGCCCTGCACCAGGTCGATCCCCTGCGAGGCCAGCAGCTCGGGCGACTCGTCCTGCTCGATCTGCGCGACGACCGCCTGCACGCGCTCCATGACCGCCGCGAAGTCCACCTCCACGTCGGCCCGGAAGCCGTACTCCGGTCCGCTGCGCGCCGCGTGCACCCGGCGGGCCGACTCCAGCAGCGACTTGCTCGGCACGCAGCCGAAGTGGGTGCAGTCGCCGCCGGGACGGGCGACCTCCACCATGGCCACCGACCGGCCCTTGCGGCGCGCCTCGCGGGCGGCGCCCAGCCCGGTCGCGCCGGCGCCCAGCACGACGAGGTCGTAGTCGCTCACCCGGGCAGTCTCCCGCACACCGGGCAGCCCGGCCCGGCAGGAGTGCGACGATCGGCCGGTGATGCAGCAGGACGTGCCGTCGGTCGACCCGCGCCAGGTCGGCGAGGACCTGCTCCTCGACGTCCGCGAGCCGTACGAGTGGGACGCCGGGCACGCCCCCGGCGCGGTCCACCTGCCGCTCGGCGAGCTCGTCGAGCGGCTCGAGGAGGTGCCGGCCGGTGCGGCGGTGGCCGTCGTGTGCCGCTCCGGGCACCGCTCTGCCTCGGCGACCGCCTTCCTGGTCGCCCGCGGCCGGGCGGCCCGCAACGTCGAGGGCGGGATGCTGGCGTGGGCCGCGCTCGGCCTGCCCGTGGAGGCCGACGGCCCCCGGCCGCCGCACGTCGTGTGACCGCGCCCGCCCCGCACCGCCGTCGCGCATCATCCCCGGCATGACCTGGTCGCTGCTCGCCCTGCCGCCCGTGCCCCCGGAGTCCGTGCTCGCCCTGTTCGGCGGGCTCGACCTCGAGCTCGTCCCGCTGCCCGAGCGCACCCAGGCCGCCGTGGAGCAGGCCCTGCCGCAGGCCGACCTCGTCGTGGCGGACTGGTCGCCCGTGCTGCGGGTGGACGACCCCGGCCCCCGGGTCTGCTTCGTCCAGCAGCCCAGCGTGGGCTACGACGGCATCGACGCGGACGCCTGCGCCCGGCGCGGCGTGCCGGTGTCCAACTGCGCGGGGGCCAACACCGCCAGCGTCGCGGAGTGGTGCGTGGGCGCTGCGCTGGCCCTGCTGCGCAGGACCGTGCAGGCGGACCGGGCCGTGCGGGACGGCGGCTGGCCGCAGACCACCCTCGGCGGGCGCGAGCTCGCCGGCTCCCGGGTCGGCATCGTCGGGATGGGCCGGATCGGCCGGGCGGCCGCCGCGCTGTTCACCGCGTTCGGCTGCGACGTCGCGTACTGGTCGCGCAGCCGGCACGCCGACGCCCCGGTCCCGTACGCCGAGCTGGACGACCTGCTGGCCGCCAGCGACGTGGTCGTCCTCGTCATCGCCCTCGGCCCCCGCACCCGGGGGCTGCTCGACGCCGCCCGGCTGGGCCGGCTGAAGCCGGGAGCCCTGGTGCTCAACGCGGCCCGCGGCCCGCTCGTGGACGAGCAGGCCCTGGCCGCCGCGCTGCACAGCGGCGCGGTCGGCGGCGCGGCCCTGGACGTGTTCGCCACCGAGCCGCTGCCCGCCGGCTCCCCGCTGCGCGACGCCCCGAACGTGCTGCTCAGCCCGCACCTGGCCGGCAGCACGACGCAGGCCGCGCTGCGCATCCTGGGCCAGTCCGCCGCGAACCTGCGCCGGGTGCTGGCCGCGGAGCCGGTCGTCGACGTCGTCAACGGCGTCGACCCGCACGTGCGCCGCCGCTGAGCTCCCGCGCGACACGGGAGGTGAGGGACGCGCCTGCGGGGGCAGCATGAGCGTCGTGCCGGGTCCCGTGCAGGTCGTGGCGCACCGCGGCTCGTCCGGGACCTTCCCCGAGCACACGCTGCTCGCGTTCCAGGCCGCCCTCGACGAGGGCGCCGACGCCCTCGAGTGCGACGTGCGGCTGACCCGCGACCGGGTGCTGGTGTGCGTCCACGACCGCAAGGTCAACCGCACGAGCGACGGCCGCGGCGTGGTCTCGACGCTGGAGCTCGCCGACCTCGCGGACCTGGACTTCGCGTCCTGGAAGTCCGGCACCGAGGAGCCCGACCGGGACGCCGGCCGGGTGCTCACCCTGGAGCGGCTCCTGCAGCTCGTCCTGGACCACGACCGCACCGTCCAGCTCCAGATCGAGACCAAGCACCCCACCCGGTACGGCGCGCTGGTCGAGTACGCGCTCGTCGACCTGCTCGAGCGCTACGGCCTGCTCGCGCCGTCGCCCGCGCCCTCCCGGGTGAGCGTGCTCAGCTACGCCGCGACCTCCCTGCGCCGGGTCCACGCGCTCGCGCCGCAGCTCCCGCTGGTGCTCAACATGGACCGCGTCCCGGTCCGGCTGCGCAGCGGCCGGCTGCCGCCGCAGGTGTCCGCCGCCGGCCTCGCGCTGCGCCTGGTGCAGGCCCAGCCGGACTTCGTGCAGCGCGTCCACGACCACGGCGGGCGGGTGCACGTGTTCACCGCGGACCAGCCCGCGGACATCGACTACCTGCTCGAGCTCGGCGTCGATGCCATCATCAGCAACCGGCCCGGGAGGGTGCTCAGCCGGCTCGGCCGGGCCTGACACACGATCGTCTTGTTTTGCCCGGGGCGGCCGTGAGCAACAATGGCGGGTTGCCTCCACTGTCCCGGAGGCCGTACACCCGGAGGCGACGAGATGAACACTGAGCTCCCGGTGTCACGCACTGTCGATCTCGGCGGGCCCGTGCACACCTTGGACTACACCGGGCTCCTGGAGCGGGACGCCACGCCGCAGCACGGCGCGAACCGTCCGCAGAGCCCGCCGCTGGTCTGCGTGCACGGACTGGGCGGCTCGCACGCGAACTGGTACGACCTCGCGCCGCTGCTCGCGCGCACCCACCGGGTGCACGCCCTGGACCTGGCCGGCTTCGGCCGTACGCCGCGCGCCGGGCGCTCGGCCTCCGTGCGCGGCAACCGCGAGCTGCTCGACCGCTTCCTCGAGGAGGTCGTCGGCGAGCCCGCCGTCCTGGTCGGCAACTCCATGGGCGGCACGATCGCGCTCCTGGAGGCCGCCGAGGCGCCGGAGAAGGTCGCGGGCCTGGTGCTCATCGGCCCGGCGCTGCCCCGCATGCGGAGCGACCGGCCCAACCCGGCGCTCGCCCGGCAGGTGGCGCTGTGCGCCGTCCCGGGGCTCGCCCCGCGCGTGCTCGCCCGCCGCAAGGAGAAGCTCGGCCACGAGGCGTTCATCGACCGCACGCTGGCGCTCACCACCGCCGACGCGACCCGGGTGTCCCCGGGCATGCGCAGCCTCGCGGTCGAGCTGCTGGGCGCCGCGGCCAGCGACGGCGAGGCGGCCTACCTCGAGGCCGCCCGCTCCCTGGGCCTGCTCGTGGCGCGGGCCGCCGGCTACCGCGCCCTCATCGCCGGGCTGACCGTGCCCGGGCTCGTGGTGCAGGGCGCCCTGGACCGCCTGGTGGCGCCCACCGGCGTGCGCCAGCTCGCCGCGCTGCAGCCCGGCTGGCCCGTGCACGTGCTCGAGGGCGTCGGGCACGTCCCGCAGATCGAGGTCCCCGACCAGACGGCGCGGCTCGTCCTGGACTGGCTCGACCAGCTGCTGCTCGGCGGCGGGTTCGACCAGGCCGAGCAGCTGGCCGGGGCCTCGTGACGGCTGTCCCCGTGACCCCCGCCTCCGACGCCCCGTACCCGCAGGTCCGGCACCGGCAGGGCGACGAGCCCTACCCCGACGAGCCCTGTCGCGACGGCCTCCACCTGCTGGGCGGGGCGGCGGAGCCGGCGCCGCCGGTGTCCGCGGTGAACCTGCCCAACGTGCTCACGCTGCTGCGGCTCGTCGTGGTGCCCGTGCTCGCCGTGCTGCTGCTGTTCGTCGAGCTGACCAGCGCCTCGCGGCTGTTCGCCTGGGCGCTGTTCACCGCGGCCTGCGTCACCGACGTGGTGGACGGGCGGGTCGCCCGGGCGCGGGGCCAGGTCACCGCGTTCGGCGTGATGGCCGATCCCATCGCCGACAAGGCCCTCGTCAGCACCGCGCTGATCGGGCTGTCCCTGCTGGGCGAGGTGCCGTGGTGGGCGACGGTCGTCGTCCTCGGGCGCGAGCTGGCCGTCACCGGCCTGCGCGTCGCGGTCCTGCGGCACGGGCTCATCCCCGCGAGCCGCGGCGGCAAGGCCAAGGCGCTGGCGCAGAACCTCGCGGTCGCGGCCTACCTGCTCCCGCTGACCGGGACGCTGTCCGGAGTGCGCGCGCCGCTGCTCTGGCTCGCCGTCGCCTGCACCGTCGTGACCGGGCTCGACTACGCGCTGCAGGCCTTCCGCCTGCGGCGGCAGGCGCTGGCTCAGGCCAGCGCCCTGCCGAGCCGGTAGCCGGACAGCCAGGCCGCCTCCACCTTCGACGGGCCCCACCCGTCGCCGCACAGCCCGACCCCGTCGACGAGCGCGTACGGCGCGCTGCGGTCTCCGACCGGCTTGGCGTACGTCCAGCGCTGCACGTACGTGCTCTGCGGCTCGTCCAGGGCGAGCACCCGGCGCAGCGCGGCGACCAGCTCCGGGCCGGTGGCCGCGGCGTCCGACAGGTGCTCGCTCGCGAAGGCGGCGGTGGAGTGCGCGACGAGCACGGGCGCCCCGTCGCCGCGCCGGCTGCCGTCGTCGGCGACCCACGCGAGGACGTCGTCGTCGTTGACGAACACCCCGTCGTACGCCCAGTCGCGCTGCGCGAAGCGCGCGGACAGCGCGAGCACCGGCGCGTACACCCGGTCGGCGAGGCCCTGCAGCGCCGGGTCGAGCAGCCGGCGGGCCTGCGGGTCGGGCATCGCCAGCACCACCGCGTCGTACGGCTGCCCGTCGACCTGCGGCCCCGGGCCGACCGCGCGCACCTCGGTGCCGGTCCGCACGTCGAGCCCGGTAGCGAGGTCCGCGACCAGCGAGCGGAGCCCGCCCGCCGCGCCGTAGCGCAGCGGTCCCTGCTTCGGCTCCCCGAGGCCCGCCGGGGTCGCGGTGTGGAAGGTGTCGGTCCAGGGCCGGGCCAGGCCGCGCGCGAGCCAGTCGTCGACGACCGCCCGGAAGGCGTCGTCGGAGACGGTGAGGTAGGACGCCCCCAGGTCGACCGGCCGGCCGTCGAGCTGCCGGGAGGCCATCCGCCCACCGGGCACGTGGGCGCGCTCCAGCACCCGCACGTCGTGCCCGGCGGCGACGAGCGCGCGGGCGCAGGCGGCGCCGGCGATGCCGGCCCCGACGACGGCGACCCTCACCGGCGCACCGGACGGGCGGGCGGGCGGCCGGACGGCGGGGCGGTGGGGCGGGGGCGCGGCACGCGGCCCAGCATGCCCGCGGGCTCGCCGCCGCGCTCGCCCGGGCTGCGGGCGCCGTACGCTCGCGCGGTCCCGCCGCACGCCCGAGGAGTCCCCATCAGCACCCGTCGCCGCCCGCCCGCCCGGCCCACCGGAGCACCCTCCCCGGCAGCGGCGGTGCTCGACGGGGACGTGCCGGTCGTCGGCGGCCGCGAGCCCTGCCCGTGCGGCTCCGGCAAGCGGTACAAGGCCTGCCACGGGCGGGCACAGCCGAGCGCGTTCGTGGCGCGGCCGTTCGCCGGCCGGCCGGACGAGACCGAGTGGGTGGCGCTGCGCGAGGTCGTGCCGTCGGCCACCGCACCGCTGACCGTGCTCGGGCACGAGGACCGCGACGTGCTGCTGTCGACGGTGCTGCCGCTGGCCTGGCCCGCGCTGGTGCGCGCCGACGGCCGCGTCCTGCTCGGCGTGCAGGTGCCGACCCGGTCCGGCGACGCCAGCAGGGACCTGGCCTCCGCCCTGCTGCAGGCGCTGGACGCCGAGCCCGGCAGCTCGGTCGTCCCTGCCGGGCTGCCCGGCCAGGGACCCCGTCTGCAGGACGTGCTCGCCCCCGCGCCGCTGCACGTCACGGTGCACGACGACTTCGCCCACTGGATCGACGGGGCCGAGCCGACGGGCGAGGTGGCCACCTCGCTGGAGCGCGCCAACTCCACGGTGATCCCCACCGTGCGGCTCGCCTCGGTCGCCTCCGCCTACTGGTGCCGGATGCGCGAGCGGTCGCACCTGCGCTGGGTGCTGCCCGAGGACGAGGAGCCGCTGCTCGACGGCCTGGCCCGGCTGCACGTCGGCGGCGGGCTCTCGCTCGGCCCGGACACCCGCTACGTCGGGAGCTTCCGGGCGTACGGGCTGCTGGTGCCCGTGTGGGACCTGCCCCCGGCGACCGGCGCCGACGAGCTGGAGGAGCCGGCGGCGGCGCTGCGCGCCCGGCTGGACGAGGCCCTGGGCACGGCGCGACCGCTCAGCGGCGACGAGCGGCGGGCCCGCAGCGGCCTGCTCAGCCGGCAGCTGACCCTGCGCTGACCCTGCGCCGACCCTGCGCCGACCCTGCGCTGACCCTGCGCCGACCCCGTGCTCAGGCCGGGCGGCGCCTACGGCAGCGGGTCGCGCAGCACCGGGCAGCTCATGCAGCGCGGCCCGCCGCGCCCGCTGCCCAGCTCGCTGCCGGCGATCCGCACCACCTCGACCCCGGCCTGCTCGAGCCGCGCGTTGGTCTCGGTGTTGCGCTCGTACGCCACGACCAGGCCCGGGGCGAGCGCGAGGGTGTTGTTGCCGTCGTCCCACTGCTCGCGCTCGGCGGTGACCGGGTCGAGCCCGGTGTCCACCAGGCGCAGCCGGTCGATCTGCATCGCCTTCGCGGCGGCCTCCAGGAACGGCTGGGGCTCGTCGACGTGCACCCCGCCCTCCCCGTCGGAGGTGACGGGGTAGGCGACCAGGGTGTCCGCGACCGCGGGGAACATCACGACCGCGTCGACGTCGACCATCGTGCAGATGGTGTCCAGGTGCATCGTCGCCCGCTCCTGGGCGATGGGGACGGCCAGCACCGTGTGCGCCAGGCCGGCCGCGAACGCGCGCAGCGCGAACGCCTCCATCCCGGCCGGGGTCGTCCGCTGGCCGACGCCGACCGCCACGACGCCCCCGGCGAGCAGCAGCACGTCGCCGCCCTCGAACCACGCCTCCTCCCGGCTCCCGCCGTACAGCAGCGGGCTGCCGGCGAAGCGCGGGTGGTGCGTGTAGACCGCCCGGGTGAGGGTGCTCTCGCGCTGCCGCGCGTGCATCGACGGGCTGGTGACGGCGACGGAGTCGCGCACCCAGACGGACGAGTCGCGGGTGAACAGCAGGTTCGGCAGGGGCCCGACGACGAACTCCGCCGTGCCCGCCAGCCGGGCCACCACGCCCTCGGGTCCCGAGCGCGGCAGCTCCTCGTGCGTCAGCCCGGCGGCCAGCACGCCGGCGAGGTCGGCGCTGGACTGCTCCAGGAGCCACCGGCGCAGCACCGGGGCCAGGGTGGGGCCGACGACCGCGGGCGTCACCGCCGCGTGCACGACCTCCGCGCGCGCCTGCTCGACCTCCAGCGTCTGCTCGAGCAGCCGCTGCAGGTGCAGCACCTCGACGCCCCGGTCCCGCAGCGCCTGCGCGAACGCGTCGTGCTCGTCCTGCGCCCGCGCCACCCACGGCAGCCCGTCGAACAGCAGGTCGGCGCTGTTGCGCGGCGTCAGCCGGGACAGCTCGGCCCCCGGCCGGTGCAGCAGCACGGTCCGCAGCCGGCCGACCTCGCTGGTGACCTGGTGACCCGTTCCGCCGTCCCCCATGGACGGCACCCTACGGGCGCGGGCCCCCGCCGGCGCCGCCGGCGGCGCTCGGGCGGCACGACGCGCCCGGGCCGCGGCGCGGTCCCGGGGGAGGGCGTGCGGATCGTTAGCGTGTGACCGTGATCACCACCCGTGGCCTGACCAAGAGGTACGGCCCGGTGACGGCGCTCGACGACCTCAGCGTCGACCTCGCGCCCGGCGTGGTGGGCCTGGTGGGGGCCAACGGCGCCGGCAAGTCCACGCTCATCAAGATCCTGCTCGGGCTGCTGCCGCCCACCTCGGGCACGGTCGAGGTGCTCGGCCTGGACGCGGTCGCCGAGGGCGAGGCGGTCCGCGCGCGCGTCGGCTACATGCCCGAGCACGACTGCCTGCCGGCCGACGTCTCGGCCACCGAGCTCGTCGTGCACATGGCGCGCATCTCCGGGCTGCCGCCCACGGCCGCCCGGGAGCGCACCGCCGACGTGCTGCGCCACGTCGGGCTGTACGAGGAGCGCTACCGGCTCATCGGCGGCTACTCCACCGGCATGCGCCAGCGCGTCAAGCTGGCCCAGGCGCTCGTGCACGACCCGGACCTGGTGCTGCTCGACGAGCCGACGAACGGCCTGGACCCGGCCGGCCGCGACGACATGCTGGGCCTGGTCCGGCGCATCGGCGCGGACTTCGGGATCTCGGTGCTGGTGACCTCGCACCTGCTCGGCGAGCTCGAGCGGGTGTGCGACGCCGTGGTCGTGGTGGACGGCGGGCGGCTGCTGCGCTCGTCCTCCACGGCGGACGCGACCGCGCAGCGCAGCGTGCTGGCGGTGGAGGTCGACGCGCGCACCGGCGAGCTCGCGGCCGCGCTGCGGGCGGCGGGGCTGCAGGTCGACGGCGACCGCGTGCTCGAGGTGGCGCTGCGGGGCGCCGGCCCGGCCGACGAGCCGGCGTACGACCTGGTGCGCGACGCGGTCGCGCACCTGGGGATCGGCCTGCTGCGCATGGAGCGCCGCCGCCACTCGATCTCCGAGCTGTTCCGCCCGGCCGAGGAGGCTCCCGGTGTCCGTGCCTGACGTCCCCGCCCGCTCCGCCGGGGTCATCCACGACCTCGGCTTCCGCCACTACGACGGGCCGCGGCTCGGCCGCCGGCAGGTGGTGCGCGCCCTGTTCGTCGAGAGCACCCGCGGGGCGTACGGGCTCGGCCGCTCGACGCGCTCGAAGATCATGCCGTTCCTGCTGCTGGCCGCCGTCACGCTGCCGGCGCTCGTCGTCGCCGTGGTGCTCAACGTCACCGGCACCGCGTCGCTCGGCATCGGCTACGCGGCCTACCCGATCTCGGTGCTGCCCCTGCTGTCGCTCTACGTCGCCGGGCAGGCGCCCGCCCTGGTCTCGCGCGACCTGCGCTTCCGGGTCGTGACGCTCTACTTCTCGCGACCGCTGCGCCGCGAGGACTACGTGCGCGCCAAGCTGGCCGCCCTGGCCTGCGCGACGGCGGTCCTGACGTGCCTGCCCGTGCTGGTGCTGTACGCCGGGGCGCTGCTGGCGCAGCTGCCGTTCTGGGCGCAGACCCGGGCCGCCGCGGTCGGGCTGCTCGGCTGCCTCCTGCTGTCGATGCTGCTCGCCGGGATCGCGCTCGTCATCGCCGCCGTCACGCCGCGCCGCGGCCTCGGCGTCGCCGCCGTCATCACCGTCCTGGTGATGCTGACGGCGGTCCAGGGCATCCTGCAGGCGCTCGGCCAGGACCAGGGCAACGCCGGGCTCGAGCACTGGTCCGGCCTGCTGTCGCCCTTCACGCTGGTCAGCGGGCTCCAGCGCTGGGCCTTCGACGCCCCGCTCGAGGACCTGCCCGACCCGCCGGGGGCGCTGGGGGGCTGGGTCTACCTGGCGGTCGCGCTGGCCGTGCTCGCCGGGTCGTACGCCCTGCTGGTGCTGCGCTCCCGGCGGGTGTCGGTCTCGTGACGACGATCGAGGTCGAGGCCGTCTCCCGCTGGTTCGGCAACGTGGTCGCCGTCAACGACGTGACGATGCGCATCGGGCCCGGCGTCACCGGGCTGCTCGGTCCCAACGGGGCCGGCAAGTCCACGCTGCTCAACATGGTCGGCGGCTTCCTGCCGCCGTCCACCGGCACCGTCGCCCTGGACGGCCGCCCGACCTGGCGCGACGAGCAGATCTACCGCGGCGTCGGGCTGGTGCCCGAGCGCGAGGGCATGTACGAGGCGCTCAGCGGCGCGGAGCTCGTGCTGGCCAACGCCCGCCTCCACGGCCTTCCGGACGCCCGCGGGGCGGCCCGGCGGGCGATCGACGCCGTCGAGATGAGCGCAGCGGCCGACCGCCCGCTCTCGACGTACTCCAAGGGCATGAAGCAGCGCATCAAGATGGCCACCGCGCTGGTGCACGACCCCGCGGTGCTGCTGCTCGACGAGCCGTTCAACGGCATGGACCCGCGCCAGCGGATGCAGCTCATGGACCTGCTCTCGCAGCTCGGTGAGCAGGGCCGGACGGTGCTGTTCAGCTCCCACATCCTCGAGGAGGTCGAGCAGATCGCCGGCAGCATCCAGGTCATGGTCGCGGGCCGGCACGCGGCCTCCGGCGACTTCCGCGAGATCCGGCGGCTCATGACCGAGCGGCCGCACCAGTACGTCGTGCGCTCCAGCGACGACCGCGCCCTGGCGGCCGCCGTGATCGCCGGGGGCTCCGCGTTCGGGGTGGAGCTGCGCGCGGACCCCGCGGGCGGCGGCGCGCTGCACGTTCAGGCCGCGGACGTCGGGCGCTTCTCCCACGCGCTGCCGGTCCTCGCCGCGCAGCACGGCGTGCGCCTGTTCGAGGTCGCCCCCGAGGACGAGTCGCTGGAGAGCGTGTTCGCCTACCTCGTGGAGCGCTGACGTGGGCCCCGGCGCCGTCATCGCGCGGCTCACCGTCAGCGGCCTGCTCGGGCGCCGGCGGGCCGCCGTGCTCGTCGTCCTGCCCCTGGTGCTGCTGGTGCTCGCCGGCGTCTTCCGCGCCGTGGGCGGCCAGGACCTCCGCACCGCCGTCCTGCTGCTGTCCACGCTCGGGCTCGGCACCGTCGTGCCGCTGCTGTGCGTCGTGGTCGGCACCGGGGTGGTCGGGCCCGAGATCGAGGACGGCTCGATCCTCTACCTGCTGTCCAAGCCGCTGCGCCGCTCGCTGATCGTGCTGAGCAAGCTCGCGGTGGCGGTCGCCACCTCGTGGGCGCTGCTCGTCCCGTCCGTGCTCGTCGCCGGCGTGCTGCTGGTCGGCACGGCGCAGCGGCTCGCCGTGGCGTACGCCCTGGCGGCGGCCGTCGCCGCCGTCGCCTACTGCGCCCTGTTCCTGCTGCTCGCGGTGCTGACGCGCAACGCCGTGGTGATCGGCCTGCTCTACGCCCTGATCTGGGAGACGACGATCGCCGGCGTCGTGCCCGGCGCGCGGGTGCTCAGCGTCCGGCAGTGGGCGTACGCGGTCGCCGAGGCCGTCGCCGGCGACGAGGCCGTGCGGCAGGGCGTCGACAGCGACGTCGGGCTCACCACGTCGATCGTGCTGCTGGCGCTGGTCACGGGCCTGGCGAGCACGTACGCCGTCCGCCGCCTGCGGGCGCTGAGGCTCGGCGGGCAGGAGTAGCGGCGCTCGCAGGCGGCGCTACGCGGCAGCGCGCTCCTGCACGAGCTGCGCCCGCATGGCCTCGAAGAAGCGCAGGTTGGTCGTCGAGCGCCACCACGCGCCCTTGACGATGCGCGGTCCCCAGTGCGGGCGCTGCTCGACCGTCGGCACGATCGCCTTGTCCATCCAGTCCTTGCCGTGGACCGGGTCGACCTCGGCGTGCTCGACGTAGAAGGGGTAGGCCGCGGCGGGCGCACCCAGCCGGTCGAACCCCTGCAGCACCAGGCGACAGCGCGGGCCGGCCTGCAGCTCCAGCAGCCCGAGGGCGCCGAGCATCTCCGGCTGGAGCCAGCGGTTGGTGGCCAGCAGCCCGCCGAGCGCGACCCGCTCGAGCGCCTCCACGGGCAGCAGCTCGCGCGGCACGTGGGGCATCCCGATGGCCGTGGACATGTCCTGGTGCATGACGGTGTGGACGCCGGCGGCGGAGCCCTGTCCCATCTCGTCCCAGTAGTTCTTGCCGAGCTCGAGCTTCGCGCTGCCGGTCAGCCCCACCTGGCACAGCGCGACGAGGTCGTCGAAGCCGCCGTCGGGCCCGCCCTCCAGGGCGAGGAAGTCGACCAGCTCGGCCCAGCTGGCCTCCTTGGCGAGCCAGCGGTAGGCCGCGGGCAGCCGGTCCTTGGCGGCCACGGCGCGCATCGCCTGCACGACGCGCGGCACGTCGGTCGCCTCGGTGAGCGCGCCGGCCTGCTGCCACGCCTGCTCGAGCTCGACGAGCCAGGGGCGCTCCAGCCGGGCCTTCAGCTCGGCGACCGCGGGGTCGTGCTGCAGGCGCACGCGGTCCCCGAGCTCGTCCAGGGGCGCGGTGTGCAGGTCGTAGACCGTGAGCAGCGACAGGAAGCGGTCCCGGCGGTCCAGCGGCTCCGCGCCGCCGAGCCCCGACGGGTCGCCGGAGGCGAGAGCGCGCTCGAGGGCCGGGGCCAGGGGGCCGGCGGACAGGCTGAGGGAGGAGGAGGTCGAGGCGGACAAGACGGGCGGGGTCATGGCGTACGTCCTTCGTGCTGGTCAGCGGACCTCGGACAGGCCCTCGACGTGCGCCCGGACCCCTTCCCCCGCTCTCCCGGGACTAACGGCCGAGTTCACACGCCGGTAACACGCGCCCGACACGCCGACGGGTCCTCCAGGTAAGGCTTCTGTGTCGGTGCCGGACAGGTGGGCTCGGGCACTGACCCCTCAGCGCAGCGACGACACAAGACACCACGCTCAGGAGGACCAGCAAAGTGATCACCATGGACCAGGCCCGCACGCTCTCGGGGAAGACCCTGATGGGGAGCGGCGGCGAGAAGCTCGGCAAGATCGACACGCTGTACGCGGACCGCGACGGTGGCGAGCCCACGTTCGCCACGGTGCACACCGGCCTGTTCGGCAGCAAGACGCACTTCGTGCCGCTGAACGACGCCACGCTGTCCGGCGACACCGTCACGGTGCCCTACGGCAAGGACCTCGTCAGCTCGGCGCCGAACATCGACACCGACGCCGAGCTCGAGCCGGCCGAGGAGGAGCGCCTCTACTCGCACTACGGGGTCGGCGGCGGCTACAGCAGCACCAACACCACGACGACCACCGGCACCACGACGACCACCGGCACCGCGACGACCGGCACCGCGGCCGGCTTCACCAGCGGTCGCCACGAGGGCGAGACGGCCGTCTCCCGCGGCACCTCGCGCACCGACGTCGACGGTGACGGCGTGTACGACGACGTGCGGGGCACCGCCGTGGGCCGCGACACCAGCGGCATGACCACGGACGACGCGATGACCCGCTCCGAGGAGCGCCTGAAGGTCGGCACCCAGCAGGTCGAGTCCGGCCGCGCGCGTCTGCGCAAGTTCATCGTGAGCGAGCAGCAGAACGTCACCGTGCCGGTCACCACCGAGCGGGCGACGATTACGACCGAGCCGATCACCGACGCCAACGCCGGCCAGGCCTACGACGGCCCGGCGCTGTCGGAGGAGGAGCACGAGGTCGTGCTGCGCTCCGAGAAGCCGCTCGTCGAGAAGGAGACCGTCGCGGTCGAGCGCGTGCGCCTCGACACCGAGCAGGTCACCGAGAACGTCCAGGTCTCCGAGACCGTGCGCAAGGAGCAGATCGAGTCCGAGGGCGTCTACCCCGAGGGCGACACCACCCGCGGCCAGAACATCAACCGCTAGTCGCTGAGCTCCAGGGCCCGTCCTCCTCGCGGAGGGCGGGCCCTTCGGCGTTCCCGTCCCGGTCGAGGGCGGCCGCCCCGGCGTGCGCGAGCACGAGCTTGACCGGCAGGCCCAGCACCCCCGCGGCGGCCGCCACGTCCTCCCACTCGGGCTGGCTGTTGACGACCCGCCCGTCCAGCAGGGCGCGCTTCACCCGCACCGGCTGGCCGAGCACCTGCACGACCACCTCGGTGCGCTCGAGGGCCCGCTTGGCCACCGGCTGCTCGCGCAGCCCGATCGTGGAGGTCTCCCTCAGCACGACCCGGCGCAGCGCCTCGGCGTCCGGCGGTCGGCACAGCACCGACAGGGTGTGCGCGGGGCGGCCCTTCTTCATGAGGATCGGGGTGAGCCAGGCGTCGCTGGCCCCCGCGGCCATGAGCCGGGCCAGCACGGCCGGCCACAGCCGCGGGTCGAGGTCGTCGACGTTGGTCTCCAGCAGCAGGCCCGGCTCCGTGCCGGCGGCCCCGACCGGCTCGCCGACCACCAGGCGCAGCACGTTCGCCGCCTCCGCCGGGTCGCGCCCGCCGGCGCCCGTCCCGACGCCGTGCAGGCGCATCGGCGGCAGCGGGCCCCACTGCCCGACGAGCGCGGCCAGCAGCGCGGCGCCGGTCGGGGTGGTGCTCTCGTGGGGGACGGCCCCGGCCGTGACCGGGACGCCGGGCAGCAGGGCCAGCACCGCGGGCGCGGGCACGGGGAGCGGCCCGTGCGCCCCGCGGGTCGTCCCGGAGCCCAGCGCCACACGGGAGGCCGTGAGCGCGCTCAGCCCGAGCGCGTGCACCCCGGCCGCCGTGCCCACCACGTCGGCCACCGCGTCCAGGGCGCCCACCTCGTGGAAGTGCACCTGCTCCGGCGGCACCCGGTGCACCGCGCCCTCGGCCGCGGCCAGCCGCCCGAACACGTCCAGCGCGGTCGCGCGCACCTCCGGCGCCAGCTCCGCCGCCTCCAGCAGGGCCCGCACGTCCGACCAGGTGCGGGTGGCCGCGGCGTCGGCGACCTCGACGTGGACCCGCAGCGCGCCCAGCCCCCCGCGCTCGACCTGCTCGGCCCGCAGGCGCACCGGCTCCACGCCGACCGCGTCGACCGCGCTCTGCAGCGCGGCGAGCGGGGCGCCGGCGTCCACGAGGGCGCCGAGCAGCATGTCGCCGCTGACCCCGGCCGAGCAGTCCAGCCAGCCGATCAGGGGTGCGCTCACGGGGCCGGCGCGACGGACCGGCGGGCGACCCGCGCGGCGTGCACGCCCGCCCCGAACCCGTTGTCGACGTTGACGACGACCACCCCGGGGGCGCAGGAGTTGAGCATCCCCAGCAGCGCGGACAGGCCGCCGTACGAGGCGCCGTAGCCCACGCTGGTCGGCACCGCGACCAGCGGCGTGCCGACCAGGCCCCCGACCACGCTCGGCAGCGCGCCCTCCATCCCGGCCACGACCACCAGGCAGTCGGCGCGGTCGAGCACCGGGCGGGCGGCCACCAGCCGGTGCAGCCCGGCGACGCCGACGTCGTCGACGCGCTCGACCGCCGCACCGTGCACCCGGGCGCTCAGGGCGGCCTCGGCAGCCACCGGCCCGTCGGAGGTGCCGGCGGCGGCGACCACGACCAGCCCGCGGGTGGGCGGCAGCGGCCCGACGGCGACGCTGGTGCCCTCGACCACCGCGTCGTCGTACGCGTCCGCCAGCGCCTGCACGGTCTGCTCGGGCGCCCGGGTGACGAGCACCGCGCGGTCCCCCTTCAGGGCGGCGACGACGTCGAGCACCTGCGCCGTCGTCTTGCCCGCGGCGTACACGACCTCCGGGTCGCCGGTGCGCATCGCCCGGGAGGTGTCGGCCCGCGAGTGCCCCAGGTCGTCGTACGGCGCGATCACCAGCGCGTCGAGGGCCGCGTCGGGCGACAGCCCGCCGTCGGCGACCTGCGTCAGCAGCGCACGCGCGCGGTCCCGGTCCACCAGCGGACCCTATGCGGGCCCGGGGCCGGTCAGCCGCGCAGCTCCGCGAGCAGCGCGGGCAGGTCCACGTCGGCCGGCGGCGGCCACGGCCAGCCGATGGTGCCGTCGCCGTGCCAGCGCGGGACCAGGTGCAGGTGCAGGTGCGGGACGGCCTGCCCCGACGCGGCGCCGGTGTTCTGCCGCAGGGTGAGCCCGTCCGGCCGCAGCCGCTGCCTGAGCAGGGCCGCGACCTCGTGGGCGGTCCGCATGACCGCGGCCGCGACGGCCTCGTCGGCGTCCCACAGGTGCTCCACGTGGGCGCGCGGCACCACCAGCGTGTGCCCGCGGGCGGCCGGGTGGGTGTCGAGGAACGCCACGGTCTCGTCGTCCTCGAGGACGACGTGACCGGGGAGCTCGCCCCGCACGACCCGGCAGAAGAGGCAGTCCACGCCCGCAGCCTGCCCCCCGCGGTGCGCAGGACGCGGAAAGGGGGTGGCCGCCCGCCGGTAGCCTGCGCTGCGTGATCGACCTGCGACTGCTGCGAGACGACCCGGAGCGCGTGCGCGCCTCCCAGCGGGCCCGCGGCGAGGACCCCGTGCTCGTCGACGCCCTGCTCGCCGCCGACGAGGCCCGCCGTGCGGCGGTCACCCGCGCGGACCGGCTGCGCGCGGACCAGAAGGCCGCCTCGCAGGCGGTGAAGGGCGCGAGCCAGCAGGAGCGCCCGGCGGTCCTGGAGCGGGCCAAGGCGCTCGCCGCGCAGGTCAGGCAGGCCGAGGCGGAGCAGGCCGAGGGCGAGCAGGCCCTGCGCGCCGCCCACCTGGCCCTGCCCAACGTGGTGCTCGACGGCGTGCCGCCCGGCGGGGAGCAGGACTTCGTGGTCCTCGAGCAGGTCGGGGAGATCCCGACGTACGACTTCCCGGTGCTGGACCACCTCGACGTCGGCGGGCGCCTCGGCGCGATCGACACCGAGCGCGGCGCGAAGGTGAGCGGAGCGCGCTTCGCGTTCCTCGTCGGTGACGGGGCGCTGCTGGAGCTGGCGCTGGTCAACCTCGCCATGGCCCGGGCCGTCGAGGCCGGCTTCACCCCGATGATCACGCCGACCCTGGTCAAGCCGGAGTCGATGGAGGGCACCGGGTTCCTCGGCGCGCACGCGAGCGAGGTCTACCGGCTCGAGGCCGACGACCTGTACCTGGTGGGCACCAGCGAGGTGCCGATCGCGGCGTACCACTCCGGCGAGGTGCTGGACGAGCTGCCGCGGCGCTACGCCGGGTTCAGCTCCTGCTTCCGCCGCGAGGCCGGGTCGTACGGCAAGGACACCCGCGGGATCATCCGGGTGCACCAGTTCGACAAGGTCGAGATGTTCGCCTACGTCGACCCGGCCGACGCCGTCGCCGAGCACGAGCGGCTGCTCGAGCACGAGAAGGCGTTCCTGTCCGCGCTGGAGCTGCCGTTCCGGGTGATCGACGTGGCGGCCGGCGACCTCGGGTCCAGCGCCGCCCGCAAGTACGACTGCGAGGCCTGGCTGCCGTCGCAGGAGCGCTTCCTCGAGCTGACGTCGACGAGCAACTGCACGAGCTTCCAGGCCCGCCGGCTCGGGGTGCGCGGGCGCGGGACCGGCCCGGTCGCCACGCTCAACGGCACGCTGTGCGCGGTGGGCCGCACGATCGCGGTCCTGCTCGAGGTGCACCAGCGGGCGGACGGCTCGGTGCACGTGCCCGAGGCCCTGCGCCCGTACCTCGGCGGCCGGTCGGAGCTGCGGCCGCGCTGAGCCCGGCGGGCCGACCTGGGAGACTGGCCAGGTGGACCGCCCCCGCCTCGTCGCGTCCGACCTCGACGGCACCCTGGTGCGCAGCGACGGGACGGTCGCGGCGCGCACCGCCGCCGTGCTCGCCCGGGTCGAGCAGGCGGGCGTGCCGTTCGTCATGGTGACGGGCCGGCCGCCGCGCTGGATGGCCGAGGTCAGCCGGCAGACCGGGCACCGCGGGGTGGCGGTCTGCGCCAACGGGGCGCTGGTCTACGACCTGCACAGCGAGCAGGTCGTGGAGAGCTCGCTGCTGGAGGAGGACGTGGCCGGCGAGGTCGTCGCCGCGCTGCGCCAGGCGATGCCCGAGATCGCGTTCGCCGTCGAGCGCACCGACCTGGGCTTCGGGCACGAGCAGGCGTACGTCCCCGCGCGGGAGCACCCGGGCAACCGCCCGGTGTCCGCCGAGGAGCTGGTGAGCGGCGGCGTGGTCAAGCTGCTCGCCCGGCACCGCGGGCTCACCAGCGACGAGCTGCTGGCCGCCGCGCGCGAGGCCGTCGGGGACCGCGCCACGCTGACGCACAGCAGCAACGAGGGGCTGCTCGAGGTCAGCGCCGCCGGCATCAGCAAGGCCTCCGGCCTCGCGCACCTCGCCCGCGAGCACGGCGTGGAGCAGGCCGACGTCGTGGCGTTCGGGGACATGCCGAACGACCTGCCGATGCTCGCCTGGGCCGGCCACGCGGTCGCGGTCGCCAACGCGCACCAGGAGGTCCTCGCGGCCGCCGACGAGGTCACCGGGAGCAACGACGAGGACGGCGTCGCGCAGGTGCTCGAGCGCTGGTTCTAGCCCCCGTCCGGCCCTGGTGCGCCCGGCCGGCACCGTCGTACGCTCCGTGACGTGTCCGACGCGCTCTCCCAGGACGACGCCGCGCTGGTGCTGCGGCGGGCGGCCGAGCTGGACACGGCCGCGCTGCAGGCGCACGACGTCCTCGAGGAGCAGGTCGTGCGCGACGCCGCCCGCGAGGTCGGGCTGTCGGACGCCGCCGTGGAGCAGGCCGTGCAGGAGTGGCGCGCCGGCGTGCTGGCCCCGCTGCCCGAGCTGAGCGCGGACCGCAGGCTGGGGCTGCTCGCCACGGTGGCCGTCGAGACGCGGGTGCTGCTGCCGCCGGAGGTCGCCAGGGAGCGGCTCGACGCCTGGCTGCAGGGGCAGTGGTTCGAGCGCCGCCGCACCCGCGGGCAGGAGACCGAGTGGGCGCCGCGCTCCGGGCTGGTCGCCAGCACCCGTCGCACCGTGGACCTGCAGCACCGGCTGCGGCTGTCGGGCGTGGGCCGGGTGCGGGCCTGCGTGGCCCCGGCCGCCGCTGGCTCCCGCGTGCGGGTCGTGGCCGACCTCGGCAGCACCCGGGCCCAGCTGCTGGCGGGCATGGTCGCCGGGCCGGCGGTCGCGGTGGGCGCCGGCGTGGGGGTGGCCGTCGGCGCCGGCGAGTCCCTCCCGGAGCTGCTGCTCGCGCTGCCCGCCGCGCTCGGCGCCGGGGGGCTCGGCTGGCTGGGCGCCTCCTCGGTGCTGGGCTCGCGGCGGGAGCACGTCGAGGAGGAGCTCGAGCGGGTGCTGGACGAGCTCGTGACGGCGGCGCCGCGCAAGGGCCTGCAGGAGCGGGCACTGACGTGGGCGGCGCAGCGGCTGCCCCGGGCGCTGCGCTGACGAGCAGCCGCACGTCGCTGCTCTCCCGGCTCCCGCCGCGCCTGCTGGCCGCGGTCGGCGCCGCAGCGGTGCTCGTGCTGCTCGCCGTCGTGCTGCTGCTGACCCAGGGCCCTCGGGACGCGGCCCCCGGCGACGCGGGCGCCCCGCCGGTCGCGACCGGCCCGGACCCGGTGCCGCCGGCCACCTGCGCGGTGTCCGCGGTCCTCGTCAACCCCTGCCGGGCCTGGCTGGGGACGGCGGTGGGCGGCTACCCGCAGGTCGCCCCCGACCAGGCCGCCCAGCTGGCGTACGCCGAGCGCCGCCTCAGCGACCCGCGGGCGCTCACCGACCCGGCGCTGACGCCCGCGGCGCCCCGGCAGTTCGACGTGGTCCGGCTGTACCACCAGAGCGCCCAGGTGACGTTCAGCCCGAGCGAGCTGTCGTACGTCGACCGCCCCGGCACGTACGCCTTCGTCAGCTGGAAGCCCGACACCACCTGGGCGCGGGCCGGCGGCGGCGACGCCGAGGTGAACGCCCGCATCGACGCGTTCGCCGCCTCCGTGCGGGCGCTCGGCCCACACAAGATCTTCCTGTCGGTCTTCCACGAGCCCGAGAACGACGTCTCGGAGGACAGCTGCGCGCCACCCGCCGCGGCGGCTGCCGCGGGCTCGCCCGCGGACTACGTGGCGATGTGGCGCAACGTGCGCGCGCGCTTCGACGCGGCCGGCGTCTCCAACGTCGTCTGGGTCATGAACTACATGGGCTACCAGGCCTGGGACTGCCTGGTCCCGCAGCTGTGGCCCGGCAACGCGCTCGTCGACTGGGTGACCTGGGACCCGTACGCCGCGGGCGGCGACTTCGGGGAGAGCGTCGGCCGGTTCTACGACCGGCTCGAGGCCACCAGCGACGCCGAGCACGACTACGCCGGCCGGCCCTGGGGGCTGTCGGAGATGGGCAGCGACACCTCCCAGGACGTGGCCGCGGGCTACTGGGACGGCGCCCGGCGCGCGCACGCGGAGCGGTTCCCGCGCATCCGGCTCTGGTCGGTCTTCGACACCTCGGTCAACGGGGGCGACAACGGCGGGCTGCGCGTCGGCTACGACGACGCGGGGGCGCCGGCACCGGCCGAGCAGGCGGCCTTCTCCGCGTTCGGGCAGGCCGTGCTGGGCCCGCCGCCGGCCGGCGGCGGCTAGAGGTACTGGCCGGTCCCGCTCGTCGGGCCCAGCGGCTGCCCCGGCTGCCCCGGGTGTCCCGGCTGTCCGGGCCCGGCCTGCAGCGCCGGCCGGCCGCCCTGCTCGACCTGCATCTTGGCCGCCATCTGCTGCGCGAACAGCGCGGTCTGGATGCCGTGGAACAGGCCCTCCAGCCAGCCGACCAGCTGGGCCTGCGCGATGCGGAGCTCGGCGTCGGAGGGCCGTGCGTCCTCGCCGAAGGGCAGCGTCAGGCGCTCCAGCTCCTCGCGCAGCTCCGGCGCCAGCCCGTCCGCGAGCTCCGCGACGGACGTCGTGTGGATGGTGGCCAGCCGCTCGCGGGCGGCATCGTCCAGCGGCGCGGCGCGCACCTCCTCCAGGAGCTGCTTGACCATCGTGCCGATGCGCATGACCTTCGCGGGCTGCTGCACGAGCTCGGCCGGGCTGCGCTCCTCCGCACCCGTCGACGGCAGCTGGTCCGGGCCGCCGGGCCCCACCGCCATCTGGCCGACGGCCTGCCCGTCGGGGCCGACGACGAGGACCTGCTGGGACGGGTCGCTGGGGGACGCGGAGGGGGTGCTCACCCCGCAGTCGTGCCCCGCCGCACCCGGCTGACGCCCCCCGTACAGGCGTCGGCAGCGTGGTTTGCTGCGGACCCCCGCACCCCTGGAGCTCCCGTGGACCCGTCCGTCTCCCGCTCGACCTGGCGCGCCCTGGAGCCCGTGCACGCGATGATCTACTTCGCGCCTGAGGCCCAGGAGGAGTACGCCGCGCTCGGGTACGACCTGCAGGCGAACCGCGCCCTGGGCTACTTCCCGGCCCGCGCGGCCGCGCTCGGCGCCGTCGGGCCGGGGCTGGTGCACGCCACGTTCTTCAGCTTCTCCCGGCTCGCCGTCGAGTTCGGGCTCGCCGGTGCGTGGGACACCGCCTCGCCGGAGCAGGTCCTGCAGGCCCGGCTGCGCGGCGCCGACCGGGCGCTGCGCCGGCTGTGCGGCGACCTGCTGGACGGCCCGGCGGTCCCGGAGGCCGTCGAGCTGGCCCGTACGGCCGCGGGCGGGTGCCGCACCGAGGGCCGCCCGCTGTACGCCGCGCACGCCGACCTGCCCTGGCCCGACCTGCCCCACCTGCAGCTGTGGCACGCGATCGCGCTGCTGCGCGAGTTCCGGGGCGACGGCCACATCGCGGCGCTGGTCGTCGAGGGCCTGACCGGCCTGGAGGCGGCGGTGCTGCACGTGGCCTCGGGCCAGAGCTGGAGCCGCAAGGGCCTGCAGACCACGCGCGTCTACTCCGACGAGCAGTGGGACGGCGCGGTGGCGGGCCTGGCCGGGCGCGGCGTGCTCACGCCGGACGCGCAGCTCACCGACGAGGGCCGCACGCTGCACCAGCGCATCGAGGACGCGACGGACCGCCTGGCGCTGCCGCCGTGGGAGCGGCTGGGGGAGCAGGGCTGCGCCCGGCTGCGCGAGCTGGTCGGCCCGCTGAGCAAGGCCGTCCTCGACGGCGGGGGCATGCGCATCCGCTGAGCCCCGGCCCGCTCAGGCCGGCTGCAGGGCCCGCGCTGCCGCCGCGAGCCGCAGCTCCTCCAGCACCTCGCCCTGCCGCTCGGCCCGGCTGATGAGCCGGTCCAGCTCGGCGTCGTCCAGCTCCGGGAGCGCCGCCGCCCGCAGCGCGCGGAACCCGGCGGCCTTGCCCTGCACGCCGAGCACCAGGCCCTCGAGCTCGACGAGGTCGCTCAGCGGGGAGCGGGTGAGCAGGTGCCCGTTGGGCTTCACGCGGGCCACCTTCTCCAGCGCCCAGCCGCCCCAGACCTTGTACGACCGCCGGGTCACGCCGAGCAGCGCCATGAGCGCCTCGAGCGAGGCGCGGTCCTGGGCGACCTCCTCGGCCAGGTGCTGCAGCGCGGGGCCGGCCGGGCTGTCGCGCTGGGTGGCCGCGGCCCGCCGGAACAGCTCCAGCCCGCCGGTCGCGCCGCTGAGGTGGTCGTTGAGGTAGATCGCCAGCAGCCCGTCGCTCATGTGCCCTCCGCGCAGTCGGTCGTGGCACGCGGGCGCAGGGCGTGGACCCGGTCGGGTCATCGACGTCCTGCCCCGTGCGGGCGCGCCGTCCCCTCCCTGCGGCAGCCCCCGGCTCAGGCGGAGGCGAGCAGGGCGGTCCGCAACGCCTCGGGGACCCGGTCGAGGTCGGCGTCGGCGATGACCAGCGGCGGGCAGACGGCGAGCGTCGAGGGGGCGATGGGCCGCACGACGACGCCGTCGTCGAGCATCCGGTCGCGCACCGCCACCGGGTCGACGCCCTCGGGCAGGCCCACGCCCCACAGCGCCCCGACGCCGCGCACGTCGGCGAGCAGCCCCTCGTCCCGCAGCCCGGTCAGCGCCGGGGCGAGCCGCGCGCCGATCGCCGTCGCCCGCGCCAGCAGGCCCTCGCGCTCGGTGATGTCCAGGCAGACCAGGGCGGCCGCGCAGGCGGCGCCGTGCCCGGAGTAGGTGTAGCCGTGCCGCAGGACGTACGCCGGGTCGGCCGCCAGCGGCTCGTGCACCGCCGGCCCGACCAGCACCCCGCCGAGCGGGACGTAGCCGCTGGTCACGGCCTTCGCGAACGTCGTCAGGTCCGCCCGCACCCCGAAGTGCTCGCCCGCGAGCATGGTCCCGAGCCGCCCGAACCCGCAGATCACCTCGTCGAGCACCAGGTGCGCGCCGTGCTCGTCGCACAGCGCGCGCAGCCCCTCGAGGTAGCCGGGCGCCGGCGGCCACAGCCCCCCGGCGCCGATCACCGGCTCCGCGAACACCGCCGCGACCCGGCCCGGGTGGTCCTCGAAGACCGCGCGCACGGCGTCCAGGTCGTCCTTGGGGACCTGCACGACGTCGCCCACGCCGGGACCGAACGGCTGGGCGTTGAGCGGCAGCCCGGTCAGCGACATCCCGCCGTACGTCACGCCGTGGTAGCTCGGCACCCGGCTGACCGCGATCGTGCGCTCGGGGGAGCCGGCCTGCGCGTGGGCGGCGCGGCTCAGCTTGAGCGCGGTGTCGACCGCCTCCGAGCCGCCGCTGGTGAAGAAGACCCGGGCGCCGGGGACCAGCGCCGCCAGCCGCCCGGCCAGCTCCTCCGCGACGGGGTTCGAGAAGCGCTCGAAGCAGTGGTAGGTCTCGAGCGCGCGCATCTGCGCCGCGACCGCGTCCGCGATCTCCGTGCGGCCGTGCCCCACGTTGCAGTACCAGAGCGAGGCCATGGCGTCGACGTAGCGCCGGCCGTCCTCGTCGAAGACGACCGCCCCCTCGCCGCGCACCATGCGGGTGAAGCCGGCGGCCGCGGCGGCCGGCTTGGCGAACGGGTGCAGCAGCGGGCCGGGGGCGCCCCCGGCAGGCGCGGACGACTGCTCGAGCAGGACGGCCTCGGAGTGCTCTGCGCTCATCCTCGTGCTCCCAGGGTCATGGTCATGGTGTCCCGTAGTTGTAGGTCTGCTTGTGCACGCGCAGGCAGATGGAGGTCTCGGTCTCGCGGACGCCCTCGACCGAGCGGATCCGGTCGTTGATGACCGACAGCAGGTGCTCGTTGTCGCGGCAGACCACCTCGAGCTGCAGGTCGTAGCGCCCGGAGGTCAGCACGCAGTAGTCGACCTCCTCGATCGCGGACAGCGCGTCCGCGACCACGCGCGAGTCGCCCTGCACGCACACGCCGATCGTCGCCATCAGCCCGAAGCCCAGCGTGATGGGGTCGGCGACCGCGACGATCTGGAGCACCCCGCTGTCCACGAGCGCCTTGACCCGCTGGCGCACGGCGGCCTCCGACAGCCCGACCGCGCCGCCGATCGCGGTGTAGGAGCGCCGGCCGTCCTCCTGGAGCTCGCGCAGGATCGCCTTGCCGACGTCGTCCAGCAGGCTCGCGGGCGGAGGTGCCAGCGCCAGGCCGACGCGGGCCGCCCGGCGGGGCCCTGGGCTGTCACGGGGAGCGGGAGCCACACATCCTCCAGGAGTCGCTCAGCTGCGAAAAGCGTACCGCGGCTCCACCTTGACGGCGGAACGCGTTGTGGGAGAGGGTGCTGGCGTACGGAGAACGCAGTGCGTCCCGTGCCGACTCCCCCACCCACGCCCCACCGGGGCACGTCACGAGCCAGGACGAGGAGAGCGACCGTCATGCGGGTCGGCGTTCCGAGCGAGGTCAAGAACCACGAGTACCGGGTGGCCGTGACGCCCGCGGGTGTGCACGAGCTGGTGTCCCACGGACACGAGGTCGCTGTCCAGCGCGGTGCCGGCAACGGCTCCTCGATCCCGGACGAGGACTTCGCCGGCGCGGGCGCGAAGATCGTGGACAGCGCCGACGACGTGTGGGGCGACGCGGAGCTCGTGCTGAAGGTCAAGGAGCCGATCGAGTCCGAGTACCACCGCATGCGGCCCGACCAGGTGCTGTTCACCTACCTGCACCTCGCGGCCTCGCGGCCCTGCACCGACGCGATCCTGTCCTCCGGCACCACGGCGGTCGCGTACGAGACCGTGCAGCTGCCCGACGGCTCGCTCCCGCTGCTCGCCCCCATGAGCGAGGTCGCGGGCCGGATGGCCCCGCAGGCCGGCGCGCACTTCCTCGAGCGCTACGCGGGCGGCCGCGGCGTGCTGCTCGGCGGGGTCTCCGGCGTGCAGGCGGGCAAGGTCGTCGTGCTCGGCGGCGGGGTGTCCGGCCTCAACGCCGCGGCGATCGCGCTGGGGATGCAGGCCGAGGTCCTGCTGTTCGACCGCAACATCGGGCGGCTGCGCGAGGTCGACCGCATCTACCAGGGCCACATGCAGACCATGGCCTCCAACCGCTACTCGATCGAGCAGGCCGTCGTGGACGCCGACCTCGTGATCGGCGCGGTGCTCGTCGCCGGCGCCAAGGCCCCGACGCTCATCAGCAACGACCTGGTGCGGTCCATGAAGCCGGGCTCGGTGCTCGTCGACATCTCCGTCGACCAGGGCGGCTGCTTCGAGGACACCCGCCCGACCACGCACGACGACCCGGTCTTCCGGGTGCACGAGTCGATCTTCTACTGCGTCGCCAACATGCCCGGCGCGGTCCCGCACACCTCGACGTACGCCCTGACGAACGTGACGCTGCCGTACGCGCTCGCGTTGGCCGACCGTGGCTGGAAGGCGGCGTGCACGGCGGACGCCGCGCTCGGCGGAGGCCTCAACGCCACCGCCGGGGAGCTGCTGTCGGCGCCCGTCGCCGAGGCGCACGGCCTGCCGGTGCGCGCGCTGGCCGACGTGCTGGCCTGAGCCGCCCGCCCCCCGCTCCCCCCTCCTGCCCGCTCCCTTCTGCCTGGAGACCCGCATGACCGCCACCCCGCAGGAAGCGCCGGCCAGCTGGCAGCGCGTCGAGGAGAGCCGGCTCGCCGACTCCGCCCGCGACCACCTCTGGATGCACTTCACCCGCCACTCCTCGCTGCAGGAGGGCGCGTCCGTCCCCGTCATCACCCGCGGCGAGGGCCCGTACATCTGGGACGCCTCGGGCCGGCGCTACCTCGACGGGCTGTCCGGGCTGTTCGTCGTGCAGGCCGGGCACGGGCGCGTCGAGCTCGCCCAGGCAGCCGCGAAGCAGGCCTCGGAGCTCGCGTTCTTCCCGCTCTGGTCGTACGCCCACCCGCAGGCGATCCAGCTCGCGGAGCGGCTCGCGTCGCTGGCCCCCGGCGACCTGAACCGGGTCTTCTTCACCACCGGCGGCGGCGAGGCCGTCGAGACGGCCTGGAAGCTGGCCAAGCAGTACTTCAAGCTCACCGGCAAGCCGATGAAGCACAAGGTCATCAGCCGGGCGGTGGCCTACCACGGCACCCCGCAGGGAGCGCTGTCGATCACCGGCATCCCCGAGGCGAAGATGTACTTCGAGCCGCTGGTGCCGGGCGCGCACAAGGCCGCGAACACCAACTTCTACCGCGCGCCCGAGCACGGGGACGACCTCGAGGCGTTCGGCCGCTGGGCGGCGGACCAGATCGAGATCGCCATCGAGATGGAGGGCCCCGACACGGTGGCGGCCGTGTTCGTCGAGCCGGTGCAGAACTCCGGCGGCTGCTTCCCGCCGCCGCCCGGCTACTTCGCCCGGCTGCGCGAGATCTGCGACCGCCACGACGTGCTGCTCGTGTCCGACGAGGTCATCTGCGCCTTCGGCCGGCTCGGGACGACGTTCGCGTGCGACAAGTTCGGCTACGTGCCCGACATGATCACCTGCGCGAAGGGGCTCACCTCCGGCTACTCGCCGATCGGCGCGATGATCGCGAGCGAGCGGCTGATGCAGCCGTTCCTGAAGGGCAACGACTACTTCGCCCACGGCTACACGTTCGGCGGCCACCCGGTGTCGGCGGCCGTGGCGATGGAGAACCTCGACCTGTTCGACCGCGAGAAGCTCAACCAGAACGTCCTCGACAACGAGAAGGCGTTCCGCACGACCCTGGAGAAGCTGCTCGACCTGCCGATCGTCGGCGACGTGCGGGGCGACGGCTACTTCTACGGGATCGAGCTCGTGAAGGACAAGGCGACCAAGGAGACGTTCGACGACGACGAGTCCGAGCGCCTCCTGCGGGGCTTCCTGTCCGGGGCGCTGTTCGAGGCCGGGCTCTACTGCCGGGCCGACGACCGGGGCGACCCCGTGATCCAGCTGGCGCCGCCGCTCGGCTGCGACCAGACGCACTTCGACCAGATCGAGCAGGTCCTGCGCAGCGTGCTCGCAGAGGCATGGACCAGGCTGTGACGACCACGCAGGAGACGCGGATCGCGGTCCGCAACGTCATCGACGGGCAGCTGCGCGAGGCGACCGGGGGCCGCACGACCGAGGTCGTGGACCCCACGACCGGCGAGGCGTACGGGACGGCGCCGCTGTCCGGCCCGGAGGACGTGGCCGCGGCGACCGCGGCGGCCGGCAGGGCGTTCGAGACCTGGCGCGACACCACCCCGGGGGAGCGCCAGCTCGCCCTGCTGCGCTTCGCGGACGCCATCGAGGCGCGCGGCGAGGAGATCGTCGCCGCGGAGAGCCGCAACACGGGCAAGCCGCTGGCGCTCACCGCGGCCGAGGAGCTCCCGCCGGCCCTGGACCAGCTGCGCTTCTTCGCGGGCGCGGCCCGGGTGCTCGAGGGCCGGGCGGCCGGCGAGTACCTGGCCGGGCACACCTCCTTCATCCGCCGCGAGCCCGTCGGCGTCTGCGCGCAGGTGACGCCCTGGAACTACCCGATGATGATGGCGCTGTGGAAGTTCGCGCCGGCGCTCGCGGCGGGCAACACCGTCGTCCTCAAGCCCAGCGACACGACGCCGGTCACGACCGCGCTGCTCGCCGAGATCGCCCAGGAGTTCTTCCCGCCCGGCGTGTTCAACGTGATCTGCGGCGACCGGCACACCGGCGCGGCGCTCGTCGACGACCCGATCCCGCAGATGGCGTCCATCACCGGGTCGGTGCGCGCCGGCATGGCAGTGGCCGGAGCCGCCGCCAAGCAGCTCAAGCGGGTCCACCTCGAGCTCGGCGGCAAGGCGCCGGTCGTGGTGTTCGACGACGCCGACGTCGAGGCGGCTGCCGCGGGCATCGCCGGCGCCGGCTACTTCAACGCGGGGCAGGACTGCACCGCCGCGACCCGGGTGCTCGCCGGTCCGGGCGTCCACGACGACTTCCTGGCCGCGCTCACCGAGCAGGCCAGGGCCACCAAGACGGGGATGCCGGACGACGAGGACGTCGCGTTCGGCCCGCTGAACAACCCCGCCCAGCTCGAGCGGGTCGGCGGGTTCGTCGACCGGCTGCCCGACCACGCGCAGCTCACGACCGGCGGCGCGCGGCAGGGTGAGCGGGGCTACTTCTACGAGCCGACCGTCGTCGGCGGCCTCGTCCAGGGCGACGAGGCGGTGACCGACGAGATCTTCGGCCCGGTCATCACCGTGCAGCGCTTCAGCGACGAGGCCGAGGCCGTCCGCTGGGCCAACGGCAGCGAGTACGGCCTGGCCTCCAGCGTCTGGACCCGCGACCACGGCCGGGCGATGCGCATGGCCCGGGCGCTGGACTTCGGCTGCGTGTGGATCAACACGCACATCCCGATGGTCGCGGAGATGCCGCACGGCGGCTTCGGGAAGTCCGGCTACGGCAAGGACCTGTCGATGTACGGGTTCGAGGACTACACGCGCATCAAGCACGTGATGAGCGCGATCGACGTCTGACCGCGGAGCCGCGTTCGTGTGCAGGCGGCGTGCTGCCGGCACAGGAACGGCCGGTCCACGCGCGTGCCCATGCCCGGGAGGCCCGGCTGCCGGGGTCGTTCCTGTGCCGCAGGGGAGCCGGCCGGCACAGGAACTGCCGGCTCAGCCCGTCCGGGCGCCGGCGCCGCGGGCGTGCTCCGCGCCGAGCCGGGCGGCCTCGCGGGTGAAGGCGGCGTCGAAGAACAGGAAGCTCAGCAGCTCGCCGTGCTCCGGCGCCGCACCGCCGATCAGCCGGTCGAGCACGGCGAGGGCCGGGCTGCGCAGCCCCCTGAGCCCGCCGTACTCGCGCCGGTGGACCGCGTCCGCGAGCCGCGACAGGTCGTCGGCCTGCGCGGGCGCCGGCCCGGCGAAGCGGTAGCGGACCTCGCGGTAGCGGTCCGTGCGCGCGCCGGCCGCCACCAGGGTGTTCACCGCCGTCAGCAGCCGCAGGTCCTCGACCATGCGGTCGGCGAGCAGGGAGCGCAGCGCGAGGGCCGCCACCGTCGGCACGTCCGGCGGCGCCGCGGGGGCCGGCGGGTCGCTCCGGTAGCGCGCGGGCTGGGTGGCGACCACCCCGAGCAGGTCGCAGCCGAGGTCGAGCGCCGGCTTGAGCGGGGCGTTGAGGCGCAGCCCGCCGTCGACGTACCAGCCCCGCCAGGCCGCGGGCGTCGTCACCTCCACCGGGCGGAACGCCACCGGCACCGCCGAGGACGCCAGCACGTGCTCCACCGTCAGCCGGGTCTCGACGTAGGTGAGGTTGCGGTCCGCGTCCGGCGGGGGCAGCGGGACCGACGGCTTCTTCTCGACGAAGACCACCGTCGCGCCGGTGTCCACCCGGGTCGTGACGACGGCGACCGCGTCGACCGGCCCGTCCGCGATGGTCGCGTGCAGCCGGTCCCACGGCACGAGGGCGTCGAGCGTGGCGCGCTGCGGGGTGGTGTCGAGCAGGCTGGGCACGCGGACGGGCAGCCCGGCGAGCGCAGCGGCGTACCGCAGCCCGCCCGCGAGCGTCGCGGGGACGTCCACGACCTCGCCCAGCCGCACGGCGCTCCACAGCGCGACGAGGCCGTCGACCGCCGGCTGCAGCCCGGCGGAGAGCCCGCCCGCCAGCCCCACGACGTTCAGCGCACCGGCGCTCGTCCCGACCAGCACCGACGGGAGCCCGCCGTCCGCGGCGAGCCGGGGCAGGAGCACCGACAGGGCGCCCGCCTCGTACGCCCCCCGCGCGCCGGCCCCCGCGACGACCAGCCCGGTCCGCGCCGCCGTCCCCTGGGCCATGCCTGCCTCCTCCGGGTGCGCGCCTCCTAGGGTGCGCCGATGCGCATCCTGCTCTGGCACGGCTACCTGCTCGGCGGCACCGGCTCCAACGTCTACACCCGCGCGCTCGCCCGGGCGTGGCAGCGGGCCGGCCACGAGGTCGTGGTGCTGTGCCAGGAGCCGCACCCGGAGCGCTTCGACCTCGGCGGGGCCGCCGTCGTGCGCCCGCGGCTCGACGGGCCGCTCCCGGTGTTCGTCCTCGACGCGTACGAGGACGCGCGGCCCCAGCTGCTGCCGGAGATGTCGCGGGCCGACCGCGACCGGTTCGTCGAGCAGAACGCGCAGGCCGTGCGCGACCAGGGCCCGGCGGACCTGCTCGTCACCAACCACGTCCTGCTCGGCGGCCCGGTGGGCGCGGCCAGCGGCCTGCCGTACGTCGTCAAGGCCCACGGCTCGGAGCTCGAGTTCGCGATGCGCGGCAACGCGGAGCTGTGCGCGTGGGGCCGGGAGTCGCTCGCCGGGGCGCGGGCGGTCCTCGCCGGCTCGGAGCACGTCGTGAGCGTGCTGGAGGAGCTCGTCGGGCCCGATGCGTCCCGCGTGCACGTGGTGCCGCCGGGCGTCGACGTCGAGCACCTGCGGCCCCGGGACCGGCAGGAGGCGCTCGCCGGCCTGCTCGCCGAGTGCCGGCAGGACCCCCCGAACCCGGCGGACGCGTACGACCAGCGCCGGCCCGACGAGGGCGGCGCCGAGCGGCTGGCGGCCTTCCTCGCGGGGGAGCGCCCGACGGTGCTGTACGTCGGCAAGCTCAGCGCCGAGAAGGGCGTGGCGCTGCTGCTGGAGGCCCTGCGGGGGCTGGACGCCCGGGCGGTCGTCGTCGGCTTCGGGCCGGCGCGCGCGGAGCTGGAGGCCGCCGCGGGCCCGGACGTGCTGTTCACCGGGGCGCTGGAGCACCGGCACCTCGCGCACCTGTGGCCCCTCGCGGACGTCAGCGTGACGCCGTCGGTCTTCCCCGAGGCGTTCGGGATGGTGGCGGCCGAGGCGGCGTCCTGCGGCTCGGCGCCGCTGGTGGCCCGGCACTCCGGGCTGGCGGAGGTCGCCGCGGGGCTCGAGCAGGAGTACCCGGCGCACCTGCGGCACCTCGCCGCGTTCGCCCGGGGGGACGCGGCGGACCTGCACGCGAAGCTCGCCGCGCTGCTGGCGCTGTCTGACGGGGACCGCGCCCAGGTGCAGGCGGGCGCGCGCCGGGCCGCCGAGCGGCTGTGGAGCTGGGAGTCGATCGCCGAGCGCGTGCTGGCCGCGGGCGCGACGTAGCGGCGCCCCGTTCCCGGCGCCCCCGACAGCGCTGCCCCCCTGTCCGCCGCTCCCACCTCCCGTGATCCAGGGAGCTCTGCTGCTGCCAGGGCGACAGCGGCGTGCCCTGGATCACAGCGGGAGGCGGGGCGTGCGAGGCTGCTCCCCCCAGCACGCGACGGCAGGAGGCCCATGACCACCGGGAAGGTCCCCGCCAACGGGATCGAGATCGCCTACGAGACGTTCGGGCAGCCGGACGGACGTCCCGTGCTGCTCGTCATGGGCCTGGGCACCCAGATGCTCGCCTGGCACGAGGACTTCTGCCGGGAGCTCGCCTCGCGCGGCTGCTTCGTCGTGCGCTACGACAACCGCGACGCCGGGCTGTCGACCCACCTGCACGACGCCCCGGCGCCGGACGTCATGGCGGCACTGGGCGGCGACCTGTCGTCGGCGTCGTACACCGTGGACGACCTGGCCGACGACGCGGCCGGGCTGCTCGACGCGCTCGACCTGGCGTCCGCGCACGTCATGGGCGTGTCGATGGGCGGCATGATCGCGCAGTCGCTGGCGGCCCGGCACGTGAAGCGGGTGCTCAGCCTCACCTCGATCATGTCGACGCCCTCGCCGCAGATCGGCCCGCCGACCGCGGAGGCCACCGCGGCGCTGCTGGCGCCCCCCGTCACCAGCCGCGAGGAGGCCGTCGAGCGGGCGGTGGCCACGTACCGGGTGATCGGCTCCCCGGGCTACCCGCTGGACGAGCCGTGGCTGCGGGGGATCGCCGGGCAGGCGTACGACCGGGCGTACGACCCGGTCGGCGTCATGCGCCAGCTCATGGCGATCCAGGCGGGCGGCGACCGCACCGCGTCGCTGGCCGGTGTCCGCGCGCCCGCCCTGGTCGTGCACGGCGAGGACGACCCGCTGGTGGGCGTCGCCGGCGGCCGCGCGACGGCAGCCGCGCTCCCGGAGGCGGAGCTGCTCGTGCTGCCCGGGATGGGCCACAACCTGCCGCGCGAGCTCTGGCCGCAGATCCTCGACGCCTTCGAGGCGACGGCGGACCGGGGCTCCCAGCGGTTCGGCGCCCGGTGACCCGTACCGCGATCGTCACCGCGTCCGACTCCGGCATCGGCAAGGCCACCGCCGTCGCGCTCGCCCGCGACGGCCTGGACGTCGGCATCACCTGGCACAGCGACGAGGCCGGCGCACAGGACACCGCCGCGCAGGTCCGGGCCCTCGGGCGCCGGGCGGAGGTCCGGCAGCTCGACCTGCAGCAGCTGCCGCAGGCCGCGGACGTCGTCGACGAGCTCGCCGACGCGCTCGGGGGGCAGCTGTGGGCGTTCGTCAGCAACGCGGGCGGCGGTGCGGGCGGGCCGCTGCTGGAGATGAGCTGGGAGACCTGGCGCGCGACGCTGGCGCTGAACCTGGACGGGGCGTTCCTCGGCATCCAGAAGGCAGCGCGCCGGATGGTCGCCGGCGGCGAGGGCGGCCGCATCGTGGCGGTGACGAGCGTGCACGAGCACGCGCCCCGCTACGGCTCCAGCGACTACGTCGCCGCCAAGCACGGCCTCGGCGGCCTGGTGAAGAACGCCGCGATCGAGCTGGGGCACCTCGGCATCACCGTCAACGCGGTGGCCCCCGGGGAGATCGCCACGCCGATGACCGGCGGCGAGGACCAGGACCCGGACGCGCGCCCGCGTCCCGGCGTGCCGGTGGGCCGGGTCGGCGGCGCCCCCGAGATGGCCGCGGTCGTCGCGTTCCTGTGCCGCGAGGAGGCGTCGTACGTCAACGGCGCCTCGATCGCCGCGGACGGCGGGATGCTGCTCATGGGGCCGCACGCCGGGTCCGACCTGCGCGACGCCTCCTGGCGCTCCAGCTGACCGAGAGGGGGACCTCGTGCTCGACAAGCGGGTCGACTCGCTGACCGCGGCGGTCGAGGGGGTGGAGGACGGCTCCACCGTGCTCATCGGTGGCTTCGGCAACTCCGGCATCCCGGTCGAGCTCGTGCACGCGCTGCTCGAGCAGGGCGCGCGGGACCTCACCCTGGTGACCAACAACGCCGGCAGCCGCGAGAGCGACGTCGCCGCGCTGCTGCGCGAGCGGCGGGTACGGAAGATCATCTGCTCGTACCCGCGCTCCAAGGGCTCGGTCTGGTTCGAGCGGCTGTACAAGGCCGGCGAGCTGGAGCTGCAGCTCGTGCCGCAGGGCACGCTCAGCGAGCGGATGCGCGCCGCGGGCGCGGGGCTCGGCGGGTTCTTCACCCCGACCGGCGCCGACTCGCTGCTCTCGGAGGGCAAGGAGGTCCGCATGATCGGGGGGCGCCGGCACGTGTTCGAGGAGCCGCTGCCCGGGGACGTCGCACTGGTCAAGGCCGACCGGGCCGACCGCTGGGGCAACCTCGTCTACCACTCGGCCGCCCGCAACTACGGCCCGACGATGGCCGCGGCCGCGGCGCTGACCGTCGTCCAGGTCCGGCAGCTCGTGGAGCTCGGCGAGCTGGACCCCGAGTGCGTCGTGACGCCGGGCGTGTACGTGGACCGGGTCGTCGAGGTCGAGCCGGAGTTCGTGCCGTGAGCGTGCAGCGGCTCAGCCGCGGGCAGATGGCGCACCGGCTGGCGCAGGACATCCCGGACGGGTCGTACGTCAACCTCGGGATCGGGCTGCCGACGCTGGTCGGCAACCACGTGCCCGCCGGCCGGGAGATCATCTACCACAGCGAGAACGGCATCCTCGGCCTCGGCCCGGCGCCCCTGCCCGGCGAGGAGGACCCCGAGCTGATCAACGCCGGCAAGGAGCTCGTGACGCTGCTGCCCGGCGCCGCGTACATCCACCACACCGACTCGTTCATGATCATGCGAGGCGGTCACCTCGACGTGTCGGTGCTCGGGGCGTTCCAGGTCAGTGCCACCGGTGACCTGGCCAACTGGGCGACCCTCGACGAGGACTTCCCGCCTGCGGTCGGCGGCGCGATGGACCTGGCGGTCGGGGCCAAGCGCGTCCTCGTGCTCACCACCCACACCAGCTCGGACGGCCGGCCCAAGCTGCTGGAGCGCTGCACCTACCCGCTGACGGCCGCCGGCGTGGTGGACCGGGTCTACACCGACCTGGCGGTGCTGGACGTCACGCCCGAGGGCCTGCTCGTGCGGGAGGTGGTGGACGGGCTCACGCCGCAGGGCCTGCAGGAGCTGACGCAGGCCCGGCTGAGCTTCGCCGACGACCTGCAGGTGCTGCGCCCGGGAGCCTGAGTCGGTGCGGCCCGGTCAGCCCGCCTCGGCCGCGAGCAGGGCCGCTCCGACGATGCCCGCGTCGTTCTTCAGGCCCGCGGGACGCACCGGAGGCCGCACGTCGAGCAGGTGCATCCACTGGTCGGCCTTCTTGCTGACGCCGCCGCCCAGCACGACGAGGTCGGGCCGCATCAGCAGGTCGACGTGGGTCAGGTAGACCGTCAGCCGGTGCGCCCACTTCTCCCACGACAGGTCGTCGCGCTTGCGCGCGGCGTCGGAGGCGCGCTGCTCGGCGTCGTGGCCGTGCAGCTCGAGGTGGCCGAGCTCGGTGTTGGGGACCAGGTCGCCGTCCCGGAACAGCGCGCTGCCGATCCCGGTGCCGAGCGTGAGCACCAGCACGGTGCCCCGTACGCCCTGGGCGGCGCCGAAGCGGACCTCGGCCAGGCCCGCGGCGTCCGCGTCGTTGGCGACCACCGCCTCCCGGCCGGTGTGCTCGCACACCAGCGCCCGCACGTCGGTGCCGACCCACGACGGGTCGATGTTGGCGGCCGTGAGCGCGGTGCCGTCGACGACGACGGACGGCAGGGTCATCCCGAAGCGGCCCTGCTCGTCGCCGAGCACGTCGCCGACCACCCGGGCGACGGCCTCCGGCGTCGCCGGCTGCGGGGTGTCCACCCGTACGCGGTCGGCGAGCAGCTCGCCGGTCGCCAGGTCGACCGGCGCGGCCTTGATCCCGCTGCCGCCGACGTCCACCCCGAAGCCCCTGGCCACGACGCGTCCTAGCTCGTCGTGGCCGTCGGGGCCGGGACGGCGCCCGGAGCCCCGCCGCCCCGGACCACGTCGGAGGCGTCGGGAGCGGTCACGTGGACCCGCGTGCCCCAGTCGTAGTAGTCGACCGAGGTCGCGCTGTGCACCTTCTTGCCGGCTGCCTCGATCTCGAGATCGACGGAGAAGCGGGCGGGCCGGCCCTGGTCGTCCAGGAACACCTCGAACGGCAGCTCGTCCACGCCGAGCTTCTTCAGCATCGCCTGGGCCTGGTCGGACTGCGCGCCGCCCTGCTGCTCCACGGCCTTGCCGAGGTCCAGCGTGCCGGTGTAGCGCGTCGTCTCCTGCCCGCGGACCTGCTTGGTGCCCGCGGCGTGCACGTCGTCGGACACCTTGTGCAGCATGCTCAGCAGCTGCGTCGGGTCGGTCGTGCCACCGTTCTGGCCCGCGGTCGCGGGGGCGAGGACCCACTTGCCGGACGGCACGCCGGGCGCGCCCCGCAGGTAGGTCTTGCCGTCGACCACGCGGGTCTCGATCTTCCCGGCGCCGCCGGGGGGCGTGACCTCCAGGGAGAACGCCTGCCCGGCCATGTCCATGACGCCGCTGCCCTCGATGCGCTGCTTCTGGCCGCCCACCTCGACGACCGAGGTCAGGGCGATCCGCGCGCTGCCCGCCTTGGTCGCCGCGTCGGAGGACTGCGAGACCAGCTGCACGGGGGTCAGGGCGGCGTCGGGTGCGGCGCTGCTCGGGGGCGCGCCCGACGGCAGGGCGCTGGACGGGGAGCTGGGTGCGGCAGCCGGGGCGGCCGAGGGCTCCTGCCCGCCGCAGCCGGTCAGCAGCAGCAGCCCGGTGGCGGCTGCGGCGGCGGCGGTCGAGCGGCCACGCAGGCCGGGGAAGGGGGACGGCACGGGAGACCTCCTGGGAAGGGCCGGGCTTCGAGGATGCCAACCAGGCCGGACCGGCAAACGCCTGCGCGTCCCGTTCCCCCCGGGCGTCACCCGGTCGCAGGAGCGGCCGTTCGGCCGGACGGCCCTCCGGGCAGGGCCGCGCCCATCGCGGACAGCTGCGCGGGCCCCACCCGGCAGCAGCCCCCGACCAGCCGGGCGCCGCCCTCGACCCAGCGCGGGACCTCGGCCGGGTCCAGGTCCGCGGGGCCCGTCCACCGCCGCCGCGCCGCGTCCCAGAGCCGCCCGTCGTCGGGGTACGCCACGGCCGGCTTCCCGCTGGCGCGGGCCGCCTCCAGCGCGGCCGAGACGCCGGCCGGGCCGGTGCAGTTGACGCCCGTGGCGACCACCGCGTCGACGCCGCGGGCGAGGGCGAAGACGTCCGCGGCCGGCTCGCCGCGCCGGGTGCGCACGACGCCCTCGGCGTCGACGACCGTCGTCAGGGACAGCCAGGCCGGCACGCCGAGCAGCGCGAGCTCGGCCAGCAGCGCCTCCACCTCGGCCGCCGCCGGCAGCGTCTCGCAGGCCAGCACGTCCGCGCCCGCCTTGGCGAGGACCTCGAGCCGGGGGCGGTGGAAGGCGCGCAGCTCCGCGACGGACAGCCCGCCCGCCGCCCGCCCCGGCCAGTCGGGGCGGGTGTACGCGCCGGAGTACTCCGAGCCGTCCGCGAGCGCCGCGCCGTACGGGCCGACCGAGCCGGCCACCCACGCCTGGCCGGTGAGCCCGGCGCGGTCCCGGGCGGTCAGGGCGAGCGTGACGGAGCGGGCCAGCAGCCCCCGGGCCTCGCCGGCCTGGTAGCTCGCGGTGGTGGCGACCCGCGCCCCGGCCGCGAAGTAGGCGGCGTGCGCGGCGAGGACCGCGTCCGGGTCCTCCGCGAGCAGCCGCGCGGACCACAGCGCCGACGACAGGTCGTGTCCCGCGCGCTCCAGCTCCGTCGCGAGGCCGCCGTCCAGCAGGACGGGCCCGGCGGCGAGGGCGTCCGCGAGGGGGGCCGGCCCGCTCAGGAGCGCACCAGCTCCGTGCGCAGCTCGTGGGCCCCGTCCGCGCGGGTGATCTCGTAGTAGAGGCGGGCGTCGCCGTTGTCCAGGTGCAGCACGTCCAGGTAGCGCAGGCCGCCCGGCTCGTACGTCGAGCGCAGCGGCTCGCCGTCCGTGGGGGTCAGCGCCCCGAACAGTCCGTCCGGGCCGCGGCGGCCCTCGGCGGCGCCGGTGACCTCCTCCCAGTTGGCCTCCGCGCTGGCCCGCCCGTCGTAGCTGGCGAGCAGGCGGTCGCCCTGCACGACGACGCTCGTGACGCGCACGCCGCGCGCGTCCCAGCGGCCGGCCCGGCCGGACAGCACCGTGCCGTGCCAGGTCCAGAACACGCCGTCCGGGCTCGTCGCGTAGTCGGTGGTCATGCGGTCCGCGTCGTCCCAGCTGTCCAGCGGGTGGACCGACGCCCACAGGTGCCAGGTGCCGTCGACGAGCGCGACCACGGGGTCCTTGACCGCGACCTCGCCGCTGCCCGGCAGGACCGTGACCGGCACCGCCGAGGCCAGCCCCTCGGGCGTGTCCGCCTCCAGCAGGTCCACGCGCCAGTGCTTGCTCTCCGGGGTGGCGCAGCTGACGTACAGCCGCCAGCGGCCCTGCGGGGTGCGCACCAGCGCGGGGCGCTCCAGCGACGCGGCGCCGAACTGCTCGCTGAAGACCTCGCACACCGTCTCGACCTGGACGCCGTCGCGGGACAGCGCCACGACGTTGCCGTAGCCGCGCCCCTGCCCGACGGGCCGCCGCAGCCGGTACGCCAGGTAGATCACGCCGTCCGCGGCCACCGCGCTCGGCGCCCCCGCCCACCCGCCGGGGACGGCGTCCGCGGGGGCGACCACGAGCTCGGAGGGCTGCAGGACGGGCAGCGGCAGCCCGGGCAGCGCGCGCTCCTGGGACGAGGCGTAGGGCGCCATGGCGGGGTCTCCTGGACGGCGGTAGCGTGTTGTTGACCGGCCTGCTCAAGTTACTCGACAGCACGATCACCCGGTAGGTGAACGATGGGACTGCCCGACTTCCTGCTCCTCGGAGCCCCGAAGGCGGGGACGACAGCGCTGCACGTCGCGCTGGCCGCCCACCCGCAGCTGCACCTGTCCGCGGTCAAGGAGCCGAAGTTCTTCCTCACCGACGGGCCGCCGCCGACCGGGGGCGGCCCGGGCGACGCGCAGACCTACCGGGGCTACGTGTGGCAGCGCCCCGAGTACGAGGCGCTGTTCGAGGGCGCGCAGGGCCGGCTGTGCGGCGAGTCCACGACGCTGTACCTGCGCGACCCGGCGGCGCACCTGCGCATCCGCGCGCTGGTGCCGCAGGCGAAGCTGATCGCGGTGCTGCGCGACCCGGTCGACCGCGCCCACTCCAACTGGGCGCACCTGCGCTCCGCGGGTCTCGAGCCCGAGGGCGACTTCCTGCACGCCTGCACCCGCGAGGACGACCGGGCCGAGGCCGGCTGGGGGCCGTTCTGGCGCTACCTCGGCCTCGGCCGGTACGGGGAGCAGCTCCAGCACCTGTACTCGGTCTTCCCGCGCGAGCAGGTGCTGCTGCTCATGTACCGGGACCTGCGCGAGCGGCCGCTCGAGACCCTGGACCAGGTGTGCGCGTTCCTCGGCGTGCAGACCGGCCTCGTGAGCGAGGTCCCCGCCGAGAACGTCACGGCGCACGTGGAGCGCACGCCGCTGAACGACCTGCTGCACCGCGTGACGAGCTCCGGCCTGCGCCGGGTGCTCCCGGACCGCGTGCACGGCGCCGCGGTCCGGATGCTCCAGCGCGAGCAGCGCACCCGCACCGCTCTGCAGCCGGGGGAGCGCAGGCTGCTGATCCCGAACTTCGCCGAGGACGTCGCGCTGCTCGAGGAGCTGACCGGGCGCTCGTACGCGCACTGGCGCGACCCGCGCAACGGCAGTGCGCGCCGGCAGCTCGACCTCCCGGCGCGCATCGGCACGGCGTACCAGAGCATCGACCGGCCGCTGCCGGTCACGGGCTGAGGAGGGCCGGCTCCAGGTCAGAACGAGGTGACCACGGTGATCCCGGGCACTCCGCCCACGGTGCGCAGCGCCTCCCCGGCCTGCTCCAGCCCGATCTCCCGGGTGACGAGCAGGTCGGGGCGCAGGCGTCCGGCGGTGACCATGCCGAGCAGCTCCGGATAGGCGTGCGCGGCCATCCCGTGGCTGCCCAGCACCTCGAGCTCCAGGGCCACGACCCGCTCCATGGGGACGGCGGCCCGCCCGGCGCCCGGCGGGAGCAGCCCGACCTGCACGTGCCGGCCGCGCGGGAGCAGGCAGGAGATCGACGCGGCGCAGGTGGCCGGGCTGCCGAGCGCGTCCAGGGACAGGGCGGCGCCGCCCCCGGTCAGGGCGCGGACCGCCTCCACGACGTCCCCGGCGCGGCCGTCCACGGCGTGCTCGGCGCCTAGGCTGCGGGCCAGCTGCAGCGCGCCGTCCGCGACGTCGACCGCCACCACGCGGGCTCCCGCGGCCACCGCGACCTGCACCGCCGACAGCCCCACGCCGCCGCAGCCGTGCACGGCCACCCACTCGCCGGCCCGCACGCGTCCCTGCTGGACGACCGCGCGGAACGCCGTGGCGTAGCGGCAGCCGAGCGCCGCGGCCGTGGCGTACGGCAGGTCGTCCGGCAGCGCCACGAGGTTGACGTCCGCGGCGTCGAGCGCGACGAGCTCCGCGTAGGAGCCCCAGTGCGTGAAGCCCGGCTGGGTCTGCCGGTCGCAGACCTGCTGGTCGCCCTGCGCGCAGCGCGGGCAGGTGCCGCAGCCGCACACGAACGGCACGGTGACCCGGTCGCCGACCCGCCAGCGGCGCACGTCGGCCCCGACCGCCGCGACCCGGCCGGCCAGCTCGTGGCCGGGCACGTGCGGCAGCCGCACGTCCGGGTCGTGCCCCTGCCAGGCGTGCCAGTCGCTGCGGCAGATCCCGGTGGCGCCGACCTCGACGACGACGCCGGCGGGCGCGGGCTCGGGCGCGGGGACGTCCCGGACCTCGAGCGGGCCCCCGTACGTCTCGAACACCAGCGCTCTCACGCGTCCCCCGGGTCGAGGGGGTCCAGGGCCAGCTGCAGCCCGATGCCGCTGAGCAGCTCCGCCCCGCTCAGGCCCTCCGTCGCCGCCGCACCGGGCAGCAGCATCGCCGAGAGGTGCAGCAGCCCGAAGTAGCCCTGCGCGAGCACCCCCACCCCGTCGTCGTCGATGAGCTGCTGCAGGTACTCCCCGAGCTTGCGGGGCGTGCCGGCGTCGCGCTCGGCCAGGAAGTCGGTCAGGGCGCCCACGGCGGCGGCGGTCGCGGCGCGGTCCTCCGGAGTCGTCACGCGGCGTCGGTGCGGGGCTGCTCGGCCTGCTCGGCGACCTGCAGGACGACCTTGCCCACGTGGCCGCTCTGCTCGACGACCCGGTGGGCCTGCGCGGCCTGCGCGAGCGGCAGCACCCGGTCCACGACGGGCCGCACCTCCCCGGTCTCCAGCAGCGGCCACACGCCCGCCAGCACGGCCTGCACGATCGCCGCCTTGGAGCTCGCCGACCGCGAGCGCAGCGCCGTGGCGTGCACCGAGCCGCGCTTGGCGAGCAGGGCGCCGAGGTCGAGCTCGGCCCTCGCCCCGCCCTGCAGGCCGATGACGACGAGCCGGCCGCCGTCGGCCAGCGCCTGGACGTTGCGGGCGAGGTACGCCGCGCCCATCACGTCGAGCACGACGTCCGCCCCGCCCTCGGCGCGCACGACCTCGACGAAGTCCTCGGAGCGGTAGAGCACCGCCCGCTCGGCGCCCAGCGCCGCGACCCGCTCGGCCTTCTCCGGCGAGCCGACGGTGGCGAAGACCCTGGCCCCGAGGTGGTTCGCCAGCTGCACCGCCATCGTGCCGATGCCGGAGGACCCGCCGTGCACGAGGAACACCTCCCCGGGCTGCAGGTCGGCGCGCATGAAGACGTTGCTCCACACCGTGCAGGCGACCTCGGGCAGGGCGGCGGCCTCCACGAGGGACAGCCCCGCGGGGACCGGCAGCAGCTGCCCCGCCGGCACGGCGACCCTGGTGGCGTAGCCGCCGCCGGACAGCAGCGCGCACACCCGGTCGCCGACCTCCCAGCCGGCCACCCCCTCGCCGAGGGCGGCGACGGTCCCGGAGCACTCCAGCCCGGGGTGGGCGGGCGCGCCGGGCGGCGGCGGGTACAGGCCCTGCCGCTGCATGAGGTCGGCGCGGTTCACGGCGGTCGCCGCGACGTCGAGGAGCACCTCCCCCGGCCCGGGCACGGGGTCGTCGAGCTCGGCGAGGGTGAGGACCTCGGGACCGCCGAAGGAGGGGAGCGTCATGGCCTGCATGCCGCCAGCCTAGGGAGCCGCGGCCTAGGTTCGACGCCGTGGCCGACAGCTTCTACCTGCCCCTGGACGAGGACGGCGCGCGCTGGCTCGCGACCGGGCACACCACCGGCCCCTGGGGCGCCGGGTCGCAGCACGGCGGGCCGCCCAGCGCACTGCTCGGCCGCGCGGTCGAGCGCTGTGCGCCGCGCGACGACATGGTCGTGGCGCGCGTGACCGTGGAGCTGCTGGGCCCCGTGCCGGTGGCCGAGCTGGGCCTGCGCGCACGGGTGGCGCGGCCGGGCCGCAGCGTCGAGCTCGTGGAGGCCGCGCTGTCCGCCGGCGGCCGCGACGTCGCCCGGGCCCGCGCGTGGCGGGTGCTGCGCGCCGGCGCGCCGGCCGTCGCCCCGCGGCAGGCGGCTCCTCCGCCGCTGCCCGCGCGGACGCCGGTCCTGGAACGCGGCGCGTGGGTCGACGGCTACCTGTCGGCGGTGGAGTGGCGGACGGTGCACGGCGGGTTCCTCGAGCCCGGGCCCGGCACGGCCTGGACCCGCCTGCGCCACCCCCTGGTCGCCGGGGAGGAGCCGAGCCCGCTGCAGCGGGTGCTCGCCGTCGCGGACAGCGGCAGCGGCGTGTCCAGCGAGCTCGACCTGGCCCGCTGGCACTTCATCAACCCCGAGCTGACCGTGCACCTGCACCGCGAGGCGGTCGGGGAGTGGATCTGCCTGGACGCCTCGACCACCATCTCCCCGGGCGGGGCCGGGCTGGCCACGACCGTGCTGTCCGACGGGGAGGGGCCCGTCGGGGTGGGCGCCCAGTCACTGCTGGTGGCGCCCCGCGGCTGAGCGCCGGCTCAGCTGCCGACGTACTCCCAGTGCCACGGCTCCGGCTTGGAGCCGCCCGGCTCCGCCCAGGACGGGTGGATGAAGCCGAACCTCGGTGCGTGGGCCTTCATCCACTCGTACGCGTCGGAGCCGAAGCGCTCGACGCCGCCGCACAGGTCGACGGCGAGGCCGAGGCCGTGGTTGCTGGTGCCCGGGACCGCGGCGAGGCCCGGCTTGCGGGCGAACACGCTGACCTGCGCCGCGTAGCTGCGGTAGGAGTCCGTGACGCACAGCGGGTGCTTCCTGGTGAGCTTGTCGAACGCCTTCGCGGCGTCGGCCTGCAGCCGGTGCCCGCCGCCGACGGCCAGCGGGCAGAGCGCCTCGGCGGGCAGGAAGCCGTTGGCGTAGCCGGCGGTCGAGGTGTGCGTGCAGGTCGCGCCGCCGCCGCTGGCGTCCTCGCCGTCGGACGCGGCCAGCGCGAGGGCCTTCTGCGCCGCCTTGAGCGCGGCCTTCTTGTGCGCGGCGCGGGCCAGCGCCGCCCGGCGCTCGGCCTCCGCCTGGCGCAGCTCGTCGAACGCCTTCTCCAGCGCGTCCTGGGTGTGCTGGGCCTGCCGGCGCAGCGCCTTGACCTGCACGCGCAGCGCCTCTGCCTGCTGCGCGGCCTCCGCCTCGAGCTGCTCGGCCTGCTGCACCAGCGCCTGGGCGGTCACCGCCTTCGCGGTCGCCTCGCGGAGCAGGTCCTGCTGGTTGCCCTGCACGTGGTCGAGCTCGGCGTTGGCGAGCACCAGCTCGCGCAGCTGCGACGGCGCGGCCGACAGGGCGAGCCCCAGGTCGTCGGGCCGGGGCGCGCGGTAGGCCTCGCCCACGACCTCGTTGAGCCGGGCCTTGGCCGCCTGCGCCTCGGCGGTGGCGGCGTCCGCGGCGCGCCGCACCTGGCTCGCCCGCAGGCGCACGTCGGCCAGGTGCGCGCGGCCCTGCTCGAGCTTGCGCGTGCCCTCGGTGAGCTCGGCGGAGGTGCGGCGCACCTCGGCCTGCAGGTCGGTCACCGCGACCTGCGCGGCGCCGACCTGGGCGTTCAGGCCCGCCTGGTCCGAGCCGGTCTGCCCCGCCAGCGCGGCGGACGGTGTCGCTGCCAGCACGGCCAGGGCGAGCACCGGGGTGAGCAGGCGGACACGCATGACGAACACACTACGGCCTGGTCACGATCCGGGCAGGTGCCCGGCGAGGCTGTGGACAGCCTCACACGCAGGGCGCACGTGCCAGCGGCGCAGCCTCAGCGGGCGAGCGGGAGCTCCACCAGGAACGCGGCCCCCCTGCCCGGCGTGCTGCGGACACCGACCCGCCCGCCGTGCGCCTCGACGACGGCCCGCACGATCGACAGCCCGAGGCCGCTGCCGCCGCTGGCCCGGGTGCGCGCGGTGTCGGCCCGGTAGAAGCGCTCGAACACGTGGGAGGCCTGCTCGCCCGTGAGCCCCGGGCCCTGGTCGACCACCTCGACCAGCGCGACCGGACCGGTCGTGGACAGCCGCACGGTCACCGGCGTGCCCGCCGGGGTGTGGGTGAGGGCGTTGCCCAGCAGGTTGACCAGGACCTGGCGCAGCTTTGCCTCGTCGCCGGGCACCACGGGCGGCTCCCCCGAGCCGGCGTCCAGCGTGATCGACCGCTCGGGGTCCAGGCCGCGGGCGTCGTGGACCGCGTCGGCCGCGATCCGGAGCAGGTCGACCGGCGCCTGCTCGAGCGGGCGCTGCTGGTCCAGCCGGGCGAGCAGCAGCATCTCCTCGACGAGCTGGCCCATCCGGGAGGCCTCGCCCTCGACGCGGCCCATCACGCGGTCGAGGTCGGGGCCGGGGGGCACGGCGCCCTGCCGGTAGAGCTCGGCGAACCCGCGGATGCTCGTCAGCGGGGTGCGCAGCTCGTGGCTGGCGTCCGCGACGAAACGGCGCAGCTGGCCCTCGGACTGCCGGGCCGCCTCCTCGGAGCGCCGGGCGGCCTCCTCCGAGGCCCGCTGGTCGCTGAAGGCCTGCTCGATGCGGCCGAGCATGGAGTTGAAGGCGAGCGCGAGCCGGCCGACCTCGGTGCTGTCGTTCGCGCGGGGCACCCGCCGCGACAGGTCGCCGCCCGCGATGGAGGCCGCCGTCTGCTCGACCTCGCGCAGGGGGCGCAGGCTGCCGCGCACCACGGAGTACGCCGCTCCGGCCAGCAGCGCGAGCACGACCAGGCTGACGGTCGTCTCGATCGTGAGCAGGCGCGACACGGTGCGGTCGGTGTCCTCCAGCGACACCGCGATGCGCACCGTGCTGCCGCCGCCCACGACCGTGAGCACGCGCCAGCGCCCGCCGCCTGTCACCGCGGGCACGGTGGAGAAGGACGTCGCCCCCGGCGGCCCGGCGGCCGGCTGCGTCCCGAGCTCGGGCGTGGAGCCGGCGCCGCTGCCGTTGTCGCGGACGACGCCGCTGTCGGAGACGACCTGCACGAAGTACCTGTCCAGCGCCTGACGGCCCGGCCGCCCGGGCTGGCCCTGGTTGTCGAGCAGGGTGTTGGCGAAGGCCACGCCGTTGGTCTGCAGGCCGCTGTCGACCCGGTCCTCGAGGTAGCTGCGCAGCGCGGAGGTGGCGGCGAAGCCGGTGAGGAACAGGCCCAGCGCCGACAGCAGCAGCACCGCGGCGACCAGGCGCACCCGCAGGGGGACGAGCGCCAGGCGCTCCCGCAGGCGGGTCACGCGGGCAGTGTGCCGGAGGCGGCTGGGAGCAGGCTGTGAGCGGACTGGCAGCAGACCCACAGGTCGCGCACAGGCTCGGGGCGCAGGATCGTGCTCATGACGACCACGACGGCAGGCACGGCGAGAGCGACGGAGGACCGGGTGGCCGAGGCGCGCCTGCTGGTCGTGGACGACGAGCCGAACATCCTGGAGCTGCTCAGCGTCGCGCTGCGCTTCCACGGGTTCGAGGTCGCCACGGCGACCAACGGGCTGGAGGCGGTCACCACCGCGCGCAGCTTCCGGCCGGACCTCGTCGTGCTGGACGTCATGATGCCCGAGCTGGACGGCTTCGGGGTCGTCCGGCGGCTGCGCGGCGAGGGCACCCGCGTCCCGGTGCTGTTCCTGACCGCGAAGGACGGCACGGAGGACAAGGTCCAGGGGCTGACCCTGGGCGGGGACGACTACGTGACCAAGCCGTTCAGCCTCGAGGAGGTCGTGGCCCGCATCCGCGCGGTGCTGCGCCGCGGCGGCGCGGCCGCCCAGCCGGCGGGCTCCCGCCTGGTGTTCGCCGACATCGAGCTGGACGAGGACAGCCACGAGGTCTGGAAGGCCGGCGCGCCCGTCGCGCTGTCGCCGACGGAGTTCAACCTGCTGCGCTACTTCATGCAGAACCCGGGCCGGGTGCTGTCCAAGGCGCAGATCCTCGACCACGTCTGGCACTACGACTTCGGCGGTGAGGCCAACGTCGTGGAGTCGTACGTGTCCTACCTGCGGCGCAAGGTCGACACCAGCGCGCCGCGGCTGCTGCACACCCTGCGCGGGGTCGGTTACGTCCTGCGGGTCCCCGCCGGCTGAGGCCCCGCTCACGCTCCTGCCCGCGGGTGCGGGGGACTACCTGCGGCTGCGGCGGGCACCCCGGCCCAATGACCTCTGTCCGTACGACCGACCACGGTGCCGGGGCCGATCCGGCGGTCGCGAGCCTCGCGACCGCCGTGCCGCCGACCGCTGACGCGGGCGCGGCACCCGGCCGGCCCGCGGAGCGGGGCGTCGCCATCGGCCGCGGCCTGACCTGGCTGGCCACCTGGAGCCTGCGCCTGGTGCTGATCGCGGTCGCCGCCGTGGTCCTCGGGATGATCATCGGCCGGCTCTGGTCGGTCGTGCTGCCCGTCCTGCTCGCGCTACTGCTCGCGAGCGTGCTGTGGCCGCCCACGGCCTGGCTGCGCCGCCACCGGTTCCCGCCGGCGGCCGCCGCGCTGCTCGTCCTGCTCGGCTTCCTCGTCGTGCTGTTCGGCGTCTTCGCCGGCATCGCCCCCTCGGTCACCAGCCAGGTCGGCGACATCGCCTCGCAGGCCGTCGGCGGGCTGCAGAAGGTCCAGGGGTACGTCACCGGCCCGCCGTTCGACCTGGCCCCTGCGCAGGTCGACGCGGCCGTGCAGGGGATCACGGACCGCCTGCAGGCCAGCGCCTCGACACTCGCCTCCGGTGTGCTCTCGGGCGTCTCCGCCGTCGGCTCGGCGATCGTCACCGCGGCGCTCGCGCTCGTGCTGACCTTCTTCTTCCTCAAGGACGGCCCGCGCTTCCTGCCGTGGCTGAACGGCCTGGTGGGGCAGCGCGCCGGCCGGCACCTCGAGCCCGTGCTCACGCGCTCCTGGTCGACCCTCGGCAGCTTCATCCAGGGCCAGGCCGCCGTCGGGCTGGTCGACGCGGTCCTGATCGGCATCGGCCTGGTTGTCGTCGGCGTGCCGCTGGCCCTGCCGCTCGCGGTCTTCACGTTCTTCGGCGGCTTCGTGCCGATCGTCGGGGCCTTCGTGGTCGGCGCCCTCGCGGTGCTCATCGCGCTCGTCACCAAGGGCACCACCGCCGCGCTGATCGTGCTGCTGATCATCCTGGCGGTGCAGCAGATCGAGGGCAACGTCCTGCAGCCCATCCTGCAGGGCCGCAGCCTGGCGCTGCACCCGGGCATGGTGCTGGTCGCGGTGGCGGCCGGCGGCGGCCTGTTCGGCATCGCCGGCGCCTTCCTCTCGGTGCCCGTCGCCGCGGTCGCCGCCGTCGTGCTCCGCTACCTCGGCGAGGTCATGGACGGCAGGGCGGGGGAGCAGGCGCGCCCCGCGACCACCGCCGAGGCGGACGCCGACGAGGGCCGGGAGCGCGCGGAGCCGGGTGCCGCCGCCAAGGGCGGGTCGCGGCCCGAGCCCGGCTGAGCTCAGCGCTGCAGGTCGCGCAGGAAGGCCCCGGCCAGCGGCACGGCCGACTCGGCGCCGAAGCCCCCGTCCTCCACGAGCACCGCGAACGCCACGTCGCCCTGGAACCCGGCGAACCACGCGTGGGTGCGCGGCGGGACCTGCTCGCCGTACTCGGCGGTGCCGGTCTTGCCCGCCACCGGGCCGCCGGGGACGTCGGCGAGCGCCTCGCCGGTGCCGGAGGTGACGACGCCGCGCATCAGCCGGCGCAGGGCACGCACCGGCCCGGCGTCCAGCGGCACCGGTGTCCCGGCCGGTGCGTCGGCCACCAGCAGGGGCGGGTGCAGCGTCCCGGCGGCGACGGAGGCCGCGCTCATCGCGACGGCGAGCGGGCTGGCGAGCACCTCCCCCTGCCCGATCATCGCCGCGGCGTGCTCCACCTCGGTGCCCGCCGCCGGGACCTGTGCGCCCGCGTTCGGGGTCTGCAGCGCGTCGTACGAGGTGTAGCCGAGGTCGCGGGCGGCGTCGGCGAGCTGGGCGGCGCTCACCCGCGGTGCGCTGTCCACGAAGGCGGTGTTGCAGGACTGCGCGAAGTCGGTCGTGAACGGCACCGGGCCCAGCACGTGGTCCTCCGCGTTGGAGAACTCCTTGCCCTGCACCGTGGTCGTCGCCGGGCACGGCACGACCTCGTTCGGCGCGAGGCCCTGCTGCAGCAGCGCGTACGTGGACGCGATCTTGAACGTGGAGCCGGGCGGGTACTGCCCGAGCAGCGCGCGGTCGTAGCCCGCCCCCTCCTGCCCGCCGTTCGCGACCGCCAGCAGCTCCCCTGTGCTGGCCCGCACCGCGACCAGCGCGGCCGGCTTGCCGGCTCCCGCCAGCGCCGTGTCGGCGGCCGTCTGTGCCGCGGTGTCCAGGGTCAGCCGCAGCGGCTCGCCGGGCTCGGGCGGCGCCTCGTGGAGCGGCTCGGCGGGGGGCTCGCCGTCCGCCCCCACCGCGTCCACCTGCACCCCCGGCGTGCCCGCGAGCTGGTCCTCGTACTGCGCCTGCAGCCCGGACAGCCCGACCACGTCCCCGGCGTGCAGCCTGCCGCCGCTGTCCTCGATCAGCTCCGCGGTCACCGGCCCGACGCTGCCGAGCAGCGCACGGGCGAACGCGGACGTCGGCGCCAGCGGCCGGGTGCCCTCGCGCAGCACCACCCCGGGGACCGGCCGCAGCCGCGAGCGCACCTCGTCGTACGCCGGGCGGCGCAGCGTGATCACGTCGACGAAGGCGTCCGGGGACGCCGCCCGGGCGCGCGTCAGCAGCGGCGCCGGCTCCACGTCGAGCAGGGACGCGACCCGGCGGACCGTCGCCGCGAGGTCCTTCGCGCGGCTCGGCTGCAGGCCGACCTGCACGACGGCGCGCTCCTTCACGAGCACCTGCCCGCCGGCGCCCAGCACCTGGGCCCGGGGCGGCGCGACCGTGCTCGTGCGCAGCACCTGGCCGACCGCGAGCCCGGGGTGCACCAGCGCCGGGGAGTACGCCGCCTGCCACCGGTCGCCGACCAGCCGCAGCGGCAGCTGGGTGCGGTAGCGCCACGACTGCTCCGGCGCGAGCTGCCAGGTGACGTCGAGGTCGACGGCGGCGGTGTCCCCCGTGCGCCGGACGCCCGCGACGTCGACCGCCGACGGGCGGTCCTGCTCCTGCGGGGTCAGCCCGGCGGTCAGGCGCTGGACCTCGGCAGCGGGGTCCGGCGTGCCGGGCGCCCAGGCGAGCGCGCCGAGCCCGCCCTGCTCCCAGGCGTCGGCGAAGGCCTGCGCCGCCTCGCCCTCGCTCGGGTCGGAGGCCAGCAGCCGCGGGCCCTGCCAGGCGGCAGCGCCGGTGACCAGGGCCCCGGCGAGCAGCAGTGCTGCAGTGGTGCGGCGCGTCGCCACGTGTGCTCCGTCCTCCCAGCGGTCGTACCAGGTCGTGGCCAGCCTGCCGGACGTGCCCGCGCCCGCTCCCCGCGGACGGGGAGCGGGCGCGTCCGGCGGCGGTGCTACCGGCCCTGGACGTCGTCCCGGAAGCTGACCGAGATCCGGTGCACGTCCGACGGCCAGTTCGGCACGTTGACGACCTCGCGGACGTGTCCGCCGCGTGGCTCGAGGCCGAGCTGGATCGTGCCGCGGGCGGCGGGATCGGCCGGCAGGTAGACGTCGACCGCGCCGAGGAAGGTCAGCGCGTTGAACGGGAACAGCTGGCCCTTGCCCAGGTCGGTCTGCTGGTCCGGCGCCGCGTAGCCGGGACCGGTGGCCAGCGGGGCGCCGACGTCGGTCAGGAACATGGCGTTCTGCTCGCCGATGTTGCCCAGCGGGCCCGTCGTGCTGGAGCGGGGGCTGGTCTGCGGCGTCAGCACGCTGAGCGGCGCCTGACCGTCGCCGAGCACGTCGGAGGTGAGCACGTCGCTGTTCGCGCCCTGGTCGCCCCACATCTCCCGCGCCCGGATGACGCCGACGTTGACGTGCCGGGGACCGGAGGGCAGGTACGCCTCCAGGCCGACGCCCTCCTGCCCGCTGTTCAGGCGCAGGAAGTAGTCGTCCCGGCGGAACGGCTCCTGGTAGAAGTGGTGGACGGTGCCGCCGGGGCGGGTGAGCGCGAACTCGTACGTGGCGGACCGGTCGAGCGCCAGCGGGCCGAAGTGGCCGCTCTCGCTGATCGTCTTGGTGGCGAGCGGGCCGCGGGTCGCGCGCTGGCCGGTGTCCGCCCGGACCCGCCAGATCCGCAGCGTGGCGCCCTCGAAGCCCTGGTTCTGCGGGAACAGCACGGCCCGGCCCGCGACGCGCACCCGGCTGCCCGTGGCCGGGACGATGTCGGTGGTGCGGGGCGCGCGGCCAAGCAGGAACCGGTAGATCTCCCGGAAGCTCTTGGCGGACGTCGAGGTCTCGGTGTGCCCGAACTCGGGGTCGTAGATGTTGGTGGCGCCGCCGATGACGCCGACCGTCCCGCGCCGCGGGGTGGGCGGCGACTGCCACTCGCCCCAGATCGCCAGGGTCGGGACGCCGCCGGGCGGGGTCGGCGCGCTGCGGCCGTCGAGGTTGACGTACTTGGCGACCTTGCGCGCGTGGGACGCCCCCGCCAGGTACGCGTGGCTCACGGTCGTGCCGCGCGAGTGCGCGACGAGGTAGACCTGGCTGGCCCCGGTCCTGCGCAGCACGCGGTTGACGAAGCGGTCCAGGTCGGCGATCGCGACGGTGTTGTCCGGGCCGCTGGTGTCGTACTCGTACGCGAACAGCCGGTCCTGGCGGTAGCCGTTGCTGGTGAAGCGCTCGAACTGGCTCTCGAACTGGGCGGCCGAGCCGGAGTTGCCGTGCACGAAGACGATCGGGAGGGCCTGCGCGGTGACGGCGACGGCCGAGGCGGGCGCGGTCGGAGGCGCGGCGTGCGGCGCCGCGAGCGCCGGCGCGGCGGGAGCGGCCGCCAGCAGCGCGAGCACGGTGGGGAGCAGCATGCCGCTGCGCCGCTTCCGCGCGCGTGCGCCGCTGGTCGTACGTCCTGTGGTGGTCAAGAGGCCTCCTCGTCGAGGGGTGCCCGGGTCCGGGCGGCGCGGGCAGCGCGCCGGACAGTACAGGCGGTGCGACCTGCGTCACACCCAGCACCCGGCATCAACTACCCCACCCAGCACCCAGCACCCCGGCCCCGTGCGGGTCGCGCCGCGCCGGGTACCGCCCGGCCATGACTGACCTCACCCCCGACCCCAAGCCCCTCGCCGTCGTCACCGGTGCCTCCAGCGGCATCGGCCTCGAGCTGGCCAAGCAGTTCGCCCAGCACGGCTACGACCTGCTGGTCAACGCGGAGGACGCCGGGCTGTCCGCGGCGGCGGAGCAGCTGCGCGGCGGCGGCACCCAGGTGACCGCGGTGCAGGCCGACCTCGCGACCTACGACGGGGTGGAGCAGCTGTACGCGGCGGTCACCGCCACCGGCCGCCCGGTCAGCGCCGCGGCGCTGAACGCCGGGATCGGCGCGGGCGGGGCGTTCGTCGACAACGACCTCGCGGACGAGATCCGGCTGATCGACCTGAACGTCACGTCGACCGTGCACCTGGCGAAGCGCCTGCTGCAGGACATGGTCGCGCGCGACGACGGCAAGGTCCTCGTCACGTCCTCGATCGCCTCGACCATGCCGGGTTCCTTCCAGGCGGTCTACAACGCGTCCAAGTCCTTCCTGCAGTCGTTCACCGAGGCGGTGCAGAACGAGCTGAAGGACACCGGCGTCACGATGACGGCGCTGATGCCCGGGCCGACGGAGACGAACTTCTTCTCCCGCGCCGGCATGGACGACACCCCGGTCGGCAAGGCGCCGAAGGACGACCCCGCGCAGGTGGCGCAGCAGGGCTTCGAGGCGATGATGGGCGGCAAGGACAAGATCGTGGGCGGGTCGCTGTCGACCAAGGCCCAGGCCGCCGCGAACGCCGTGCTGCCCGACAAGGTCAAGGCTGCCGCGCACCGGGCGATGTCGAAGCCGGAGTCGTAGCCGGCTCCCGGCACGCCGAACGCCCCCCGGTCCTCCGGGGGGCGTTCTGCGCGGTGCGGGTGCGGGCCGGTCAGCCGGCGGGCTGGGTGAGGTCGTACACCGTGGTGCCGCCGATCGTCGTGGCCGTGTAGGTGGACTGCACCCACGCGCTGATCGCCGAGGAGGTCCCGGACGAGCCGCCGCGGCCGCCCGTCCCGCTCCCGCCGATGAAGTAGTGGATCTCGCCCTGGGCGACGAGCTGCTGGAACTGGGCCAGCGTCGGGCTCGGGTCGCTGCCGTTGAACCCGCCGATCGCCATGACCGGCTGGCCGCTGGCCAGCTGGGGGCCGGCGGCGCTGTTGGAGCCGATGGCCGCGGCGGCCCAGGTGTAGGAGCCGGCGTCGGCCTGCAGCGCGGCGACGAGCTCGGAGGAGACCGAGGAGGCGCTGAGCAGGCCGCCCATGCCCCCGCCGGCCCCGCCGCCGAACCCGCCCGCACCACCGCCGCCCTGGGGCCGGGCACCGGTCGGCGGCTGCATGCGGGTGCCACCCGCCCGGGCGCCGCCGAACCCGCCGCCGGCCACCTGCGGCGAGGCGGAGACGATCGACCCGGTGTGCGGGGTGGACGCGGTGACGACCGAGGCCGCCGCGGGGGCGGTGAGAGCGACGACGATGCCGAGCGCGGCCACGGCGGTGAGCGCCCGCCGCGGCAGCGAGGTGCCGAGCATCAGGACCAGGGCGACCGCGACGCCGAGGCCGGCGACCGTCGGCCGCAGCCAGGGCTGGAAGGTCGTGGCCCGGCCCAGCAGGCGCACGGTCCACCACACCGTGACCAGCAGGGCGGCGGACAGCCCGAGACGGGCGACCAGCGTGGACCGGGCGCTCCACATCGCCGAGGCGCCGGTGCCGACGACACCGCCGATCGCGGGGGCGAGGGCGACGGCGTAGTACGGGTGGATGATCCCCTGCATCTGGCTGAAGATCGCGCCGGTGACGAGCAGCCAGCCGCCCCACAGCAGCAGCCCGGCCCGGCCGAGGTCGGTGCGCGGGGCGCGGCGGCCGACGTGCAGCGCGACGGCGAGCAGCACCAGCGCGCCGGGGATCAGGTACGACGCCTGGAAACCGAACTCGCTGTTGAACAGGCGCAGCCAGCCGGTCTCGCCCCAGCCGTTGCCGCCGCCCACGCTGCCGGTCTCGTCGCCGGTGAGGCGGCCGAGCCCGTTGTAGCCGAGGGTCAGCTCCAGGATCGAGTTGTCCTGCGAGCCGCCGACCCAGGGGCGCATGCTCGCCGGGGTCAGGGCCACCGCCGCGATCCACCAGCCGGCGGAGACGACCATCGCGCCGGCGGCGGCGAGCAGCTGCACGAGGCGCCGGCGCAGCGCGGTGGGCGCGGCGTACAGGTAGACCGCAGCCAGCACCGGCACGATGACGACCGCCTGGAGCTGCTTGGTGAGGAAGCCGAAGCCGATGCAGACGCCGGCGCCGAGCAGCCAGCGGGTGGAGGCGTCCTCCAGCGCGCGGACCAGGCAGTACACCGAGCCGACGAGCAGCAGCACCAGCAGCGCGTCGGGGTTGTTGAAGCGGAACATCAGGGCCGCGACCGGCGTGAGGGCCAGGGTGGCCCCGGCGAGCAGCCCGGCGGAGGCGGTGGCGGTGCGCCGCACCGTCAGGTACAGCAGCCCGACGGCGGCGACGCCCTCCAGGGCCTGCGGGGCGAGCATGCTCCAGGCGGAGAAGCCGAAGAGGCGGGCGGACAGCGCCATCACCCACAGCGAGGCCGGGGGCTTGTCGACGGTGATGGAGTTCGCGGCGTCGGAGGAGCCGAAGAAGAAGGCCTTCCAGCTCTCGGAGCCGGCCTGCACCGCCGCCGAGTAGAAGGCGTTGGCCCAGCCGGAGGCCGCCAGGTCCCACAGGTAGAGCACGGCGGTCGCCGCCAGCAGCCCGAGCAGCGCCGGGCGGACCCACGACGGGTCCTCGGGGCGGCCGCGGCCCAGGGAGCGCAGCCGGGTTGTCGCCGCCGGCAGGCGGGCGGAGCCGGAGGCGGAGGGCGGCGGCGTCGCGCGCGGCGAGGCCTCGTACAGGGCGGTCATCGGGTGCTCCGGGAGGTGTCGGGGGACGGGACGGCGCGAGGGCGGAAGACCCAGCGGCGCAGCAGCAGGAAGCGCAGGACGGTGGCGCCGAGGTTGGCCGCGACCAGCACGGACAGCTCGAGCAGCCGGTGCGGGGCGGGCACCAGCGCGTGCAGCGCGTGCAGGGACCCGGAGGTCAGGAGCAGGGCCGCGGCCAGCACCACCAGGCCCTGCGCCTGGGAGCGGGCGGCGCCGGTCTGCGAGCGGAAGGTGAAGCGCCGGTTGACCGAGGTGTTGGCGATCGTCGTGAGCAGCAGGCCGGCCGCGTTGGCGCCCTGCGGGCCGAGCGGGCCGCGCAGCAGCAGGTACAGCGCCAGGTAGGCCAGCGTGCTCGCCACCCCGACGGCCGCGAAGCGGGTCGCCTGGGCGAACAGCGAGACCGGCGGCTGCTCGCCCCGCAGCGCGGTGCGCAGGGCGTCGACGGGGATCGAGCCGCTGGCCAGCCCGCAGGCCATCCGGGCGACGCCCTGCAGGTCCTTCACCGCGGTGGGGACGATGTCGACCCGCGAGTCGGGGTCGTCGACCCAGTCGACCGGCACCTCGGAGATGCGCAGCCCGCTGCGCTCGGCGAGCACGAGCAGCTCGGTGTCGAAGAACCAGCCAGTGTCCTCGACGTACGGCAGCAGCATCCGCGCGCGGTCGGCCCGGATCGCCTTGAAGCCGCACTGGGCGTCGGAGAAGCGCACGGTGAGCGCGGCGTGCAGGAGCAGGTTGTAGCAGCGGCTGATGACCTCGCGCTTGGGCCCGCGGGCGACCCGGGAGCTGCGCGAGAGCCGGGTGCCGATGGCGACGTCGCTGTGGCCGGACAGCAGCGGGGCGACGAGCGGCAGGAGCGCGTTCAGGTCGGTCGACAGGTCCACGTCCATGTACGCCAGGACCTGCGCGTCACTGGCCTCCCACACTGCCCGCAGCGCCCGGCCGCGGCCCTTCTGGTCCAGGTGCACGACGCCCACGTCCGGCAGCTCGTCGGCCAGGCGGCGGGCGACCTGCAGCGTCGAGTCGGTGCTGGCGTTGTCGGCGATGGTGATGCGCGAGGTGTACGGCTCGGTCGCGAGGTGCGCGGCCAGCCGGCGCACGCTCGCCTCCAGCCCGCCCTCCTCGTTGTAGACGGGGACGACGATCTCGACGGCCGGACCCGCCGCCGGCTCGAGGCTCGGACGGGGGACGGCGGCGACCGGAGCGGGCGGAGCGCCGGCGACAGCGGTGCCGGCCAGAGCGGGACTGGTCATGGCTGAGACAGTCGAGTCCGGGCCTGAGGCCTCGCTCGGACCCGGCTGTGAGCTCGCTGGGAGCGCGACTCACAGCATCTCCACAGGTCGGCAGGCCCGGATCTGGCGCACCATGGACGGTCCTGGCACTGGGGCCGGGCGCGCGCGAGGAGGAACCCGTGGAGCACGAGACCGGCACCCCCGAGGGCCAGGACGTGATCGGCCAGGGCGGTCAGGACACCGCCACCGGCGGCCGGGTCCGTCGTACCGCGACCGTCGTCACCGGCGTGGCCATCGCGGTGGCCGCTAGCGGCGCGGCGTGGGCAGCCAGCGGCACCGACGGCGCGAGCGCCGCTCCCGGTGCCGCCTCGCCGAGTGCCTCCCCCAGTGCCTTGCCCAGCGCCTCCCCCGAGGGCGGCGACACCGACCGCGGCGGCGACCGGCACGGGCGCTGGGGCGGCGGCCTGCCGCACGGGCCCGGGCTCGGCGGCGTGCTGCACGGCGAGGCGGTCGTCCCGGACGGCGAGGCCTACCAGCAGGTCGCGTTCCAGCGCGGCACGGTCTCCGCGGTCGGCCCCACCTCCCTGACCGTCAAGAGCGAGGACGGCTTCTCCCGCACGTACGTCCTGGACGACGCGACCGTCGTGGACGGCACCGCCGGCGACACCTCCACGCTCGCGACGGGCGACACCGTGCGGGTGCTGGCCGACCTGGACGGCGCGACGGCGACCGCGACGCGCGTGCAGGAGCGCGAGCTGGGCGGACCGGGCGTGTTCGGCGAGGGCCACGGCCACGGGGGTGGCCGGGGCCTGCACGACGACGGCACCGACGGCAGCACCGAGGGCAGCTCCAGCGCGCTGACCGGGCCCGGGGCCGTCGTCCACGCCTGACCCGACACCTGCAGCCGGACCCCAGCCTCCTCACAGCCGGCTGACAGTCCATGGCGTCACGCTCGGACCTCCCGCCGCAGGAGCCTCCCCTGACGACCGTCGCACCGCCCCACACCGCCGTCCCGCGTGCCGCGGGCGTCCGCCTGCGGATCCGGGAGCCCCAGGCGCTCGCCGCCCTCGGCACCGGTGTGGTGCTGGTCGTGCTGCTGTGGCTGCGCGCGCTGGACGGGGCGGCCGGCGCCGGGCCGCGGCTCACCGAGCTCGGCCGGCTCGCAGGACTGCTGGGCAGCTACGCCGTCGTGGTGCTCGTCGTCATGATGGCCCGGCTGCCCGCCCTCGAGCGCGGCATCGGCGCCGACGTGCTGGCCCGCTGGCACGCCTGGGGCGGCCGCTGGACGATCGGCCTGCTCAGCGCCCACGCGCTGCTCATCACCTGGGGCTACGCCCTGTCCACGCGCACCGGTGTGGTCCCCGAGGTCGGGACGCTCCTCACGCACTACCCGGACGTGCTGGCCGCGACGGTGGCGCTCGGCCTGTTCCTGGCCGTCGCGGGCGTCTCGATGCGCGCCGCCCGCAGGCGGATGGCGTACGAGACCTGGTACTGGCTGCACTTCTACACCTACCTCGCGACCGCGCTGGCCTTTGCGCACGCGTTCGCCAACGGCTCCGCGTTCGTCGACGACCTGGGCGCCCGCGTGTTCTGGTCGCTGCTCTACGCCGCCGCCGGGCTGGCCGTGCTCTGGCGCTTCGCCGAGCCGGTCCGGCTGGCGCTGCGCCACGACGTGCGGGTGGCCGACGTCCACCCGGTCGCCCCCGGGGTGGTGTCCCTGGAGCTGTCCGGCCGGGACCTGGACCTGCTCGGCGCGACCGCGGGGCAGTTCTTCCGCGTCCGCGTGCTGGACCGGCAGGGCTGGTGGCAGTCGCACCCGTACTCGCTGTCCGCGCCCGTCCACCCCCGGCAGATGCGCTTCCACGTCCGCGCCCTCGGCGACGAGAGCGCCCGCACCGCCGCGCTGCGGCCGGGAGCGCGGGTGGCGCTCGAGGGGCCGTACGGCGCCCTGACGGCCGACGCCCTGACCCGGCCCAAGGTGCTGCTGGTCGCCGCGGGCATCGGCATCACGCCGGTGCGCGCGCTGTTCGAGGAGCTGCCGGGCGACGTCGTCGCGATCCACCGGGCGAGCCGGCGCGAGGACCTCGTGCTGCGGGAGGAGATGGACCTGCTGGCCCGCCGCCCCGGCCACGCGGTGCACCACGTCGTGGGGCACCGCGGCGGGCCGCGGGACGTCACGCACGCCGCCGGCCTGCGCGCCCTGGTGCCGGACGTGGCCGACCGCGACGTCCTTGTGTGCGGGCCGGGCGGCTTCACCGCCGCGGTGAAGGCGGCGCTGCGCGACGCGGGGGTCCCGGACCGGCAGGTCCACGCCGAGAGCTTCGCGCTGCTGTGAAGCGGGTCGTGCTCGCCCTGGTCAGCACCTGCACCGCGGTGGCGGCGCTGCTGTCCTACCGGACCACGCCCCTGCCCACGACCACCGGGGCCGCGGCCGTGGCGGGGTCCAGGACCCTCACCGGCGAGGCGGCGCAGACGCGCTGGGGACCCGTGCAGGTGGCCGTCGTGCTGGACGCCGCCGACACGATCGTGCAGGTGCAGGTCCTGCAGCAGCCGGACGGCAACCACCGTGACCTCGAGATCGGCGCGTACGCGCTGCCCCGGCTGCAGGCGCAGGCGCTGGAGCTGCAGAGCGCCGACGTCGACGTCGTCTCGGGCGCCACGTACACCAGCGAGGGCTACGCGAGCTCGCTGCAGTCCGCCCTCGACCAGCGGTGAGCGCCGCACCTGCCGCTGACGGGCCGCACCGGACGGTGCACGTCGAGCACGTGATGGGCACCGTCTTCAGCCTCGACGTCCGCGACGAGCTCGCCCCCGGCACCGTCGAGGCGGTCGTGCACCGGCTGCACACCCTGGACGCGCTGCTGAGCACCTACCGGCCGGACAGCGAGGTGAGCCGGCTGGGCCGCGGCGAGCTCGACCTGGCGGACTGCGCGCCGGACGTCCGGGAGGCGCTCGCGCTGTGCGAGGCCGCGCGGGGCGCCACCGGCGGGCTGTTCGACGCCCGGGCCGGCGGGCGGCTGGACCCGTCCGGCGTGGTCAAGGGCTGGGCCGTGGAGCAGGCGAGGGCCCTGCTGGTCGTCGGCGGCAGCACCCGGCACAGCGTCAACGGCGGCGGGGACGTCGCGGTGGGACGCGGACCGCTGTCCGGCCGGCCGTGGCGCGTGGGCGTGGCGGACCCGTTCACGCCCGGACGCCTGCTCGCCGCCGTGCGGGTGGAGAGCGCGGGCGTGGCCACCTCGGGGACGGCCGAGCGCGGCGCCCACGTCCTCGACCCCGCGACCGGAGCACCCGTGACGGCGCTGGTCAGCGCCACCGTGGTCGGACCGTCTCTGCTGCTGGCCGACGTGCTGGCGACCGCGGCGCTGGTCGCCGGCACCGGAGCGTGCGACCTGCTGGACGCGCACCCCGACCACGACTGGCTCGTGGTCGGGCAGGACGGCCGGCAACGCTCGAGCCCCGGCTGGGCGCTGCGCACCTGCTGAGCCGCTCAGCCCGCCGCGCGCCGGTCCTGCGCGTCGGACAGGTTCTGCCGCAGCACCTGGTCCGGTCCGCCCGGCCCGGGGTGCCCGAGCTGGGCCAGCGCCGTCCTGGCGACGACCTGCTGCGAGGTGGCGGTGCGCTCGGAGCGTCCCCGCCCGAGGAAGCTCACCGCCCAGTGCAGCAGCGTCGTGATGCGGCTCTTGAAGCCGATGATGTAGACGAGGTGCACCGCGAGCCACATCAGCCAGGCGAGGAAGCCGACGGTGCGGAACCGGCCGATCTCCGCGACGGCCGAGAACCGCGAGATCGTCGCCATGTTGCCCTTGTCGTGGTAGTCGAACGGGTCGCGGGCCGAGTCCTTGCCGGCGAGCCGGTCCTTGATCGTGTCCGCCGCGTAGCGGCCGCCCTGGATCGCCACCTGCGCGACGCCGGGCAGGCCGAGGCCGGCCATGTCGCCGACGACGAAGACCTCCGGGTGCCCGGGCAGCGTGAGGTCGGGCAGCACGTGCACGCGGCCCGCCCTGTCCACCTCCGCGCCGGACTGCTCGCCGAGCTGGCGCCCGAGCGGGCTGGCGGCCACGCCGGCCGCCCAGACCTTGAACACCGCCGGGATGCGCCGGTGCTGCCCGTCGTGGCCCTCGACCTCGATGCCGGTGGCGTCCACCCCGACCACCTTCTGGCCGAGCAGCACCTCGATGCCCAGGGTCTTGAGGTGGGCCGCGGCCTTCGTGGAGATGTCGCCCCCGAAGCCGCCGAGCACCTTGTCGGCGGCGTCGATGAGCACCACCCGGGCGGTGCGCGGGTCGATGCGCCGGAAGTCGTGCGGCAGCGCCCGCCGGGCGAGCTCGGCGAGCTGGCCGGCCATCTCCACACCTGTGGGGCCCGCGCCGATGACCGCGAAGGTCAGCAGCCGGTCGACCTGGTCGTGGTCGTCGGACAGCTCCGCCAGCTCGAACGCGCCGAAGATGCGCCCGCGCAGCTCCAGCGCGTCGTCGATGCTCTTCAGCCCGGGTGCGTGCTCGGCGAAGTGATCGTTGCCGAAGTACGACTGCGTCGAGCCGGCGGCGACCAGCAGGGTGTCGTACGTCGTCGTGGTGGGGCCGAGCGCCGACTGGCTGGTGACGGTCCGGGCGGCGAGGTCGATGGTGGTGACCTCCCCGAGCAGCACGGAGACGTTGCGCTGCCGCCGCAGGACCTCGCGGGTGGCCGGGGCGATCTCGCCCTCGGACAGGATGCCGGTCGCCACCTGGTACAGCAGCGGCTGGAACAGGTGGTGGGTGGTCCGGGCCACGACCACCAGGTCGACGTCGGTGTGCGCGAGCCGCTTGGCCGCGAACAGGGCGCCGAAGCCCGAGCCGATGATGACGACGCGGTGCCGTACGGGCGTGCTGGTCACAGGACGGGCCTTTCCCCTCGAGGGCGTACCGGCAGCCTTCCCCTGCTGCGGCGAGCGTCCCACGACCGGGCGGTGCCCTGCCTCACCGGTCGCGCCGGAGGCGGGCTCAGGCGCGGGCGCCCACGACGCCCCACTCGCCGGCGAGCGCGGTGGCGGCCTCGATCTGCGCCTCCTGCTCGTCGGGGCGGGGCAGCCGCGGCAGGCCGACCGCGACGAGCAGCGCGGCCAGCAGGCAGCCGGCGGCGCCGATGGCGAAGGCGCCGACGTACGCCGACTCGCGCGGCAGGCCCGAGGGCAGCACGTCGCTCGCCAGCAGCGTGACGACCAGGGCGCTGGCGACGGCGCTGCCGATGGAGCGGGAGATGGAGTTGACGCTGTTGGCGACGCCGGTCTGCCACGGCGGGACCTCGGCCACGATGAGCGCGGGCATCGCGGCGAAGGCCAGGCTGACGGCCACGTTCACCAGCAGCGAGCCGGTGATCAGCTGCCAGCTGGCGCTGTGCAGCAGGGCCATGAGCACGAACCCGGCCGCCCCCGTCAGCGCGGCCAGGACGAGGACCACGCGCCCGCCGACGCGGCGGACCAGCCGCCCGCCCAGGGGGGCGGCGAGGACCCCGGCGAGCGCGCCGGGGAGCAGGTAACCGGCGCTGGCGCTCAGCACGCTCGCGGAGAAGCCGTAGCCCGTCGAGGCCGGCGTCTGCACGAAGTCCGAGACGCCGAGGAAGGAGATGAACATGGCGAGGCCGACGAACAGGCCCGCGGCGTTGGTGACGAGCAGCGGCCGGTTGGCCATGAGGACCGGCGTGACCAGCGGCGCCGCCACGCGGTGCTCGAGCACCACCCAGCCGTAGAAGACGACCGCGCTGGCGACGAGGCACCCGAGCGTGGCGGGCGAGGCCCAGCCCCACTGCCCGCCCTTGGACAGCGGCAGGAGCAGCAGCACGAGGCTGGCGCCGAGCACGCCGCCGCCGAGCCAGTCGACCCCGCCCTGGGCCCCGCGCGTGCGCGGCCGGCCGGGCACGACCACGGCGGCGAGCAGCAGGGCGAGCAGGGCGACGCCGAGGGCGAGCCAGAACACCCGGTGGTAGTCGCCGCCGCCGCGGGTCAGCAGGCCGGTGAGCACCAGGCCGAGGCCACCGCCGGCGCCGAGGGTGCCGCTCACGACGGCCATCGCGCCGGTCAGCCGCTCGGCCGGGAGCTCGTCGCGCAGGATCCCGATGGACAGCGGGAACAGCCCGAAGGCTGCGCCCTGCAGCACGCGGGCGGCGACCAGCAGGGGCAGCGAGGTCGTGAGCGCCGCCAGCAGGGACCCGGCAGCGACCGCGGCCAGGATCCCCAGCAGCGCCGTGCGCCGGCCGTGGACGTCGCCCAGCCGGCCGAGCACCGGGGTGAGCACGGCGGCGGCGAGCAGGTTGGCGGTGACGACCCAGCCGACGCCGGAGGCCGAGGCGTGCAGGGCCTCGCCGATCGGGTGCAGGACCGGGACGACGGCGGTCTGCAGCACGGCCGTGACCGTCACGACGAAGGCCAGGACGGGCAGCAGCCAGCCGCGACGGGAGGAGGTCACGCCCCGAGCATAGACGGCGCGTCGGGCTGTCTCGACACCGTGTCGAGAACTGTCGACGTAGGATCTGACACATGACGACGCCCGCCGTGCAGCGACCGGCCCGCCGCCGCGCTCCCGCCCGGGGCGACCGGCGCGAGCAGGCCATCCTCGAGGGGGCCAGGGCGCTGCTGGAGACGCGGCCGCTGTCCCAGCTCACGATCGACGAGCTCGCGGGCGCGGCGGGCATCTCGCGCTCGAGCTTCTACTTCTACTTCGACTCCAAGCAGGCCGTCCTGGGCGCGCTGCTCGACGGGATCTCCGAGGAGCTCGCGGCGGACAACGGCCCCTGGCTCGACGGCACCGCCCCGGACGAGCCTGCCCTGCGCGCCGCCACCGCGGCGACGGTCGCGCTGTGGCGCACGCACCGCGGGCTGCTGCGGCAGGCCTGGCAGGGCGACACCGGCGACGCGCAGCTGCTCGCCTGGCGCACCGGGGTGCTGGAGCGCGGCACCGCCCGCACCGCCGCCCGCATCGAGCGCGCGCGGGCGGCCGGCCTCGCGCCGGACGGGCCGCCGTCGGCGCTCGTGCTCGCCCGCATGGTCCACGCGCTGAAGAACGGCCTGCTCGCCGAGCACCCGGCCGACGGGGACGACGCGCAGCTGACGCAGGACCTGGTGACCGCGACCCTGCGGCTGGTCTACGGGCGGGCCTGACCGGACTCGTCCGCGAGCAGGGCGCGCGCCACCGCGGGCAGGTCCGCGCCGGACACGTCCGCCGGCAGGAAGACGTCCGGGTACGGGGTGTCGCCGCGGTCGACCCAGCCGGTGACCAGCCCGCTGCGGCGCGCGCCGTCGACGTCCCACGGGTGCACGGCCACCAGCGCCGCCTGCCCGGGCTCCACCCCGCACTGCCCGAGCGCGTACGCGTACGACCGCGGGTGCGGCTTCCAGCGTCCCGCGTCCTCGACGGACAGGCAGCGCTCGACCAGGTCGGCCAGGCCTGCCCGCTCCAGCAGGCCCTGCGCGCTGCTGAGGGCGCCGTTGGTGAAGGGCACGACGCGCACGCCGCCGTCCGCCAGCACGCGCAGGCCCGCGGGCACGTCGGGGTGCACGCCGAGCGTCCCGAGCCCGGCCAGCACCTGCTGCACCGCGTCCTCGAGCGGGGCCGCCCGGCCCGGCAGCGGCGCGAGCAGGGTGCGCAGCACCGCGGCGCCGACCTCCGAGAACGGCGCGGCCGCGTCCCCCACCGCCAGGGCGACGCCGTCGCGCAGCGTGGCGGCGAACCAGGTGTCCAGCAGGTGCTCCGGCGCCCCGACGGCGGCGAAGCGCGCCCGCAGCGGCTCGAGGTCCGACAGCGTCTCGTTCACGTCGAGCAGGACGACCTGCAGCGGTGTCGGCATGCCCCAGCCGACCACAGGCCGGGCCGGGACGACCCGGCCGGGCCGGGACTCGGCGAGGATGGAGGACCCGACCCGAGGAGGACCGCGTGGCCCTGCGCTCGCTCCGTCGCGCCCTGAGCGCCCGCCCCGAGACCCCGGCGCACGAGACGTGCGAGCACCTGCGCGACGCCCCCGCCGACGCCGTGCCGCTGACCCCGCAGGGCTGCCAGGAGTGCCTGGAGCTGGGCACCTCGTGGGTGCACCTGCGGATGTGCCTGACGTGCGGGCACGTCGGCTGCTGCGACACCGGCGACCACCGGCACGCCCGGGTGCACGCCGAGCAGACCGGGCACCCGGTGATGCGCTCGTTCGAGGAGGGCGAGACCTGGCGCTGGTGCTACCCGCACGAGCAGCTGGACTGAGGCGCCCGACCGCGACGTCGCGATCCCGCCAGCGCGGACCGCGGGCGGCGGCGATGCTCGACCGGTGATGCCCGCCCCGGACAGCTGCGTGCGCGCGGTGCAGTCCAAGGACCCCCGCTTCGACGGCGTCTTCGTCACCGCCGTGGTGAGCACCGGCATCTACTGCCGGCCGAGCTGCCCGGCCCTGCCGCCGAAGCCGCAGAACATGCGCTTCCACGCGAGCGCCGCGGCCGCCCAGGCGGCCGGCTTCCGGGCCTGCAAGCGGTGCCGCCCGGACGCCGCCCCCGGCTCGCCGGAGTGGGACGTGCGCGGCGACCTGGTGGCCAGGGCGGTCCGGCTGATCGCCGACGGGGAGGTCGACCGCGGCGGGGTCCCGGCGCTGGCCGCCCGGCTCGGCTACTCGCGGCGGCAGGTCGAGCGCGCCCTGCTCGCCGAGCTCGGCGCCGGCCCGCTCGCGCTCGCCCGCGCCCAGCGCGCGCAGACCGCCCGGCTGCTCCTGGAGACGACCGCCCTGCCGCTGACCGACGTGGCGCTGGCCGCCGGGTTCGGCAGCGTCCGGCAGTTCAACGACACGCTGCGCGAGGTGTACGCGCTGACCCCCGGCGAGCTGCGGAGCCGGGCGCGCGCGGACGCGGCCGCGGTGCCGGGCACGGTCGCCGTACGGCTGCCGTTCCGCGCGCCGCTGTGGCCGGACAACCTGTTCGGCCACCTCGCGGCCACCGCCGTGCCCGGCGTCGAGGAGTGGCGCGACGGCGCCTACCGGCGCACCCTGCGCCTGCCGCACGGACCCGGGATCGCCGCCCTCACCCCCGGCCCCGCGCACGTCGGCTGCCGGCTCACGCTGACCGACCTGCGCGACCTGCCCGCGGCGATCGCGCGCTGCCGGCGGCTGCTCGACCTCGACGCCGACCCCGAGGCGGTCGACGCGGCCCTGTCGGCCGACCCGGTGCTCGCGCCGCTCGTGGCGAAGGCGCCGGGCCGGCGGGTGCCCCGGACCGTGGACGAGGCCGAGCTCGCCCTGCGCGCGGTGCTCGGCCAGCAGGTCAGCACCGCCGCCGCGCGCACCCACGCGGGCCGCATCGTCGCGGCGGTCGGTGAGCCGGTCGTCGACCCGCACGGCGGGCTGACCCACCTGTTCCCGGAGCCCGCGGCGGTCGCCGAGCTCGACCCCGCCTCGCTTGCCCTCCCGCAGGCCCGGCGCGCCACGCTGCTCGGGCTGGCCCGCGCGCTGGCTGCCGGGGCGGTGGACCTCGGGCCGGGCGCCGACCGGGACCGTGCCCGCGCCCAGCTCGCGGCGCTGCCCGGCCTGGGGCCGTGGACGATCGAGACCGTCGCGATGCGCGCGCTCGGGGACCCGGACGCGTTCCTCGCCGCCGACCTCGGCGTCGTGCGCGCCGCGCGCGGGCTCGGGCTGCCGGAGACGCCGGGTGCGCTGACCCGGCGGGCGCAGGCCTGGCGCCCCTGGCGCGCGTACGCCGTGCAGCACCTGTGGGCGACCGGCGAGCACCCCGTCAACCACCTGCCACCCCCCGGAGGCCGTCCGTGACCCGCACCCACGCCGTGCACCCCAGCCCGCTCGGCCCGCTGACCCTGGTCGTGCAGGAGGGCTCGCTGTGCGGGCTGCACCTGCAGGGGCAGCGCCACCTGCCCGACCCGGCCGGCTTCGGCCCGCGCGACGACGGCGCCGGCCGGGAGGTCGCGGCCCAGCTCGACGCGTACTTCGCCGGCGACCGGCAGGCCTTCGACGTGCCGGTCGCGCTCGCCGGGACGGACTTCCAGCAGCGGGTCTGGGCGGCCCTGACGCAGATCCCGTACGGCGCGACCTGGACGTACGGCCGGCTCGCGGCCCACATCGGCCGCCCGACCGCGGTCCGGGCGGTCGGGACGGCTGCCGGGCGCAACCCGGTCTGCATCGTCGTCCCCTGCCACCGGCTGGTCGGCAGCGGCGGCAGCCTCACCGGCTACGCGGGCGGAACCGACCGCAAGCGCCGGCTGCTGGACCTGGAGGGCGACCGGCAGGCCTGACATCTGTCACGGCAGGGTCGTGAGAGACCGTCGAGGCCTCAAGCCCCGGTCCGCGCCAGGCTCGGCGCATGACGACGACCGCACACCCCGCCGTGGAGCTCCAGGGCGTGACCAAGTCCTTCGGGCCGCTGACCGCGGTCGACGACCTGAGCCTGTCCATCGGCGCCGGCGAGGTCGTGGCCCTGCTCGGCCCGAACGGCGCCGGCAAGACCAGCACGATCGACATGGTGCTCGGGCTGTCCGACCCGAGCAGCGGGACGGTCCGGGTGCGCGGCCGGTCCCCGCGCGAGGCCGTCGCGCTCGGGGTGGTGTCGGCGGTGCTGCAGACCGGCGGGCTGCTGAAGGACTACACGGTCGAGGAGACCGTGCGGCTGACCGCGTCCCTGTTCGGGGCCGGGCACCGGGTGCCGGAGGTCCTGGAGCGCGCGGGCGTCACGCCGATCGCCGGCCGGCGCGTCGGGAAGTGCTCCGGCGGTGAGCAGCAGCGGCTGCGCTTCGCCCTCGCGCTGCTGCCCGACCCCGAGCTGCTCATCCTCGACGAGCCGACGGCCGGCATGGACGTCGGCGCCCGCCACGAGTTCTGGTCCGCGGTGCGCG
>Ga0210040_10000501_pt1 | contig 65266 bp, 56 predicted proteins | sample CryGeyCG12114_NA_FD_185462 | JGI IMG/M metagenome (GOLD analysis project Ga0210040, IMG submission 185462) | Groundwater microbial communities from aquifer - Crystal Geyser CG19_WC_8/21/14_NA (SPAdes) (version 2) | ecosystem: Environmental > Aquatic > Deep subsurface > Groundwater | place: USA...
GTTCTAAATTCTGGCGTGTACGACTTTGCTGATCTCTGCTTTAATCTGGACTTAGACATTTACGACTCCTTACTTCCTTCGAGGAAATTATAGCTTAAAGTCGTGTCCGTTTATCCAGGTAACTTCAGTTACCGGAAAATACCGAGGTCAGAGACCTTTTCATAAGATCTCACGATCTCGACACATATGATGAATTATAGGAGAAAATGAATGACACTTTACGATGAACTTTCAGAGCTAAGGCTTCACTACCTGGCTCAAAATCTTGATTCGTTTGTGAGCCAAGCGGAATCAACTAAGAGTTCGCATCGAGACCTCCTCGCGCGGATGGCTGAACTTGAGCTTGTCGAGAGATCTCGCCGAAGCACTGATAGAAGGCTGAAAGAGGCCAAACTTGGACGTTTTCAGCCAATGCAGGACTATGACTGGAAATGGCCGAAAGAGATCGATCGTAATGCGATCGAGGGCCTCTTTACACCCGAATTTCTTGAAAGTCGGAAAAACGCAATTCTGGCCGGAGCTCAGGGATTGGGAAAAACGATGATAGCCCGAAATCTCGGACATTATGCGGTGATGAGCGGCTATACCTGTCTATTCACTACGGCATCGGCTCTCGCAATTGATCTCGGCGCTCAGGAAAGTCGTTATGCTCTTCAGCGACGGCTCAAGCATTACGAGTCCCGAGATCTCTTGATAATAGACGAGATCGGGTATCTTTCGTTTGACTGCAAGGCCGCTGACTTTATCTTTGAAATCGTCAACCGTCGCTACGAGAAATCCGCGATCTGTATCAGCACCAACTTAGCCTTCAAAGACTGGACGCAGGTTTTTCCAGGGGCGCCTTGCGTCACCGCAATGATCGATCGCCTAACTCATCACGCTAAAATTATTAAGATCGCTGGCGACTCGCACCGACTCAGGGAAACCAAGGCGAAAAAGGAGCGAGCATGAAAGAAGATGCAGGGACGCTAACGATGATTACGGATCACTATCGAATGCTTTGGCAGGTACTGGAAGATCTTGAAACGTTGCTATGGCGGATAAAAGGACTCAACGAAGACTTAGAAAACTGCGAGGCAAAAGAGGAATGAGGAGAATGGGAGGGCTCGGTAAGGGTCTTCCCATTTTTTGCGTCAGAATCACCGAGCCCGCAGAAGCCGCTTTGCGAAGGCCGTTAACAGTAATTGAGAAGTCCTTGGGCGATGGCGGCTAAGTTGACGAAGACATGATAGGCGTGCATCTTTTCTCGGACCTTTTCGCGATATTCTTCGGTAGCTTTGTAAAGATATTGGGTTCCAGTACCCCTCGTGATCTTAGTCATTGCCTTCATCCAAAAGTGATAGCCGAAGCCTCCAATTGTATGAACGAAAGCTTTGAAGGACAGTTCGATCCCAAACCGAGCGTTGTAAAGCCGAATAGCTTCCGAGGGCGACAGCTCCCAGTCGTTCGTCATGAAAATACATCTGCCGCGAGTTGGATGGTCGCTGAGAATAAATCGCACCTTTCCTTGAATCTGCTTCCACATCAGATCTATAACGTAGTATCTCACTTTCAAGTGGCGTTCGTCTCGTATTGGACTTTGGATTTCGATAAACTCGTCGTACCTATTTTCGAAAAGATTCCAGATTTTTAGTTTTTTGCCATATTTCTTGGGACGGCCTCGCCCCTGTTTTTTCCCATCTAGAATTGGGTAGTACCCAACGACGTTATGCTTTACTCTCACGAGCATCGTCGCGCCCTGGCTAATCATCGAGGTAAAGAGTTTGGCCGAAGCGTAATAGGCGTCAGCTACCATGAGGAATCCCTGGCTAGACCCACTCGTTATCTGATGGAACATTGCACTCATCTTATCAAGCAGGGTCCGTTCATCTCTATTTGAAAAGACGAGGCCCTCGTGAATGCGAGATCCAATCAAGACGGATGTTATTTTACCTCCCAAGCCCTCGACCATGAGAGCGAGCATCTGCATAGAGTGCGCCATGACAAAGTCAGGCTTCGAATTGTTCGTCGAAGATTGGTGACAAAGTTTGACAGACGGCATTTTCCGTCCTTCCTTTGGGGCTTTGATTCCGTCGCAGGCAAGTACAATACGGCCATTTGCAATTACAGGCTTGAATAGTCGCAAGCAAACTCTCAACCAGAGCTGGTTCAAAACCTCTAGCTTTACTGCCTGAGAATGAAAGCTGTCAATCAGAGCCTGGTAGCTGGAGGGTCTCAGTCCGAAAGCTCGAATGAAACTCGTCACCCCGCTATCATCGGATCGAATGCAAAAGCCCAACACCGTCAGGCAAGCCCATTGAGCGGTTCTTAATCGAGAAAAAGCAGGCCTCAGATCAAAAAATGCTTGGATCAAAATCGTGCAGAGATTAACATCCATGTCGTAGCTCTGTGTTTTGGATTTGGTATTTTTTTAGCCGAAAACACCCTGATCCTTAATGCAGCGCTACTCAATTTAGAATTTTCAAAGAGCTGGCAAATTGCTGGCTTTTTTTATGCAGTCAGCTTCGAGAAGTCCGGACTCTCAAGTAATTAAATCCTTTACTAAAGACGAAATGGCTGAAGCTGCGAAGATATTCACGGGTAAAAAGGAAAAAATCTATTCCGCACTGGACGCCTACCCGATGGACAGCGAAGGGCGAGAGAATATCAGAACTATTGTCGAGGCCTTCTATCGAAGCCTTCCGCCCCCTGTTCATTCGCGCTAATAATTTAAAAGCCTGCCGCCCCCTGTTCATTCGCGCTAATAATTTAATAATGAGTAACGACCAGGTCTACGGAAGTTCATAATTTTTCAAAATCCTTTTTTAGTTCTATTGTCGGACGCACATTGAATAGAGACGCCACGTTCCCGCAGAGTTTCCTATTGAGCCACCCGGAGTATCGGTAAAACTTGCCGCGTAGTACCACAGTTCACCAGGAACGTAGGCCGGGTTAGGTACGCCCGTCCAATAGGACCAATCAATGATCCCCATGTTTATGGTGTCAGGGCTGCTAAGGATGTGATGATCACTTGCAAAAATCATCTCCTCGATCGTAGGTTGTCGCCACTTGTTGGGTGAATTCGGACTGCTGTAGGCGGAGCATCTCAGTTCCGCTTCCGACCAGAGGAGTTTGGTGGGTGTACTAGGCGACCAGAAGAGACCTAAAAGGTTATCCCGATAGTCACATTTACCTCCGCTGCAAATCTCAGTCCATTCTGTGCTCGGCAGTTCGGCAGGCAGGAGTATATCTTTAACAGTTCCCGAGAGAGCCACCGGAACTCGTCCTGTGGCTGGACTCTGCAGCTCTGCTGAAACCCGAAGACTGGACGCAGAAAGCATTGCGGCGGATATGGATACGTCTTTGACTGCAAAAAAAGCGTCATACATGGCATCCTTCTCGCCCGCGCGTCGCATAACCACGGTCGCGCTGAGACTCGGTAGTTCCTGGAATGAGTAGACGACTTCCTCGGCCGCTTGCGAGGGTAAAATTCTATTCCCCGTGGCATTGTCTAGTCGGCAGCCAACACTTACCGTTTTTGTATCGTTGGTCGCCGGAAGAAGGTACGCGCAGTGCAGATATGCGCCAGTCACTTGATTAGGGGGCACGGCCGCGTCGTTGCCTTCGTTGTTGGCTTCAAAATTCTTGATTTCAATTCCTGCGGGGCTGACAGGTGCAACCGCGGATGTATCATCATCGCCATCCTGAGGATTGACTTCGGGTGTTGGCTTGGTATTCACGGTAGATGCGGTCCGGGTTCCGGGCGCAGTAGCCTTTCCGTAAGTGGAGTTTTGATTAAAGCTAGCATCGCTGCACCCAAATGTCGACAGCACGAAGACGATGCGTAGATACCCCATTTTCTGACTCCTTGACTTCTATAGGTCAGCTATCGGCAAAATTCCAATTTTTGGATAAGATCAGTGGAACTATTAGTACTTACAGCAGCATATATCACCAACTAAATTATCGTCGCGTAACAGGCATTCCGTAATGCGCTTGGGAAGTGGCGGAGCGCGCTCGGCCACCCGTATTCGCCTTAGCTTTAACGACCGAACAGTTGTGTGGCATAAACAGTGGATTCTCTATCCAATCGCCTAGCCCTTTTTTTGGCCGAAAGGCCAATCCTGGAGATGCAAACGCCGACAAAAATTTGAGTAAAAACGCTTACGCAGCAGCGAAATTTTGTTCTTCCCAATAGGAAGGGCCTGGGGTAGAAGATGGTGGTGACTTGACTCCAAGAGAAAATCATTCAAATCAAACAGGTGCCCAAATGAAAAAGCTACTTTTGCCTTTTGCGTTTTCAGTCCTTAGCACTCCCGTCTTCGCGGACACCGAGTGTTACACTGCACATAGAGAAGTTATGGCCGTCTTGGTATTTGATAACGGTCCAGGCGGCCTGGATGCCGTTGAGATGAGCGTCTTCGGCAAGCAGTACAGTGACGACCTTTACGAGGTGGAACAAAATCCTTCCGTCACCAAGATCAGCGACCGCGACACTTTCCTTGGCACCTACGAATACACGCATGGTCACCTGGCTGTCGGCTTCAAAGGATCTGATGGCCTGCAGGTCGACATCTTCGCGGACGAATTGAGAAAAGATCGCTTTGTCGGCACACTGCATTTGATCGAGCCTGGTAAAGAGCGACGAATTTTGCCGGTAACTTGCGACGGCAGTCTGTAGTTTCCTCGGAGCGCCACAGTCAAAAACTGTGGCTTTGTTCAGACGGAAGCAATCGTGCCAGCGCCTAATGCTGGCTTGCATCGGGCCCTTGTCAATCAACATGACAAAACACGGACTAAATTAAATTGTCTCGACGCGAGCGGTGATCCCAGCACCGCTAGAAGTCAGCGTCCCCCAGCGGCAGTCTATAAATACTGGGCTGACATTCATCTTACTGAAAACGGCCGACGTGCGTTGCAACGCAGGTCGGCCGTGGTAGCCCGGCAAGTACCGAAAAATCGCAGCCCAAATCTCGGTAAGCAAAAACGTTATACTAACGTTCGGAAAACACTATTTGATTTCGCCACTGCGAATCAGTTCATTCAATTCGTGCGCAACTCGCATTGTGTCATTGATTGTGAAGAGATTGATTTCGACGCCTCTGTTTTCTTCACCGTACCCGAAAGCTCTCGACGGCCAACGCCCGCCCTCAGTGGTTGGCTTTCCTTGGGTGACGTCGGTGGGACTTTGATAGGCGACGTGTTTGGCGAAGGTCTGCAGACCCGCTGCAACTGGCGCCGGTATTCCTGTGCGAAGAGCCATATGGCAGTTTACACAGGTTGTTGAACCGAAAAAAGTAAGCTCGGGATTAACAGTCTTGACTGCAGCGATTGTTCCGGGATTATTGCCATATGGCTTGATATGACCACCCATCATCGGAAAATAGGTCACTTCCTCGAGGTTAAAGTCGTCACAACCCGTCATGGGAGGAACTTGATGGACGCCAGAAATTATGCCGGCAGTCATGGTGTTTGTTAACTCGCCCGGTTCCTGGCACGGAATCTGAGTCTGATTTATTTTTCCGTTGACAATGGCTTGGCTGGCTGCGAACTCCCAGGGTGCACCACTGTTGCCCGATCCCATAATCGCGATTCGATCATAGCGGGAAGGCAGTGCATATTTTAGGACGAGATTTTTAAAACGGTCCGAGAAAGGGCCCTTCATGGATTCCTTTCCAATAATGGGATGAAGCCCCAGATTGCCTTTAGTCGTCATGGGCAAACCGGCCTTCTTTAGGTCATAAAAATCTTGATACATGGCTAATGCTTTTGCTTTTTCAATGTTGAAAATCATGTGGATGGCATTATCGCCGGCCTGGAAGACCAGACGGATCTGCGGCTGACACGGTTGTTGGGGGAGAAGTTTGGCACAATTATCGATGCGGACGCCCACGGCTTTGAAGGCGTCGTAGCCAGGAAAAGCGCTCCTGGTTCTAATAAGCATGGCTGCCGACTGATCAAAGATTTCCTTGGAAACAAGGGGCCCTTCCGAGGTCTGAGTAGCTAGAGAGATCCCACTTTCCTTTGGTAGAAGGAACGATACATCATTGAGATCGAAGAGAACTGGCCCAGAATCGAACGATGCACTGCCGGTAGCAACTTTGGAATTCGAATTCTGACTGTGCTTGCAGGCCGAGAGCCCCGCTAGGATTGCCAGACTATAAATCGACTGCAAGGGAAGGAACGATTTCATGGTGTCTCCGGGATCGTTGAGTTGACGAGAGCTGCTATCGGCAGTTAAATAGCTCGCTTGAGGCGCGGATTGGTAAAGCGCTAGGGTAATGTCCAATCCTTCGAATTTTGCGCATTCGGGATTGCAACATAACTCACTAGGTTTGAAAGTTATTAGGCAATAGATTAGCCGGAAATATAGTCATCTTTTGGGTTCGATGGACAAATAATGCCGCGGCACACGGAGCAGATAGTCATTTGAAAAAAGCCGAGACAGGATAGCCCCCTAAGATAATTAAGCTTAAGGGGGTAAGTGTATCCTACGGGAGATTTTCCTTCTGTTTTTAAGGCGGGACATTTTCACTCGGTATGTTCACAACCCGGGCTGTCGCTTAATTTCAAACTCTACCCAAGTTGCCAATGGACTTAGAGAGCTAGGAATTTAACTGAAGTTCCAGAATGGCTTTTCCGACATTAGGTTTATCGCGAGGAATTTTAACGCAGTTCGTGTTCCAGTCGAATTTAGCCAAGAGGTAAGCATTGAAACGAGCATATCCAATCAGCAAAAGATCCCTTGCCTTTCGCTGTACTAATAGGGGTCCCCTCAGAAAACGGAAAATATAGCACGCTAAGCTGGTTGGATGCGGCGTAGAGGCCTGAACTTACCCACTCCGACCTTAGTCCTGCTGCGCCAGAGGTAATCGCCGGTCAGGTTAATATGCTCCCAGCCCAGCGGTGAGAGATATTTCAGTAACGAAAGATCGTTAGACCTTTCACTTCCTCCTAGAGCAGTTGTAGCTCGTTCCAGGTAGACCGTGTTCCACAGCACGATAGCGGCTGTCACTAGGTTAAGCCCGCTAGCCCGGTAGCGTTGTTGTTCAAAGTTGCGGTCGCGGATTTCTCCCAAGCGATTGAAGAATACTGCGCGAGCCAACGCATTACGTGCTTCACCCTTGTTCAGACCAGCATTTACACGGCGGCGCAATTCAACACTTTGCAGCCAGTCCAGAATAAACAGCGTGCGCTCTATGCGTCCCAGCTCGCGCAAGGCTACGGCTAAACCATTCTGCCGAGGATAACTGCCGAGTTTTCGGAGCATCAATGAGGCGGTAACTGTGCCCTGCTTGATCGAGGCGGCTAATCGCAGGATCTCATCCCAATGGGCGCGCACTTGTTTGATGTTGAGAGTTCCGCCGATCATGGGCTTTAGACCGTCATAAGTAATATCGCTTTTGGGTATGTATAGCTTAGTGTCCCCCAGATCGCGGATACGCGGTGCGAAGCGAAAGCCCAGCAGGCGCATTAACGCGAAGACATGATCTGTAAAGCCTGCCGTGTCGGTGTAATGCTCTTCGATACGTAGATCGGACTCGTGATATAGCAGTCCGTCAAGCACATAGGTTGAATCGCGCACACCAACATTAATCACTTTGGTGTGAAATGGCGCATATTGGTCGGAAATGTGGGTGTAGAATGTTCGTCCCGGCTGGCTGCCGTATTTCGGGTTGATATGTCCGCTGCTCTCAGCCTTGCCGCCTGCTTTGAAATTCTGACCATCTGATGAGGAGGTAGTGCCGTCACCCCAGTGTGCGGCGAATGGCTGTCGAAACTGAGCATTGACCATTTCGGCCAGCGCCGCTGAGTAGGTTTCATCACGAATATGCCATGCCTGGAGCCAGGAGAGCTTAGCGTAGGTTGTGCCAGGACACGATTCAGCCATCTTGGTCAGACCGAGATTAATTGCATCGGCTAAAATCGTTGTCAGCAGTAGGAGTTTGTCGTTAGCTAGGTCGCCGTTCTTGAGATGTGTGAAGTGGCGGGTGAATCCAGTCCACTCATCCACCTCTAGCAGCAATTCGGTGATCTTGGTGTGTGGGAGCATCATCGCTGTCTTGTCGATCAATATCTGCGCGGCATCTGGCACTATACTGTCCAATGGCGTGATCTTTAGACCGGATTCATTGATGATAGCGTCGGGTAGATTGTTGGCCATAGCCATCTGGTTGATCTTGGCAAGCTGCGTTTCCAGAAGTGTGAGACGTTCATGCAAATACTGGTCGCAATCAGTAGCTATGGCTAGCGAAAGCCCGCCAGTTGCTTTAAGCGCAGTGAACTTGTCTTTGGGCACAAGGTAGTCATCGAAATTCTTGAACTGACGTGAACCCTGCACCCAGATATCCCCCGAACGCAGTGCATTTTTCAACTCCGACAATGCACACAGCTCATAGTAACGGCGATCCATGCCGGCATCAGTTATCACCAGTTTCTCCCAGCGCTTTTTGATGAAGGTGGTCGGCGCATCTATGGGCACTTTCCGGGTATTGTCAGCATTCATAAGGCGCAGCACCTCTATAGCTTTGAGCAACTCCTTGGCAGCTGGGGCAGCCCGCAGTTTAATTACATCGAGAAATTCCGGCGCGTAGCGGCGTAGTGTCGCATAGCTGTCACCAACACGGTGGAGGAAATCGAAATCTTCGGGTTGTGCCAGCTTCTGAGCCTCCGTGACGCTTGTGCTAAAGTCGTCCCAGGAAATGACTGACTCAATGGCAGCGAATGGATCGCCACCATTTACTTTGGCTTCCAGCAACGCTTGGCCGATTCTCCCGTATAGGAGTCCCAGGCGTAAGCGTGCGAAAATTTGATGTCTGTGATATACTACTTATTAAGTAGTAGTTTTTAAGGCCCGATATAGGGTCGCTCTAGAAACCTCCAGCATGCCGCAAATCTCATTTACTGAGTGTTTTGCATCGGCCATGAGAGTGCGCGCCATCTCAAGGGTTTTCTCGTCCATGACTCGCGGGCGACCTCCCTTTCGTCCTCTAGCCCTGGCAGCCCGAAGGCCAGCCTTAGTTCTTTCGCGGATTAAAGAGCGTTCGAATTCAGCCAGCGAAGCAAAAATATGAAAGACGAGCTTTCCCGTATCAGTAGTAGTATCGACGTTTTCCGTGAGGCTTTGGAAGCCGACATTTTTAGTTTCGAGCTCTCCTATCATCTGCACGAGATGCTTGAGGCTACGGCCTAAACGATCCAGTCGCCAAACGACAAGAGTATCCGATGGCCTAAGAAATTCGAGGCACTGCATTAAACCCTTGCGGTCGTCTTTCGCTCCACTCGCCCTATCTTCAAAAAACCGCTCACAACCAGCCGCCTTTAGTGCATCGATTTGAAGCCCAAGATCCTGCTCTGCCGTTGAGACACGCATGTAACCGACTAACAAAGACGCTCCTTGTCTCATAACTCATTCAAAAGTTAAGTTTAGAAACTTTGAATATGAGATCATATTTTGAGACAGACTACGAGAAGTAAAAAGACTGACTTTGATGGGTTACAGACAAATGATTCAAATGCCTAAAAACCTGTCTCATAAGTGGTCGTTTTTGAGACAGGTTTTTAATATAATTATTGAACTGGACTAATAATTATACTAGTATTCTTCAGTGGGAGGCTTCTGTGAAAGATTGGCTCGTGAAATTGAAAAATTTGTCTTTGGATAAAATTGCCGTAGCACACGAACCAATGACTCCACGGTACGCAAGGGCGATCGATAAAAGATCCTACATTATCCGAGAGGGAGTTTACCTTGGTTCACGAGCGATTGATTTTTCGAGTGCTATCGAAGTAGCAATATTCGCAGAAAATCCTATGGGGCGTAGAAAATCTGGTTTTTATTCATGCTTCAGAATCTTCTATGACAGTGACAAAATCCCACTTTTGGCTCTTGTTTTTTGCTTTTATGATGGTACAGAAAGCAGCCCGACCATCAAAAGTGTAGAGGCTGCTCAAGCGTTTGCTCGCGAAGGAGGGTTTCAATGACGAAAGAAAAAAAGGGAGAGATAATAGCTTCATATCCTTATATGACAGCTGGTAGAACATGGGTTATTCCAAATGTAGCCTTGGAGCATGCCCCCGATGGAACCGTTATGATCTCGGGTGCTGAGGCTATAAGGATGCAAAGAATAGTAGCCAATGAAATCTGTGGTCAAGCATCGACCCTGACTCCTGAGGAACTTGAATTTCTATGCGATGTAACGTCTACACGCTTTAATGATGTTGCCGATTTTCTCAGTGTTACCAAAGGCAGTGTAACATTTTGGAAAAAACCAGGGAAAACAGTACCGCTCAACGAAAGCCTGCGTCTTAAAAAATGGTTTTGGAAGAAGGTTTTTGATAATGATCTCGTAAAACTTTCAATATTTTCTGTCCCCACTTTGGTGCTTACTGACGATGGGAAGCTTTTGGAGTTTCTGCGGGAGCAAGGCAAGCTGTTTTTTGATGAGGCTCGTAAAGCGGGGTAATTTATATGGACAAAAGCAGTGAGGCTTTTGAAGCTGCAGAGCAATTACCACAGGGTCGTGTGCAAAGCACTTTTTTAGCTGTCCCAGATGACAGACTGGTTCTCGACTGGAAGCTATTGCCAGCCGAGACATCGTTTGTTACGCAAACGACTAACATTCAATATCGACCCTGGGTTGCCCTGAATTTGCTACACGTTAGGCGCAGCAAACGATACCCCGAAGAAGATGAAACCTTTCCTTTCGCCTGCCTAGCTTTCATCAACCGACAATTTGAAATTCCACCTGAAAATTCTATTGTTTTTCCTATTCATGATTCCACACGCACAAGGATTCGTCAGCGAATAGCGAAGTTTTTGCAGCTCGAAGAATTTGGACAATCTGATATTAAAAAAATAGAGAATTGGATGCTATTGCAGGCGTCAGCAGGAAAAGGATGGGGCGACATTGAGGGTGAATGTTACCTTCTACTTAAGACGTGGCCGCTCATCTTACCCGCCGTGTCAACGTTAAAAAGACAGCTTCAATCCAGCTGGCAGAAGGCTGAAGAAGCCCTATGGGCCAAGATATCTTCGAGCCTAACAGTTGAAATGAACTTAAAAATTGAAGCTTTTCTTGCTGTGAAAGGCTCAAAGAAGAGAACAATCCTCTTCACCTTTAAAGAAGTGCCAAAAAAAATTAATTCAACTACAATCCTCGATTTCCTGGAAAGATGTTTTTTACTTCAGGAAATTTCCATTGAAAAGATTGACCTGGCCTGTGTATCGCCAAAACTTGTGAAACAGCTAGCAGCTTATGCCAGAACCTATGATGTGAACCGCCTTCGTAAGATGGAATGCAACAAGCGAAATGCAATCGTAGCCTGCTTTCTCAAAGAAGCGCAAGGGCAACTCTACGACATAGTTATTCAGCTAAATGACACTCTTCTGTCACGTGCAGAAAGGAAAGCCAGGAATCAGGAAGAATTAAATTTCAAAGACGCAAGAAAGCGAGTCAAGAAATCCTTAAAGTTCCTGACCGAACTCGCCAAAGCAGTTGCCATTGCGGAGCCTGAGTCTAATGTGGCTCAGCTGCAGAAACACTTTGCTCCGGAGGTTCTCCATGCAGCGGTCGGCTCTATCGAACAATTGAATCGTATTGAAGAGCGCGGATTTCTGGACGAAATCTTAAAAAAGCTTCCTAACATAAAGAGATACTTTGTTGCCTTTAGCAAACTCCCTATTTGTGCTGAGACAGGATCCGAATCGATACTTAAGGCAATCTCCATATTTCAACATGGAGCAGAAAATAAGGTCAAAAGTCTGTCGTCAGAAGCTCCTACTGACTTTGTTCCGTCCACATGGAAGGAAGCCTTTGAGTCTGCCAATAATCGGGAGAGACTGAGGATTTGGGAGATATCTCTTATCCTTGAAATCAAAAAACGCCTTCGATCCCTTGACCTTTATATTCCGCAAAGTCATCACCACAGGTCTTTTTGGAAGCTCGTTCATGACGAAGAAGCCTGGAAACAAAAATCATCAGCGGCCTATGAGACGTTGGGTTTGCCGAAATCATTTTCATCCCTCCAGCGTCAGCTTCACGAAGATCTGGAAAAATCATTTCAAACTTTCCAAGATAAGCTTCCAACTAACTCGTTCGTCGAAGTTTCCAGCGACGGTTCAATGCAACTCCACCGAGACCAAAGACGCCATGAAGCCGAGGGCCTTACCGAACTCCTCTCTTTGATCGAGAGCTGTATGCCCAAACACGTTCCAATCGAAAAAATTCTTTGGGATGTCGATAGACTGACGGGTTTTACTGATGAATTGCGTCCAACCACAGCTTCTCGGCGCGAACCAGATTCGGAGCGAATGCTTACTTTAGCAACTTGCTTGGCGCACGCCACCAATATTGGGCTTGCCGGTATGGCCACAGCCACCCGAGGGGTTTCGGTCGATGAACTCCTCGAGACGACTCGTAGCAGGTTGTCGCTTGAAAAGCTAAGCCGCTGCAATGCGCGCCTGGTAGACTTTCATCTCAAATACCCATTCTCTTCCATTTTTGGTGACGGCTCGATTACATCAAGTGATGGGCAAAGATTTGCAGTTCGTGAAGATGGGCCAGACGTAGGCCTATGTACCCGCTATTTTGGGTTTTGGAAAGGGGCGGTGACTGTCTATACCCATACGGCTGACAATTATAGCGTCTTCTCTACGACGGTCCTCTCCTGTGGGGTAAGGGAGGCCATTGCAGTGATAGATGGGCTTTTCTCGTCAGGAACCGAAGTCAGACCTTTCATGCATACAACAGACACCCATGGTTACACCGATGCTCTTTTTGGGCTCATGCACCTTCTCGGAATGCAGTTCGCACCGCGCCTAAAGGATATCGGAAAACTCAATCTATTTCGCCTCGAAGGCTTTGAGCCTCAGGGATTGGCTGCCAATGTCTTTCAAAAGTCTGCAAAGACTTTGAGCGACTCAAGCACTCAATGGGACAATATGGTAAGGGTCGCTTCGGCCCTTTCCTCAGGCCATGTCTCCGCGCAGGTAATTCTTCCAAAGATATTTCAGGGCTGTCATGCAGACAAACTTTCTGAAGCGTTTTCTAACCTCGGACAGATAGTCAAGACGACCTTTCTCCTGCGTTACCTTGCCGACAGTGATCTACGCTCCAGAATTCGAGTTCAACTGAATCGAGGTGAGCACAGGCATGCTCTGGCGCGGCACGTCTTTTTTTCGAACAAGGGAGAATTTCGCAATTCTGATCTGGATTCCCTCGTTTCCAAAGCAAGCTGCCTCTCGCTCGTTTGCAACGCCATCCTCATTTGGAATACACTCAACCTTGAGCGCATCGTTAACTCTCTAGAATCTCGAGGCAATAAGATTAATCGGAGCCTTCTTCAGCACATTTCCCCTTTAGCATGGGAACACATCCGCGTGAGTGGCAAATACGACTTCCGGGCTTTGGCTGATGAGGAAACAATTCAATGACGACTGTCGAACAACTTAAAGGTCTTGCTATTAAATCCGAGGAACTCCGCGTAGGTGGACCGCGGAAAGGAGCCGTGCAGTGTGTTCTCATCATTCCACAAGAGTCGAAAGAGGAGGTCAAAGCCATGCTGGATAGTACATCCAAGACAGAGTGGCCCTCCTCAATAGATAGCCGGCGCTATGGTCCCTTGCCACTCAATATTGTTGAGATTGAGGACATCACGCGAGTTAGTATCACTCGAAAAAAAACGTATAAAGCGATGATTCGAAAACTGACAGAGCCTCACCCTGAGCCTATTACCGTTGCCCGACGACAACTGAGCAAGGCTGAAAGAGGAGGGCTCCCCGGTATTCCACGTTCCGTCTTGAAAGAAAAACTTCTAGAAGCTGAAAAGGATGTTCTTAGCCGCAGGGTTGGACGCTCAATATCCAAGCTCGAAGGTCAGGCAAAGCGATTGGCTACAAAGGCTCTAGAAAGCTCGGACTCCGTTCTCATTACCAATTGGTTTGATGCCCCACAAAATCTATGGCTCAGCATTTGCACTGAAAGTGGTTCAAAAAGTCAACGAGCAAAGAATGGTGTAACTCTGCTTTTCAGTACAGAAAATCATGAGCGATCAGACAACAAAGTCGCCACTATCTGCAAGCAAGCTACCGCATATGGAGGCGTAATCGGGGAATTTGTCCTATTTTCGGAGAAAGATTCGAACCAGGACCTAGGCTGAGTGGACAATACTACTTATTAAGTAGTATATAAAAGACATCAAATTTTCGCACGCTTACGCCTGGGACCCCACTTCACGTACCGGTCCGGGTCGATAAGCCATCTGTTTCATTCTTGCTACTAAGTCTTCAAGGTTTTTGGTAAGGGATTGACCATAATCATCTTTACTTACACGATCGATTCCAAGTGCCTTCTTCCCATCCAGCTCTTGAAAGCATGCCGCGAGCGATTCCGTATTGTAGAGGTGCATGAGGCACTCAAACTTCTTAACGGGATCGCGCCCGGACAGCCAAGCTATCCTTTCCAATTTTGTTCTCGTTAAATACTGGGGCTCTGTTGGCTCCATCAACGTTTCCTCTTAAGGTCCAATTCAACCTAGGGGCCTTCCCCATGTACGTGGCTTTCCCACGCTCGGAGTACACCTGCCCCATCTGACTTCTCGTGGTGCCATCTCAGCATTCTCGCTGTTAAGCTTGTTTGCCAGTACTTCATCCTGAAGAGCCCACGAGATCTCCCACGTTCACACATTTGCCTATGATGTTGCGCCACGCTCTACGACCCCGGGAGTGCCGTGATAGCCATGCCCATTGACGGATATCACGATATAGCGGCTTCGGACTGACAATGCCGGCAGCCACTCCAATGTTGCGAATTACGGGGCTCAATCACTTCACCCTTGCGGGTTGCGGCTTGGCATCTTTCTTGACTACGCTTAATCCATATCGTCACCTCTATGAACCCAAGTCTAGATACGAGTGTGGTGGGTCGCCACTTACTCGGCGGGGTTATCTCCCGCTAGCAAATGTGCGCCTCGTGGCGCACTTTCAGTTTCGCTCATTCTGCCCCTCTTAGCCTCGGCGTGGCCATCCCAAGGGATGGAGGTGACGGCTTTATGAATAGACCTACTGGGATGATCTAGGGATATTTAGAGTGCTCTCTACTGAGGACGCTTGCGGTGTGCGCGGACTGCTGTCGTACTGCTGGAGGGAGCAAGATATAAGCCTGCCAGTATTGAAACAACCAGACTCGGTTGGTATGTTACCTTAGGACCGCCATCTAATAATATCTCAATGTACTACTGCCGGCTTGGCGAGGCTTTTTCATTTTTTTCCGACCGGATGAGGGACAAAGTCCTATGGATGCCGCAAAATTAATATCTCGCTGTCTTTTAGGCAAAGCGAAGATCGAGCAAAGTTACATTATTCACCATGATAACGATATGCCCGCGCCTGTATAGGTGTAGATATAGTCCACATTGAAAGTTTCATTTTCAACCGATGGTATATTTGAGGTCTTAGTTTCCTTTTGATCTTGAATAGCGACCGAATCCACATATCCTACCAATAAAGCTGCAACTCCAACACCACCACGAGTTTTATATAAGTTGGCGGAGAACTCGGCTCCAACCCTTTGACTCGAAACATTTGTGGAAGGTCTTCGTGCTAATGAAAAACCGGCAAGGTAGATGTTAGCCCAGATTTTTCCCCGGACGTTATGTCTTTCGAACTCTGCTGCGAACTCTCCACCGTATTCTAGCGCATTTTTAACATAAAATTTTGTATAGGTAAGCGATGCGGCATTCGCATTCGTCTCAACCGGGAGGTAAGCCTGAAAATTTAAGACTCCAATTTTAGGAGTCAAACGAAATCGGCTACTATAATGACCTATACTATGCGGATCACCTAGCATAAAAGACCATCCGCCCTCCTGCCTGCCCCAACTGTAGGCCGGACGGCCACCGAGTTTTTCAGAGCCTCTTGACGAGTATTCGGCTCCTGCCCACAGTCCACTAAACCGGCCTTTTCCGAGGCTCACAGCCGCCTCGGCTTTAGGTGCCTGACCTGGGGGAGTGGATCCCCTCGGAGAAGGTATGCTGTAACGAAAGGTGGCAGTATGGGTTTTAAATTTCTCTCTAGCATATCGATCGAGTAAGCTAGGGCCAATGTCCCGTCTATTTAAAAAGGCAGGTTGAGGGTCTCTTTCCTTCGGATCGTGAATTGTTTGTGCCCACAACCTGAACTTTTCTTTTGGGGGCGGCCTTAGCCAGCGAATCCTTAAAGCTCGATTGTTTCCATCGTCCAGTTCCCGCGCGTCAGCAGTTGCTTCTATCGGCTCAGCTGTAGCATATAATTTAGGAACCCACATTCTCTTAATTGAATCAAAGTTCAGGGTAAAAAAGCCCAAAACCCTTCTCTGAGCAGTCGTATCAAAAAGTGGATTGTCGAAAGGTTGGAGTTCAAAAAGGCTATCTTCTTTGTCTAATGCGATGCTCCAGGCGGCAGGAAGCATGTGGTAGATTTTTGAAACGAGAAATAAGCCCGCTTCATTGTTTGTAAAAAGTAAATCTGGGGTAATTTCTTCTGGCAAAATGTATGTGTGAACGAGGAAGGGCTCGATTCGGATGTCCTTGGGCTGGTAATAGGTTGATATAGTCAACCCTTCCATGTCCCAACTGAATATCATTTTCCAGGAATTTTGCTCCAAGAGTTTGTCACGGTTATTATTATAAGCAATAGGAAGACATTCCGCGTTGTTAAAAATCCCCCTGCTTTGGGGACCCTTAGCAATGATGAAATTTTTACTAAAGCTATTACAAAATACCTTCCATTCTTCCCGAAGACTTTCTCGATAGACCTTAGGAATGAACGTTTCGTCGACTCGAAACGAAAGCGTCAAATCAGAGACCTCTACGGACGATGTCTTGGAGTGTGCTATGTTACCGGCACAGACTGCAATTATCATCAGGCTACTACGAAACATGTTGCACTTGGATCGCATGTACTCCTCGCTGGCCGAATTGGATAGTGTGTCGTTTAACGGGATTGTGAATCACAACTGTTTTTTGAGAGACACCACCTCTCGGTCCTTACCTTGAAAAATTGCCAGGATGCCTTCGATAAGCCTCTCAAAAGAGCATCGAGCTTTTCTCGATCACATCATCGGCATTTCCCGGAGCGAGCACCTCAGGCGTCAACCGGTCGAGGTAGATGTGTCATGCTCTCTTTTATACCATTATTAACTAGATTTTGCTGAAAAAGTCCCCTCTGAAAGAGGGGACTTTTTCAGCAAAATCTAGTTAATAATGGTCTTTTTATCATATAAGCTTCGATTTTCCTATCTATTGCATATTGCGGATCCCAGAAGTTCTTTAGGTCTTGTTAAAGTAGCCGTCCCGACATCTGAGGGCCAAAAATCGTGCACAGTTATTAGATTGTCAGGCAGTTCTTCATTTGACCAGTAAGTTCCGATCTTAACACCAATTTCACCGTTTAGAATTGCCTCGCTATTGATATTGTTGCTATGGGCCGTGGCGAGCTGAGAGGCGGTTGCAAGATGCCAATCTGAATGCTCCATCGATACTAGGCTGTCGCATAAAATCTTAGCCTCAGTGTAGGTATGCTGATTGCCTAAATCAGAACTCCAACTGATACCGGTAACTGTATCGATATATTCACATTCCCCGTGGCTACAGCGTCGACTCCAGCCGCCCTCGGATGCATCGACTAGTGCCGAAGCTTCAATGGCATCGCGTATAAGAGAAGACTTGTCAGCGGTCCCTCCGCCAACGATTAAGCCGTTCAGCTTAACTAGAATTCTGGTGTTTTGAGAAGCGACTTGAGTGCTCACCTTATCCAGGCCGCGCGCCTCAAAGATGCTATCAAACTCTTCTTCACCGATAATGGGCTGTCGCATGGATAGGGATACATCGACAGGATTTGGCGTTATATAGGAATATTGCGCGCTGTCTGCTATGGCCGTCAAGGGAACCCTGACTTTAGCGTCGTTTACTGTTCGGCAACCTACCGACGATAGAAAATTTGTATCGGTCGCGGATAGCAGCGAAACGCATTGCAGGTACACACCCGTGATTGGAACCGGCGCTGAAACTTTGTCGGTATCGTCCATAGGAGGTGCCGCGCTTTGTGCCCTAGAAGGGTCTGAGTCAGGGGTTTCGACAGGTTCTGAGGTTACCTGCTGCGATCCGCCCGGTATTTTTGCAATAGACGCCTTTCCAGATAAGGGCGATCCATTACTGCAACCAATAAGAGAAAGGAATAGGGTCGCACAAATTGGTCGCATGATTGCCCTCATGATTGGTTACCTATTGTCATCGGAATCCTTTGGGTAAGCCGTGATTATTTTGAATCAAGTTACTAATACGAAAGACTAAGTAGAGGCTTATTTAATCTCGCACTTTGCGCGAGTTAATGGCCTAAACCTGAATCCTTTGAATATTCAGACTTACGCTACTTGTTCTCCACGAACGACCGCTGCCACAAGGTCTCGGATCTTTTCCCTTCCACCGAATTGACCCTGAAGACTTTGAATCCTTCGTCCCAGATTCCGACTGGGATTACTCTGGAGAACTTTGGAGATGGAATTCCTCTTCGCTGTTAGCCCGCCTTCGAGTTCCAGCATGCTCATCAGAATGTACACGGACTAAACCCAGTGCACATGTGCCTCGACGGCATCAAAATTCTTTCCTGCAATGTCTTCAAGACCAAAGAGTCCCTTAACATCGCGATGAAAAATCTCCACTCGCCATCGAATCTTGTAAAGCTGCAAAACCATGTTCGCACAAACATCCGCTCTGGAACATCCGAGAAATCTTCGACCTTCACCCTTTGACTTTTCCGAGCAAACTAATGCTATCTCGCGGCCTTTGATGCCTTTGCTGCCTTTGAGATGCCCAGTCAGCTTTCTGGCGCGAATTCCTTTTCGCTGTCTTTTGCCGTCACGCTTGAAGCGGACAGTTTTCCATGGGGATTGCTTTCTCGTGGACCAGAACATATCGCTTACGCTTCGCCAGGATCTATCTTTCGTCATTGAGCTTGGGACACTTCGACTGGATTTCAGAGACACAATGAAGTCCCAGCCCTTTGTGAGGATACAGTTTTCAATCTTTTTGGAGTCGTAACCGCCATCCATCAGCACCACAACTTCGTCGGGAAAGTGCTGACCAATATATTTCGATAGATTCAGTAATTCAAGCCTTTCTTGCACTCGCTCGATCGCGGTTCGGTAGGGAATATTACGCCTTTTGCATTCTTTTTTAGTGAAAAAGCTTATCGGCGGCAGAGGTATATCTCGGCCATTGATCACCAGTAAGATGTTAGTCCATTGATGGCCTATCTTAAACCCTTGGCCGTGATTGAATCGCTGCGAATTTTCGACGTGAATTGATGACCTTGAGTGGATTGTTGCGTCGATCACAACAGCTATTTTCTAACTGGATTTCGGGCAGAGAGGCTGAAGGTTTCTGCTGGCAGCACGCCCGGCGGATGCCGAAAGTTTATCCAGACTTGATATTGCCAAGTCCCGATGGTAGTCGAGGAACCGTGAAAACTGCGATACAGATAACCCTGACAAATCCGAGGCGGCTGTCATGGAGTGGCGGTCAATGTCGAGCATGAGCATCATCAAATAATTTACCGTGACATTTTGAAGTCGCTTGGGAATTTTCAGAAGACTCAAAATGAAAACTTGGATATAATCTGAAGTCATCCGTGGCCTTAGTTTTGTAATTTTTAGGACGTGGTAATCTCAAAAAAGCACAAATTTTGGTCGCGGTCCAATCCTTCTTTCAGGGCCAATTTCCCATCAGTTCTATTATGCAGCCACTGCGGCAGCGGTGATCCAGGGCTTGATCGACTTGGAAGCATTTGGCTTCAAGCGGTACAGCTTGTCGGTATCAAACTCGCGCAAAGCGCGAGTTAATGCAAGCGGAGCTTGGGTTTATTGGAAGAAAGTTCTGAAAGAATCATACCGTGATTTTAAGTTTTAAGCTGAATCAGCAGTCATGCGCTTTCCGTTAGGGGAAGGTCCAGTGATAATGCAGGGGAATCGCGAGGAATTATGCATTTGGAAACCCTATGACGGGTCTCTCCCTTTGAGGCGTGACCCGCGGCGCATACTTCAAACGCAGGCTATAACACTCGAGCTATAGTTAGGCTCAAGCTCATGAATACCATAAAATATCCGATAGCGTAATTTTGGGAGATGCACATGAAGTTAACAGTCCTATCACTTGGCATTGGATTCACATTTTCATGTATACCGGCTATCGATCGTATACCCAAATCCACAACTCAAAGTGACAAAGAGTTAGACGGGGCTTCGCCTTTGATAACTGACACTAATGCGACGGACAGTAGTACACTAAGTAAGAATGCCAAAAAGCCTCCTTTACCAGCGCCTGTGCCTTCACCAACGCCTGTTCCATCACCGACGCCTGTCCCTTCCCCGACGCCTGTCCCTTCCCCGACGCCTGTCCCTTCCCCGACGCCTGTCCCTTCCCTGACGCCTGTTCCATCACCGACGCCTGTTCCTTCACCGGTGCCACTTCCCGGCGGAAGGGCTGCATCGATTCCCATAGGCATTGAGAACGTAAATGATTCCCCATTGAAAGACGGCGATTATGCAGCTTTGCTGCGTTTTGTTCCAACCGCAAATATCACCATCGAGCGGTTCTATTTCGGATTTAAAATTCGCGGCGCTAATTGTTGGGATCCAGGCAATGCCGGCTACGGTGCTGGGGATGGAGGGCTAGTTCACGGCAGCCTTGTGAATATCGATCCTATATCTGGCCTTCCAACTACTGAGATTGCTTCTGAGACCGTAAATGGCTGCGTTCGACATAACAATGCGAAGGCCGAGTTAGGCGGAACCACTCTCCCCGTCCTCGTTTGGGTAAATACTCCGGCTACCCTTCAAGGCGGACACATGTATGGTCTCGTGATAAAAAACGTCGATGCAAACCCTTCACAAAATTTCTTCTCATTTAACATGCCTCTTGCCGACACGACGTTAGCAGGCCCTCATGCGCGTAACGAATTAGATAGCAATGCGATGGGGGGCATCATGTCTCTTGATCCGAGAGAGCACGTGGCTTGGTCAGAGAACAACGGAAACTCGTGGCAATATGGATCGTTAAACGGCCAATATCGGTCGTACATGAATAACTTCGACCATGCGCATCCGGCGACAAGGATTCCTCTATATGGATTTAGACTGTCTAACGGCGAGAAGCTCGGTGGTCAGCCGTACTATGCCTATAACAGCGATTGCATTGGGTGCACGGTTGCCTTCGCAAATGTTCGTTACCAGCGCACATTCAGTGAGCTGGGAGGATTTACCGCTTCCGGGTCAAACGTCGGACTCTTGACCATTACCAATACGACGACAGGTGCGCAATCCAACTGCACTCCAGCACAAGGATACGGCTTCCGAAAGTGCACTTTGACGGTACCTATCACAGTAGATGTAGGGCAAAGTTATACAATCAGCGCCACTGGTTCGGTTGAAATTATGAAGATGGACTACTCTCAGCGCTTCCTGTTCCCTCAGGTCGGAACGGCGAACGGTGAGCTTCGCGCTTATCAGCCAACGCCTGCCAGCGGAACCAGCGCCAAAGATGTTCCAAGTCTCTGGGCGGGTCCATTATCCGCATTTTTTTCGTTGACCACTGAAAACTGATATTTATTTAAGCAAGGATCGCCCTGCTCCTCGTTTGTATAAAGTTTCTCAAAGTGACGATAAGAAATGCAAGTTTGTCAAAAAAGTCAAAAGACATGAAGGAACAGTTCTCATGAATATTAGAAACTCAAGAAGTCATTACCTTTTCTATATTATTTGGATTTCCTGTAACGTGGCCTGCAAGAAGGAGGCTGTCGTTAGCACTCAAAGTACGCAAAGCGCTGCAAGTCCCCAAAGCGCTACAAGTCCCGAAGGTATCTCTGCCGTTATTCCCAAGGAGAAGATTTGTGACGACAGCCAATTCACTGATCCGTCGGGAAATATAATTCAAGGGACAGCTCACTGTCAGATCGAAACGACTTGTGTCAGTGAAGGCCAGTCCAACTGCCTTTTGCCTAGCTCGATGGTGGCCGTTCCGAGTTCCGGACTGGCTGAAAAGATTGCCGCAGGAAACTCCGTCGGTGGAATTGCAGGTTCGGCAAACGCACGTCCTCTGGACTGTTCCCTTGATGGACAGATAGGCTGTGTCACCACCACATCATTTCCAGGCGTAGACATTTCACTTCTGCTTCCGGGCAATTTAAAAAAAGATATCACCATCGCAGGAGTTACCGGTTCCTATCCAAGCTCTATCACGCCGTTGGCCACTGGAGATGTGTTCGTTGACCTCGAAACCGCATCGTTTGACGCGAAAATTGCGTCGTCAGCTTCTTTTGGTTGGTTTGATCGCAATGGGAATCGATACGTTGCCACGGGGGACGCAGACCTGGCGGTGGGAAATATCAAAAAAAATATCGAGATCTTTGGCACTACCGGGGGCTTCGGAGCCGTTTGCTCGAGCGATGGTCAGACGTCCTGCCTTACCGATACACAATATAAAAGCGTGGATACTCATGCAATTGATGGTTGGGATATTAGGTCGGGAAAAGCTGCCGGCGGGATAGCAGGTGAGATGACATTTTTCAAAAACATGGCCAATGTCACTCTATTCAATCGCCAAGGCTTGACAGGAAGTGACAGCGGAATCGATATTTATGATTCTATCGATGATTTTAATGCTAACGGTTCCTTTCCTACGGAACATTTTACCTCTTGGCCGCAGGCGCCAGGCAATACTTGGGACCGGGAATCCACATCGGACGATGGAGATGGGTCCGGGGTCGCCTTAAACGGGATCTGCGATGGAACTGAGGATTGCATCTATAAAGATAAGCTTACAGGACTTTGGTGGTCAAACACCGATCGAACCCATCGCGACTGGGAGTCTGCAATTACCGTCTGTGACTCTTTAAACTATGGTGGTTTTGACGACTGGCGTTTGCCGACAATCAAAGAGCTTATGCAGGCACATATTGATGGGATCTGGTCACTCCGGACCCAACTCGGACTGTCGATCGAGGACTATTGGTCATCAACCACTCAAGCGGCTGGGACAACCTTTGCCTGGTACCATGAATTTTCTATTGGAAACGTTTATCGAAATGTTAAAACAGATTCATCTTCTTTCTTCGCCATCTGCGTGCGAGGAGCCTAAGATTCGCTGCGACCCCCAGAGCGATGGCGGCACCAGCACGGATAGCAATGCACCTTTTTATCCGTAGCTCATGCATCCAGCAATCAGCGACAATGAAGGCAATCCTAGAATCAAAGATCTTCCTAGAGTCAAGGAACGCCGAGGCGCCTTTCCAGCTATCCGTCTCTGCCAGGGTCCGAAAGAAAGGCCTATGTAAGATCATCGGCCGTGACAAAGCACGCAGCCGTAGTTCTGATTCGCATAAACCTTATCGACGAGACTGTCTTTGGCTTTGAATCCTGCCCAATATTCCATCTATGCATCGAGATCTTGTAAGGGCCCCAGGACGAGAGCCTTATAGGCCCATTGTTCAAAACCGGGTGAAGTCCTCGCTTTCTCAAGGTAGGCCTTTGTTTCCTCCCGTCTTCCCATCCTCGCATAGGCCTCCGCGAAGTGAAAGTTTAGACCGGGCCGGGCATACGGCGCTCGCTGTGTGTTCGTTTCGCAGAATTCGAACCTGCTGCTGTCGCAGACGAAAGCATCCAAAGTCTCGATGGTTTTTTGCGGTAGCCCTGTGTCTAGGGGAAAGCCTATCGTGGTTCCGGATAAGGCGAGAATATTAACGGGTTGCTCTGTTAGAATGTCGAAAGATGGCCATGCAAGAGCCGTCGCTTTCTTCCAGTCACCGAAGACGGCAAACTTGGCCATTTTTATCGTATCGAGAAACGTATCATAGATCTTGTTATGCGTATCCCAGTCTATGGCTTTTTCGAAATCGCTTTGCATCGATCCTAAAATCAGATGTTCCACACGCCCGTTTTCAAGCGCCAGTGCCAATCGCAGATAACCACGAAGGGCATGAAGTCGTCCCTTGCGCGTGGTCTTCGGGCTGGACCAGGTCAGTAGCATAATTTTACCGAGAAGTTTTTCTGTGTCCTTTCTCACAGCGAGACGACCGTCGCTGAAGCCTTCCCAGAACTCTGACTCAGCACAGTCAAAGAGCTCATTATCGGAAAGGGATTCGAGAGGCAGGGCACAGCCTTGATAAGGACTCGGAATATGTGGAGCCGTATCCGGTCGGGGCTTGGGAAAGCTCGGAAGAGCCCAGGCAAAGGCTTGCGGGGTCAGGAACGCTAGCAAAAAGAAGACAGCCATCTGCTTCATACTCAACTCCATTAGGGTCACAATCAACTCTGAAAATGCGCTTTAGCCAGAAATATACCATGCTTTTCCGGTGGCACATCTTCTTAAGTATCATAAGAGGAATGGTGACAACGTGTCGTGCTGTCGTAGGAGCAGCAAAGTTAACTCAAACCTTCAGTCACCGGGAAAGCTTCCTCTTACGCCTAAGGTAGCGGCGCTATCCTCCTCGAGTTCGGGAGGCAAAGCTCTGTCGACTTCCCAACTTTCAAGATTATTGACACGGAAATGAAGAAGACCGCCGAGCTCTCGTCTATGAGGCTCTGCGGTCGCTAGGAATTCGCGAGATGGGAAACTGCCAGCTGTCAATTCTCCCCGTCGACGATTTCCGTTGCCGATGCGCTGAGGGGCACTCGTAACCCGGGGCCCTTAAGTTGAATGAGGGCGTCGGCGAGAACGTAGTCGCTCTTCTCCTTCACACAGTTGTGGAAAGAATAGGTCGCGAGCAGTTTCGCGACGCCGTCAATCTTTATGTCAGCTCGGAAGCCCGGACCAAACTTAGTGTTATCGTTGCAATCCGATTCAGCAGGGACCGAAACCTTGATTGCTCCAAGGGCAGCGCGGATTTTTAGGAGCTCGTCGGCCGTCAGACGAGCCTTGCGGCGCATGATCTTGCCTGGATCGGCAAAAGCGGCAATCTCACCAGTCGTAAGGTCAGCGTACACAAAGGGAGTGACTGCCATCGGCCCGTTGTAATTATACACCTTGATATACGATAATTTTTTGACGTCTTCATCGCTAAAAAGTAAATCACCGTCAGCCTTGGGTATTGGTTCTTCTACTACTACTGCGTCTGGGACTTTCGATGACGCTTTCCCATCGGTCGATAGAGGTCCTGCATCACCACTTTTTTTGGCATCTGGCACCTGGGTTTTCGACAGCTTTGCTTCGGGTTCGGCTGTCGCGGGCTTAGCGACGGAGACACGTTTTGGTGTTTGTTTCTGAGATTCTCCTGCTGGTTGGCAACTGAAAGAGAATGTGGTTAAAACAACCAAAATACTGAACGATATTCGAGGCATATGCCATCCAAAATGTGTCAAAATGCGGATTTCGTTAGCACCTTTCGGCAGAACGCCGAAAATTCTTGAGGGGTGGGAGGAATTTGGGTCCCTTTCGCCTGACGAGATTGAACAGGCTTTGTTTTTTCGCGTTCGCTCTCTAAGGGCCCGGGTGCTCACCACCGTGCAGTCGATTCTAAATTCTCGTACAGCAGTTTCATCGGGCGCATTTTCCGCACATGAATTTAAGCTATAGGAGTTCAAAAGAATGAAATCCAACCTCCTGTTAGTGATATTCCTTAGCTGTGGGCCAAGCCTTTTCCTCGCGAGTTGTTCCCAAGATCTAAGAAAGGCGGACAACTCGAAGAAGAGTGCGAGCGACGCCGCTGTGAAGGAAGCTATCACGAAGCAGGTTAGTGATGGAGTCGATACGGTCGACGGCGGCTCTACGGCAGCTGATGGAAATAAGGACTCACAAACGGAGGAGTCCACTGGCTCTCAGGATTCAACAGCCGGCGAATCAGTGCCGAGCGATGTCGAAGCTACAGAAATCAAAAAGAAATGCACACCCGAAGTGGAATAAATAAATGATAACAGCGCGGGCGGTAAAAAATTCGCACTGCACGTGCCCGACGCTAAGCTGGCCATCGTACAAGCCGCGCAGTATGTTTGCTCGGTATTGTATAAGAATGCATCCGAAGTACCGCCTGTTACTAAAGTGAAGTTGGTCCTCGAGGCTATGGAAGGCGTTGCCTTTGCGACCGGTGGCTCCGCGAGTAAAGAGCTTCATATCAGCACCAATTATGTCAATGGAGTCGGTGGTGACGTCAAGCTTGAACTTGATGGGATTTTGATCCACGAGAACACTCACATCTGGCAACAATCAGGCAAAGGGTCGGATGGAGGCTTGATCGAAGGCGTTGCCGACTATGTTCGCGCAGGTGGCAACTGGTACCCAGCCGGAAGCAGAAATCGCAAGGGAGGTGCTTATAACGATGCGTATACAACGAGTGCTTACTTCTTGGGTTGGGTGAACTCGAAGTACCTCGACTTTGCCTATAGATTCAACTTGGCTATGAAGTCCTTTCCCGGTCCGAGTATTTTCAAAACTTTGACCGGCGTAGACGTCGATACACTTTGGAATCAGTATCAGAGCGAAGGGACTTTCTCGCCAAAGGTACCTGAGTGGGTCGCTTCGAAAGTCCCTTTGCAACTGGGGAAGTAGACTTACGTGCTGTGTAATAACATGACAAGTTAAAGCTGCTTGGCTTCATCATCCTCGATATAGCTCTGATCACCATAAACGGTGAAAGCAAGCAGCCCTTTGCTCCCGTGAACAGTGATAGGAATGCTCCCGCGGCTGTTGGAATGACTTTTGTTGCGGGTTGGGATGACAAAGGAAGACGGCGATATCAACACATCTTTGAAAACCGCTGCGCTACGCAGAGAAATGCAAAGACTCTTCCACACAAGCACCGATTGCGTAAGTTGTCACAGTGAAAGCGTATCCAGCGCTGACTCTTCAACTCGGGGGGGACGTGAGTGCCCCCTCCGTTCACACCAAGTCGAGGTTTAGTCTCGAAACCAGCAAGAAGCTCTAGCCCCGGTACCCTTCATGCATGATGTCTTATCAATATCATTTTTTTCTTTCGTCACAAGATTCACATCATAGCTTAGCTTACAGAGTGCTCCTTGTACCACGGACTCAATCCGGCATTGAGGATCCGGATAGGTATCGGTGGTCGTTTCTCCAGCTTCTCCGGAGTTCACTCCGATGTCTAATGTCATTTGAGAAATGCTTTCAAAAACCTTCTTCGACGCAACGATGGAACGGACACAAATATTCTGTTCAGCGGGACGACTCCAGGCCTTGCTGCAGAGCTCCACCGCCTTGGGATCAGCATCCTGACGAACCTGCGCGTTCAGCTTGGCGTCGTTTGACCAGAGTTTGCGCGCGCAAACCAAACTAGAATAGTAGTCTGCCTGACCCTCGGCACTCGCGAAAGACAGATCATTTGATCGGCTATGGAGGGGGTATCCACCCAGGACATGTCCGATCTCGTGGCAAAGGGCCATGGTAAAGGCATCGCCTGTTAATTCCCTCTGGGGGATGCTGTAATTAACATAGATGTTAGCGCTGTCGGGTGCAATGAGCGTCATGAACTTATAACCGGGGTCGGCGTGATTGTGAAACTTCAGGGCCAGAATGCGACCCTGTTTTTTCAGAACAGGTTGGTAGACATCAAAGAAAGTTGTTAAGTCTTTCTTATATTCATTGATAAACGCTTCCATTGAATAGAACGGAGGTATAGGCCGTGAGAGTTCGTCTCTGACAACATTAAAGTTACCCGTCGGAGCGGCGTTCCCTTCAGGCTTATCGGAGAACTTAATATGACTATCTTGATCGAGCTGTCCTGAGCGCAAAGCACCGACATGCTTGCAGCTGAGGAGCAGGATTAGGGAAAGCAGCAGTTGACTCTTCGTTTTCATTCTCTATCCCTTACTGTTGCGATTCGATGTGTTTTCGACAGACAATTGGGCTACGAACTCAAGCGGCCTTCGATTTCACGCTTAGTTAGAGTTTAAAGTAGCTATGGAGTCATAGTAGCACCTAGGAGATAAGTGTAAAGGGCCAAAACCACGCTTATGGATTGAATCGACCTGTCTAGCAACCCGGATATCCTATGACAAGCCGATAAATGCTTCCTTCATTTTTAATACTTCTGGGGCTCGCATTATTGAGGGCCATGACTTTTGGCATTGAGTAGGACCGACCTCGCGGCCGGGACCTCTCTATCACCACCGGACATACTCATCGTATCCGGCGGTTCCTAAACCTCTTTTAATTTCAAATACCTCTTTTCGAAACTGAGCAAACCTAAGTCTTCGAACCATTTCAGATTCATGCCGAGATTGGAGGCTGGCGTATTCGCCAGCCTCCAGTTCCCTTTGCCTGACGACATTGTGAGCCAAGCGGCTTTGTCGCTGACGCCTAAAGACTTAAGGAACACGACTCTCGGGAAGGTTCTTTTAAGTTGATGCAGGCGTAAGCAGCGAATCCGTCGACGTAGCCATTGGTCTAAATTCCGCATATGAGTCCGAGCGTCGGCGAGTCGAAAGTAGTTGAGCCAACCCACGACGAGCTGATTTAGCTTCTCGACCCTTTCCTCAAGAGTTTGAGGCGAACGACGCTCGGTTAACTTACGGATTTTGACCTTTAACCGGTCGAGACTTTCAGGAGCGATGTGAAAGTTTCCGTTCTGAATGCGATAGCCTAGGAATTTTCGCTTCCGTACATCATCAGCAGCACTTTTCTGTTCGTTGACCTTGAGACGCAAATTCTTGGAAAGCCATATCGTAAGACTGCGAAGCACTCGCTCTGCAGCCGCTTGAGACTTGACATAAACATTGCAATCATCGGCGAAGCGAACAAATTTGTGGCCGCGTTTCTCCAGCTCCTTGTCGAGTTCATCGAGAAGTATGTTGGAGAGCAGAGGCGAAAGCGGAGATCCTTGAGCCATTCCTTCTGTCCGCGGAGTACAGATTACACCATGCTCCATCATACCCGCCGTTAGGAAACGACGAATAAGAAGAAGAAGGCGTTTGTCTCCAAAGCGCCGAGCAAGGCGTGACATAAGAATGTCATGATTCACCTTGTCAAAGAACTTTTCTAGATCCATGTCTACGGTTCTGTAGTACCCGGCATCAACATACGATTTAGCCTTAAGAAGGGCTTGGTGTGTGCTGCGTCCGGGTCGAAAACCATAGCTGTGGTCAGAGAACAGGGGGTCGCATAAAGGTTGGAGAACCTGCAAAATTGCCTGCTGTGTGAGGCGATCAACGACAGTAGGAATTCCTAATTTTCTCATTCCACCCGTAGGTTTGGAGATTGAGACACCACGAATTTCTTGAGGTTGATACGTTCCATTCAGTAGACTTTCCCTGAAGGCTTCAATGTTCTTTCCTATCCAAGAATGCAGCTCATCGACCGTCATACGGTCAACTCCCGCCGCACCGCGGTTGGATACGACTTGACGGTAGGCTCTGCGAAGGTTATCCCGATCGCATATTTTCTCCATGAGGTTTTGAGTCAAGGTTAGATCATGTTTCATCGCCGCAGCTCGCTCTCCTTAAACCAATCCGTGGACAGACATGGTTAACGACCACACCATCGACGATAGGCCCGGTTTTTTTTTTCCGACTTTTCAACAGGATTTATACAAGCTGACGAGATAATTCGGTCCTCCTTGAAGGTTTAAGTTCTGGCCTTCGGTGCGTCCACCTACTATGCCGTCTGCTGACTTCTCTCCTTGAACCCATCTTCGGATATCGCTATCCGAATAGTCCGATGTCGGACAGGCGGAGAGATCTCCCCGGGTGTAAACGCACTCTTTTCCTCAGGTCTTCGCAGGATGCACTACGGTAGTTACGGTCGAGGATTGGGCTTCCATATCTATTGCTATGTTACCCACTACCTAAGCCTAAGATCCTGTTTCTGTTCGTCGAATCCTGATTTCATCCACGGCCCCTTCAGATTCCGCCTCACGGCGGACACCCTGGCTTAGATGTGTGGTTCCTCTCGACAGGCCCACGGGAGACTTTCACTCCCTAAGAGTGCGCCCTGCCGGGCGCACAAAGAGAAGAGCCCTGGAAGCAAAACTTCCAGGGCTCTCTTTAGTTTGGATACAATTATGCGGCTGCTTTAAAAAGTAGCCTGTCCTTTAATAGGTTTACGACCGGTCCATCACGAGAAGTTTCGATCTGGATCAGCATTTCTTTCCGCAAAACAGTCATTAAGTCCTGGAAGGAAGGCCTTCGCCGATCTTTTTTCCTCCATTTCGGCAAGATTTCATAAATTTCATCAGTTCGTTCGTCGTTAAAATGTAAGACGCCAGCAAGAATAAGTGCCGCATAGCTTGCAACTATAAATGCAGGTGCACGAGGGATCGATTTTTCCGACCAGACTTGCTGTTTACCTAGGCTCAAATGTCCTTTTTCTTCTTTAAAATTAACTTCGATTTGCCATCGATCGAGATATTTTTGAATTAGGACTTCGGCAGGCAGATCGAACGACGTGATTAGAAGGAAGGCTGGATTCCGATACTCAAGTTTACTGCCTGGAGTTCTTCTATATGGAGTCGGTGCTAGAATGAAAAGACGCAAAGGTTTTCTCTTAGTTCCATATTTCCAATATACTTCTTTATTTGAGAGTCAGGACTTCTCAGAGCTAATTGCACAAAAAAAAGCCAGCAAATTGTAGCTCTTTGGAAATTCTAAATTGAGTAGCACTGCTTAAAAGTTCACGGTGTTTTTCGACCAAGAAAAATATCGAAACCCAAAAACAGAGCTACGACATGGATGTTAATCTCTGCACGATCTTGATCCAAGCTTTTTTTGAACTGAGACCTGCTTTTTCTCGATTAAAAACAGCTCAATGGGCCTGCTTGACAGTGTTGGGGTTTTGCATACGATCCGATGACTCGGGATTGACGAGTTTTATCCGAGCTTTCAGATTGAAGCCTTCTTGCTACCAAGCCTTGATTGATAGTTTTCATTCGCGTGCTGTGAAACTCGAATTTTTGAACCAGTTATGGTTGAAAATATGCCTAAGGCTGTTTACACCAGTAACGACTAATGGCCGTATAGTTCTTGCCTGCGACGGGATTAAGGCTCCGAAAGAAGGCCGAAGAATGCCTTCGGTCAAACTTTGTCACCAGTCTTCGACAAATAACTCAAAACCCGATTTTGTTATGGCTCACTCAATCCAAATGCTTGCTTTGATGGTGGAAGGGTTGGGCGGGAAAATAACGTCGGTATTAATCGGTGCTAGAATCCACGAGGGACTTGTCTTTTCGAATAGAGACGAACGGACGCTACTTGATAAAATGAGTTCGATGTTTCACAGCATGACAAATGGTGCTAATAATGGCTATCTACTCGTCGCTGATGCCTGTTATGCTTCTACGAAACTTTTCCAGTCGATGATTTCTCACGGCTCAACGATGCTTGTGCGTAATCTCGCCCAAACCAACCACTCATTCCTGCTGAATCCGACCAAACATTCCTGGGTTTCCGACCGCTGATTCTCGGATATCTGGCCATCGATTCCTGGGAAAGTGACCACTGATTCCTGCGTTTCCGACCAGAGCCGGGCATCTCACTTTGACGTCTTCCGCTGACCTTACAAACCGCGTAGTCCTGGCTCTTAAATGAGCGAAAAGGAGCTGAGGACTATGCCTAGACCAAGGATTAGTATGCGGAAAACAAAGGAGATTTTACGTCTCTCCTTAAATGAAGGCCTGACTCAGCGTCAGATCGCTCAGAGCACAGGAGCCTCGAAAACCACTGTTCAAGACATTCTGACCAAGGCAAAAGCTATTGGCATGGAATGGGAGCAGATAAAAGACCTGCGAGAGGCGATCATCGTCGGCCGACTCTTGCCCAGCCGACGAGAGGCGGCGAAGCCCGACCCCGACTGGAGCTACATTCAAAAGGAAATGACGAAGAAGGGCACGACGCTGCTCCTTCTGTGGCTCGACTCTAAGCAGGAGAACCCTGATGCCCTTAGTTACAGTCGTTTCTGCCAGAACTATCGAGACTGGAAAAAAACATCCACACTCAGCATGAGACAGAACCACATTGCAGGAGATAAGCTATTTGTCGATTTCTCCGGACTCGGCGTGCCATGGATCGACCTAGAAACAGGTAATATCCACAAAGCCGAAATCTTCGTCGCTGTCCTTGGCGCGAGCAGCTTCACCTTTGCAAGGGCAACCGCAGATCAATCATCGACGTCTTGGCTCGACTGTCATATCGCTGCGCTTGAATTCATCGGCGGCGTTCCCGCGGCGATTGTTCCAGATAATCTTAGGTCCGGCGTGAGCCGCGCCTGTCGCTACGATCCCGATACCAATCCTGCCTACCTTTCTCTTGCTGAACACTATGATACTGCGATCATTCCGACTCGCGCCTACAAGCCTAAAGATAAGGCTAAGGCCGAGGTCGGAGTTCAGGTCGTGCAGCGATGGATACTCGTGATTCTTCGGCGCCAGACCTTCACCTCAGTCCAAGAGATAAATCAGTTCCGAGGTCCCCTGCTCGATAGTCTGAACGATCGCATCATGAAGCGTCGATCAGCATCCCGCCGAGAACTGTTTGAGACAATCGATAGACCTGCGCTAAAACCCTTGCCGAGCCAACGCTTTAGCTCACCCGAATGGAAAATTGCCAAGGTAAACATCGACTATCACGTTGAGTTCGAACGGCACTACTACAGCGTGCCCTTTGTATTCGTGGGTAAGAAGATCGATTTGAAAGCCACCAGCCTTACCATCGAGATCTATTATCAAGGCGAGCGTATCGCTATGCATCTGAGAATTCGAGGTTCCACCGAGAGGCATCATACCCTTCCGGAACACATGCCGCCTGCTCACAAAGCTCATGCGGAATGGACGCCGGAGAGAATCCTCAACTGGGCGTCGGATACCGGCCCTAAGACTGAGGAGCTTTGTAAGAAGGTCCTTGAAAGCCGGAGGCACCCCGAGCAGGGTTTCAGAACTTGCCTCGGTATCATGCGGCTCGGTAAGGAGTATTCTCCTGAACGCTTGGAGAAAGCCTGCACCGTTGCGATCGACATGAGAAGCTTTAGATACCGTGTAGTCCAAGACATCCTTAAAAACGAAATTGACCGCAAGGTTCGACCTCTCAAAATCGTATCGCCAACTGTCATCGATCATCACGAAAACATCCGCGGTGCTAATTATTATTCTTAAAGGAAATCACATGAGCATGAATCACTTGAACTCTGTATCCACTCATCTTAAGGCCCTTCGTCTCTCGGGGATGCATAGGGCATACGACGAACAGCTTATAAGCAGTAGCTACCAAGACATGAGCTTCGACGACCGGCTGTGCTTTCTTCTTGATCGAGAAGCTACCGAGCGCGATAATAAAGCGCTTCAAACCCGTATCGGAAAGGCCCGATTCAAAGGAACGGCGACTATCGAAGACATGCAGGTCTCAACAAAGCGCGGTCTCGATAAAACACTCCTTATGCAGCTTTCTCAATGCGGTTGGGTAAAGGACCGAAGAAATGTCTTGATTACTGGCCCGAGTGGTTGCGGGAAGACATTTCTTTCAACGGCACTATCTCGAAAAGCTTGCCAACTTGGTTCAAGTGCCCGCTACTTCCGAGCTAGCAATCTATTGGCCGAACTCGAAGCCGCTCGAGAAGAAGGAAGCTTCATTCGCACAGTTACAAATCTCGGACGTCCCCATGTTCTTATCATCGACGATTTCTGTCTAAGTTCGATGTCGGAGACCGAGGAGAAAGACCTCTTCGAATTGATCGAGGAGCGGCATGGAAAGGTATCAACGATATTCACCAGCCAGAACCCAGTAGGCCTCTGGCATAGCCTGATGCCGAACCCTGCGATAGCTGACGCCATACTGGACAGGATAGTTCACACGGCCGTCAGAATAGAGCTGAAGGGAGAATCCATGCGGAAGGGCATAACGTCGGTGCTTGACAACGAGACGCTAAAGCAGTCATGACCTAAAGTGGAAGGCGTCGCTCCGCTCCGGTCGGATTCGTAGGAATCGCCGGTCGGCTTCAGCAGGACTTGGCGGTCGGAATCCCGGGAATGCGCAGCTTGTAAGGGTGAAGCATAATGTTGTCGGATATTATCCGATCACGAGCAAGAAAAATGCTGGTCGAGGCCGACCCAAGAAGTACGGGAAGAAGCTCAAGATCTGGAATCTTTTCGAGAATAGAGCCGATGATTTTATCGAGATTCAAAGCCCAATTCGGGATGAAGGCCATCTGAAGCTAAGATATCTGGTCATTGACCTCATGTGGAAGCAGCTTCAAGGGAAAGTTCGCTTCATATTGAGCGATCATCCTACTCGTGGGAGATGCATTTTTATGACTAACGATTGGAGTCTTTCACCTTCAGAAGCTATCCGCATTTACAATGCTCGGTTCGGAATTGAACTTTCGTTTAAGGCCTATGTTCATATAATAGGAGGCTTCGGATACCATTTCTGGATGAAGACTATGACGAAAATCCGACGCGGCACTGGCGTACAGTATCTTCACAAGGCTTCTGACGAGTATCGTGAAAAAGTTCGGGAAAAAATGCATGCCTATCATATATTTATAAACCTCGCCGCGATTACACAAGGTTTACTCAATTACCTCGCGATAGCCAAAACGGAGCAAGTTTGGAGTAATTTTGGAGGTTGGATGAGAACGATCAGGAAAGATATCGCTCCAAGCGAAACCGTAACGTCACAAGCCTTGAAGAAGGCGTATTTGGAATATAGCCGGAGTAAGAAAGACCCTCTTTCTTTCAAGAAATTCTTGAGTGAAAAAATGGAAGCGGCAATGAATCAGGAATATTGCCCCCACTGCGCATACCAAAACTCCTGACTCTCAAGTATCTAATATTGATATTAAAAATAGAATATTAACTTTGCGGAAAAGAATTGAGAGCATTTTGCCGAAAGGACCCTAATTAACTATTAGACAGATCTCATAATAGTGCCATAGCTGATGAAACGAGACCCATGCAAATTACGAATCGAATTTCAAATATGCCGTTTCAAATATTCACGAAAAACTCGTGGCGCGCTTTCCTTGCGATCTGGCTGCTCTCACTGGTAAATGCTTGTAATTCCGAACTGGCTGTTTTCCAAAACTCCCAAAACCGAAACAGTTATATTCAGAGCTTCGACAAGGTGACGGCTGATAATGGCGACGTCGTAAGCGTGGAAGGGAAGAATCTTACAAGCGATATTGTTATTGAAATTCATGGCGTTAGTGTTTCCTTTGATGTGGAATCATCAACCAAGGGTTCGTTTATTGTACCCATGGATGCTCCAAACGGTATTACTGAAGTAAAATTTACGAGAAGTAATAAAAGCGTTGCTAATATACCGCTGATAGTCGGATTAACTGACGAGTCTATCCCTGCTATGACAGTTGATAGCAAAATGGTGTGCTCTGACGTTATTTTCAAAGATAAGACCGGTGCTCTCACCAGAGGAACCCGTTTGTGTGAAAATGCAGTTGCGTGTTCGGCTGATGGCGAGTTGGATTGCTTGGCAAATTCCGAAGCGCCGGCCGTTTTAAAGTCGGGTTTGGCTGAAAAAGTCGTCAAGGGTCAGCTCGTAGCTGGAATTGAGGGCCAGGCGGAGGGCTCGGCGACACCCTGCAGTGCAACACAGGCAGCGCCTTGCCTGGTCGATGGTGTGGCTTACGAAGCTCTCGATAAAGCCAGCATTGATGTGAACCTGATTCCGCTGGGGCTAAGAATTGGCAGCATGACAGGGACCCTATCAAGTCCTACGGGCCCCTGCCTAGCCGATGGTCAGCTCAGCTGCACGACGTCACCTCAATTTCCGGCAGTTGACAAGGCAGCTGTTCTGGTGGCTGGTGCTGCGAATTTTCGTAGCTCGTTCAATATTGCAGGGGTAACCGGGAGCATGAGCGATTGCTCAACCGATGGCGCAACCTCATGCTTTGCGGGTGTGAACTTTCCCGCAGTTGATAAGGTCACTAAACTTTCCGCATTATCGATGGCCAAAGTCAGATCAACGGTAACCATTGCTGGTGTCTCGGGCACAATGGGAGATTGTGCCTCGGATGGCCAAGCGGGTTGCGTGATAGTAGGACCTGGCTTTGCCGCGGCAGTAACCTCGGGAGCGGCTGCCCATATCGTACAAGGCCAAACCCTCGCCGGCATTGCAGGTTCGGCCCCGGCAAAACCCGCGGATTGCACTGTCGATGGAGCAACGAGCTGTGTTGCAACCGCTGGTTTCCCAGCCGTTGACAAGGCAGTAAAGCTTTCCGTACTTAATACTGCAAAGATTCGTTCGTCCCTTACGATTGCCGGTGTTTCGGGAACCCTTTCGGATTGCGCAGGCGAAGGTGCCGTCGGCTGTGTTACGGCTTCAACCTACGTCGCTATCAATACCACAGGATTAGCCGCTAAAATTGTAAGCGGCCAGTCGGCGGGCGGAGTTACGGGAACCGCTTCGGCTCGTCCTTCTGATTGCTCGAGTGACGGTGGCACCGGTTGCGTTGCGGTTAATGGATTTCCCGCAGTAAATGCCAGCACGGCAGGTGCAAAAATATCGAACGGACTGGTCGTTGCGGGAATCACTGGAACAGCACCCGCTAGGCCGTCCAATTGTGCAGCCGATGGCGACACTGCATGTGTGGCGGTTACGGCTTTTCCGGCTATGAATGCGGCAGGGGCAGCGAGCAAGATCGTTATCGGCCAGACTCTTGCAGGAATCGCAGGTTCCGCTGTGGTCAACAGCCGACCCGCTGACTGTAACAGTGATGGTGAAACCGACTGCGTTGCCATTACCAACTTCCCGGCTGTTGATAAGCTGGTGAGTCTTTCAGCCACAAATCTTACTAAGCTTCATACGTCTGTTTCGATTGTGGGTCTTAGCGGTACGATGTCGAGCTGCTCCAGCGATGGGGCAACAGGGTGTATGACTGTTGCCGATTTTCCGTCTATTGATAAGCTTTCAAAGCTATCGGCCGCGAACCTCGCAAATTTACATTCATCGGTTTCCATCGCAGGTGTTACAGGCACTATGGGCGATTGCTCGAGCGATGGCGAAACCGATTGTAAGGCTGTCGCGACTCACCCTGCAGCAACTGCAAGCGGTGCAGCAGCCAAAATAGTTTTAGGTCAGACCCTGGCCGGAATCAACGGCACCGCTCTCGCCAGGCCGGCTGATTGTGGAACGGACGGAGCAGTCAACTGCGTGGCGGTGGCAAGTTTTCCAGCAGTTGATAAAATGACGAAGCTTTCAACGGCAAACGCCGCAAAAATTCACTCTTCGCTAGCGATTGCCGGAGTCACGGGTACTCTTTCCGATTGCGGCGTCGATGGTGCTTCCGGATGTGTCGTCATTGGCCCGACCTTTGCTGCCGCCCTAAAAACTGGTCTTTCGAGCAAAGTCCTCAGCGGACAAACTGTGGCGGGAATTTCAGGCAGTGCTGAAGGCAAACCTCTGGATTGCGCCGCAGATGGTGATACCAACTGCGTGGCTGTCTCTAACTTTCCGGCAGTCGACAAGATCAATACTCTTTCTCTAGGCAATGCTGGAAAGATCCGCAGCTCTTTGACGATTGCTGGTGTTTCTGGAACTCTCGCTGATTGCGCCGCCGATGGTAGCACCAATTGCGTGGCAGTGACCGACTTTCCGGCTGTCGATAAACTTACTAAGCTTTCCGCAGCGAATGCTGCCAAGATTCGTTCCTCGCTGACGATTGCCGGAGTCGCGGGTACACTTTCCGATTGCGTTTCGGACGGTGACAGCGATTGTCTTGTAATAGGGCCAACTTATGCCGCTGCAGTTACTTCCGGCGCTGATGCAAAAATTCTTTCGGGTCAAACCCTGGCCGGAATTGCAGGCGTGGCAGCCGGACGACCTGGTAATTGTGCTAGCGATGGCGGTACCGAATGTGTTGCCGTATCGAATTATCCGGCTGTGGACAAAGTTACAAATCTTGCGCCGAACCTTAGCAAAATCCATTCGACTGTCTCGGTCGGTGGCGTCTCGGGAACTATGATAACCTGCGCATCGGACGGAGCCTTAGGCTGTTTGACGACTTTGGGATTCCCATCAGCAAACACCGCTGGTGCAGCTGCAAAAATTGCTTTGGGCGATACCCTTGCGGGCGTGGCAGGAACAGCGGGCGTAAGGCCTTCTGATTGTGCCAGCGATGGCGGAATCGGTTGTGTAACGACCTCGGGCTTTCCCGCTGCCAATGCAACAGGGGCTGAGGCGAAAATTGCGGCAGGAGACATCTTAGCCGGTATCATAGGAACAGCTGACGTCCGCCCTTCCGATTGCGCAGTGGATGGTGCTTTAGGGTGTGTTGCGGTTGCTGCGTATCCGGCTGTCGACAAAGCGGCAAAGCTTACTGCAAACGTTGCAAAGATCCGTTCGTCCGTTAGTATCGCTGGTGTGACTGGAACACTTGCCGACTGCGCGTCCGATGGTGACGCGGGCTGCTTTGTGATGGGACCCACCTATGCTGCGGCTATCACATCAGGTGCTGCTGCAAAAATTCTTACAGGTCAAAGTGTGGGAGGGGTTTCGGGGTCTGCTTTAGTCCGGCCAGTTGATTGCGCGATTGACGGAGGCACAGGATGTGTGGCGGTTGCTACCTTTCCTGCTGTGAATAAAGCCGTAAACCTCACGCCAAACCTTGCTAAGATTCATACGAGCGTGACACTTGGCGGATCGAATGGAACACTTGCCGACTGTTCGAGCGATGGAGCGATTGACTGTCTCACGGTTGCAGCCTTTAGATCGGCTACTGTCGCAGGTGCTGCTGCAAAAGTGATTACGGGGCAAACTCTTGCCGGGGTTCCAGGTGCTGCTACGCCGTCTCCTTCGAATTGTTCGACTGACGGTGGAACGAACTGCGTGGCGGTTGCCACTTTTCCTGCGATAAATAAAGCCGTGAACCTGACGCCCCATCTGGCTATGATTCATAGTTCGGTTACCCTTGCCGGCGTCAGCGGGACTCTTGCCGACTGTGCAGCCGATGGCAGCACCGCCTGCTTCACAGTCGCCGCCTTTCCAGCCGCGAATTCCAGCGGAGCGGCAGCTAAAATTCTCACAGGTTCAACCCTCGCAGGCATTGCTGGCACAGGCGCAGGTCGCCCTTCGAGTTGCGCCACCGATGGCGCCACCGAATGTGTGGCCATAAGTACATTCCCAGCGGTGGATAAAGCTCTTAATCTTAGCCCATACCTTGCAAAGATCCACTCGACAGTTACGATCGGCGGTACTGCCGGAACGCTTACTGATTGTGCCGTAGATGGCGCGCAGGGATGTTACACGGTATCAGCTTACCGAGCGGCGACCTTTGCCGGCGCCGCCGCTAAAATTGTTTATGGGCAGACTCTCGTCGGTGTTGCCGGCATGACTGTGGCTTCTCCCCCGAACTGCGTGGCCGATGGAGCAACGAACTGTGTCGCTGTTTCAAATTTTCCCGCGGTGGATAAAGGTACACAGCTTGTGGCAGGGAAACTTGCTAAAATTCATAATTCAGTTACGGTCGGTGGAGTCACCGGTACCATGGTTAACTGTTCAAGCGATGGCGGCACAGAGTGTCTGGCCGTTTCCGCCTACCCGGCTGCTGGCATTGCAGGCGCTGCTGCTAAAATTCTCATCGGTCAAACCCTGGCTGGAATACCTGGAACAGGGGCCGGTCGACCAGTTGATTGTTCGACCGACGGTGGTATCGGCTGTGTCGCTGTCAATGCCTATCCGGCGGTGGATAAAGCCACAAAGCTTACGGGCGGCGCTGGAAGCATTCGAAGCTCGCTTACGATTGCCGGAGTCACCGGTACGCTCGCTGATTGTTCCACCGATGGGGGAGCGGGATGTGTGGTCATTGGACCAACCTATGCAGCCGCTCTCCTTACAGGGGCTGGTGCAAAAATCCTCGCGGATCAATCCGTAGCCGGGGTCACCGGAACCGCCGCGGGAAAACCAGTGGATTGTAGCGCTGATGGTGTGTCGGGATGCGTATCGACCGCGATCTATCCCTCTGCGGATACCAGCGGTGCGGCTTCGAAAATTCTCACCGGTCACACCTTGGCCGGTGTGTCCGGAACAGGCGCCGGCCGTCCTGCCGACTGCGCGGGCGATGGCGCCACGGACTGTGTGGCAATATCAACATTTCCAGCTTTGAACAAGGCTGCTAATCTCACTCCTAATCTTGCTAAAATACATTCCACAGTAACCCTGGCGGGCGTTTCGGGAAGTCTTTCTGATTGTGCGGCCGACGGGGTAACGAATTGCTTTACGGTTCCAAGCTTTAAGTCGGCGACCGTTTCGGGGGCAGCTGCCAAGATTGTTTCCGGCTATACCTTAGCCGGTGTCGCTGGGTCGATTACGGCCTCGCCCGCAAGCTGTATTGCTGATGGAGCAATTGGCTGCGTGGCGGTGTCCAACTTTCCAGCGGTTGATAAACAGTCAAATCTTTCCGCCTCTAAACTCGCAAAGATCCATACCACGGTCGTTGTCGGAGGCTCGACGGGAACCATGGCCGGTTGCGCAACAGATGGCGCTACCAATTGTATGGCAATTGCAGGCTTCCCTGCAGCTAATAGCACAGGCGCGGCCGCCAAGATCCTCTCCGGTCAGACCCTTGCGGGCGTGGCGGGAGCAGCCGCAGTGAAACCGGCAAATTGTTCCACGGACAATGGCACCAACTGCGTGGCGGTTGCAGCCTATCCGTCGGTCGTCCTTGCCAACGTTACCGCGGGATCAGTTAAAAACGGATCCGTCATCGCTGGTGTCACGGGACTTTACCCGAGCTCCACCTATCCCCTGGCGGGATCAACCGTGACAGCCGATCTCGACAGTGCAACCTTTAACGCCAAGGTAAAGTCTGCGACGGCATTTGAATACTTTGACAGTAAGGGAGCTATTCAATCCGGGACTGGTGACATTAATCTTACTGCTGGGAATATCAAAACCAATGTCAGTATTTTCGGAACGATAGGGGCGCTGGGGCAAGATTGTACGGCTGACGGACAGACCAGCTGTCTCACGACGTCTGCATTCAAATCGGTTGATACGAACGCATTAAGCCCATGGGATATTCGAGTTGGAAAGTCGGCCGGAGGCATAGCAGGCACGCTTTCGTTCGCAAAAAATATGGCTATGACCTCGGTCTATGACCGTTCTACGGGAGCGGCCGGAGTCTCAGGCTTGGATGTTTACGATACAATTGATGATTATAACAACGCTGGGACGTTCCCAACTCAAAACCCAGGATCGTGGACTCAGCAGACTGGACAGTCTTGGCTAAGAGATTCTGCTTCAGACAATGGCGACGGAGGAGGATCGGCACTGAACGGCACCTGCGATGGCACGGAAGATTGTGTCTACACGGATCGTTTGACCGGCCTATCGTGGGCGAAGGGAAACGCGTCGACCCATGCAGGTTGGGAGGCGGCCATCACGTACTGCGAAGATCTAATTTACGCCACTTATTCGGATTGGCGCCTACCGACATCAAAAGAACTTTCTCAAGCTCATATCGATGGCATATGGAGTAAAAAAAACCAGCTTAGTCTAACGACTAGCCCATATTGGTCGAGCAGTACTCATGCGTCGCTCACCACGAACGCGTGGTATGTTGAACTGACAGTTGGTAACCTTTATCGGTCTGCAAAAACCTCAGCAGGGTTGAATGCGCTTTGTGTTCGGGGGTCGTGAATATCTTTTCTAGGCATGCCGCTTAACATGCTTTAGTGAGTCTTTCCGATTTGGGCGCTCGGGTTCCCTAATGTCAAGTCCTGCAAAATCCCTAAAGGGCATTCGAAGTCATGCCATCAGCACTGATATTGCCGCCCCACCAATCAGCCGGGTTGATGAAAAGCCAAGTCTCATGGACTTGGCTTAGCCTTATTAAGAGTGAACACAGGTGTCGGTTAAGGGGTGGCCACGAATCTCAGAGTGTCCGTTCCCCTCTATACCGCTTGGTGCCTGCATCAGGCCTTGCTTAGCGTGCTATATTTTCCGTTTTCTGAGGCGACCCCAAGTTGCATATCTCTTTCGAATCTACAGCGTCGAAGATCTTACTATTTGCGAAGGCTGCTGGAAAGCAGACTATCGAGACGATGGAGCTATCATCGGTAATTTTGAGTTGCATAGCTATACATTGGTCTTTAAAGATCCGGAAGACCTCAAAGCAGAAATTCCAGTGCTTTGCAAAAGCATAAGAGACTATTTCAAAAGCAACTATGTTTTGAACGAAAAAGCACGAATCAGAGTAAGAATGGGGAGCTATATCCTAAGATAACGCCAAGGGTTCTGCGACCAAAGGCGCTGGCGAAAAGAACTGATTTGCACCCATTGGCGCTTATTGAGCTTCAAATGAACCTCTTTCTCTGTCCGCCATGCAGGGTCCTAGTAGAGTTTTTCCGTCACCAATTGACTTGGCGTCCTAATGTCAGGTCAATTCTCAACCTTTAAAAATCAGGTTAAGAAAGCGAAAATCCAGCCACGATAGTATTAGAGCGACTTTTCATCCTTGAAACGCGCTGAATGTTTTGGTAAGCCCAGGTTATTATGATGCCTTCCCTATCAAAGGCCCTTGAACACTAAGAGATGAGGTACTTATGAAATTTGCAAACATTTTGATTGTGAGCTGTCTGTTGGCTGGTACGGCTTCTGCGACTGAAGGGACATTCCGTTGCCCAAGCGAAGGTGAGTTCATGGATAAATTCACTGAACTGTTCAAAAACGCGGAGCTGGTTGACGTCACATCTAATCCTGAATTAGCAAATGCTTACTTCAAAATCTGGCCCCGATACACTCCAAACAAGGTGCTGCATCATACAACTGCGACCCTTGATGGTCAGGACTTTGACATTGTCGGCGTGAAAGGCAGCTTTATCGGTCGTTCCGGCTACCTCGACGCCTATACCGTCGTGTTCCCCAAGGGTGAGACGGCAGCACTCGCAACGATCCAGACGGATACTGATCGTTCTCACTACCAGTGCCACGCACTCTGAGTAATTCGATCAGCACAGTCTCATTGGATTGCAGACCTTCATTTTGTTTTTTAGAATAGCTCTCCTCGCTCCGGGGCGAGCTATTTACATTAGGAGACAGGGCTGGAAAAGTGACAAACTTGGGGTACGGTAAGGATTCCTTCCAAAAGTCCCTATCTTGTCTGTAAGGCTTATGGACCAATGATTACACGACAATTTCAATAGTTAATATCTATGAAAAAATCCTATTTTTTCCATCTTAATTCACGGATTCCTTCATCCAGGCCCATATTGAGCGAAGCTGCTATAGACCGCAAAGTAGCGACTCACAACAGGTTAGGCTTGAGTTAAACCGTCCGCACCGATCCTCCGAATCCTTTGCTTAACAAGAGCTTAAAGGCAACAAGCGCGGTGTTCACTGTATTTTAGTAAACACCCTTGCGCGCCGACAAGCGGTACAATGTTCAATGGGCATGTTCCATGAAAGTCTTTGTCAGAGCCAATTTCATCTACTTTGCGGTCTATAGCAGCTTCGCTCATTATGGCCCTAACTCTACGAAATTTAAACCATGAAAACCGCCCTGTGCCTGCGGTTGTTGAAGTTTTGTAGCATAATATACATAATAGTATAAAAAAAATACTATTATATACTATATTTTATTGACAAGGATTTCTCGAGGCGGCACCCTCATAGGAATCAAGAGGAGAGATCATTATGAAGCCAGCCGACCGAATCAATATTTTTCAAATCTGTGATGACATGAACGAAAAAGGCCAAAAGCCGACCCTCGATCGTGTCCGCCAAGCACTCGGTGGCGGCTCGTTCACAACGATCCAGCCTATTCTTCGGGAGTGGAAGGATAAACGCTCTGAGAAGCCCGCATCGGCACAGGTATCAGTGCCTGACGATATTCGTGGGATGCTCGATGGACTCGCAGCACAAATTTGGGCGAAGGCCTCGGCAAAGGCCGGGGAGGATTTGAAGGCTTTGAAAGATGGGATGCAAGCGCGCCTTGAAGAGGCCGAAGCCGAACGAGCAGATGCGGCAGCGGAGGTCGAGCGGCTTGAGGCAGAAACGAAAGGGCAAAAGGAAAAGATCGACGCAAAAGATGATGATATAAAAAGCCTTCGCACCGCCCTTCAGGCAGCAAACATCGATATTCAGATTCAATCAAAGCAGATTGTCGAAACAGAAGGGCTAACTTCACGGCATGAAAAACTTCTGCTCGAAGTTGGTGAACTCCGCGGTCGCCTTGCCGTTGTCATGGAGAAGAAAAAGTCTTAAGCATAAAGCAATTAGCCTTAAATTACCGAAGTTAGCGATCCGTGTCCCTGATAAATGAAGTCCATTTGCGACGATGGATGATTGGAAATGGGCTCGTTCTTCCTGCCGGCTAAATCTGAATCGAAATCAAGTTCGCTATCTTAGTGGACAAGGACGTTTACAGAGTTCTGCCGTCACGAACTTGGTAAGAAAAAAAGTTTTGGAGCAATGTAATTGGAGAAGATCTGATGGAGATGAACTCGTCTCATTTTTATCGGTGATGCTAGCGTTCTGAACTTTTGATTAAGCCCGAAGCTCCAAAAGGTACGCAGAGATCAAAACATTGCCGATAGAATGGTGCGCGCGGGGTCTCGGATGTCATCGGCAATCGGATGCTACAGATAGTCCTAAATACCTCAAAAGGTAAATCCGCCAAAAAGTCAAAGACGGGCATTCTTGAGCCCTCATGAAAATAAAAATTTATATAGATATTAAATGCTTATGAGCATCTATGTTTATTTTTAGTCTTATGGTAAAGTTGTACTGGACAACATTCCGATGAGGAGGTAAATCGAGCATGAAGCTCACGGACGCCAGGACTTTGTTGAAAGAAATACGCAACAAAGATGAGCGGATCAGCATTCGCCCTCATGCATGGAAGGATCACCCTGAACGCAAGTTTTCCCCCTTGGAATTGGTTAGGTTACTGCAAGGCAAAGGTGGCCTTCATGACAACAAGTACCCAACTGCGGCGGCAGGTTCCTTTCTTTGGATCTGTAGAGATGAGGATGGACGAAAGACCGAGTTGGCGATAGTTTTTGAGGCTGATAAATCAGGTGATTTGATTGTGATCATCCATGCTTATCGGGAGATTGGAAATGAAAAAAACAACAGTAAGTAACTACAGATATCAAAGCGTTTTCGGGGAAATGGTTTTCGACGAGATCAGTGTTCAGATTCCAGATACTTGCGATCCACGAAAAATCCGTAGAGCCGATGCTCTTGAGGGTATCGACTACAGCCTCTCGGTTTCAGAAATTAAAAAAATGGAACGAGATCTGGCCTTATCCTACTTCTCTAAATGTTACCGCGTTATCATGCTTGGTGAGCGAACGATCTCAGTTGAAGAACTGAAGGGAATTCAAGATATCCTGAACGTCAACCGCAGCGAATTTGGAAAGCTTCTTGGTCTTCATAAGGGCTCTGTAACAAACCTTTTTAAAGGCAAAGCAATGAAACCATCGCTTTGCATCCTTATTATGGAACGTCTTGGAATGGAGCTGGGACGTCCGGGTTCTGCGCGGCATATGTTGGATGGGGGGAATCCCGAGGCTCAGGTTCCCGAAGCTCGAAAAATTATCAACCAAACGCGCTATTTTCGTAGCCAAGCGGCCTAATGTCTGCCTGATGAACGAGGATTTTAGTGGTTTTGTTTAAATGGGAAATTTTACATACTTCCGAGACCTGGAAATAATATTTTTCGCGAAACCTAAGGCAGCCTTGCACTAACGTAACTGCTTAGCGCGTCGACAATAATATGACTTGGCGTTTCCCAGCGTCCAAATAAGAACTTGGCTTTCGTAGACGGGGATTCCGATGTCAAGCTTTGCTGTTGCTGGTATAGAGTCGAGGTAAAATGGAATAATCTAAGGCTTCCCGCTAGCTCTGCTACGCTAGTCCGTTTCAAAGCCAGCGGAATACCGCCAGCTATTAAGCCGGTATTGAGGTGATGTCTGCCGACAGCGGTTATGATGTGAATTTTTCAGAATAAAGTTTACTTTGGAGTCCGCTTAACAGGCCTGCCCTTGTCGTCGTCCATTATGGTTTTACACCCAGCTTTATAAGCGCTGCATCCCCACCAATGTCCATACTCCCCCTTTCGGCGAAGCATAGGCTTACCGCAGGCTGGGCATGGTGCCGTTTTAGGGGTAACGGGCTTTCCTTTTTCTTCATCTAAGAATGTCCTGCATTCTTTAGCTTCGCAGAACCACCCAAAGCCGCCTTTAGGTTTGCCAGTTTCCTTATCCTTCTTTTGGTAACGGTGCAAAGGGGCTGTTTTGCACTTCGGGCAGGTATAAATAAGTGTTTGAATAGGTTTGCCTTTATCGTCGTCCATGAAATTTTTGCATTCGTCCTCGGAGCATACCCAGAGATAGCTGCTGCCAGACTTTCGTTTGAAGCGGCGCATTGATCCAGTGTGACATTTTGCACAGGCATAGGTCTTACGTTCGACAGGTTTATTGTACACGTCGTCCATAAATGTCTTGCACTCAGCCCCTGTGCAGCACCAAAACGGCGATTTACCAGCCGGAGAATAGCGGCGCAGACTACTTTCGCACTTGGGGCATGGGAAGCGTGGCTTCATCGTCCCGGTGCGGCCTATCGCCTCGATGTCCCGTTGCAATTGTCTAAAAGCGGGTTCGACTACATCCACATAGCTACAAAAGCCATTGGCAATCACGTCTAGCTTTTCTTCTAGGCCTCGGGTGAACGGTAATTTGATAAAAGCGAAGTCGGCCTTGACCAATTGATCGACAAGGAGGGTGCCGATTTCCGTGGGCTCCAAGAATCGCTTAACTTCTGCAAGATAACCCTTGCCCATCACGTTTTGCATGATAGGCGAAAAGGTGCGGGGGCGCCCGATGCCTTCGGCTTCAAGCTTTTTGATAAGGCTTGCTTTGGTGTACCGTGACGGTGGCTTCGTCACTTTAGCCTGTACCTTTCCGAGGTCGGCCTGCTTATAGCTACCGATGGCAAGCATAGGCACTTTCCCGTCTGCGGCTTCGCTGTCATCGCTCTTCTGGTCTTCGACGGCATCCTGGATCGTAAGAGCGCGCCAACCAGCTTCGACAGGCACTCTACCCTTTGCACGAAACTCAAACCGCTCAGGGCCGAGCGTGGCTTCCAGAGTAACTGAGTTTACATCATAAGTTGCATCGGCCAGTTGCGATGCAATCGCCCGGTGCCAAATTAAACGATACAAAGCGCGGTGATGATCATCTTCCCCGGCTTCTTCATCCTCAAGATGGGTCGGCCGAATGGCTTCATGGCCCTCTTGGGCACTATCTTTTTCCTTAAAGCGGCGTGGAGTCTCAGGTAGGTCCCAGCCCTTGTTTTTGGCAAAGGCCCGGATATCTTGAAGCCCCTCGTCTGAAAAGTTTACGCTGTCGGTACCAATGTAGGTGATAGCGCCTTGCTCGAACAGCTTTTGAGCGAGCTTTGCTGTCACTTCAAGATCGAGCTTTAGGCTCACGCTTGCAGCTTGCAGCATCAAGGACGTTGAGAATGGGGGTGGGGGCGGGTGCCGGGCAACTCCCTTGTCCGACTCTGTAACAATGAATTTGCGGCAGCTCGCGGCACGTTTTGCCAGGGCTTCATCAAGCACATAGGGCAACGCTTCTGTGATGAAAGGCTTCGTGTTCCATTCCGCCTCCCATTTTTCCCCATCAAATAGCACGACAGCTCCGAAATGGTTTGTCTTTTTGAAGGCTTTAATACGGCGTTCTATATCTACTACGAGACCCACAGCAGGACTTTGAACCCTCCCAGCTGACAGCGGCATGCCGAGCATATCGGACAGGAGTGGGGAAACCAAATAGCCGTAGATGCGATCCAGAGCGCGCCGGGCCTCCTGTGCGTAGACGAGTTCATAATTGATCTTTCGAGCCTCGCTCAGCGATTTGCGAATAGCGCTCGTCGTAATTGAGTCGAAAGTGACACGCAAATACTGCGATTCGCTCAACCCGAGGGCTTCTTTCAAATGCCACGCAATAGCTTCCCCTTCGCGATCTGGGTCGGTAGCAAGATAAACCATTTCCGCGTTCCGCAGCTCTTTACGGATTCGAGCGACGCGTTCTTCGCCCCCAGGAAACGTGCGGCCTTTGAAAATTGTCGAAGGGATGTATTCATAATTAGGTGTGAAATCGAGTTGTTCGATTCCAAGCTCATTGCGGGGAAGGTCGCGGATATGACCCACGCTTGCCATAACCTTCCACTCTTTTCCGAGAATTGATTCTAGTTTTTTTATTTTGTTCGGGCTTTCAACCACCATTAGCTTCATAAAAATTCCTTAAAAAACAATGGCCGGATTGCGCGATATCACCTTTTCAACTGACGCGGATTTATCACTATCTGATGTGCTAACCACTGGATTCGCGGGAAGTAATAGGACCGGGGCATTGTCTGATGAGGGCCTCATCCTCCTTAATGATTGCGCCTTAGGAGTTGCCTGGGTCGTTAAATCGGCAGCCTTATCAAATTGTGGCTTCGGTCCGTTACCCGTTTGGATGGATGGCACTACTAGAATCGCTTTCGTATTTACTTCGGCGCTATAAAGGATTTTCTGAACGTAACTTGGCTTGCCCATCACGTCGGATTTGAAACCGCGAGTGAAGTTTCCTGAGTAGTAGCAAGAGAAAGCTTCCTGCAACGCCGCCTGCGCCGCTGGCGTGCGCCTTGATGCTCGAACAAAGCAGTCTTCGAGAATCTTCGAGCCGACGCGAAGGTTTACGCATGGATCAAAGGCTTGCTCATAGGTGATGTCATATTTAGGAAGGTTAAAGCGATTGACCTGCGAAACCCCTAGCGAGAAATTCCAACCATCCGATTCAAGCTGTTTGGCTGTCGCCAAAGCTTCATCGAGGCTTGCCGGCTGACGAGCTAGACGCCCGCCTACCACGCCGATCGCATAAGGGTTATTGCCAGATTCAACATTAACAATTGCTGCCATAGTCTCTGGCGCGACTGTCGGGGCACATTCTTGTGCAAGTGCTATAAAATCTAACATGGCTTCACCTCCGTATCCGGATCTTCAGAGCGAGCCCGCATTTTTGTCCAGCAAAATGCGAAACCGTAAAAATTAGCTCTGTCACTGGCAGAAAATTTTGAGTTAATCCGACCCATTTTCTGCCAAAACAGAAAATCGATGACAGTCTATTTTTAATGATGTTTCTTATGTTTTAAAGCTGTTGCAATAAATGTTTTATCTGGTCTATAGCGTTAGTTGTCCTCAACGCATCAAGCATAGATCTGTAGATCATCAACAAACTGACCCGACCACTGATTGTGACCGCCGTAGAGATTTTGCGCCTACAAAAGGCTTAGTTATTTCACTAAGTATTTCAATTGAACGGGGGACTAGCCATGACTTTCGCTGTTTCAAGGATGGATGCCGCGCAATTTGCGCAAGTGGCATCCAAATGCAGGTGGTCGGAGCGTTCTTTAGAAGTTGCAAGAGCGTTGATAATCGATGATTTATCTCTGTCCGAAGCTGCTGCGGCAACCTCAATGTCACCGCAGCAGGCACAAGTAATTCGCACGCGTTTTTTAGCAAAAGCCGAAAAGATTCGTTTTGAAGACTTCATGCAGTGCGAACGACCTAAGCTGTCCCATGTATCGCTCGATGCTTTTTCCACCGAAATGAAAAAACTTCGGGAAAATGGTTATTCAATTAAACAGATTGTGGCCTTTCTTAAAGAAAACGGCGTTTCAATGTCTCAGTCAACCGTTCGGATATTCGTCAGGGGTAAGCGTGTATGAAAACCGTTGTCTTGGCAAACCAGAAGGGTGGGGTTGGTAAATCAGCGGTGGCTGTACAACTCGCTTATTTTTTTCATCTTATCATGGGAAAGCGTGTTCTTTTTATTGATTTTGATCATCAGCGAAATAGCTCTAAATCGATTCGTACTGGCGGCATCGCAAGCCTTTCTCAAATCCAAGCGAGTCAGCTTTTGACGGACAAAGTAGCGAGGGTGGAAGAGGCTTCATTTCTATTGGTGGCGGCCGACAATGCAGAACTTTTAAAAATGGAAAAACAGGCAAATAGACATAATAACTTCGCGAACAACTTACAGGCGTTCCTTGAAGCGGTAGATAATTATTTTGATATTTGCATCATCGACACCAATCCGAACCCGGATATCCGGCAGCTCGCTTCCCTCGTTGTCAGCAACTTTGTCTTATCGCCCCTGCAACTGAATCAAGAAGCTATCGATGGCATCGGCGATTTGTTGAACCATGAAACCATCGGTATTCGAAAAATCAAGGCAGCCATTAATCATAAGCTGGAATTGATTGGCATCTTACCAAACCTGGTTGAGCCCACACCTTTTCAGCGTGATAATTTTCGCGAGCTTTCTAAACATTACGCGAAGCTCCTCATTCCGATGGAGCATGGCTTTGCTGCCATCAAGAAAACTACAGCCATACCCGAGGCACAGGCCGAAGGCTTACCTGTCTGGAAGCTAAGCAAAACCAGTGGCCGTGAGGCTTGGATTCATATCAAACCGATATTTATGAAAATTGCGTCAATCATGGAGGTTCAATAATGGCACTCGACCTTTCCTCACTTGAGGAAAAATCTTCATCGGTAGCTCCAACGGTGACTGTGCTGATGACAGGAAAGCCACTTGAGATTCTTCTTACCGACATTGAGGAAGACCCTGAGCAGCCGCGCAAGGAGTTTTCAGAAGAAGCCATGCAGGGAATGACTGCCAGTATTAAAGCGCGTGGCGTTAAAACGCCGATTTCAGTACGTACTCACCCTAGCAGACCAGGTATGTGGATGCTAAACTATGGCGCTCGGCGTTATCGTGGTTCGCAGGCTGCAGGTCTTAAGACCATCCCGGCTTTCGTTGACGAAGCTCAAGACACCTACGATCAAGTCATTGAGAATATTCAGCGCGACGACTTAAAGCCCATGGAACTTGCATTGTTCATTAAGAGGCGTCTGGATGCAGGAGATTCCAAAAAAACAGTCGCCAAGAATCTTGGCAAAGACGGAGCGACAATCACCCAGCATCTTTCCTTGATCGATCCACCCGCTTGCGTTGAAGAAGCGTATAGTTCTGGAAAATGCAATTCACCTAAAACGTTATATGAACTGCGTACCTTGCATGAAAAATATCCAGCGGAGGTAGACTTATGGTGTGGTGCTTCGGTTGAAATCACCCGCAGAGCGGTCGCGAGTTTGGCAAGCGATTTGAAGGGTAGTAAACATTATCCGTCGATGGCAGGCATAGATGAGAGTCCTGACGTCAAGAACGCGGGTTCTGACGCCTATGGTAACTCTGGTAACGACCGCGTCTCTGATGAATCCCGGGAGGAGCATGATAGCGGTAGCAAGACCGTTGGTGTGGGTATGGAAGGCGGTTCTGCCAAGGCTAAGAAGACGAAAGTAAAGGGCGAGAAGCCGGACGAGGACGCCAGTATCGGTAAGGATCTAGGTGAGCTTTCGAGCTGGCCTAAGGGGCGTGCAGTTTCAGATCCCAATCGAATGACTAAACCTTTGATGCTCGTTGAATTTGATGGGCGCTCGGCTGCTGTATTGCTGAGCCACCGACCAAGTATGGCAGGACTGATTCACATTCGTTACGAAGACGGTGGCGGCGATCAAGAGGTTGAGGCAGGGGCCTGCAAAATTCATCTCCTGACGGAAGGCGGGATCTAACGTCAACCGAGATGATTTGCCTCTAACGGAATGTATCTGATCCCTTTGATCTCTCTCCTTCTCATTGAAAGGGGCGGGGGATGGGCTAAGCCGAGCGGCGAGCGATCTTCGAACTACCTCGAGGCAAAAAGATTTGGTCATGACCAAATAAGTAGGGCGAGGTTAGGATATTGCAGGATAGGCTAACCGCCGGTGGACTACGCGCGTAGTCTAGTTGTCACCGTTATTGTGTCGCCCTAATATTCGTGAGGTGCTTTTGTGGACAAAGAAAATCCATACCTAAACGTTTACTTAGGACCTTTGAAAAAGGGCTGGGCTGAATACTGCAATACTTTAGGCAAGAAGCCCGGCGCAGCCTTGAAGGAAGCTATCGAGCAGCAGCTCGAAAAGAATAACAAGGAACCGATAAAGCAGCCTGAGCCGTTGCGGCAAACTAGGGAGGCTCCCGACAGTGAAAGCAAACAGCGGTTCGAAATTCTGCTAACTCCCTCAGAGAAAGCCGCTATTGAAGAGCGGGCATGCCTTGAACGTTGCTCACAACGGCGATGGATCATTGATGCGATTCGTGCGGGCCTCACAAGAGAACCCCAGTTCGCCATGAAGGAAATCGAGACTCTAGGCGAATCAAATTACCAGCTACTCGCCATAGGCCGGAACTTAAACCAGATCGCTAAAGCTATGAATGAAGGTCGCCAAGATGCGGTCACATCCGAATCTATCAAGCAGATTCGGCAGCTCATTGATGTCCACACGGAAAAGGTCAGCATCGCAATCCGAGCAAGCCTCGAAAGATGGGACATTGAATGAACACCGACGAAATTGACGGGATTATCAAGGATTGGGGCGAGCGCCTTCATTATTCTCCGCTCAAGGGTGCCAAGGGACGTAATATCCGCAGCGGTGGCAACATCAAACCCGCTAAGCGCGCGCCGAAACCGAGCGGGCCAGCCACGCGCGCGCGAGTTGCTAGGACAGCGAAAAAAACACCTGAAGTCATGGTAAAAATTCCACCAGGCCGTGGGTGTAGGAACATGGCTCAAATCAAAGAGCACATGGATTACATAGCGCGCGCCGGCCATGTCGAACTTGAAGATGAGAACGGTGACATCCATCTAGGGAAGGAGGCTCTTAGTGAGGTCAACGATGCCTGGGCAAAAGGCAAAATCGGAATCCCCTATGAAGGACAAAAACGCAAAGAAGCGTTTAAGATGATCCTTTCCATGCCACCTGGTACTGATAGGCAGAGCGTGAAGGATGCCGCGCGTCAGTTCGCTAAAGATCAATTTGGTAATCACCAGTATGTTTTTGCCTCTCATGAAGACGAAAATCATCCCCATGTTCACCTAACAATTAAAGCCGTGGATCATAACGGTGTTCGCATGAATCCACGAAAGGGGGATCTGCAGTTTTGGCGCGAGCAGTTTGCCGAAAAACTCCGCGATCAAGGCATTGAAGCTAATGCTACCCCGCGTCGAGAGCGGGGCGTAGTGCAGAAGGCTGAAAAACAGGCTGTTAGGCACATAGATGCCGATTTCAAGCAAGGCAGGCGTAAAGCCCCTGCTCGCGTCTCAGAGGCTCAACGAATAGAAGCCGAGGCGGAGGTGAAGACTGGGAAAAAACGTAATAATCCAGTGAAGGAGAATATCAGCTTTGCCAGAAAGGACGCCCAGAAGGCATATGGGGAGATCGCGAAGACGCTTGCGACGGGCGATTGGGTAGAAAAGCACCTAGCCTTAGATATCGTACAATTAGTCCAGTCCATGCCCCCTTTAATGACGAAGCATGAAGAACTTGTGCAGGCTTTGCGAGAGAAACCTCTCAACCCTACAAAGGGAAAGAGTTTGAAGTCTCTTGAGGTCGAAAGAGACAAGCCCTCAGATGAGCATAGTCGATGACAGACAGCAATCATTCGTAAGTCAGAAAATATAAGGGGGAAGGCAGTTTCCTGCCTTCCCCAATGTAGCAATGTCGAATTCCGCCACTCCGTCTACTCGCAAGTCAATTACAGTTTGTTTGATAGTTTGATTGGGCTTTGATGCGGGCATTGTATTCGACCAGGCCTGCCTCATACTTATCCGCTTCCACCCAAAATCCCCCGTAACCGGAAAGGCCCACATAACGAGGTGGCTTGATATCTGTATATGGGTTGCCATTGTAGGCCGAGCAGTAGGCAGGTAGTTCATCTTTGATGTAGCGGCACTCCTTATCACCAGGGACCATAACAAGAAGTTGAGAATTCAGGGCGGCATAATCACAGCGCCCAGCGCCGCTAGTGATGGCTTCCACCAAAACGGACATCTTTGGATCTGATTCTGCGGATGGGCATAGTTTCAGAAAATTTCTGCGTGCTTTTAGTGTGTCTTTGAACTTTTTCATACTGATACTGAAGTAGCGTTTAATCGCGGATGTGCATTCCTGCGGCCGTTGACCGCTAGAAAGACAAAGGACTGCTTCACAGGCCATTTTTGTGTCGCCTGAGAACATTCCCTGGGCTGGTACCGATATAAACAGCATAGTGACGAGGACGTACATTACGGCAAAACGTTTCATAACTACCTCTATCTGTTGAAAACTTCGATATCTACGCGGCGATTTCTTGCCTTTCCAATCACTGAAATATTGTCGGCAACGTAATCACCCGCCGACACGTAGTTGACAGAGATGATACCCGGTGATACCCCCTGGCCGATTAGATAACGCTGGGCATCTAAAGCACGATTCAGGGCAATTTTTTCGTCGGCCGCACTAGGCCGCTGGCCATCGGTTCTTCCTCGGACTTCAACCCGCTGAGCCTTGGCGAGTAGCGGCAGCAGGCGCTCAGACTCATCTGTACTCAACCGGAACTTGGTGCTGTTAGTAGGAAAGTAGAAGCTAAAGGTTTGCGACAATGGAGCTGGCTGCATTACTATTGGGTCCATGACGGGCCGCGACTGTTCCTGTCGCAATTTTAATTGCGTCTCCGAGAGCTGCGCCCGAAGTGCAATGAGTTCGGCCATGGCTAGACTATTCACGGCCTGGCGATCAGAGCCATCCGCAACAGGCGGTTTTGGTGCAGATGAACATGAAGCCAAAATAACAACTGATAGAACTAAAGATTTACTCATTTTCCAAACTCCCATATTTAAATCGATTAAATCGATGAGGCGATCACATGACCTCTCATCGAGTGCGTTCTGAGGTGCGCTCTACCACAGGGCCGGTCCGTTCCTGAAGGTTTTTGGTTGGTGCGGATTTATCGTAAACTGGCACAATTGGTACTTTGTTTATTTTCTCCCGCAAGACAATGCGATCGCCAACTGCTGCTTTTAAGGCTTCACGCTGCATCGGATCTTTTACTTTGGAATCAATGAGGGCCCAGGCGATGGCTTCAACCACTTTACCTCTGTCTGATTTTTGTGCTTCCCACGTATTGCGATGAGCGGTGATTTCTTCCTTGCCGATGATTTTCCCAGTTTCGTCCCATTTCAAGGTTTCAACAGTTACAGGGATGCGGCCTTGAAACTTTATCTTGATATCGTCACCGTCTTTTAAATTACTTTCCGACATCATTCGTTTTAGATCGACGCCCCAGATGGTTTTCTCTCCTTTGCTTGTCGCCAATTTAACGAAGTAGTTCTCCTTCGCGTTCGGATCGTGATTGAATTTGGCAGAGCCATGTTCAAGAAGCTTCCCTTCATGCGTTCGTTCTTTAGAGGCAAGCGCATGGGTGCGTTTTGCGTTATCTTGAAATGGTGATACACCCTTTTCTGAAACTGGAGCCAAAGCCTTACTTTTCCAACTTATCTCGGCTTTTTCCACGATGTTTTGCATCGAACGCTCCTCTTTATCAGTAAGCATCTTTAGATCTTGCTCGGTTGGCTTGTAACCACGGACCTCAATGCCTCGAAGGCTCGCTTCCTTCCAAACCTCCCGCCGAAAATCGGGATGGCCGGAAACCTTGATTGTTTTCCAAGCTTTTGCGTCCGCTAGAGTCACCATCGCTTTTGCGACCCGATCATCATTTGAGGCTGATACCATGCGTTCACCTTTGTCTTTGAATGCAAGCTTTTGTCCTTGATCCTTGAAATGAAACTTTGCCCCCTCAACGCGAAACTGATTGTGAACTAAGTCTATCAATTCCAACTGGCGTTTTTTCTCTTGCTCCGTCCTCACATGACTTTGAGGGTTAGGACCCCCCGCTAGAAAGTTTGCGATTAAACCATCCTGATTCGTCGATTGTTCCGATAGGCTTTCAACAGAAATACGCTTTTCTTCGGCTGTAAGGCGAAGGTTTTCTGGTTTCTTCGCAAGCTGCTTTTCCCATACCGGCTCAACGACATTTTGTTCGTCTAGGTCGTCAGGTTTAAGCTGTTCATGTTCTATCAGTTGAGCCGCCGTCGGGGGCTTTTTCTTGGCGGAAGTTGTTGTGTCTTCTCCTCGAATTAAGATAGGGGTATTTATCAAATGTTCATGATCTGGCTTTTCACTCAACGATCCGCTCGGCGTATTCTGAGCTGACTGCACGGGAGCTTTTTGCGAGGTTGATTCATTTTGATTTGGTTCGTTCATGACCTTTTTTCCTTAGAATTTAAAATGACATTTCGAGGATCAAAGCTGCCCGGTGATTGAATCTTTGGATGCTGGGAACGCCTTGTTGAGCAAGCTTAAATCGATTATCGGTCTGTTTTGAAGATCATTTATATACTCCGGCGCCTCGTCGATTTTATCTAACGCTGCGAGCATTTCTGCTTCGCCCATTATTTCATCTGCGCAGAACGAGAAGTCGTCCCTCATCTTAGTAAGCTCTTCGTCAGACGCTTCCGCAGGCTCGATGTCGGCAACATCAAGCCCCCGTTCATTTTCAGCCACAGCTTTGACCGTCTCGGTAAGCGGCGAGGCTGAAGCAAGTGCTGGTATCAAAGATGGGGCAGGAGATTCAGCTTCGGTATGGGCGACTGGCTCTTCGTCTTGAAATGCTGTGGCTTGCATCTCATTTTTAGGCAGCGCTTCGGATGTAGAACCGGTATCAAAGGCAGGCTTCTCAATAACGGCTGTACCAATGTCCTCGTACTCATTCACCAAATCCAGTGCGTCGAAAAATCCATTTACAAATGCCTCAACCTCAGCCGTCTCGATACCGTCACCGGAGGGATAAGGAATTTTTGAGAAGTCGATCGCCAAAGTGCTGAGGTCAATGCCCTTTGTTACTTCATTCGCTTTTAATTCGCGGCTACGGTCTTGCACGATGGCTTCGTGCAAATCGAGATTTAAAAGCGGAATGGCTACGGAAAGTTCACCCGACCCCCAGACGGATTCAAGCTGCTTTTTTGTCGGCAACCCACGGCCAAGGTTTGCCAATGTTTTTGAGACGGATTTGAGGCGATCCATAAAGACGGGGTCCGAATAGTAATGGATCTTTTCGCAGCGAATGGCTTTGGTGTTTTCAAGGCTTACGATCTGCTCGCGTTGACTCATCTCTTTCAATTCCTGCGGCATCATAAGGGCACGTTTTTGATCCGATTCCGATTCACTGCGGCCGCCATCTGCTTTGCCGCCGAGCTGGCGACTATTGCCTTTCGCCTTAAACGTGTAGAAGCCAAGAGCCTCTGAATATTCGTTTGCGTCCCGTAAATCGCGAGGCGTAAAGAAAATTTGACACGCATGGTTTGTCACTAAGGTCCGAGCGTTTTCTCGGCCGTAGCCCTTAGGCGCATCTGCTTCAAGCTGGCCAGGGGATTGAATGATATTAAGCATTCGCAGGCCATAGCCAGCCATATAGGAATTCGCCTTGTCAATAATTCCGATCCGACCAGGCGCTGTGAATTCATCGTCAAGCATCAAACAGGTGTAGCGGAGTTCAGGGGTTGAATGCAAAAGCCGGCTGGTATTGAGGTTAATTAGCTGCGTATAAAACATATTCATCAACAGTTTGGCTTCTGCCAATTTGTTGGCCGGAATGCCGATATATATCGAAATAAGTTTTTTACGAATATCGCGCAAATCAAAATCGTTCGCGCTGGTTGCAGCGTCAACGATAGGGCTAGCCCAAATAGTGATGGGCACGTTGAAGGATGCCATAATACTTGAAAGCGTATTATCAGATGTGGAAGTGAATCGGCTGAGAGCATCGACACATTCCATAGATAAAGGCGGCAGGCCGATGCCATCCCACTGCGTAATTGGAAGGGATTTGCGAGTTGTCTCAATTTGAGCGCCTGCCCCTTTGAGGATGGCTTCGACATGTTCGATCTTTGCCTCTGGCACATCCTTGGCGATCAGGACCGGCGCTTGGGCACAGAGGGTTTCGGCTTTATCTTTATCGATCAAAGTCGCGGCCACTATCGCCTGCACAACTTTTTGCCGATCTTCGCCGACCTCGTTTAGCATTACATCGCCTAACTCACAGCAGTTGCGTTCTTTGATAATATTCAAAATATGGTCTTTGACCGGACGGCCTTTGCCGGAGGACTGCCGAAGTAGTTCCCCCATGGTGCGGGGTAAACTCGGTGTTTCGCAGAGGTATAGTGTCAGCCCAAGAAAGAGGTTTCGCGCAGCATCATCAAAGAAAGCGTCGCGGCCTTCGCCTGGATAAAGGGAATAGCCGATCGCAAGGATATCCGTCACCCGCAGGCGCGTATTGTCACTGATGTAACCCAGCGGGTTATAACGGTACGTCTTTCCCTCTAATGGGTTTCCTTCGCCATCTTCAGTAATGGAGAAGGGATTAAATAGTTAAATCTCCTGGCCCCATTTTGCACGAAACTTCGAAGTGATAAGAAAGTTTTCAAGTTTTACATCGAGCACTACGACTGATTCAGACCAATTAAGAAGGTTCGGAATTACAATGCCTACCCCCTTGCCCGAGCGAGTAGGAGCGGCTAACAAAACAAATTGCATGCCAGGAAACATTAAAAAGCGATTTTTTATTTTGCCAATGATAATGCCTGTCGATCCATTCAATCCGGCCTTTTTAATTTCGTAGGCGTTGGCAAAGCGAGCTTCGCCGTGAAGAGCACGGACTTCGCGCATTAGGTTGATTATGAGAGCTGAAGGCCCGCCATATGCAAGGGCAGCGGCGGCAACAGCAGAAAATTTTAGGCGCTTCGCAATCACAAGATTATCTTGATAATATTGCCAGTACGTCCACCAAGTCCAAAAATCGGTTTTACCGAAAGGGTTAGCCTTACTAAAGAGGAAGAAGAAAAAGCCAGCCAACCAGAGAAGGAGAGCCGTTGCAGCGATAAATGCTGCAACACCCAATAGCCATTTACTCCAGTTTGGGATTTCCATTTGCCTTAATCCTCAATTACCGGCGAGCGCTTTTTCATCGGGTCATACCAGAGCTCGGTAATGTGGCGACCAGCATTGCTCGACAGATCGTTGTGAACATGCACGATGACATCGACCACCAAGTAAAGTAGCCGACGAATGACGGCATACGGCAGTGTGCGGCCTTGGCGATTCTGTAGGACCATCAATGCCAATCGTTCGAACGTCAGATCGCATGAACCGGCGTGGCAGCTTGTAATGCTCCCGCCGTGGCCCGAGGCAGCCACATTGATAAAGTCAAATGTCTCAGCTCCCCGCAGCTCGGCGAGCAGAATGCGGGTCGGCTTCATTCGAAGGCAGCTCTTCAGCAAGGCGGCCGCCGTGACCGACACGTTGTCTTCTTCTTTTGCCTCGCTAGGATAGAAGAGGTGAACGTGATTTGGGTGGTTCGGCAGGAACAGTTCGGGAACGTCTTCAATCGTGATGATACGGTGATCCTTTGGGATTTCCTGCATCAGTGCCTTCATGAAGGTGGTTTTACCTGAGCCGGTTTCACCGGCTATGACGATGACTTTTTCGAGCTGGACGGCCCGGCGCAAAAATTCAATGAAATTGCCTTCGTTTTTGAGTTTAAGAAGCTCTTGTTCCTGATGTGTCAATTCGCTGTTAAGGGGCTTAACGTGCCTGAAAAAACCCTGCCTGTCGTAATCACCTAGAGTGCGGACGTTGAACGATGGCTTTCGAATTGTGACTGAAACTGTGCCATGTTCACAGGCCGGCGGTAGCACGACCTGTACGCGCTCGCCACCAGGAAGAATTGCCGACAGGATCGGTCTTGTTTCCGAAACATCATTGCTTGCAAATTTTGCTGTAGCTATGGCTAGCGATTGCAAATGAGCTTCCGTTAGATCCGGGACGACATGCCGTTCCCACACGCTCTGGCGCTCGCAATACACTTCAAAAGGCCGATTCACACAGATTTCAGTAATCTCTGGGTCGTCCATCCACTGCTTTGCAAAAGCAAGGTGATGATTGACCGAGACAGCCCGATTTACCGAAGCAATGTATTCATTGGGCTGCAACATCGTACACACTCGAAAAGTCTAAGTCGCGAGCAACATAGATGCCTACCTGCTCGCCCTGGTTTTTATAAAGAGTTGGTGGGATATTGATCGTGTTTTTTAAGGTTTCAACTCCCATGTTTTGCGCGGCATCGCCGGTGCCATTAAAATTGATTTGATTGTTACCCCCGCTGCCCGTATTCGAGGTTATTCCCCGAGCCACGTCGTCAATCATGCTGATCATGATGGCACCGCCAAAGCGTTTCCAAAAATGCTCATCAATGTAGCCAGGTACCCCCGCACCGCCGAGTTGGTCGGTGCCTCCGGAGTCGAGATTGATAACCACCCCATTGGGTGTTTTGATGCGAGTCCACACCACACCGATACGTGCCATGCCTTGTCGCATGTTAGATTATATTCGCCGGAGGCAGTAGAACCGCGTTCCAGCAGTAAGACCTTGCCGTTGTCGCTGTATATGTTCCGAGTGACGACGCAGGCCGTCATACCCGGTATTGTCGAGTCAAGTCGCGTCTGCAACGCGCAATCAATGAAACTGCCCTTCGCCAGAATAAAATTTTGATTGCCGATCATTCCCGCCATACGCATCGGAGTAGTGGTGCCGGTTAGCATTTCTGCCATACCTCCGCCCTGCTGGCCTAACGCCTCGCTGTTTACGCCTTGGACCGCGTGTGAGCCCTCAGCACCGCCGTTTGCATTTGCTCCAACTGAGGTTGAGGAAGTGCCATTTTCGGGCCTTCCTCCTACAGCCATAAGAGAGGAACCTGCTTTATCGAGCGTTTGAGCGGGATTACCGTGGCCCCCCACGTCTGATTCCACTGCTCCTATGGGTGCGGGCACAATGACCGTCCCAGACGAAGGAGATTGTGCAGCGGCTGGAAGCGGCGGCGGTGGAGGCGGTTCGGCAAAGGTGCGAGCTGGCACTGCACTTGTGATTTGTAAATTCTTCTGAACGGCTGCCTGGCTGGCCTTAGTCGAATTCTTTTGGTACTTCCAATAACCGATCCCAACAGCTGCGCAAACGATTAGTAGAAGGGAAATCAAAATTAGCCCGCGCTTTGCAGTCGATGGGCCAGAGTCGTTGACGCTCGGGATGCCGCGTTCTTCTCCTGGAAGGACATGAACGCTTTGTTCGATGGTTAATTGGTTGGCCATTAGTACTTCTCCTCAGATTTAAGGATACGCTTTACACCTGGAACGGTTGTTCCGTCGTAAGCCGGAATTCCGTCGGGATCGAACCTATCGTTGTAGATGCCGACAACAGCGTTTCCGAGACGCAGAACCATTTCACGCGAGACACGCTGAAGGACCAACGTATCGGGAAAGGCTGGATCGATGTGGCTATTGACAAGGCTTTCAGTCTTGTCCGGAGCCACCAGAAACGCTGAAGGAAAATCCCGGTTATTTGGAAACTTTAAGTAGGTGAAACGCCCGTCATCGTAAGCCATCGTCGGGGCGATATTCTCTGAGGCGTCTCCGATCTGCATCGAATAGTCCCAGTTTCGCGGCGCGGTCTTGACATCGAGTGCCGTTCGCGTGCGATTCTTGTCAGCAAAGGCTTTTTCAGCCGCTACGTTATCGCCGGGATACCGAAACTCCACCCGATATGAAATCTGCTGATTAGCCGGTGCTTTTCCGCTGTTGTTCGAGCCGGGCAAAAGATACAAATCGAGGTCATACATTCGTAAGTTGGTTGTAACCATCAGGTTCGTATCCCACTTGCCAGGTTCAGGCGGGATTGCTGGTTGTCCCTGTTCGCTCTTTATCGACTTAGCTTTGATGTAGAGAATATTTTTGCGATCAGAAAATTCCCACCCTTGGGTAAAGCCAGAGGCGACATCATAGATGGTTTCATTCGGGGCAAACACAATCCGAGTCCCGATGCCGGCTACAGAACGAATCACGACAACATCACTGGGGTTATAGTTCACGTACTGGATGCGGTTATCAAACTTTGAGCCCTGCGGTACTTCAGCCGCTTGCGCCTGGCCGAAGTATGCAAGTAATAGGAAGAGCAAATATCGCGTAAATTTTTTCATGGAGCATTCTCCACCATTTCAGGATCGACTCGATATGTAAGAACTTGAAACCCAAAGGGATTTACTAGGCGAGCGCTTTCCTTGATGAGGGCTGCATTACGGTATTCATAAGAAACGGTCGCAATCCACTTTGCTTGTGTGCCTTGAGAACCTTCGGCATCACTTCGTTTCGTAGTTTTTATAAAACGAATCGTTGCAGTATGATTCACGCCGGGCACCACGCTGAGAATTTCTACCGCGGCGCGAACAGCCTTCCCGTATTTTTTATCGAGCGCTTCGTCTCCCTCGAAAAGCTTTGCATAGTCGGCGCCTACATTTGGCGATGAGAGTAGACCCACGATGTTATAGTCATGCTGGAGGGTATACCAATCGTAGGTTTCCCGGGCGCGGACGTATTGAGCTAGCCAATACTTGTCCATAACGTCATCACCAGTTACTTGGCTGTCGGTCATGGCCGTTACGATATCAGGAACGCCCGTTGTGTTGTCTACGCGGATGACAAAGGGCACCGATTCTTTAAGAGGCATCATCATGGCGATAGCTGCAATAGCAAGGACCGCAATACCTACAGAAACTTTGGCGACCATCCATGCCCGAAGTTCGGACTTTTCGAGAGCTTCGACCCGCGAGCCTTCCCAGTCTCTTGCTGCCTCAAATATCTTCTCAGCGGTTGGTGTTTCCACTTTTGTTTTTTTTGCGAACATGTTTGTTACTCTCCTTCGTATCTTTGTTGTCGGGCGCAGAAGCTGTAGGCGTATCCGTACCTGTGTCCATAGGCTCAGGTGCATCAGGAGGTTGCGCTTGCTCATTGATTTTAATGAGCGGTTTGCCTTGGAGTGCAGGCACGACGGCCTTTGTTGTCACGCAACCCGCGAAAATCGAGACTAATAAGATGAGAAATATTCTTGTCATGCGATCAATTCCTCACTTCTTGACTGAGCCACCAGAAGCATTACCCCAGTTTTTTCCCATATTCGACATAACGTGTTGGCGATAGGCCGGATTCCACATGGTGTTACCTGCTACAAGGTGATTGCCGCGACGCGCCGTTACCATCATGCCCGACTGCATGTCTCTACGTGTTGTCATTGGATTAGCCTTGTTTCCCGTACCTCTCACGGCCTGCATGCTGGCCGACACGGGAGACATTAAATGCCGAATTCACATTGCGGCCGCCGAGATACCGCCCGCTAGGCCTGAGGCCATTCCATTGGCCTGTAAGATGATCCAAGACAATACGCCTGCCAGAGCACCGATTTGAAGTGCTGCGAACATTGGATTCATATCCCCGCTCCCGGAAAAGTCTGCTCCAGCAATGCAAACATCAAAAGCTTTCACCGCGAATGTCATGATAAATGCCATAATGATAATCGTCACAACGTAATTCATCACCTGCGAGAACCAACTATCAAAAAAGCGTGCCGTCATTGGAAACATAAGGGATGCGATGAAAAGAGGCCCAAGAGCGAACATCACGGCGAGTGAGAATTTCGCTACAATGATCACTCCCCCTCCAAGCATGGCAATCAGCACTGTACCCGTCGCCACAACCAGCCCAGCAACTCCCCACGCTAAGACCGATCCGAAATTCATTCCGGCTTCATCGGCTTTTTGAAAGCACTGCGCAACAATCTCGAAGCCGTGGCCGAGAGATTGGTCAAGCACCTGATAAATGGAAGTAGGCGTAGTGTTGCCGCTGAGCGCCTGTGACAGGCCGCTTTCAAGGCCAGTGATTGCACCTAAGACGCCATGGATATAGCCGTCAACCGTCAGCGCAAAGATTGCAATGATAACGATCTTCAAGCACTGTTTTACGAAAGTCCAAAAAGGTGACTCCACAGCACCCGTTGAAATCGCATAACCAGTAAGCGTGATGTAAAGAGTTACGCCTGTGAGAATGAGCATTTGCAGTGCGAACATGAGGTTGGACGCGGCTGGCTCAACAAACGCATCCGTTACGTTCGTCACCGTTTCGCCAATAAACTGGAAAATCTTCGCGTCCATATCGTTTCCCCTATTTTTTCTTAAAATCGTTGGAGTTTAGAGGCTTGACAGAATCAAACCCCCCGCCTTTTGCACCCCAGGTTATGGCCGAAGCTGCCCGACTAGCGTTGATACAATTTGGGGTCCCGCCCAACTCTCCTGGATTTGAATTGCACTTAGCCAACACTTCAGCACGCTCTTTGCTGTGCTCCTTAAACCAATCGACAGTTTGAACGATCTCCCGAGGTTTCTTTTCATCGCACCCGATTGTAATCAAAGTGGAGATAGCCATAGCTATTGAAGCGATAATTTGTTTCATCAATCAAACTCCTGAAACGTATGATGGATAGAGCGTCCGCTCACTTAAAACCTAAGGCAGGCGCGCTATACCAGCCGAAAATCGTTATAAGGTCCCAAACGTTAATGGCTGAACCTCGATTCCCTTTCTCGCGCTCCAGGTTCGCGCCTGCATTTCCCGCTGGCGTTGCGCCTGCACTTTATCCTCCGCAGCCGCGACCATCCCATACAGCTGCAATTTTGTTTGTTCATTCTGAATGTTAGCTTGCTCGGCCGCGATTCGACCCTGGAGTTCAGCGATGGCCTTAGGGTCTTGGGTGTTGTTGATTTTTCCCATCAATTGGTCGATTTGATTAATCCGGCTCTTAGCCGCGCCGTAGGCTTCGAGTGCAACAGCCTTATCCTGCGAAGCTTTTACGGCCCGAGCTTCGCAAGCCGTGCGTTGATCGGCGACCGTTATGTGTGCGCAGCTGTCGTATATTTTATTTTGATTGTATACTCTCTGAGATGGCCCGCTCAGGCCGCTATAACCACCATTTCGCACGCTGTCATAGACACCTTGCCAATTGGGTGGAAGGTAATCTCTCAGTGCGGGATCATTCATAATGGTACCAAGCCCACGTGAACCATTCATTGAATCAAATTGTTTCTGTGCTTGATTGATCTGGCCCATCATCTGATCGTATTGCACTTTCCACTTCGCCATTGTTTCGATTTGATTTGTAACTTGGGTGGTAATGCCGCCAACGTCAGTCACAGGAATCTGGGCAAGGGCCAAAGTCGAAGAAAGTAGCGCTACGAATGAGATACAGAGCAAAAAAAGTTTCATAATCATCTTGAACTTACCCGTCAAAAACGGACACGAGATTATCCGACTAACATAAATTCTTCTTCAAATGCAACTGGCGTCCTGTAACCGATTGATGAGTGCAATCGTTCCCTGTTGTAGAACACTTCAATCCACTCAAAGATGGCATCCTTCGCCTGCTGCTTAGTGATGAACTTTTCATGATGCACGAACTCCACTTTTAGCGA
>Ga0210040_10000503_pt1 | contig 65104 bp, 50 predicted proteins | sample CryGeyCG12114_NA_FD_185462 | JGI IMG/M metagenome (GOLD analysis project Ga0210040, IMG submission 185462) | Groundwater microbial communities from aquifer - Crystal Geyser CG19_WC_8/21/14_NA (SPAdes) (version 2) | ecosystem: Environmental > Aquatic > Deep subsurface > Groundwater | place: USA...
GCTGCTTTGCCTTAACGGGGTTCTGCTGTATATGCAGCACCAGAAAACCCAGCAAGTAGATCAGTTACAGGAAGACATTAAGGTAAAAGACAGTGAACTGGAAAATCAGATTAAAGTTTACGAAGCCTTAAAAGTAGATTTTGAAAGACAAAGCAAGGAACTGCAAACCATGGGATTAGCCAACGATTCCCTGGAAGCCCGTATTGCCTCTGTTAATGCTGATTTAATAAAATTGCAATCCTTCCGGACTACCGGTTTTTCTACTGCTGACCGGCGTAGATATGAGCAAAGAGCCGCTAACCTGGAAAAACAAATAAAACAAAGAGACCGGGAAATTGCTAAACTAAAAGAAGACAATAAAGCCTTATCCGGGGAGAATACGCAACTAAAAACCGCTCAGACTCAGCTTTCCGATACTATTTCTACTTTAAAATCCAACAATCAGAATTTATCGGAAAAAGTAGCTATTGCTTCGCGCTTGCAGGCCGAAAAAATAAATGTAAATATCCTGAACAAGCGGGGTAAAGAAAAAGAGGACGATGACCTGGAATACCGGGCTCGGCAAGTTGATAAAATAAAAGTATCTTTTAACATTGCTAAAAACGATGTAGCTACAAAAGAAACCAAAGAAATTATGATGCGCCTGATTGAGCCCGATGGTTCAGCCTTATTTAATTTAGCCATGGGCTCCGGCACTTTTATGGTAAACGGGGAAGAAAAGTATTATACCGCCAAACGCGATATTGTTTTTGATAACTCGCAACAAGCCGTTTCTTTTGTTTACTCTAAAGGAGCAGAATATAAAAGAGGCCAACATACGGTAGAATTATATACCGACGGGTTTATGATTGGTAAAACGACCTTTACCCTGAAGTAGATTGCGGTTATTTTTTCAAGGGTTAGGTATCTAATTGGTGATGAGAATACCTAAATCAGAAAATATTTATAAGTAAGCGAATAACTTCCATTACCCCCAAACAAAGGCCGAAGCATTAATCTTCGGCCTTTGTTTGGGGGATATAACCTAAAATAATTATTCTGATACTGACCAGAATAGTGACCATTTAATCTACCAGTACCCTTCTATCCTGAATAAAGCGGAAATTTTCTACCAGTTTAATGGCTTCCGAAATATCTTCGAAGAAAATAATAATCAGATCGCCGCGTTCGGCATTTTCCAGGGCATGCGCAATAGCCCGCATTTCATCCGGTATAATTACCACTTGTTTATCGGGGTTCATCTGGTGAATACCGGCCAGCAAATTATTGTTGATATGTTCTAAGGAGGCTCCGCGCAAATCTTTATCCTGCCGGATAATAATTTCGTCGAAATATTCGGCTGCCAGGCTTCCTAATTCTCTTGTATCTTCATTGCGCCGGTCTCCTACACCGGCAATAATGCCTACGCGCCGGGTAGCATCTGTAGTGCGGATAAATCCGCCGATTGCCTGTAAACCGGCGGCATTATGGGCGTAATCCACGATAACTTCGAAGTTAGAAAAACGGAATACGTTCATGCGGCCGGGCGTTTTGGCCGCCGATGGAATAAAAGTGCGCAACGCTAACTTTATATCTTCTACGGGTATGCGCGATACGTAAGCCGCTAAAGTAGCCGCCAGCACATTCTCGATATTAAACTTAGCGCGCCCACCAAAAGTTAAAGGAATATCGGCCACCCGGTCTACGCGTATTTTGTAACTATTTTTAAAAATGGGAATATAGCCGTTTTTCAGTACGACCGCTAAGCCGCCGCGGGCAGTATGCCTTAAAATGCGCGGGTTATTTTCATCTAAGCTAAACAAAGCTACATTACAGTCCAGGTCTTTGCTCATTTTATAAACTAAATCATCGTCGGCATTTAAACCGGCACACCCATTTTGGCGCACACTTTTCGGAATTACCGCTTTTACCTGCGCCATTTCTTCAACGGTGTTTATATCCCGTAAGCCTAAATGGTCAGCAGCAACGTTGGTTACAATTCCAACATCGCAATAATCAAACCCTAATCCGGAGCGTAACATACCGCCACGCATCATGGTGGCCTGAATCCGTCTTTGATTTACGCCGTACCCTAACTGAATAAGCGAATTTTTATTTAAACGCATGTAAGGTATGCCCCGGCTTACCGCTTCAGTTACAATAGAATAAGTACTGGGTCCAATGTGTTCATCTTCCCGGATTTCGTGTAAGCGTTCAATGTCGCGCTTTACGTTATATTTCGTGTCTTTTACAAGAGCTTCGGTTATTTTTACAGCCGCATAAGCCGCATATTCGCCGGCTCTTTCTTCGGAATAAGCAAATACAACGTAATTGATACCTTCCTGAGGCAAAGGATAAGTAAGGCCGTAGCCACATCCCATGCTGGATAAATTTTGCAGTTCCAGGGCAATACGTTCTACCACGTGGCTTAACCTAACACCTTTTCGCACCGATTCAAAAAACCGGTTTTCTGCTCCTTCAGTTGAACGGTGATCGGAAAGCCCGGGGAACAATTTTTCCAGCCGCACACTAAAATCAGGAATCTCGTTCGTAAGAGTATCTTTATAGTTTTCCAGATCTAGCCGCAGCACAATAATCTTCGGATTCTTAACTGACCAGTAGTTTGGTCCGCGCATAATACGCAAGTCTACGATTTCCATTTTTATAAACTATTCTAAGTTTTTATTAATAGGAATAAAGCAGATTAAAGTCGGGTATTAAAAAAGTATCACCTTTGCCCAGCAAATCAACTCTCAGATTAGGTAACGTAACCGGCTGGCCATTGTCTGCTTCATAAATATTTGTTTCAGTAGAACCCCGTGCATCCATTACCACAATCAAACCACTACCAATAACTTCCGTATCACGGCCATTTCTTACAACGATGCCGGTATCTTCTTCTAACCCAATACCTATGCATCCCGGATTAGTGGCTAAACGATGGGCCATTCTGATCATAAGCTCCCGGGCAATGAAGTGGGTATCGATGGCTACATTTTTTAAGAATTCCAAGCCGGTTGTTGCTTTCACATCTCCTTTCAGCATACCGTTTAATTTTTGTCCTTCGTAAATCATGCCCGTAGACATAGTTGCCGCTCCGGCACTGGTGCCGGCAATTATAATTGGCTCCTTAATAAAACGCTGTTTCATAATCATCAGTAATTCTGTACCACCCAAAATGGAGGTAAGCCTTAACTGATCGCCCCCGGTGAACATGATACCGGCGGCATTTTTAATAATATCTAAGTACTCCGGATTGCTTACGTCTTCCCGGTTCCGGATGTCCACTACTTTTACGTTTTTTTGTCCGCACTTATCGAAAGCAGTTATATAGTCCTGGGCAGATTCTTCGGGAACAGATGAGGCGGTAGGAATAACAGCTATTAATGGGTTTTCCACTTTTAATTCCTGGCAAAAGCGCTCCAGAATTTCCATCTGAATAAAATTCCCATTGCTTTGCATATCTTCATCTACTTTTTCTCCTTTATCTTCTTTACCACCAATGGCAATCAGAATGCCTCTGGGTTCCAGAACATCTTCTTTCGATTTTTTTTTGCTCCTATTTCTTATGCAGATAATTTTTTTACCCTCAACAGTTATAAAATAGCTACCGCTCCTGTTTGCAGAAACAGCAAAAGCTTATAAACTTTATTTATATGAAAAGTCTGCTGAAAATATCTATTTAGGTCAGATTATAAGGTGCAGTAATTACGAACCAGAATACAAACGGATTTGCAGATCTGCAATGTGAAAGGCAGATGAATATAATTCCGTTAAAATACGGACCTATAAGGCCGGTATTTTTAGAAGATACGTAAGAATACGTAAGTCAAACTTTAAAATGATTTTGGCGGAAGTTTAGATATATATAAATAAAAAGTCCTGGCTAATGGGAAAAGCCAGGACTTAACACGAGAGGTAGCGAGCGGATTCGAACCGCTGTACGAGGTTTTGCAGACCTCTGCCTAGCCACTCGGCCACGCTACCAGATTGGGAGTGCAAACATAAACATAAATAAATATGATAGCAAACCTCCGATCCGAATTTATTTGTTTTTATTTTACTATATTATTCAATGTTACAGTTAACTTATTGAGTTTATGCTTCATATACTAAAATTGCAAGATTTACTTAAGCTTTCAGATCAGTGATTCAAATTTACATTAAGTGAGTATCTGCTTTAATCAGAAGAATAGTTTGATGTTACAAAATTTAAGAAAAGCAGTAGCATAAAGAAGTATTGCTAGTCTCTGGGAGTCGGGACCAGCCGGCCTTGAGGCAACTTAGGCAGATAGAATTAGTTAGCACCAATAAATTGAAAGATGCAATCTTTCAAAAGATAAACGTTTGTAACTTCTGCACCCATCTTATACCAGATATTACCTTGCCTAACCTGTGTTAGGTATGTACTTGTAATGACAATTTATTATAAAAGCTATAAGTAAACAACCGAAAAAAAAGCCCGGTAGCATTTGCTACCGGGCTTTAAGCTTATTTAATTAAAATCAATTATTCAGCATCATTACCTGTATTATTGGCATTGGCTTCGTTGCTCATCATTTGTTCTCTCAGAGCAGAAAGCGCGTCCAAATCACCTAAAGTAGAACGCTCAGCATCTTTCGGTTTTTTGCTGTTATCTGCTTTGGCGTCTTTCTTCACATCACCAGCTGGTTTCCTTTTGGTGAATTTATCCGCTTTAGCAGCATCTTCTTTCGGATCGGTGTAAGCGTTGGTATGAGAAAGAATAATTTTACGATCATCTTTCTGGAATTCCATTACTTTAAAATCTAAGCTTTCGCCGGCTTCGGCAACCGTTCCATCTTCCTTCACCAGGTTTTTAGGAAAAGCAAATCCTTCGATACCGTAAGGCAACTCTAACACGGCACCTTTATCGTTTTTCTCCAGGATAGTTGCTTTATGAATAGAACCTACTGCGAATACGGTGGCAAAAGTATCCCAAGGGTTTTCTTCCAGTTGTTTATGGCCTAAAGCTAAACGACGGTTAGGAGCATCTAATTCCAGTACAATCACATCCAGGTTTTCACCTACTTTCACAAACTCCGAAGGATGTTTGATTTTCTTTGTCCAGCTCAGGTCAGACACGTGCACCAAACCATCTACGCCTTCTTCCAGCTCGATGAATAAACCAAAGTTAGTCAGGTTACGCACCACACCGGTGTGTTTGGTACCTACAGCATATTTGGTTAATACATCTTCTTTGGTCCAAGGATCTTCAGTCAGTTGTTTAATACCCAAAGACATTTTGCGCTCGTTGCGGTCTAAGGTTAATACCACGGCCTCAATTTCGTCACCTTGTTTAATAAAGTCTTGCGGGTTACGCAGGTGTTGCGACCAGCTCATTTCGGAAACGTGGATCAGACCTTCTACGCCAGGTAATAATTCTAAGAAAGCGCCGTAATCTGCTACGTTTACTATTTTACCTTTTACGCGTGAGCCAACTTCAACTTCAGCCGGAAGCGCATCCCAAGGATGAGGCGTTAATTGCTTCATTCCTAAAGAAATACGTTTCTTGTCTTCGTCGAAATCAAGCACTACTACGTTTACTTTCTGATCTAATTCCAATACTTCGGAAGGATGGTTGATACGTCCCCAAGAAATATCGGTGATGTGCAATAAGCCATCTACGCCACCCAGGTCGATGAACACCCCGAAGTTGGTCATGTTCTTGATAACACCTTCCAGTACCTGTCCTTTTTCCAGGTTGGTCAGGATACCCTGGCGTTGTTGCTCCAGATCTTTTTCGATGAGTACTTTGTGTGATACCACCACGTTATCAAAAGCAGCATTAATTTTTACTACTTTCACTTCCATTTTCTTACCCACAAACACATCGAAATCCCGGATTGGCTTCACGTCTATTTGTGAACCCGGTAAGAAAGCTTCTACGCCGTGCAGGTCCATGATTAAACCACCTTTGGTGCGGCGTTTTACCATACCTTCCAGCACTTTATCGTTTTCCAGTGCATCGTAAATAGAAGCCCAGGCCTGCACGATTTTAGCTTTTTTACGGGAAAGAATTAACTGGCCATTCGGATCTTCCTGATCTTCGATGAAAACTTCTACTTCATCGCCGATTTTCAGGTCCGGTTGATCGCGGAATTCGGAAATAGGCACCAAACCATCCGATTTGAAACCAATGTTCAGAATTACATCCCGATCGGTGATACCTACTACGGTACCTTTAATAACCTCTTCTTCCTGAACGGTAGTTAAGGTACCTTCATACATTTGTTCTAGTTCTGCCCGCTCTGCTTTAGAGTAAGCACCACCGAATTTCTGCGACTCAAATTTGTCCCAGTCAAAATCATCATTTGCACTCATATTATAAGTAGCTCTTAATACAAAACTGTTAGCCGAGCTAAGCTACCAGCCATTTGGTTTAACATTATATTGCTTTGCCGCAACACCATTCATTTTGAATGAACAACAAAAGTACGAAATTTATGTGAAATTTAGATATAGGTGAAGCAGAGATTTTTAGAAAAGAGGAAAGAAGTAAAGGTTGGCAATAATTGTTGAAGTTAATTGAGGCAGTAATACACCTTTAGGTCATTAGTTAATACCTCAACCTTGTACATTCAACTCCAGGTTCATCAGACATAATAAATGCTAAAAGCTAACTGCTAACTACTAATAGCTATTTCACCTTTAAATATATTTGCCAGTTCTGGTCTAAGGCGCCGGCATTGGCGGCCAGAAAAGCCGTTAAAGAAGGCTTTTTGGGTTTTTGCTTCAGGGTTAAACCAGCTTCTTCGGGAGTTCGATCGCCTTTTTTGGTATTGCAACGCATACAAGCCGTTACCAGATTAGTCCAGCTGGAGCCGCCGCCGCGCGATTTGGGCAATAAATGATCTAAAGTTAAATTTTTGGTGGAGCCGCAATACAAACACTGGTAAGCATCGCGCTTCATTACGTTGTGGCGGCTGAGGGAAATACCTTTGTACGGTACGTGTACATAACGCTGCAACCGGATGATAGACGGAATAGGATAAGAACAGCTAATGGTCCGGAGAACGCCCAGCTCTGACTTATGCACCATTTCGGCTTTTTCCAGGTAAAGCAACACAAAAGCTTTCTGAATACTGCAGAGGGCAAATGCCGAAAAATCCTGATTTAAAATTAATACCTTCTGATCCATAAATAATTACCCTGCGTAAATTAGGTAATTATCGGTATCTAAGCAAGCGCCTGCGCAGAAGTTTTTTTATTTAAGCAAAATCAGTTCTGGCCTATACTTCTCCATGAAAAACACGCTTGATGATGCGCAGATTATGGGAATAGCGTTTGCGGGTAGTATTAAAAATGCCCTGGTGATCTAAAGGGTCAATGCGCACTTCGCCGTGCGCGTGAACAATCTGGTTGTTTTCGAGCATGATACCAACGTGTATAATGCGGCCTTCGGCGTTGTCGAAGAAAGCCAGATCGCCGGGCTTCGTATCCGAAGCAAAATGCACTTCTTCGCCGTGGCAAACCTGCTGCCAGGCATCGCGCGGTAATTGGTAACCGCAAAGGCCGTACACCTGCTGGGTAAAACCCGAACAATCGATTCCAAAAACAGAGCGACCGCCCCACACATACGGTGCTTTTAAAAATGACAGCGCAATTTTATGCAAGAAGTTTATTTTAAAGGGCAGACTGGGATTTGATGCCCGACCATTATATACGTATTTTTCATCGCCTAACCGGATATTTAAGCCGTCGAAAAAAGGCAAGGTGCTGCCCATCATGATCGGAATGCGCACGTCGGCATTACTTACAGTCTGCACAATATCTATCGACTTGGGATGCGGCTGGTCTTTCCATTCCTGGAAGTAAGCCGGCGTAATTACGGTGTGCTGTTTAAAATCGATCCAGCCTTCGTAATTATCGGCGGCGTTACGTATTTGCCGCCAATTACCTTGCGAAGCGAGCAAAGTATAACATTCACCAAAAAAAAGTTCGGTAACTAATTCGCTTTTGTCCGAAGGCTCACTCCTAACCGGCACATGACTTAAAGTACAAATTCCGTAATTCACGTTTTTGGGAGATGTTAGATGTTTTAATAGCAGATAAGTACAACGACAGAATTAAAGATTGAGTGAATGTTTGAATGAGTGAATAAATATTTTCTGATACCTTATTTACTATTTTGTTTAGCTTAAATATATTTTGTCCACTTACTAAGTAGCCTTTTACCCGCCGGTTAAAAGAAATTTTACCGGCAAAGCCTAAGTCTACCGACTTATCTGAATCCAAATTTAAGAATATTTTTAGCCAATGTCTAACATCAGATTCTGAACCATCATTCCTAATATCTTTCCCGCTGCATTTCCCGTTTTACGTCGCGCTCTTTTATATCTTCCCGCTTATCGTACAGCTTTTTACCCCGGGCCAAAGCAATTTCTACTTTCGCAAAACCCCGGTCGTTTATAAATAGCCGGATAGGTATAATGGTTAAGCCCTGCTCTTCCGATTTCTTTTCTAACTGATTCAACTCTCTTCTGTTTAACAGCAATTTACGGGTGCGGGTTGGCTCGTGATTATTGTAAGTTCCTTCGGTAAATTTGGCAATATTCACCTGGTTTAGGTAAAGTTCACCGTTTAAGAAAGTACAAAAACCATCTCCCAGGTTTACATTACCTTCCCTTATGGCTTTTATTTCGGTGCCGGTAAGCATAATACCGGCCGTATATTTAATCAGGAACTGGTATTCGTAAGAGGCCCGGCGATTCTGGATATTAACCGTTTTCTGTATTCTTTCTTTTTCTTTTGCCATTTATGTCCGCTTTGGCTTTAGTAGTTCTACTAATTTTATTTTATCAGATTAATTTTGCCGCCTGTATATACGCTTTTTCTATCATTATTAGCTATTTTAACAGCTTTGTATTTATAGTTGGTAAAACCACATCTATTATAACATATTACCAATTTACTGGTAATAATATATTTATTCGGTTAATACTGAATTCTCTCTTTACTAGTTACCGCTTCATTATCAAATAAACGGTCCGTATAAAAAGAGCAGACGTATGGAGATAATCTAAAAATGCTCTCTTTACTTTTTTACAGCTAAAATTATAAAGCTATTTTCATTCTCGGGTCCGGACTGGCGTACTGATCGGTAAATTGCCCGGCCAGATATTTATAATGCGCTGTGATGGCAATCATGGCGGCATTATCGGTGCAATACTGAAAATCCGGGATGTACGTGTTCCAGTTGTATTTTTGGGCGTAATCCTGAACGGTTTGCCGCAGCCCCGAATTAGCAGATACGCCGCCCGCAATGGCTATTTCTTTTATCCCGGTTCCCTGTGCCGCCAATACCAGCTTTTTCATTAAAGTTTGCACCAAAGCGTGCTGAATACTGGCGCAAATATCAGGCAGGTTTTCCGTTATAAAATCAGGATTGGCCTGGGTGTTGTTTTTAATAAAGTTTAAAATAGCGGTTTTAATGCCGCTAAACGAAAAATCATAACCCGGCATATTCACAATCGGGAAAGTAAAAGCCATAGGGTTGCCCTGTTGGGCCAGTTTATCCAGCATGGGTCCGCCGGGATAAGGCAGCCCCAACAGTTTAGCCGATTTGTCGAAAGTTTCGCCTACGGCATCGTCGGTAGTCTGGCCTAATACCTGCATTTCCAAATAATTTTTTACCAACACAATTTGCGTGTGTCCGCCGCTTACGGTTAAACACAAAAACGGAAAGCTGGGCTTCGGATCATCAATAAAATGGGCCAGAATATGCGCCTGCATATGATTTACTTCGATAAGCGGAATATTTAAACCCAAGGCCAAAGATTTGGCAAAAGAGCAGCCTACCAGCAATGCGCCCAAAAGTCCGGGGCCGCGGGTAAATGCCACGGCGTTTATCTCACTTTTTGTTATATTTGCCGTAAGCAAAGCCTGAGAAACAACCGGAATAATATTTTGTTCGTGCGCCCGCGAGGCCAGCTCCGGCACCACACCGCCATATTTCTCATGAACAGCCTGCGTAGCTACAATATTTGCCCGTATTTTGCCGTCTTTAATAACAGCGGCGGAGGTATCATCGCAGGAAGATTCTATTGCTAAGATTGTTGGATTCATAATTAATTGGAAAAAGAAGAAAATAAGCGGCCGGCATTCGGGAAAACTGTCTTGAAAGTTATTTTCGGACTGATCCTGTTTTTACTCGTGCTTGTGGGGGCAGCTTTGGTGGCGATTCGTTTACCTGCCGTCCAAACCCGGGCAGTACAGGAAGCATCTGCCATTTTATCAAAAAAACTGGGCCACGAAGTAAGTGTCGGCCGGGTAGATATCAAATTCTTTAAAAGCATTATTCTGGACAAAGTTAAGGTACTGGATTATAAGAACGAAGTTTTATTTTCCATAGACCAGCTGGATGCCGACATTAATTTCTTTAATGCCTTTCACCCGAATAAGTTATATATTTCCGAACTCACCCTAACCAAACCGGCTGCCAACTTAATCCGCTATCAGGGCACCAAAACTTTCAACCTGACTTCGCTGCTGGATTCGCTGAATACGCTTTTAAAATCTAAAACAAACACCTCAACTAATAAAACCACTTTCGATTTTAAAATTGATGCAGTAACCATTAATAATGGCCATTTTACTTACGACGACCAGAATAAACCTTTGGCTGCTGCCGGCATTGATTACCAGCACCTGGTACTGGATAGTATAAACGGCCGGTTTTCCGAAATAAACTTAGACGATACCCTCCGGGTGCAGGTAAGCAATTTAAGCGTTGTAGAAAGCCGGAGTAAAACCCGGCTGCAAAGCTTTAACACCCAAATGGCTTACGCCCCTACTTTCTGGGAATTTGCCAACTTGGATTTACGCCTGGGCCAAAGCAACCTGGCCCGGTACCTGCGCTTCGATTATCGTACCTTTGGCAACTTCAGCCAGTTTAATGATAGTGTAAAAGTAACCGCCCGGTTAGAAAATACGCGTTTGTTTTCCCGCGATATTGCCCCATTTGCGCCGCAGATAAAAAATATAAACGATAGTATTTTAATCAGCGGGGAAGTAACGGGCCGGGTCCGGCGTTTTACCGCTAAAAACGTAGATGCCCATTACGGAAAATACACCCACGTGGTGGGCAATATCAGCGCCACTGGTTTACCGTCCGTTCCGGAAGCTTTTCTGGACCTGGATCTTAAACCGTCGGTTTTAAATGCCGCCGATCTGAAAAAATATATTCCGGCCAAAAGCTATGCCTTGGCCCAACGGTTAGGCACCATAAAATTTAAAGGTAACTTTTTAGGTTTTTACAACGATTTTGTGGCTAACGGTTCTTTTAACACGGCTTTGGGCAACGTGGTATCGGATATAAACCTGAAAATAAACAAAAACACCAATGCTTCTTCTTACAGCGGTTACCTGAAAACCGATAACTTCAAACTGGGAAAATTGTTAGGCAACGAAAAATTAGTTTCTACAATTAGTTTAGACGGGCGGGTTAAAGGTTCGGGGTTTGACATAAACAAAGATAATATAAACCTGGACGCCACCATTGCGGCGGTTCGGCTGCAGGGATATAATTACCGCAACATTAAAACTAAGGGCACCATAAAAAACCAGTCTTTTTCGGGCAATATTGCTATCCGGGACCCTAATATTAATTTAACGGCGCAAGGCCAGGTAAACTTTAATCCGCATCACCCGGCTTTTAATTTAACCGCCGATATAAACCAGATAAATTTAAAGGCTTTGGGTTTAGCGAAAGAAAATATCCGCTTAAAAACGCAGGCAAACCTCCACTTTAAAGGCTTAAAATTAGATGATATCCTGGGACGGGGAGTTTTTACCAATACAACGTTAAACCTAAACCAAAACACGATACAATTAGATTCCGTATCGTTGCTTTCTACAAAACTGAACGCCATAAGAACGGTACAGGTAAACTCTGATCTGGCCGATGTCTATGCCACCGGCAATTGGGACTTTACTACTTTAATCCGGGATTTGCAGGTATTAATAAAAGAATACCGGCTCAACTTCGAGAGCAATGAACCGGTTATTACCGCCTATTACCGCAATAAAACCCGGCGCCAGTTGCAGGAATATAATCTGGAATATACGATAAACCTGAAAAAAATTAATCCTATCATTCAGGCCTTTGTGCCGCAGCTAAAAATTGCCGATAACTCACGTTTTGAAGGTACTTTCCGGCAAGGTGCTAACGCTATATTTGCTTTAGTTGGCCATGCTGATACCATTTATTACGGCAAGAATGTTTTCTATTATAACAATATCGACTTAACTACTTCTAAGCTGCCTTATAGCCGCGATGTATTGGCTAACGCCAGTGTTTCTTCGCAACAGCAAAGTTTACCGGCCATTGGGGCCACCGAAAATTTGTTTGTTGAAGGCGTTTGGAGTGACCGCACCATTTTGTTTAATACCACTCTGGCCCAATCCAACAGCACAAACAAAGCTAATATCAGCGGGCGCCTGGCTTTCCTGGAAAACCGCTTACAAGTAGTTTTTGATACTTCCGATATTTTGGTTCTGAATCAGGTCTGGAGCATTACGCCCAAAAATATTATTGAAATATCCGGCGGCGGCCGCGAAATCAATTTCCAGGATTTTGTTATTTCTCACCTTAATCAAAAGGTTAGTTTAGCCGGTATGATATCGCAAAATCCTAGCAAAGAGTTGAATGTTAAGCTGGATAATTTTCGCCTCGAAAATTTAAATCCTTTAATCAAACTAAAACTTGGGGGCTTACTAAATGCCTCGGTAAATGCCCGGGATATATTTAAAGTACCCATTATCAGCAGTACTTTTATTGCCGATTCGGTGGTTATGGATACTTTTTTGGTGGGCACGGTAGCGGGGCAAACTAATTGGGATAACCAGCAAAAGCGGCTGGGAGTAGATATGGGCATTACCCGCAATAACATGAAAGTGCTGAACGTAACGGGTTATTACAATCCAAGCCAGGCTACAAATCAGTTAGATTTACTGGCCGTTATGGATGAAGCTCCTGTAAAATTGGCCGAACCTATACTCCGAACTTTATTTTCTGATTTATCGGGCACCATGCAGGGCCGCATTAAGCTTACCGGTCAGTTAACCGCGCCAATTCTGGAAGGATCGGTTTTGGTCTCGAACGGCAGGTTTAATTTTACTTACCTCAACACAGTTTATACCTTTACCGACCGGATTTATTTTACCGAAAATGATATTACTTTCCGGAATGTACGCCTGCGCGATAATTTAAATAATTCCGGCACCATTAGCGGCAGTATTATTCACCAGGGCTTTAAAGATATGATCCTGGATTTAAGGGGCGAATTCCAGAAGTTAATGGTATTAAATACTACCCGCCAAAACAACCAACTGTACTACGGCACTGCCATTGCTACCGGCTCCGCCACCGTGCTGGGCCCTCCCTCCGATCTGGTAATTAATATTGATGCCCGCAGCGAAGCCGGTACCCGGATGTTTATTCCTTTAGATAACAGTGCAAAAGTAACCCGGCAAAGTTTTATTCATTTTGTGAACCGCAATATTCCTGACACCGCTGTTACTGCTACTACCGTAGCCGCCCGCAACCAGGTAAATTTGGCGGGTATTAACATGAACTTCAACCTCAATATTACACCGGATGCTTACCTCGAAATTATCCTGAACCAGAGCACCGGCGATATTGTACGGGGTTCCGGCAGCGGCCGGGTGCGCATGAATATTGATACCCGCGGTGAATTTACCATGGATGGACAAGTAGAAATTGTGCGGGGCGCTTATAATTTCACTTTATATAATATCATCAACAAAGAATTTTTAGTGCGGCCCGGGGGTACCATTACCTGGAACGGCGATCCTTATACCGGTATAATTGACATTACGGCTACTTATACCCAAACCGTTCCCATACCGGCTTCTTTGGGAGTAGCTACCAGCAATGTACGCGTACCCGTTACCGCCATTATGGACCTGAATGGCCCTTTACTGACGCCCCAGATTAATCTGGGCCTGGAGTTTAACAATACACCTTCCGATATAGAAGCCCAGATTGCGGCTTACCTGGCCGATATCCGGAACGACCAGGACGAGCTGAACCGCCAGGTTTTTAGTTTACTCATTTTAAAACGGTTATCGGACCGCAACACCATTGGCAGTACTACCGGGGGGGCCGGCCAGGCGGTGCAGCAAGGCATTTACGGCAGCTTAAGTGAACTAATTACGAACCAGTTAGGCAACTGGCTTTCTCAGCTCGATACTAATCTGGAAGTGGATATTGGCATACAGCAATCGTTAAATACCAATGCCGTAGATGATATTGCCTTGCGCAATTTACAGGTAAGGCTAAGTTATAGTTTGCTGGAAGGCCGGTTACGCGTGTCGCGGGAAGGCGGCTTAACCAATTACAATGACGCTACTTCGCCGTATGGCGCTAATAATTCATTAGCCGGCGACTGGCGGGTAGAATATTACCTGGGACAAAACGGTAAATTACGCGCCCGGATGGAATATATTACTTCGCAACGGCAGTATTATTCTTTTTCTACTTCTAATACGGCTATTACGCGCGGCAGTATTTTGCATACCGAGCAATTTGATAACTTACGGGAATTATTTGGTCGGCGACGGCTGCGTCGCCGGTATCGGCAACAGGAAAAAGTTACATTACCGCTGGACTCAGATCCGCGTTTTGATACAATGCGCTAGGGTTTCTTTTTCTACTGTAAATATTATTCTTACTTTTGCAGCAATTCTGTTGGTATGGCAAGTAATCAGTTAAAACCTTCCCGTAAAAAAAAGCTTGGCAGCTATCCGCACGCCATGGTTATATTTAGTATTACGCTGGCCTTGTTTGTGATTGGTTTGTTTGGCCTGTTGCTCATTCATGCGAGTAAGTTGTCGGGCCTGGTAAAAGAAAGTATTGAAGTGCAGGTTTACCTGGACCGCGATTTATCCGAAACCCAACTGGTTACTTTAAAGAAAGCTTTCTCTAAAGAAGAATATATTGCTTATAAAGGCAAAGAAGCCCAGGTACGCTTTTACTCGAAAGAAGAAGGCGCTAAAGAATTTATAAAAGAAACCGGCGAAGATTTCCTCACTTTTTTGGGCGAGAACCCGCTCCGCGATGCTTATCTTTTAAAAATCAACCCGGACTTTGCCGACTCTCAAAACCTAAAAAAGATAAAAGCAGATTTGCAGGAAATACCGGGCGTTTACGAAGTGCAATACGTAGAAAGCCTTATTGAATCTATCAACAAAAACCTGCGCAAATTAAGTGTTGTTTTGTTAAGCTTTGCCGCCATTTTAATCTTAGCCGTTATTATCCTTATTAATAACACCGTAAAGCTGGCTTTGTTTTCGCAGCGTTTTTTAATCCGGAGCATGCAATTAGTAGGCGCTACTTCGGCTTTTATTCAACGGCCTTTTTTAAGCCGGGCTACGTGGCAAGGCATTATCAGCGGCTTACTGGCCAGTATATTATTATTTGCTTTGCTGCAGTACAGCTATTACCAGCTCAACGAATTATACGTGCTGCGCGACGAAGTTCAGATTGCCTTTTTGTTTGGGGCTTTAATTATATTGGGCAGTATCCTGGGCTTTTTCAGCTCTTACCGGGCCGTTAAGAAATACCTGGGCATGTCTTTAGATGAATTATATTAATAAGTTCAGATTTCAATCATCTGATATCTTTAAAAAAGAAAATGGAAAACAGACATAATTTCGCCTTTGGCCGGAAAAATTACCTGCTCATGTTTATTGGGCTGGCGGTATTGGCCATGGGTTTTTTTATCATGACCTTGGATACCGAACCTTATGGTTTAGGTTTTATGGGCTTAACCTTAGGTCCGATTATGGTATTTATTGGTTTCATCATCGAGTTCTTTGCCATTATGGTAAAAGATCGTAAAGACGCTTAAATGAACTGGTGGCAAGTTGTTATTCTGTCTATAGTAGAAGGTTTAACGGAGTTCTTACCGGTTTCCTCCACCGGGCACATGATTATCGCTTCCAGCTTATTAGGTATAAGCCAGTTTGAGTTTACCGGCATTTTTATCACCAGCATTCAGTTTGGAGCCATTCTTTCGGTCGTATTTCTTTACTGGCGCCGTTTTTTGCAATCCTTCGATTTTTACCTGAAGCTCTTCGTAGGCTTTCTGCCGTTTGGCATTGCCGGTTTTCTGCTAAAAGATGTTATAGAAGAATTACTGAAAAGCGTAACAGTTGTGGCCATTATGCTGGTTTTGGGCGGTATTGTTTTACTTTTTATCGACCGTTATTTCAACCGCGCTTCCAAAACCGATTCGCAGCCAACTTATAAACAAGCGCTGTTCATTGGTTTATTTCAGTGCCTGGCTTTGCTGCCGGGTATTTCCCGCTCGGCGGCTACCATGGTGGGAGCTTTAACCCAAAACTTTAACCGGAAAAGTGCGGCCGAATTCTCTTTTTTGCTGGCGGTACCTACCATGTTTGTCATTACGGCTTACCAGATGTACAAGAGCTATCAGATTATCCGGCCCGAAGATCTGAAAATGCTTCTGTGGGGAAACATCATCTCTTTCTTCGTAGCCATTTTCGCCATTAAATTCTTCGTCGATTTCCTGACCAAATATGGTTTCCGGGTATTTGGCATTTATCGTATTTTAGTAGGCGTTTTAATCCTGGTTTTGCTAGCGCTGGGTTACGATTTAAATTTAGTATAATGCAGCACTTTGATTTTGAAACCGGCGAAATACTTCTGGTAAATAAACCTTTATCCTGGACTTCCTTCGACGTGGTTAAAAAAGTCCGGAATATCTTACGCATTAAAAAAATTGGTCATGCCGGCACCCTTGACCCTTTGGCCGAAGGTTTACTTATTCTATGTACCGGTAAATACACCAAAAAGATAGAAGAAATTCAGGCCCAGGAAAAAGAATATACCGGCCATTTTACGGTTGGTCAAACCACGCCTTCTTTCGACCTGGAAACCGAAGTAGACGCAACTAAAGATTACGCTTACCTTACGGAAGAAATGATCCGGGAAACCGCCCGCCGGTTTGAAGGCCAGATAGATCAGATTCCGCCTTTATATTCAGCCGTAAAAATAAACGGCGAGCGGGCTTATACCGTAGCGCGGCGCGGCGATACCGCCGACATTAAAGCCAAACCAATTCTGATTAAATCATTTGAAATAACCCAACTGGCACTGCCCGTGGTTTCGTTCCGGGTAGTTTGCTCCAAGGGCACTTATATCCGGAGTTTAGCCCGCGATTTTGGCGAAGCTTTGGGTTGCGGCGCCCATTTATCTAAATTAGTGCGGACCCGCATTGGGGAATACGAATTAAGCCACGCTTTATCGCTGACTGATATTCAGAATATCCGCCGACAAATAATGGAAAATGCAAGTCATTCGTGATATCCGGGAATTTCCGCAACTTTCTCAGGCCGTGGTTACCAGTGGCACCTTCGATGGCGTGCATGTAGGTCACCAGAAAATTATACAAAGGCTCATTAACCGCACTCGCGAAACCAAAGGGCAAAGTGTAGTAATTACGTATTGGCCCCACCCCCGCATCGTTTTAAATCCCGGCGAACCCCCGGTACAGCTATTAAGCACCATCGAAGAACGTATAGCGCACTTAAACCAATTCCCGATTGATTATTTGCTCATAATTCCGTTTACCCGCGAATTTGCTTCTTTGAATTCTCAGCAGTATATACAACAAATTCTGCTGGATGCCATCAACACCAAAGAGCTGGTTATTGGCTACGACCACCGGTTTGGCAAAAACCGGGAAGGCAGTTTTGCCTATTTGCAGCAACACGCGCCCACACTTGGCTTTACAGTAGAAGAAATTCCGGCTGAGGATATAGACCACGTAACCGTTAGTTCTACTAAAATCCGGCACGCCCTGGAAAAAGGTGATATCAGAACGGCTAACGCCTATCTAGGTCATGCTTATTCTTTAACCGGCAAAGTAGTACCCGGCAAAAAACTGGGGCGCACCATTGGTTATCCAACCGCTAATATAGAAGTACCCGAAAACTATAAATTAATTCCAGGCCAGGGCATTTACGCGGTACGGGTTCAGGTAAACGACAAAACTTTAGGCGGTATGCTTAGTATTGGCACCAATCCGACGGTAGGCGGCACGCAGCAAACCATTGAAGTACACATTTTTGATTTCGACGGAGATATCTACGAACAAAATATCACCCTTTATTTTGTAGGCTACATTCGGCCGGAAGAACATTTCGGTAGCCTGGGGGAGTTAAAAGAAAAATTAGCTACCGATCAAACGGCGGCGCTTGTTCTTTTAAAAGCCGATTAGCCTAAAGCTTTTGTTTCGCCAGTACGGAATAGAACTTTATCGGGTTAATATGCTGTTACCTACATAACTTATATTTAATAAGTAAAGAGACAATTTAGCTTAATACACAATTAAAGATAAGTCATCGAAAATTGTGACTTATATACTTACAACTTATTACTTAAAACTTTCCACTTACTTAATACCTAATAAATAGCTAGGTTTAACATGGCTGAAAAATCAAAAGAAACTGAACATAAATTAACCCTCCGCCAACTTCGTTTATCCGATTATAAACCCGTTAAAACCATAATGGATACGGTATATTCGAACTTGGGCGGCTCCTGGACCAAGAAAGAGTTTGAGAACCTGCTCAACGCCTTTCCGGAAGGCCAGATCTGTATAACCGACAAAGGCAAAGTTATTGCCGGTGCCTTAAGTGTTATTGTGAAATATTCCGATTACGGCGATAAACATACTTACGACGAAATAGTAGGCAAAGGCGAATTTAATACGCATAACCCGGATGGGGATACGCTTTACGGCGTAGATGTTTTTGTTGATCCGGAACACCGCAATTTGCGCCTGGGCCGCCGTTTGTACGATGCCCGGAAAGAAATATGCGAAAACCTGAACCTGCGGGCTATTATTGCTGGAGGTCGGATTCCGGGTTACCAGGAAAATTCGGATAAAATGTCGCCGAAAAAATACATTGAGATGGTGCGGAACAAAGAAATATACGATCCTATTCTCACCTTTCAGCTCAGCAACGATTTCCACGTCCGGAAAATACTAAAGGCTTACATGCCCAGCGATTTAGAATCAAAAGCGTATGCAACTCTGTTAGAATGGATTAACGTGTATTACGAACCCAACGACGAAATTATCGGGGTACAGAAAAAAGTAGTGCGGATCGGCATCGTACAGTGGCAAATGCGGGCCTTATCTTCCATCGAAGATTTATTGCAGCAAATTGAGTTTTACGTAGATACGGTAAGTTCTTATAAGGCGGATATCATCATGTTCCCGGAGTTTTTCAATGCCCCGCTCATGGCCTTATCTAACGATCCTTCGCCTTCCGCCGCCATCCGGACTTTGGCCGATTATACCGATGAGGTACGCGAAAAAATCATGCACATGGCCTTGTCGTACAATATTAATATTATTGCCGGCTCCATGCCCGAATATAATAACAAGCAATTGCACAATGTAAGTTATTTGTGCCGCCGTGACGGAACCTGGGACAAGCAATATAAACTGCACGTAACCCCCGACGAAGCCCATTACTGGGGTTTACGCGGCGGCAATAAACTACAGGTATTTGATACTGATATCGGCAAAATCGGTATTCTGATCTGCTACGATGTGGAATTTCCGGAGTTAGCGCGGATGCTTTCGGATGAGGACATGAAAATTTTATTTGTACCGTACTGGACCGACACTAAAAATGCTTACCTGCGGGTGCGGCGTTGTTCCCAGGCGCGGGCCATCGAAAACGAATGCTACGTCGCGATTACCGGTAGTGTAGGCAACTTGCCGCGCGTTGAAAACATGGATATCCAGTATTCGCAATCGGCGGTATTCTCTCCTTCCGATTTTGCTTTTCCGCACGATGCCGTAGTAGCGGAGGCTACGCCTAATACCGAAATGACTTTAATTGCGGATTTAGACCTGGATTTGCTGAAAGATTTAAATTCGGGCGGGAGCGTGCGTAACTTACGCGACCGGAGAAAAGATCTTTATAATTTAAGCTGGCTCGCGAAAAAAGATATTGTAGATACTGTATTTTAGCTGTTAGCAGTTAGCTATTAGCTTTTAGCCATCAATATAAATGGAGCATTAGTCTTTACTGGTGCTCCATTTTTGATTGCAGCAATCCGATCGGATAAAGTCAATCATTAAATCTTAAAAATTAATACCTTTGTGGCCTAGAAATTTTTTCAACTCCAAACATTAAATCCTTAAAGCTAATAGCTTAATGCTAACAGCTAACAGCTAAAAATGAGCAAAGAAAAACCAGCCATACCAAAGGGCACCCGCGATTTTAGCCCGCAGGTAGTGGTAAAACGGAACTATATATTTTCCATCATCCGCAAAACGTTTGAGAAATTTGGTTATCAGCCTTTGGAAACCCCGGCCATGGAAAACTTATCGGTTTTAACGGGCAAATACGGCGAAGAAGGCGACCAATTGATCTTTAAAATATTAAACTCCGGCGATTACCTGGCCAAAACTGCTGTATCAGATTTTGAACAGGGCAGCAAAAGTATGCTGCGCAAAATATCCGAAAAAGCGTTACGCTACGATTTAACGGTACCCTTTGCCCGTTATGTGGTGATGAACCGCAACGAAATAAGCTTTCCTTTTAAGCGCTACCAGATACAGCCGGTATGGCGCGCCGATCGTCCGCAACGCGGACGTTATCGCGAATTTTACCAGTGCGATGCTGATGTGGTAGGCACTACTTCCCTCCTCTGCGAAGCCGAAATTGTGCTGATGATAGATGAGGTTTTAAGTAACCTAGGTATCAAGGATTTCACCATTAAAATTAATAATCGAAAAGTTTTAACTGGGATAGCAGAATCAATTAATAATAAAGAACGAGTAGGAGAAATTTGTGTAGCTATAGATAAGCTGGACAAAATTGGACCTACTGAAGTAATAAATGAATTAGAAAATAAAGGCTTTGATAAAAATGATTTAGAATCATTGAAGCTCATTTTATCTGATTATTTATCGGATAAAGACTTAACTGATATATCAATGTTAAGTAATCTTAATTTATTCTCAAATCATTTTTCAGATAGTACAGAAGGTTCACTAGGTATTAGTGAGCTTAAAGAAGTGGTAGATTATCTGGAAAGATTAAATAAATCCGCTCTCAGCAGGCTTAAGTTTGATCCAACTCTAGCCCGAGGCCTCTCCTATTATACCGGTTGTATTTTCGAAGTAAAGGTAAACAACGTACAGATGGGCAGCATTAGCGGTGGTGGCCGTTATGATAACCTGACCGGTATGTTTGGCTTGCCCGATGTATCGGGGGTAGGCTTTTCTTTTGGCGTAGACCGGATTTACGATGTCATGGAAGAGCTCAACCTGTTTGGGGCTTCCAGCCAAACCACCACGCAAGTGCTTATTATCAACTTCGATAAAACTTCCGAAAAATACTGCTTGCCTTTATTGCAGCAGTTAAGAACCGCGGGCATTGCCACCGAACTGTACCCCGAAGCGGCCAAGCTGAAAAAACAAATGACTTACGCTGATCAGAAAAAAATTCCTTATGTATTGTTGGTGGGTTCAGCGGAAGTGCAAAGCAGGCTGCTACAACTTAAAAACATGGCTACCGGTGAGCAGCAAGCTTTACCAATTGATGAAATAATTACTAGATTAACATTCGCTAAATAATGGCCTTTTCTTTGTCCGGCGTGCCGCTTACGCTACAAAACCTGAAAGATATTCTGCAAAAAAAATCTTTGCTGGAAATCCCAGCGGATATTTTATCCGACTTATCTACCGGAAAAGATTCTGTTAATCCGGACCAAGCCGCTATTGCCCAGGAATATCTGGCGGTTCATGCCGTAAGTTTCGGTCCCGAAATTACCGAAGAAATTATCCGGCTGACTTTTATTATCCATTTACAAAATCTTGTAAGTCAAAACACGGTAGAAATACAAGCTACGACCATAAACCGGTTATTAGCTTTTTATAACCGCGATATATTTCCGCTGGTACAACAGCAGGGCAGCAGTGCCGCCCAGTTAGCCCAATTAATTTTGCCCGCCGTAGGCGTAGGCAAAGTGAAGTACCAGGGATATGAACTAAATGCCGCGGACATACTGGATATATTTAGTTGGGAGCCACTAAACCTGACTCCCGCCGAAGTTACGGCGTTGCTGCAAGGAGAAACCTTTTCTCTGGCTTATTCAGCTTCTAATTTATTGCTGGCTAAATTTGCTATCGCCTGGGTAACTTATCTGGGAACCGTATTCACTCAAATTGCCAGCGCCAATCCCGATGAAATAAACTTAAAGGCCGGACAACTCCAAAGCACGTTCGAAAAGGCCGAACAAGCTTTTGCCACCAGCCAACCAAAAGCATCTGCAACAGAAAGTACGGCCTATTTAACCAATACTTTATCTGAATTAATCAATCGGCTCCAAAGTTGTACGGATGTATTAGCCCAATATACCGCCGAAACTTTCGAGAATTTAATTTCAACTTCGGAACCGCCCGCTACAACCAGTTTTGCGCAAGCTCTGGCTTTAATACAAATACTGCAGCTCCAAACAAAGCAATTTAAGGTACCTGAATCAAACGCTGGTGAAGCAACAATGCCGCTGCAGCTTTTAAATAAAACGCTGGTAAGCTTTATTCCGGTAACGGAGCAGATAATAGCTCTGGCCTTTTGGTCGGTTTCGCAGGTAGGCAAAGTGTTTAACCTGGCGGCCGAAAATATAACCTTAGCGGCATATTATCATTCCGAATTGTTCGTTCCTAAAGAAATGGTCACGACTCAGCTAGATAAAACCATTACCTTTATAAAAACCCATATTCCAACCAATCAGGCTTGAAGAAAGTTTTTCTTTTGTTTTTCCTGCTGCAGCTTTCCGGGTTAAACCTGGTGGCGCAATCAACCTGTCCGGAAAAATTTGCCGCTTATAATAGCCAGGGCCAGAGAGTAACCACGCTCTGTGCGGGAGAGAAAATCAGGTTTAAAGCTTGCGACCCCGCCATTGATCCGGATAAAGAATATTATGATTTTGATAAAAGCAACGGATTAGCCTTCCCCGATACGGTTAAATTTTTTACTTTCCCGGCTGCCGGTACTTACACGGTTACCCAACTCATTAATACCTCCGGTTCCGGTCAGGCTAGTCAGCAATCTCCCCTGGATTTTACGGTAATAGATGCGCCCGTTCCCGGCTTTATCCCGCTTTTATGTGCCTTAAACCAGATTAGAATTTCTATTACGGATAAAACCTACGACACCTTCCTGGTTGATTTTGGTGATGGCAGTGTGCAGTCCGTCAATCGCGGAGAAGCTGTTCCGGCCCATCAATACCGCCAAAGCGGAACGTACAAAATTCGCGTTACAGGTCAATATAACGGGGCTACCTGTAGTAACTTTCAGGAATCTACTATCCAGACTTTACCAGCAGTGAGTACGCTGCATTTAGAATCTGCTACAATTACCAGTTATGCGGCAGTCGGTAGTATATCTTTAACCTGGTCAGGAAATCAGCCGGAATATTATTACTTGATAGAGAAAATCATAAATAATACAGTTACGGTATTAGATACCATTAAAAATCCGGCTACCGCCAGTGTTACCTATTCCCTATCCAATATAGATACCCGTGCCAGTATTTGTTTCCGGATCCGGCCAACTGATCGCTGCGGTACGGTTTTACCGGCTCTTTCCAACACGGTATGCACCGTACCGGTTACCGCCACTACCGGAAACCAAAATATAACCCTAACCTGGCCTGTCTATCTCGATCCGGCTGCGTTAGTGCAGTACGAAATAACTCGCAACGGACAAGTCCTGGCCAGCGTGCCGGCTTCCCAAAACAGCTATCCGGATAACGAAGCGCTGTGCGGAACCCGCTACTGTTATATAATTACCGCCTTGCTGCGCAATCAAGGCGCATCCATCTCCAACGAAGTCTGTGAAACGGCCGTTTCCACGCAGGCGCCGCCTGCTGGTTATTTAAGCAGTACTTTCACGCCAGCCAATGCGGTTCAGTTAACTTTTGTAACCCCCGAAAATGCCCAACAGATTACCTATCAGAAAAAAATTGGAAATGGCAGCTTTGCTGAGTTAGCGGTTTCAAATCAGCTGAGTTTTAGTGATCCGGATGTTAACTCGGGGCAGCAGCCTTTTTGTTACCAGGCCACTTATCTGAATGCCTGTAACCAGGTTTCTGCAGTGAGTAATATTACCTGCCCCATTTGGTTAGCGGTTACTTCTACTAACAATAGTACAGCTAATTTGAACTGGTCGGCTTATGAAGGTTTTCCGGCGGGAATCGCGGGCTACGAGGTGCAAATTTTAGATGCCGCCAGCGCAGTTTTACAAACCATACCGGTAAGCAGTACTACTCAAAGCGCTGTCGTTAATATCTCGCAAAATCAACAAATATTATTCCGGATCAGGGCACTTGGTAATAATATGGCCGGAAAAACATTTTCCAATACTGTTAACCTCATTCAGGAAGCCAGTATATTTATTCCCAACGCCTTTTCGCCTAACGGCGATCATCTGAACGATATATTTGAGGTAAAAGGCCGTTTTCTGGCAGCTTACCGCATGCTAATTTACGACCGCTGGGGCCAGATATTATTCGACAGTAAAAACCAAAACCAAGGCTGGGATGGGCGTTTTAACGGGAAAGAAATACCTACGGGCACCTACGCGTACCGCATTACCGGTCAAGATGCCGCCGGAAAAGAGTTTACCAAAACCGGAACCGTTACCTTGTTGCGTTAATATAGCCTAAAGTACCAATTGTATTTATTCTTTTGAAAATACTGGGTAGTGGTGTAATTTTAAACTTTAATTTAAAGAAGAAGCTTATGTTTGATATGTTTGGTATGATGAACAAGCTGAAAGAAGTGCAGGGCAAAGTTCAGGAAGCTCAGGACAGCTTGCAATTTATTACGGTTACGGCCGAAGCCGGAGCCGGTTTGGTAAAAGCAAAAGTAAACGGCCAGAAAAAAGTAATCAGTATTGATATTGATGAATCTTTGCTCAATAAAGACGATAAAGAAATGGTTTCGGATTTGGTAGTTGCTGCTATTAACAAAGCCATGGACGAAGCCGGCGAAAAAGCTAAAGATGAATTAAAGCGCAAAACTGAAGGCTTACTGCCCAATATACCCGGACTTGATTTAAATAACCTTGGTCTCTGATTTAAAACCAACCGTAGCCGTTGTTATTTTAAACTGGAATGGCCGAAAATACCTGGAACAGTTTTTACCCTCCGTACTGGCCTATTCGGCGGGTGCGGAGTTAATAGTAGCCGATAATGCTTCTACCGATGATTCGATCAGTTTTCTGCGTGCGCATTATCCAGCTGTCCGCATTATTAAATTCTCAGAAAATTACGGTTTCTGCGAAGGTTATAATAAAGCGCTGTTCCAAATTAAGGCCGATTATTTTGTTTTATTAAATTCCGACATAGAAGTTACGCCCCACTGGCTGGAACCCATTATAGCTTTAATGGAAACCAATCCGGGCATTGCGGCTTGTCAGCCTAAAATTAAATCTTTTTACCGCCGAAATTTTTTCGAATACGCCGGGGCCGGCGGTGGTTATCTCGATTTTCTGGGTTATCCGTTTTGCCGGGGCCGCTTATTCGAAACCTTAGAAGAAGATAAAGGCCAGTATAACGATGTAGTACCAGTATTTTGGGCGACCGGCGCTTGTATGTTTGTGCGGGCCAAAGCTTACCAGGAAGCCGGCGGGTTAGAGCCCGCTTTTTTTGCCCACATGGAAGAAATTGACTTGTGCTGGCGCCTGCAACGCATGGGGTATACCATTATGTACTGCGGACACAGTGAAGTATACCATGTGGGCGGCGGCACCTTACCCAAATCCAGTCCCAGGAAAACGTATCTGAATTTCCGAAATGGTTTGGCCATGCTGTATAAAAATATTCCTCCCGCTCAGGTTTTTGAAATATTTTTCATCCGCATCTTACTAGATTGGGTAGCCGCCCTTAAATTTCTAGCCAATGGCGATTATAAAGATGCGCAAGCAGTATTTATTGCGCATCGGGACGTATGGCAAAACCGGAAATACCTGCAGGAACAAAAAAGGAAACTTTCTTTTTCCGAAAAAAAACTAAAGGGATTTTACCACCGGAGTATTGTGCTGGATTATTTTATCAACCGAAAAACAACCTTCCGGGCTTTAAACATCCCAGACCGTACTTCTTTGCCGGCGCAAGCATTTCCGGATATTCATCCAAAAAGCCAGCATTAAGTAAACAATAAGGGGCGATCCGAAAGTAAGAAAAGACAAATAAATAAAAGAAAAACGGATACTGCTGGTAGCAAAACCCAGCCGTTCGCCAATTTTGGTACAAACGCCAAAAGCCTGAGATTCAATAAAATATTGCAACCGTTCCATACTCCGCAAATAAAACATTAATATACAAATAGTTTTGTTTAAAATCTACTATATTTATTTGGTTCAATTACAATTTTTAATATTTAAAGTAACAGCCACGTCCTATACGCATTCTCTTTTAATACGGATATGAAAAAGCAATATTCCGGATAATACAGTTAATATTTAGTGGTTCTTTCCTTTTTAATATTTTCATTTACGGTTGTACATTATCCAATCTTCTCCGGTGACACATTTACCCCAAAAGCCATAGAAGATTTAGAATTTAAACTTTATCTGAGACATCCTGTTTTTCGATCGGCATTGAAAAAATAAAAATTATAAACGTAAAATTAACTCCAAAAGCTGTAATTTATTTTTGAAAAGCTGAATAATTGCTATTTCATTTTTACCTTTGAGGAAGAATTAACAGGAGCTGATTTTAAAAGTTTTAGCGAATAAACTGATAATATATAAAACATGCGAACAATACAGTTTAGAGAAGCCCTTCGGGAAGCCATGTCGGAAGAAATGAGACAAGACCAACGTATTTTTCTGATGGGTGAAGAAGTGGCCGAATACAATGGTGCTTATAAAGTAAGTCAAGGCATGCTGGATGAATTTGGTCCGGAACGGGTAATTGACACGCCCATTGCCGAACTTGGCTTTGCCGGTATTGGCGTTGGTGCGGCCATGAATGGCTTACGCCCTATTATAGAATTTATGACCTTTAATTTCTCGCTGGTAGCTATTGACCAGGTTATAAACTCTTCGGCCAAACTTATGTCGATGTCGGGAGGCCAGTATGGTAACCCCATTGTTTTCCGGGGCCCGACCGGCAGTGCCGGGATGCTTTCTTCGCAGCACTCCCAAAATTTTGAAAACTGGTATGCCAACACTCCCGGTTTAAAAGTGGTGGTACCCAGCAATCCTTACGATGCCAAAGGTTTATTAAAAGCGGCCATCCGCGACGATGATCCGGTTATTTTTATGGAATCGGAGCAAATGTACGGCGATAAGGGCGAAGTGCCGGAAGAAGAATATGTATTACCTATCGGCGTAGCCGATATTAAACGGGCCGGTACCGATGTAACGCTGGTTTCGTTTGGTAAAATGATGAAAGTGGTTTTAGCTGCCGCCGAAGAACTGCAGAAAGAAAACATATCGGTTGAAGTGATTGACTTACGTACGGTTCGCCCGATAGATTACAAAACTATTCTGGAATCGGTAAAGAAAACCTACCGGCTGGTAATAGTAGAAGAAGCGTGGCCATTAGCCTCTATTTCTTCGGAACTGGCCTTCAACGTGCAGCACAACGCCTTCGATTATTTAGATGCCCCGGTAAAACGCGTAACGTGCCACGATGTGCCCTTGCCTTACGCTCCTACTTTAATTGAAGCCTCTCTTCCGAATGTAGAAAGAACAGTAAAAGCGGTGAAAGCCGTTTTGTATAAAAAGTAAGATAAGTGTTTATAATTCTTAATCTGAAAACAAAAGTCTTCTAAATAATATTAGAAGACTTTTGTTTTTATAGCTGTTAACTAATATGAATTATTAAAAGGCGTTTTCTTCTCCTTTTAAGATATTATATAACGTAAGAAAAATAATCTTTATATCCAGCAGAAAAGACCAGTTTTCTAAATAAAAAATATCTATTTTAACTCTTCCTTTCATTTTATGGTTGTCCGAAGTATCGCCCCGATAGCCCATAACCTGCGATAATCCGGTAATACCCGGTTTAATAAAGTGACGAACCATAAATTTATCTATTACCTGCGAGTACTCTTCAGTGTGTTTCACCATATGAGGGCGGGGCCCTACCACTGACATGTTCCCAATCAGCACATTAAAAAACTGTGGTAATTCATCTAAGCTGGTTTTTCGCAGGAAAGCTCCAATGGGAGTTATCCGGGTATCATTTTTAACTGCTTGCTTAATATGGGCATTATTATTCACGAACATGGTTCTTAGTTTCCAGCACCAAAAGATATCATTGTTTATACCCGAACGTTGTTGCTTAAAGAATACTGGTCCTTTAGAATCTAGCTTTATTAGGACCGCTAGCACAGGAATGAGCCAGGACAACACAAACACGATAATAATACAGGAGAACACCATATCGAAGCTTCTTTTAATAAATTTATTAAAAGCATCATCTAAAGGAATGGTGCGCAATATAATTACAGGCAATAAATCATAAAAATCAACTTTAAACTTTTTGTAATCAAAACCACTAGTATCAGGCAGAAACTTTAGACGTATTAAATTATTATCAGTATAATCAATTAGCTCCACCACCTGTTCACGCTTCAATTCATTTGGTGAACAATATATTTCGTCCACATTATTATTTATAACGAACTGCGCTATATCACTTATCTTGCCAATTACCTGATCATCTGTTTTAGCGTTATCGTCAAAGAAACCTAAAAAACGATAACCGTGTTCGGGATGATTATAAAAAAATGTTTTCAAGTTGCGGCTAGAACGATTATATCCCGCAATAATAACACGCCGGTAATTAAAGCCTTTTTTCCTGTATGTTTTAAAAAAATAGATAATACTAATGCGCCAAGCAACAATGAAGATGGCTAAAATAATATACGAGTAAGTTAATAGAGAACGGGAAAAAAAGTAGGACTTGGTAATGTTCAGTGTAGCCTCAATCAGTAAAATGTAAAGAATGATTTGCTTTAAAACGCCTGATACAATATTAGTAATTCGGGTTACCCGATGTATGTTATAAACGTTTAGGATGGAAGATGTAGCTACCCATGCTAAATTAGAATAAAGTAAAAGACTTAAATATTGTGAATCAACAAAATTAGAGAAAGAATTAAAAATGATGTAATATCCTAGGACTGCTGAAATATTTATAAAAGACAAGTCACCAAGAGAATAGATTAATTTAATGTATTTTGAATACTGCCCTGGCATCTTATATGAAACTTACCAAAGTAAAGGTACAAATAAATGTAAAAAGCCGTATATTCATTATTGATATTAAATTTTATCGAAAACAGCTATTTATTTCTATACACAGAACTTAAAATATTAAGTTAGCTTTCTAAGTAAATGGAGCATAATAAATAAATTCTCTACACTCTTTTATGAGTAAAAGTCCTCTGTTGATTGTAATTTAATTTTGAAAAAACTAGTTTAATTAAATTTGAATAAACATTTAATTAGAAAAAGTAAAAACTATTTTCCAGTTTAAATAAATTAAGTTAATTTTTTAAGACGTGTATTTGCTGAATAATAAGAAAATATAGTATTAAAGAACGCGAAGAATACAATTCCTTTCTGACTATTCAACAAAGACTCAGTAATACAAATTATTACAAATAATAAATTTAAAATTAAAAAGATATAATTCTTAGTTTTAAATGCTAATCTAAAGTTATAAATAAAATTGCCTATAAGGGTAAATAGTCCTATAATGCCCAACATAAGTAATGCATCAATATAAGCGTTATGGGTATTATATCTAAGTTTATAAAGTACATCGCTATAATTGTTAGTTTGATAACACTTATTTAAGGCGTCCTGCATATCTCCAGTACCTGTTCCTAAAAACCAATGTCTTTTTATTTCTTCGTAACTACAGGTTAAAATTCCAATTCTGATGTTTGTAGAATTATGATGGATACCTACTGGTGGCTTCCATTCTGTTGTCATGATTTCTACAAACCGGTGATTAAATATTGGTTGAGAAAGAAGCCAAAAACCTGAGTAAATAAAAACTGCTAAAGTTGTTAGTAAAGTTAAATACCACCGATGCCTTAATAAATAGCTCATAAGAAATATTATTGATATAAATGCAAAAGCTATAAGTGGCATTCGAGCTGATAAAAGTAAAGAAAAAGCAAACATGTAGCTTATAATCAATAAGCTGCATAATAGAATTAAAATATTTTTATACCATTTATAAGATATTAAAAGATATATGATTAAATAAATGGAAAATAAAATAAAGATTGAAAAGTAAGTAGGATGAATAAGGAGCGGCTTTGCTAAAATTTCACGATAATAATTGTATTGATAATATCCTTCAAATGAACCTAAAGAAGTATCCCCTTGCATCATAGCAAAATATACTTTATAGATCGAAAAAGAAATAGCAATAAAATTAGATGAAACAAAAAAGATACACACTTTATCTATATCTTTTTTATTAATCCGGAAATCAGCAAGTATTAAGGGAAACAAAATTAAAGATATCCGTTTCAGTAAAATGTTTCCACCATTTGCATAATTGCTGGTATATAACATACCTAAAACATTTAACAAATAAAAGCTACTTAAAACCAAAAATGTTTTGTTTTTTTTAATGTATTCAAATTGCTGAATAAAGTTACCTTTAAGTAGCCAGTTAATTGAAAGTATAATTATAAAAAAGCTATTGTACCTAGTGGAGAAGGGAAGTGTAATAGCAATTAACACCAAACAAATCAGCTGTATGCGCTGATGCATATCTTTACTGAGTAAGTTTGTCATATTTGTTAATTACAAAATATCGGATTTTTTTTATAAAAATTTCTTCATCAAATTGCTCTGCATGCTGCCGGATAAAATACTTATCAAAAGTAAGTGTTTCGTATAACTGAATGGCTTCTATTAAACTTTCCGGGCTTTGTTCTTCAAAAAAAAGTGCTGTAGCCTGTAAAGCATCTCCTTTATAAGGTAACATGGTTTCCAATACCCCCCCCTCTCCAAAGGCAATTACTGGTATGCCTGCTGCATTTGCTTCAAGTGGTGTAATACCATAATCTTCTAGTTGCGGAAAAATAAAACCTTTACACTCAGCATATAATTTAGCTAAATTGGTATCAGTAACACTACTTTGAAATATTATATTCTTTTTTGCCCGCTTTTTTAAGTCTTCTTCTTGAGAGCCTTTACCTACAATAATTAATTTTTTACCCAATGTGTTAAACGCATCTATTACCAAATCAACTTTTTTATAATACTCCAAACGATTGACCATCAGATAATAATCTTGTTTTGTACCTGATAAAAAAAACTTTTTACAATTTACTGGAGGTTTTATAACAGTAATCGGGTTTTTAGCTTTATAAGTTTCTTCTATTTTGACCTTTGTTTCGTGAGTATTAGCTATAAAAAAAGTGGTTTTGGCAGCATAATGAAAATCTATCTTTTTTAATAATTGAATAACGGTATTTAATATCAGCTTCTTAACACCTTGCGCCGTTACAAACTCTACGTACGACTCTGGATACCAAGCTAAACGGAACGGTTGGTGGCAATAATTGATAACCAAGGCATTTTTATTAGGATTGATATATTTAGCAACATAGGTAGATGAGATCAGAATGACATCAAAAATAGATACATCCAATTGCCGCATGGCCAAAATACCTAATGGAAAAAAATATTTTTTCAGCTTTCGTTCATTAGTAGCTATACTTTTGTACCACGATGAATAAATTTTATAATTTTTAAATTCAGGATAAGTTAGTTCTGGGCGATATGCTAAGGTATAAACCGGCGCTTCAGGAAAAGCTTTAAGAAAACATTTTACTACCTGCTCTGCTCCACCTCTTCGCATTAATTCGTCATGTACTATTGCAATCTTCATTTAATGCTCTTGTAATATTTACTTCTTAAAGCTTATATTTATTATTAGATTATTCCTATACTCAAAACAGAGTCTACAAAATAACATTAATTATTAATGCTATTAATAACTTGAACTAGTTTCTTAGCTGAATCAGCCCAGGAGTATTTTTCAACTATTTCCAGTCCCCTTCTACATAGTTCTGTCCGGTACATGTCGTTATTTAAAACCAATTCTATACCTCTTGCAATATCTTCAATACAATATGGGTCTACATAATGGCAGGCATCTTTGAATATTTCGGGCATACTACTTACCTTCGACACAATAGTTGGGCAACCACAAGCCATTGCTTCTAATGGAGGTATACCAAATCCCTCATAAAAGCTGGGATATATGAATGCAGTTGCGTTTTGATATAAATCAATAAGTTTTGCGTCTGATATATAACCTGTTAAAACGATGTTTTTATTATTTTGAATAAGTCGCTTAAATTCTGGTTTAGTAAAAATCTTATTTTCGGCCCCAACAATAATTAACTTAAAATTTAAGCTTTTAACTAAATTAAAAGCTTGAATTAAATTATTAAAGTTTTTTCTAGGGTCTAGTGACGAAACAGCCAATATATAAGGTTCTACCGCCTTCTTGTTTAATGGCAACTTAAAATCTTCTGAAACAGAATTATATATAACCTTAACTTTATATTCAGGGACTTTTAAGTATTGTATTAAATCAGTTTTAGAGCAGTTACTTACCGTTAGTATAAGTTTACTGTTTTTTGCGATTCTTGGAATTAAAAAATTATAATAATAACTGAATAATTTAGAGTACCATTCAGGCTTGATTTTGAAGCCTAAATCATGAATTGTAACTATTTGATTCTGATAATTTATAGGAGCTGCATTGGCTAAATTAATTAAGAGCGGTTTATCTAATGATTTTAGATACTTAGGTAATTCGTACTGTTCCCATAAAACTCCAGTTTTTTTACCAACAGGTCTGGCATCTAATTCTTGCGCCAAATCATTATGTATTATGTTTTTGGGTGAAACAAAAATTATTTTTTCATCAAAATCGCGTAATTTTTTGGAGAGCTCACTAGCAAAACGTTGTACACCTGTAATAGGTTGAGATAAAAATTTCGCATTAACAACCAGTTGTTTATTAAACTTCACCAACCGAATAGATGTATCCATAAAAAGTCCATAGAAACAGAATAGCAAAAGTAGGGAAAGCAATTAAGTAAATACAACTAAGAACTAAACCTAATTTTAAAACCAAGTTATTATCCCATGATATTTTATTGTAAAGAAAATATAAAAATGATATAAATATTACAGAACAAAAGATGCCTAATTCAGAAAAGATTTCCATATAAACATTATTCGAAATTCTTTTAGCTTCTTTTTGCTCATAAAAGGGTTCTTTATTATAATGATCATAATGGAGATAATAATTGGCAGGACCAACCCCCCACATAAAATTATCCAAACCAATATGCCATGATATCTTCGTTGAATTATTTCTTTCATTTCTAGAATTAATTGCATCAATTCTGACGGTTGAGGGATCAATCAATTTTGCTGTAACAGCCTCTAAAGGAAACTTCGAGATAATCAAATATTTAAAATCTTCATTATGAAATAAAAAAAATACTGCTATAAACAAAGATATATTACCTAAAGCAATTATATAATATTGCTTAGCTTTTATTAATTTAAAAGTAATATAAATTATTAAAAAAATGGTGCTACAGCAGATGGCCATAGATGAAACTGTAATAAAAATAGTAGTGAACAAGAAGAACGCGATAAAATAATGCTTTTCGTTTATAGCTACTACTGCTGTTACCAAAAGAAAAAAGCCCATATAATTGCCTTCTTTAAAAGTACCACATCTGATAAAATGGCCAAAAGAATACAAAGCATGTTGAGGCCAAGCATCCATACCAAATAAAAGAAAAGGCTCTATATTCTGAATACTGGTTACAAATAAATACCAAGAATATATACTTGCTATACAGGCACCAATTAGTAAAATAAGACTATATTTTTTTTGATTTGATCGGAAGCTTTTTTGTGAAATGATGAAAGCAAAAAAAATGATGAAAAAATAAAAATATTTTAATAAAGAGTCGAGTAAAGGGTTTATTCGGGCTAAATCATATCTTAATGGATAAGAATATTGCCAAAAAAGATTTATAACAAAAGCAATAAAACCGAAAAATAAAAATAGGATTAGAATCAGGTATAAACTCTTCTGTTTTAAGAAAAAAAAGTTTATGAAATTAAATTGCTTCTCCTTAAAATCGAGTATAAAAATTATAATTAAAGCTATTTCCGAAAGTTTGAAAGGGAAACCTATATCAAAAGTTAATGCTAAATTAAAAGGCAGAAATAAGAAGAATTGTTCGACAAAAAAGTTTTGAACTTTTCTTAAACTTATAGGTTTAATAGTCATTGAACTTATTCAATTATTTATCGTTGATCGCTACTCTTTTTACCTGCAAAGCTTGTCTGAAAGCAGCTAATGTAAATGTTATAATTAAATAAGAATACAAGCTCATGAAGTTAACACTTAAACATAAGCAAAATACTATAATTAATGGAAAACCTTGAGAAAAGGCCTTTATTACATCTTGATTATAGTTGATATAATACTTAATGCTTGCATCAATGTGCCTGACAAACACTCCAACGATAAATCCTAACATTATTACTCCTAAATAACTAAAATTCAAAAATGCTTCTCCAAATATGCCCGGCCTTAAGCCTGGATGCAAATTAGAATCTAAATGAGCTGTTCGAGTAGTAAAAATTCCAAAATTCCACTCGTTTCTGAAATCTGAATATTGTCTCGGAATAAAAGAAATAAGACCAGAAATATATGTTTTTCCCAATAAATATTTTTCATCCCAGTATGCTAAAATCCAGGCAAAATCCCGATTATCTGAAAAAGAATTGCCATAAAAGAAATCTTGAAAGAACCTAGCAAACATATTTTCTGAAACTGAAATCTTATTTCTTAAGTTTTGTATTATAAAGGCAGCAAAAACAATAACAAAACCATACATCATAATTTTTTTAAGTTTTAACACCTTATACTTTTTAAAATAATAAAATAAAATGATAGTTAAAACAGGTTCTAAAATAGCTCCTCTGGTACCTAAAAATATAGATACTCCTAGTAGAAATAAAAATATAGCTATAGATGACCAATTAGGAGATTGAATAATTCTTAATCCAAAATAAGTAAGTGTAAAAGGATAAATTAGTAAAGTAATATTATAGAAAGGCCTTACGCTTCCGTGCGTCATGAAATAAAAACGAGGATTAAATAACACATTATTTGCAATTTGAATATAAGTCACAAATAGAATTAAACTAATAGATAGGAAGGCAGCAACATATAAACTTTGATTATTCTTTATATTGTTTTCTATTAGTAAGTTAATCGGAGAAAATAACCTGTCAATATAAAGGTATAGATTAGTTTTGTTATAAAAATATGATCCTACATAAACGAAAAGGTAGCCAAGAAGACTTATTGAAAAAGCTAAATCTACTTTGCTTACTATATTATCATAGTTTTCTTTTCCAACTACTTCAATATTGTTAATAGATGCGTTAAAAGGATACATAATTAAGATTGGCAGAATTAACATCTTAAAAATAGTGATTTGCCAATAGTCAATTTTCCATCCAGTTCTTTTATATGTTCTATACCAGCTTTTTGCAAAATATAATATCAAAATCAAATCAATGATAAACAGAATTCCATTAGCATTAATTTTTTGATTAAATAATATTATTCTGTTCAAAAGCATAAAAATTTTAATTATTAGATTAGTTTTAAGTTAAATTAAGATATTTTAGAATGTACAATGGTGTCTTTACAGACTAATAGGCGTAAAATGAAAGGAATACGACTAAACTGACGTCTTTTAATTCTGTTAATTATCACGAGAAACATAGAACCATAAATAATTGGCAAATACCAGAAGTAGTATTTTCGGGTAATTAACAGGCGATTTCTTACATTATAATAATCACTTAAGAAGCTTTTTATATTTTCATTATCATTAGCACCAGTAGAAGCACCTTCTTTATGATAGACAGTGCTTTTAGTACAAGAAGCAAATTGAAAACCTTTTTGCTTTCCTCTTATTATCCAATCTATTTCTTCATAGTATAAGAAATAATCTTCACTCATTAAACCTACTTTTTCAAGGAAAACATCACTTACAAACAAGGATGCACCAACCACATAATCCAGGCCTAAACTATCCAAATATTTATTATCAAATTGTCCCCTATCAATCTCGTTATTACCAACATGTTTTACTGTAGCTAACCAGGGATTGTATAAAGCGCCAACGGCTTGAATAGTATTAGGTTTATGATAGTACATTAATTTAGAACCCAGTAAACCAAGCTGTACTCCACTATTAAGATGCTTTTTAAATGTATAAACCAAATTCGATAAAGAAGATTTTTCTACTACAGTATCATTATTTAAATACCAGTAAAAAATGGGTTGCATTGATAAGCCCCTCATGAATTTAGTACCTAAATTATTTCCTCCTGCAAAACCTAAATTTGTTGGAGATTTGATTAAGGCTATTTGCCTGGTTTTTAAAACTTCCAATTTATTAGTATTACTACCAGCATCTTGTATAATAAAATTAATCGGCTTCGCAGTTGGCGGAAAGGCTAACTTTTGTGATAAATCACTTTGGTTAAAATTATAATTTAGATTACCAAAAGCCCAAGCGGTAATAAATTCAACAGAATTATCCGTAGAAGCATTATCTACTACTACAATATTATAATTTGTATAATCAAGTTTAAGTAAGCTTTCACAACATTCTATCGTATCCTGCCACCCGTTATAGTTAACCAGAATAATGCTTACCAATGGTTCAGAAGTTACCTTCATTTAATTAAGCTTACCAAATTTATTAATTTTGAAGTGATACACACCGAGAAAAAAAGCTCGGATTTTTTTCAATTTATCTTTCTCATAAAGTAAAATCTTTACTAACTCCTTCCACATAGCTGGGTAATCGTGGCGAAAGAAAGCAGGAAAATCATTTTTATATTTCTCTCTTATCCATAACCTGTTCCGGGTCATATAATATCTTCTGATAAAATTATGATTGGTGGTAATTAATCCTAATTTATGCTTCGCTATCCGTCCTAAATTATGCTCTAGTATAGCTTTATTAGCCAGTATAATTTTAAAACCATTCATCTTTAACCTGAAACAATATTCATGATCTACATAATCGATAAATAATTTCTCTTCAAATGGCCCTACTGTTATAAAAGCCTCCAGGTATAACAGATTACCAGATGTCATGGCAGAATCAACTTCTTCAAAGTCGGGTTTATTGGTAATGGCTGCAATTGTTTTCCCGGCATGCACGGGAGAGATCATGCCAATATTACTATATTTATCAATGGCCTTTAACATCATGGTTATCATATCAACAGTAACTCTACTGTCTTGGTCCATGGTCAGCAGCCAATTACAGTTATCTTTGATAGCCAGGCGGGCGCCTATATTTAATGCAGCAGCAATGCCCAAATTAGATTGGTTATTAATATAATCAGCATTTAAAAATCGGCTAAAAGTATTTTCATTTATATCGCTAGCTTTATCAGAATTATCTATAATAAAAATTTTCCCAACTAGAGAACTGAAACTTTCTATATTCTCCAGTACTTCTTTTTTAGAAGGGTTATAAAGTACTACAACGGCTCCAATCTTGTTGGTTTTAATCATTCTAAAAATTTTTTTGAAGTATTTTTAATGAATAATCAACTTAATTTATAGATATTTATGAATCATGTTCTATAGCAATAAAATGATTTATTTTAAACAAATACTTTAACGATTTATTTGACTGTTTATTAAGAAATTAGAACATGTTTAAATTTATGTTTTTGAAAAGTAATAACGGCAAGGATAGCTTATAAAGATGCTATTTCAGTGGTTCATTGCCAAACTAGGGAGCGAAAAGAAGGTAAATTTAGGCTCCACAATGGTAACTAGCAGCGTTAGATGTAAAATTTAAACATGCTCTTATTATATATTATTCTTATAAAATATTTTAAAAATATGAAATTATAATATATAAAAATATTTTAGCAGAACGGCACCTTCTATAGAAATAGAAAAAGCTTAAGAGACAAAATACATTTAGCTAGCTATAAATAGTAAAAATTTACAATTTTTAATTCGATTCTTAACTATACTGCTAAAAATCATTTAAGATTATTTTAATCAAAGTTATAGCTAAACTAAATTAAATCTAATAGTTTCAAAGCCAAAGTCTTCCGCTCAAATTGTTCTATAAATTTTGTATTAAGATTTAATCTTTTCTTTGTTTTTTGTTTAAGTATCCTTATTAGCTCGTTTTTAATTAATTCTATATCTTCTCCAAATAAAATTCCAGCCCCAGCTTCTGAAATAACTTCCCCAGGAGATGAATTAATATCTACGCCAATTCCCCAAATTTCTGTACCACTGTTTATATATTCAAATAATTTACCAGTAAGAATTCCATTAACTTTTCCTTTATCAAATCCTAAAAAAAGTAAAACATCTGCATCCCTTTGTATTTGAAGAATGGTAGGCCTTGGCAAAAAACCGCCATCTTTAACAAAATCTTTAATTCCTGCATCCTCTGCTAACTCTAAAATATAACTATTATCTACTCCAAGAAAGATAACTTCCAATTTTTGCAATAATGATTGAGTTTCAGCATCATTATTGATAGCGCCTATAGCATCAAACAAAGGCAAAGGATTCTGTTTCCCTTTATAAACAGAACCAGAATAAATAATTCTTACTTTAGAATCATTAAAAAATTTATCAACAGGAATTTTAGATAAATCTTCAGTATCAAAGCCATTTTCTATTACATTTACTTTTTTAAAGCCATATTTTTTAGCTAGCGTACTTGCTAAAGGTTTACTAACGGTTGTAATGATATCTGCTGCTCGCATTAGTCGTCTTTCTAAAATACTTTCTATAAAAGTAAAAGGAAACACACCTTTATAAATATGGTTATCTGTCCATAAATCCCTGAAATCAGCTATCCAAAACTTTGTTAAATTATTTTTCTTAAGATTATACCCTATTATATGGCAAGCATAAGGGCCGTGGGTACTTATCACCAAATCCCAGGAGCCGTTTTTCTTAGCCCAGTTAACGGATGAGCTTACCCAAAAATCCATAAAATCCGGCATTCTGGCAGTTGCAAATATGCCTCTATCAATTATAAACTGTTTTGCTTTTTCTAATAATTTCTTAATTGGCGAGTTAGACGGGTTGCTTTCTTCTTGAACCGGAACAGCTAAGGCGTTCTCTTTGCCCACAGCAACCCTGTTACTTTTCTTAATTAACCTATAATAAGACCTTACTTGATAAAACAAGCGGTTGTAATCTATTTCAAATATCTGAAAATTTTCCTTTTTAAATGTAACAGCGTTTGGATCATTATAGTCTTTAGGCGACGTTAATACACTTACGTCATGTCCTGCTCTTGACCAGTACTTAGCCCAGGAATAAGGTCTTAATGAGGCAATAGAGTTTTCAGGAGGAAAATATTTAGAAATGATCAGGATACGCATTAACGTTTTAAATTTAAGCTACTAATTCTTCTTTAAAAGATCGAATAGAACAATCCACTTTAAAAACAATTGCCCATTGATGTAAAGCAATTATTCGCCAGAAAATTGAGCCAAATGCTAAAACATTGTTTTTAACTGAAAAATCAAAATCAGCAAGAATTAATTCCACCTTAAGAAAATCTTCAAAAAAGTTAAGTGCGTTTTCCAGATATTTCCGAAATTGTGCACTATTATTTTTAATCCATAATTGTTCAGGCGTAACAAATCCCATTTTATCCCGCCTGGCTTTAACTTTTTCGGGCAAATAACTAGTCATAGCCTCCCTAAAAATAAATTTAGAAATACCATTTCTGATTTTAAATTCATCTGGTAAACTTAAAACATATTCCACAAATCTATAATCAAGAAAAGGTACCCTAGATTCAATAGAATGAGCCATAGAATCTCTATCTTCAAAATGCAACAGCATGGGAATATTAGTGGCCGTTATCTGATCAAGAGATAAAGAATAAATATCATAAAACCTTTGAGGAGAAAATAAATGAAATGAATTCTTAACTTGTGGCAGGATGTATTTTAGATCATAAGAAATAAAATTATTTCGCAGATAACTTTTTATAAATTTTGGAAACGCACTTTTGAAAGAAGATTTTAAAACTTCGGGTAATTTATTATTTATAGACTGAAGACTTCTTCGCTCGTTTACAAGAGTTTTGAATTGGAAGGTTCTGAATAAGTAATTGTGATAAGCATCCTGAAAACTAGCATAACCTCCTAAACTTTCATCTGCTCCCTGTCCATCTAACATTACGGTTAGACTATGCTTTTTTGCTTCTGCAAATACATTCCATTGTGCAAAAATACTGGTAGAACTAAAAGGTTCATCCTGGTGCCAGGTAATTTCAGGAAGCTTAGTAAATAATTCTTCAAATTTAGGAAATACCTTATTTGATTTTACCCCCGTTTTAGCAATTACCTCATCAATAAACTCCTGTTCATCAAATTTTTTTTCAGCAAAACAAGAAGATACCGTTTCCTGAATATTACTTTTATTTTCTTTATCAAGCAGGTTTTTCATGGTACAAACAATAGAAGAACTATCGATGCCTCCGGAAAGACAAGAACCTACTTTTACATCTGATCGCAGTCTGATGCGTACTGCATCTTCAAATATAATTTTTAATTCATTTGTTGCTGTATCAAAATCAATATTGTTATTTCTTTTTATTTTAGTTACATCGTACCACTTTACTACATTAAAAGTATTCTCAGTCAGATCAAAAATTAAATTATGCCCTCCTTTTAATTGAATCACTCCTTCAAAAAGCGTTTCTGCTGTATGATTGGTAATACCGTACATTAGAAAGTCCAAAACCCTGGCTCCGTTTATTTTTGGCTGCCAACTCTGTAAGGTTGTAAACTGTTTTATTTCGGAGCCAAAAACAAATTCATGTGAGTTGTCAAAGTAATAGAAAGGTTTAACGCCAAACCGGTCCCGGCTACAAAATACAATGTTCTTCACTTTGTTGTGAATAGCAAAGGCCCACATGCCATTAAAATACTGCGTGCAATCCTCTCCCCAGTAATCATAAGCAGCTAAAATAACCTCGGTATCGGTTTTAGATTTAAAATTATAGCCCAAAGCTGATAACTGATTCTTAATTTCTATATAATTATAGATTTCGCCATTGTAAGTAATAACATACTTATCTAAATAATGCATAGGCTGGTGCCCTTCTTTACTAAGGTCCAGAATTGCCAGCCGACGGTGCCCAAAACCTACATTATTAGCAACATAAAAGCCTTCATCATCTGGTCCGCGGTGTTGAATAATATCTGTTAAGGCCTTCAGACTACTTTCTGCAACTGCTTTATTATCTTTCTTAATAATACCCCCAATTCCGCACATTTTACCTAGAATATTTAATTATTAAGAACAAATATAGTAGATACATAACTGTCTCACTAATTGCATAAAAATAAAAAAAAGTTATAAAAGGATAATAAGAGCCAATAAAAAGCACTATAAAGGTGAAGATAAAATATATGAGTTGCCATGAAGTCAGAATTTGAAACTTTTCATTAACAATTAGAACAGGACTTAATGGAGAAGTTACAAATCTTATGGCAAATGGGATAGCTAAAATCTGTGCAATTTGACCGGAAATCTCCCATTCATGTCCAAAAACAAAGGAAAATAATACTCTCCCAAATACAATAACAAATATAGTTGGCCCAATTGCTAGCAAAACTAATCTTTTTAAAGTTTGCATTACAAATGGTTTTAAGTTGTGTCCATTATTTTTTAATTCTGCTAGCTTCTGCAAATAAACCTGACTGATAGCACTGCCTATCAGAGATGCCGGTAAACTAATTAACCTGAAAGCTAAACCAAATAATCCCGTTGAAAATACATCGTAATAGTAAGTGATTATTAGAATGGGAGCTTGTAAAGAGGCATTATCTAATAAGGTAGTAGGTGTATAATAATACAAAAACTTTTTATATCTACTAAATACATCTCTTAAAGTAGTATAATTAAAATATTTTTTAAATCTCCAGAGTGATATTATAAAATTCTTACCAACTAAAATTACAAAGAATATTTGCCCGATAATATTTGCTTTTATTAACCCGTAACTAGAGATTTTATAAATTCCAAAACTTAATTGTGCTATACAGGAGGTAATAGACTGACTTATTTTTCCTTTAGATATTTTTATGTATTGTTTGTTTCTACCAATCCAATAGTTTAAAATATTAATTGTACTTAGCAGGAATACATTAATTGGTAAATAAAATAATAAATCGCTTTCTATATTAAACAGACCAATATTATAGTACTTTAAAATTAGCGTACTTCCTGCTACAATAATTGTTGTTATAATGGAGAATAAAAAGGCAATAAGCGCAACTCTTATTGCTTCTATTCTTTTGGAAGGAATTACAATGGCTAATTCATATTTGCCAGACGCTATGCCAGCAATAATAGAGCTCACACCAATAAAAAAAGATAAATTTCCAAAATCAGCCGGGGAATATAACCTTGTAATTAGTGGTGAAATAATTATTGGTATAGACTGTGCTATAACGGTCCCAGAAAAGAGTGCAAGTACATTATAAAATACGGAAGATCTTTTTTTTAAAAAAGCTATATTTTTCAGAAACAAAATTTCTATTAATGATAAAAAATTAATTAAGTAAAAACTAAATTTTTATTAGTGGTATATGCTATAATAGTTTGATACTCTACACGAATCTCAAATAAATATTCTTTATTCTTATTTTCTTATAAATTTTATTTCAATTTAGATATAATTTTCTGTGACGATACAATAATTTAATTTCCATTTAATTTTAAGATTTTAACATTGAAAATTTTAAAAGATAAGAATGTTTATGTAAAATTAGATATGAATGGATTAAAACTATTTATAGGACTTAATAAATCGAGCTTATAAAACTTCTTAATTATTTAATAAAACCAAACATGGCAAAAACAGATATTAACATGTTTAAATATTTAAGAAACATATTTTAAACAGTTAAATTCCTATAATCGCCAATTAAGTTTAATCTCCATCTAAACCTATTCAGAAAATAATAATTCTGATTGTAACCAATAATAAAAGTAAAAAGCAAAATTATTCAAATTTAAATTAGAATAATCGATTTTATAAAAATTTTACTTGGCGCAATAGCTTTTATAAAGTACCTGCCCTTACCGCTATTTCTTATATCTATATCAAATTCTGAAAGCTTATTATCTAATACAACGTTATTCTCGTATACCTTTTGTCCCAGTTCATTATAAATTAAAATAACTATATTCTCTTGCTTTATATGTTCTTGGGTTAAAACTAATTTAAATATTCCATTATTTGGATTAGGATAAACGAATAAAGCTTCTAAGTCATTAATAATAAAAGGATAGCTCTTTAAAATAACAATTTCGTTTGAAAGGAAGCTACCTAAATTGCTTTTCAAACAACAGATATATGTACCCTCTTTCTGAATAATAATTGCATTTTCATGTTCTTTTTCTAAAAGTACACCATCTAAATACCATTTATACGATTCAAAGCCTGGCGGGGCTGATAAGAGCTGTTTTTTTAATACTAAATTTCTTTGGAAATGTAAGGGATCTATTATTATTTTTTTTGACTGGAATTGCTTAGATTCATCTGTTTTAATTCTTAAAGCATATGCTCCTCCTTTACTTAATATCAAGGTATCTAAAGAGGAATTCAGTAAAGTATCATTTCTATACCATTCATATTTAATTACATTATGGGAAGAGAAAAAAACCGGCTTTAAATATATTTCCTGATTACATTCCTGCGATGTTGTTTTCAGTCCGATTCTTGCAAATGGTATCTTAGATAAGAAATTATCAACAAATGGCTGCGGAAAGACATGCCCCTGATTGTGCGATAGGCATTCTACATTGTCTAAGCCATTAAAATAATTACAAGTATATCTATTCTCTGCTTCCAGCTTCCAAATTCCTATATCAGCAGTAGACCAGGTAAAAAAATAATTTGTACTTTGTTTTCTGATTATTTCACGAATCGATTCATTTGAGATAACATTAACGGAATTAGGAATGATAATCTGGTCCTGATTAGCCCATTCAATAATATCTCTGGTAACACTAAAACCCGAAGCAATTACAGTAGCGTCGGGAGTAGATTGAATTGAATTTAATAATGCTGCCGAACCTCCTTGTGAGAGCCCTATAACAAAAACCTGATCATATTGAGTCTTTAGGTATTTAACAGTAGCTAGGGTATTAACTAAATAACTAACTGAATACGAGCCTCCATTATTAAGCATATAGTTTACCAAAAACTCAGAACTTAATCGTCTGTTACTCCTATGTAAAGCTAAAAAGTCCTGGTTTAGCTTTATAGCTATAAATACATCACTATAAAATGCCACTTCATTTGCAATATTTCCATGATAGCCTACGCCATTAAAGATTTCTATTCCTTGATTTTCGCCAGACCCGGGAATAATAACAGTAGCCGTTTTATAATTGCTGTTTTGATTTAGTGTTGGCTTAAATAAAGAATAAGATTTATATTGTTTATCTGCTAAAGTATAATTAATATTAAAAATTTTATCTGTTTCATTTACACCCGAAATAAATTCTAAATCTTGATAAGCATTAAAATATAATTCTGCAGGAATAAAGAAATCTTGTATTTGATTACTTAATTCCTCAACATTGTTAATTTCTTTATTTATTAGTCCTAAAGACCCATCTAAAGGATTAGTAAATCCATATTTTAGTATTTCCTCCTCACCTTCTTCTCCAATGCTTTGTTGACTTCGCACTGGAAGTGAGAATAGCAGGATATAAAATATTGTAAAAAAGAATAGGGTAAAAAGTTTATTCATTCTAATCCATATAGCTTATAATATATATGTAAATTTATAATTAAATAAAAATTTACATAGTAAACACTTCAATGTATATATGCTAAAATTCATTAATTAGTCTCTCAAAAATGCCTGTTAGTATATTTATAACAATATTCAATTAAATTATATTAAACTAACCTGTATTTAAAAACAACTTAAAAAATGCCTGAAAATTAATTTTTTAAATAAATCCTTTCAATAATATCTACTACCTTAAGACCTTCTAAAGCATTGGTAGCAATATGTGCACGACCTTTTAATACATCTACTACGTTTTCAATTACATAATGGTGGTTTTGGGCAGAACCTTTATAAGCGCCATAATCGTTGCCAGGGTTGGTTGGCATTAACTCTGGCATTACATAATCTTTTACTTGGCAATATTCTACCTCGTTCATGTATTGGCCGCCAATCTTTATGCTTCCATTCTCGGCAATAATAGTCATGCTGCTTTCCAAATTCTGATTCCAGACTGCAGTGGAATAATTTAAACTACCCATACCGCCCTCCACAAAATCAAAATTTACAAAGCCTGAATCTTCGAAGTCAGTAGAATGGACATGATTAAAGTCTTTAAATTTAGCCTGTATATTCTCAATATCCCCGAACAGCCAGTACATAATATCAATAAAGTGGGAAAACTGCGTAAATAAGGTGCCCCCATCCAAATCTTTTTTACCGTGCCAGCTATCAGGTTTATAATAGCGGTCGTCGCGGTTCCAATAGCAGTTAAGCTGCACCATGTATATTTTACCAAGCGTGCCCGATTCCACCATTTCTTTGATCCAGACGGAAGGAGGCGAATACCGGTTCTGCATCACGGCAAATAAATGCCGGTGAACATTTAGGGCTTTATAAATAACTTTTTCGGCATCCAGCCGTCGCAGAGCCATTGGTTTTTCTACTACAATGTGTTTTTTAGCCGACAGTGCTTTTAATGCTTGCTCAGAGTGGAAACCATTGGGTGAGCATATATTAATTACATCTATATCTAAATTGGTGGCCAGTAGTTCATCAAGGTCAGAGAAAAAAGGCACGTTAAACTGATCCAAACTTAGTTGTGATTTTTCTTTTACATCTACCAGGGCCACTAATTCAGATTCCTGGTTGCGGTCGATCATTTCTGCGTGTCTTTTGCCGATATGACCACAGCCAACTACTGCAAACTTTATTTTTTGTTCTTTTGCTACCATATTAATTTTAGAAAAATAAGATCTAAAAGCTGGTTTTGCTCCTTTACCTTAATTCTAACATTTAATTTATTCTTTTAACTGTGTTACTTTCCAAAATATATTCCTGTCCGCTCTCCGGGCATACGGCTTTACTCTCTGAATTAAAAATCAGCCGATAGCCGTATTCACTCATCCAACCTATCTGCCGGGCCGGATTACCTACTAGCAAAGCATAAGCCGGAACTGTTTTTGTAACTACCGCGCCAGCACCAATAAATGCATACTCTCCTATAGCATGGCCACAAACAATAGTGGCATTAGCTCCGATAGAAGCCCCCTTACCCACATGGGTTGTAGCATACTGGCCTCGCCGGTTTACGGCACTACGCGGGTTAGTAACATTAGTAAAAACCACAGATGGCCCTAAGAACACATCATCATCACAAGAAACACCCGTGTAGATAGAAACATTGTTTTGAACTTTAACATTTTTACCTAAAATAACTTCCGGTGAAATTACTACATTTTGGCCAATATTGCAGTTCTCCCCTATTTTGCAGCCGGTCATAATGTGTGAGAAATGCCAGATTTTGGTACCTTCTCCAATTTCACAACCTTTATCAACATAAGCAGATTCATGCTTGAAATAATTAATTTGCTCCATTATTTATTTGAAAAACTGAATAATATTGGAAGTTATATAAGTTAATTGCTCTTCGTCCATCTCGGTATGAATAGGCAACGATAAAACCTGCTGTGATAAACTCTCTGAAACTGGAAAACTTTCGTTTGCTGTATTATAAACCTTATAAGCATTCTGGTAGTGAAGTGGTAGCGGGTAATATACCATGGTGGGAACACCTTTATTAGCCAGAAAGTCCTTCAAAGCATCTCGTTTACCATCCATTACTTTGATAGTATATTGATGAAATACATGGGTGGAAGCAGCCGACCGGGTGGGAATTTTTATTGGAGAAAGCGCCCCTAATACCTGATCATAAAAGGCAGCGGCTATTCTCCGTCTATGAATATACTCGTTTAAATGAGGTAATTTCTTTAATAAAATGCCAGCTTGTATGGTATCTAACCGGGAATTTATACCTATTAGGTCATGGTGGTATTTTACAATCTGTCCATGGTTAGCAATTATTTCCGCTTTCCTACCTAACTCCTCTATATTGGTATACAAAGCCCCCCCATCTCCATAACAACCTAAATTTTTGGAGGGGAAAAAGGAAGTAGTGCCAATGGTGCCGATGGTACCGGCAAATTGGGACTTATTATTCCGAAACGTAAATTCAGATCCAATTGCTTGCGCCGCATCTTCTATTACATCTAATTTATATTTTAAAGCAATTTCTAAAATAGCTTCCATATCTGCACACTGGCCAAACAAATGTACTGGCACAATGGCTTTAGTCTTATTTGTTATTTTTTGCTCAATTTTAGTTGGTTCAATATTAAAAGTATCCGGATCTACGTCAATAAAAACCGGCTTTAACCCTAATAAAGCAATTACTTCTGCGGTGGCTACATAAGTAAAAACAGGTAAAATAATTTCATCACCTGGTTTATAGTTTAAGGCCATCATAGCAATTTGCAATGCATCGGTTCCGTTGGCACAGGGAACAACTATACTAACCTGGTTAAACAAGGCTAATTGTTTTGCAAATTCTTTTACTTGCGAACCATTTATAAAATTTGAATTATTAATTACTTCAGCTATAGATGCATTAACATCGTCCTTAATTCTTTCAAATTGAGTTTTAAGGTCGACCATCTGGATTGGGCGCATACGGTTCTAATTGTTTCTCAAAATTTTGTACTACAGAAGTATGTATAAAATGGTAAATGTTTATCCAGAATAGTCTATTTATAAGTAAATTATTATGAAGTTATGGTCTGATTAATTACACTGTTAAGAATAGTTTAGGCATTTTGGCACATTGAATTCAGACTAAATTTCATTACTACAGGGCACAAATTTATAAAGATTTAGATGTAAAATTTATAAATTTGTGCTTCATTAAAAACAAATATGGATTTCCAGGAGAATACGGAGAATAAAAAAGCCTCATCCGGCAACGATGAAATTGATTTAAGTAAATTATTTACAGCTATAAGTAAAGGTATTTCCCATTTTTTTAAAGGAGTATTGCGCTTAATCTTCTTTTTTATTGATACTACTATTGCCAGGTATAAAATGATACTTGCACTAGTAATTTTAGGTGCATTATTAGGAATGGCTTATTTTTATTATATAAAACCATTTTATGAGTCAAGAATGACCCTTAATTCGGCTTATTATCAAGGCCAGTTTTTAAATAATTCAATTAAAAATATAAATAATTTATGTAGAGAAAAAAATTATACTGTTCTGTCAAAGCTATTAAACATTCCTAAAGCAAAAGCAAAAAGTTTAAAAGGCATGGAAGTTGAAAAGATGATTTCGCCTAATCTACAAATGTTAATTGACTTATACAAAAACCAAGAAGGGAGTCAACACAAACTTGACTCTTTAATTTTAAATCATAATGATTCTACTTTCCAGATAAAGGTTCAGGTATATGATACTACTGCTCTGGTTGGTTTAGATACAATACTCGTCAATTATATAAAAAATAATAATTTTGTTAATAAACGTATTGCCATTGAAAGAAAAAACCTCGTTAATAGAAGGGCTAAATTAATTAGGGAATCCAAGAATTTAGATACCTTAAAATCAAATATCAACAAAAGTTATATTGCAACCGGACAAAGTAAAGAAGGCACAAATGTAACATTAAATGAAAAAGAAACTGACCCCATTAATATCTACCGCGAAGATTTCCGTATTTATGATCAACAATTAAAGATTGATCGTTTACTTTTTATCAATTCGGAAATTGAAATTATAGACAGCTTTATTACGTTCGGAAAACCAGCTAGTGAAACTTTAATAATTAATATAATTAAAGGAGCTTTACTGGGACTAGCAGTTGCTTTACTAATCATTATATTTCATGTTGTAAAAACAGGTATGTCAAAACTTAGGCATTCGCTATATCAATAGCTTACCCGTGGTATAATTTTTAGTGGTATATTATGGTTTATTAAATTTATATATAGACAGCGATATAACTTCTTGGAAAAGCGGTTGAGAAAACGTTTGCCTAGCTTTCCTCCTTATTTTCAGAAAGCTGGCTTTCCGGGAGGTGTTTGGGGGTGGTTTTTTATTTTTTTCCCGATAAGTTAAGACGTGGTCTATAATTAAATTCTGGTCTGAGTTTTTAATTATTTAGTGGCAATTTAATTTCTATTTCTCTAAAGTCAACCTTGCCAGATACTGATAGTTATCGCCTTCGTATAATAATTCACATATAAATCCGCACTGGGTGGCATAATCAGATAGTACCGTAAAATCGATGAACAGCCATTTAAAAGGTTGTCCTTTTACTTTTTTGTATTCCATTTGGTACGTAACCACACCGTGGTACTCGGCATTTAAGTCAATATGCAGGGCTCCTTCTTCTTCGTCGTAAAACATATAAGTAATATCAGAGGAGTCAGCCAGAATCTGGGCGCCTAATTTTAAGTTTTTCTTTATTTGCTGTAGAAAAGAAGTTAGTCCATCAATATCTCCTACTAACCCGATACCGTTCATTAACATCAGGATGGTGTCGTACTGTTTATCGCCTACTTCGAATATACTGGTATGTACAACTGCCTTTATGCCCCGTTGTTGCATTACGGTACAGGCACCCTCCGATATATCAAAGGCGGTAACATTTAGTTTTTTTTCTTGTAATACCAAACTATGGCTCCCGGCGCCGGCGCCCAAGTCGGCCACATCTCCGCGGCAAAGGTCTAAAGCTGTTTTTTCTAATTCCGGCATAGCAGCATAATTCCGGAAAAAATAAGTTGCTTTTAAATCTTCGGTCTCGGTTATATTGGAATGCACCGTTAAAGTAGCATCTTTTTCTCCGGCTAAATAGTCTATCAGGGCATTTCCTAACACATCTGTACTTATTTCTGTCATCTTTATTTTAAATAAATATTTCTGTTACCGAAAAGCAAATTATTTGGTTTATCCCGGATTCGTGTTCGATAAAATTATTATCAATCTAAAAGTACAGCATTCTGAAATTATTCAAAGTGAATTTCCAGTAATTTCCGCGAAAATGACTTTTTTAGGGTGTATATAGCAATTTAATTGCTTGTAATTAATTCATGTGTATAGGTAAAATAGCACTTTTCTTTAATCAACCTTATACTTTGAAACAAAAAGCTAACTTTAATAGGACGGCTTAGAAAAAGTTGATTATTTAGCAGAGTGTGACTATAAACCAAAATCCACGCGGCGCACATTTGGGTGTATTTCAGGTTTATACTTTAATAGCAAAACCGATAAGAATAATATAAAATTATAGTTAATTTTACTTATCCGGAATGGGTTTAATACAGAGGTTAACTGTGTTGAAAGCAGGCAAATAAAATTAATCCGTTCCATAATCGTATGTAAATCGTATAAACCTCGTTTTAATATTCTGATAACAGAAATTAACAGATAAAAACTGAACGGTTTATAAATTAACACTTCCAACAAGAAAGAAAAACTATGTCTGACGAGCTTAAACTCCTGATTGTAGCTGAAAAAGTTAATCAGATATTAATTGAGGAGTCGCTACAGAAAGCTAATCTGCCAATTAAACATGAGTTTACCTATCAGGGTTTTACGGGTTTAGAGCTTGTACAACAACATACGTACGATTGTGTTTTTATTGATTTACAATTACCCGACATAGATGGTATTTCTTTCATTAAACTAATCCGGGAACGGGGAATTACCGTTCCTATTTTACTGGTTATTTCTTCGGAAGAGGTTTTATTGGCCCCGGCTGTTCTTCAATTGGGTATCACCGATTATATCTTAAAAGATACTTTATCTCCGGTAACAATTGCCCAAAGTATCAGAAGTATCAATAAACTTTATAAAACAGAACAGCAGCGGCACCATACCGAACAAGCTTTACAACTTATTCAGGATAGCCTGAAAGAATCGCAAAAGTTAGCCAAAATTGGCAACTGGGAATATAATTCCCAAACGGGCGAAATGTTCTGGTCGGAGGAAATATATCGCATTGTTGAATTAGATTGGAACCGCAAAGCCAGCTTAGAAGATTTTGAAAGCCGCATTCATCCGGATGATTTGGTTTTGCGGGAAAAGGCTATCCAGGATGCCATCCGAAATAAAACCAATTACCGGGTAGATTACCGTTTGGTTTTACCCGGAGATAAAATAAAGCACTTAACGGCCATTGGCACGCCTATTTTTGATGAGGCGGAAAAAATGGTCGGTTTTATAGGCACCTTACAGGATATCTCGGACCGGATAAATACCCTTATTGCTTTAAAAGAAAGCGAAGAAAAATATCTGATGCTGATCGAAACCATGAGTGAGGGCGTGATTCATCTGGATGCTGACGAAATTGTTGTTTTTGCGAACAAACAATTTTGTAAGAAAATGGGCTATAAAAAGAAGGAAGTTATTGGGCAATCGTTTACCATGTTTATTCCGGATGCGGCTAGCCGGGCTTTACTGGATGAAAAAAATGCCTTGCGCCAGAACTTGATTTCGGATCAGTACGAAATAAAACTAAAAAAGAAAAACAACAACCTGGTTTGTTTATTAATAGGTGCCAGCCCGATTATTGGTCCGGAAGGTGATGTAATTGGTTCGCTGGGAGTACTCACGGATATAACGGAACGCAAAAAAATAGAAGAAGCCCTAAGCTCCAGCGAGAAATTATTCCGGACTTTATTTGAAAATAACCAGGGCTTTATTTGTACCCATGCCCTGGATGGTAATATTTTATCTATCAACCAGGCCGGAGCAGCCATTCTGGGCTCCCAACCGCAAGATTTAATCGGGCAGAACTTTAAAAGTTTGCTCGGAAAAGATGTATTTGCCCGATTCGAAAATTACCTTGAAACCATTAAAAAGCATAAACAGGCGGCCGGTATTTTAAGAATAACCGATAATGCCAAAAAGAATCATTATTTATCTTACCGCAATACGCTTTACCAAGAAGCCGGCCGCGAGCCTTATGTTATAGCCAGTGCCCAGGATATAACCGACCGGATAATAATTGAGAAGGAGTTGACCAAAGCCAAAATTATAGCGGAGCGGTCGGTTAAAGTAAAGGAACAGTTTTTAGCCAATATCAGCCACGAAATCCGTACGCCCATGAACGGAATATTGGGTTTAACTTCTGTTTTGCAAAAGATGGTACAAGACGAAGAGCAACTCCATTATTTACAGGCCATACAATCATCGGCCGATAAATTGCTGGTGATTATAAATGACATCTTGGATTTTTCTAAAATAGAAGCTGGTAAAATAGATTTTGAAGAAACAGAATTTAACCCCACGCAGTTAGTTAAAGAAAGCATTCACCTGTTGGAACCGAAGGCGGCGGAAAGAAAAAATAAAATTAAAGCCATTATTGATACCGATGTACCGGAAATTGTTAAAGGCGATCCGGGTAAGCTAAGCCAGATTATTAATAATTTGCTTAGTAATGCCATTAAATTTACGCAAAACGGTTCTATCCGGATTTTGGTTGAGGTGGCTACCGATCATCCGGAACACGTGGTACTGGAGTTTACCGTACAAGACAATGGCATCGGTATTCCGGAAGATAAACTGAACAGTATTTTTGAAAGCTTTACCCAAGCCAGCAGCAGCACCACACGCCAGTACGGCGGCACCGGTTTAGGTTTAACTATTTCGAAACAATTCATAGAATTACAGGGTGGTATTATTTCGGTAAAAAGTAAACTAAACGAGGGCAGTTCTTTTACGTTCCGGTTGTCTTTTAACAAACCTAAAGCCAATACGCCGGTTACGCCCGCAGCTCCGGTAAGTCTTTTACCGGTTCATCCGTCCCGGTTGGGCAGGCTGCATGTTTTACTCGCCGAGGACAACGAAATAAACCAGTTGCTGGTGAAAAAAGTAATGAGTGAGTGGGGCTTTCATTTAGATATTGCGCAGAATGGCCTCCAGGCACTGGAGTTATTCTATATAAATGAGTACGACATCATTCTGATGGACATGCAAATGCCCGAAATGGATGGCTACAAAACTACTGCTTCTATCCGCAACCGCAATACCATTAAAAGCAACACTCCAATCATTGCCTTAACCGCTCATGCATCGGCGGGCGAAGAAGCAAAATGCCTTGAAGCCGGGGCTGATGCATACCTATCCAAGCCTTTTAAAGCGGACTTATTGTTGCAGGAGATAGCTGTCTTAACTAAAAAAACATCTGAGTTTAAATCATTGCGTATGAATGAGAATCAAGCTGGCGGAAGCAATATAAACTCCCCCACCATCAATCTGAATTATCTGCGGGAAATGGCTTCCGGCGACAACAGCTTTATGGAAGAAATCATGGACATGTTTATTCAGCAAACCCCGGAAAACCTGGCCCAGCTCCAGCAATATACCCAAAACCAACAATGGCCGGAAGTAAAGGCCCTGGCGCATAAAATGAAATCTTCGATGATATTGGTGGGCATAAAAGAGTTGGAAGATATATTTGTAGATTTGCAGAAAGAAGCCGTTGGTGCTCATCCTGCAAAAGTTATTCCGCCTCTGGTGCAACGGGCCAATACGCTCTGCGATGTGGCAATCGCTGAATTACAAGTAGAACTGAAAGCCTTGCAGGATGTTTAGTCCATACCATTCCGGACTGCATCTTTGATAATATAAAGTGTATAAACTACACATCCAATAAATCCCGACAATAATTCCGGTTAACTTATTTTATGAAAGAAGAATACATGCGCGAGGCGATTAAACTCTCTATCGAGAAAATGCAGGCTGGCTACGGCGGGCCTTTCGGTGCCGTGGTTGTGCGCAACGGAGAGATAATTGCCCGTGGTTATAATAATGTTCTCTTTTCTAACGACCCAACGGCTCACGCCGAGGTAGATGCCATTCGGAAAGCCTGTGCGGCGCTGGGTACTTATCAATTGCTGGATTGCGAAATATACACCAGCTGCGAACCTTGCCCCATGTGCTTAGGAGCCATATATTGGGCCCGTCCCAAAGCTGTATATTATGGCAACACCAAACAAGACGCGGCCCGCATTGGCTTCGACGATCAGTTTATTTACGAGGAGCTGGATAAACAATTTTCGGAACGTAGCATTCCCATGAAGCCATTATTACGCGAAGAAGCTTGGGAAGCTTTCAAAATCTGGACGGAAAAAACCGACAGGAAAGATTATTAAGTACGATGAGTGAATGAGTGAATGAGTGAATTAATAATTTACAAATATTTTATGTCCCTATTCAGCTTAAATTTATTTTTGTCCACTTACTTGATATATTTGACCTTAATCTGATATTAAATAGAAAAGGTTGCTCGTATAAGCAGCCTTTTCTATTTTTAGAGCGTTAACTTATCTCTGATAGATTTTTTAACTAATAACTAAACGCTGAACACTAATTACTACTTACCAGGCATTTTCATTTTTGATAAAGCGCCGCCTTTACCGGTAAGTTTATTCATGTTTTTCATCATTTTGCGCATGTCGTTAAACTGTTTCATCAGGTTGTTTACCTGCTGAATAGAAGTGCCGCTGCCTTTGGCAATACGATTGCGCCGGCTGCCGCTAATCATATCGGGGTTAGCGCGTTCGGCTTTGGTCATGGATTTGATGATAGCTTCAATTGGTTTAAAAGCACCTTCATCTATTTCCACATCTTTCATGGCTTTACCAATACCCGGAATCATACTTACCAGGTCTTTGATATCCCCCATCTTTTTAATTTGCTCCAGTTGCGACAGAAAGTCATCAAAGTTAAACTGGTTCTTCCGGATTTTCTGATTAATCCGACGGGCTTCTTCTTCGTCGAAACTTTGTTGCGCCCGCTCTACCAGGGAGATTACGTCGCCCATACCCAAAATACGCTGGGCCATCCGATCCGGATAAAATAAATCCAGGGCTTCCATTTTTTCGCCAGTGGAAATAAACTTAATCGGTTTTTCTACTACCGCCCGAATGGATAAAGCGGCCCCGCCCCGGCTGTCGCCGTCCAACTTGGTTAGTACTACGCCATCGAAATTAATGCGTTCGTTAAAGGTTTTGGCCGTGTTTACCGCATCCTGCCCGGTCATGGAATCTACCACAAACAAGGTTTCAGTAGGTCTAATAGCATTTTTGATTTCGGCTATTTCACGCATCATGGCTTCATCCACGGCCAAACGACCAGCGGTATCGATGATAACGACCTTTTTGTTATTCTTCTTCGCAAAATCAATAGCGTTTTGCGCAATTTGTACCGGGTTCTTGTTTTCGGGTTCGGAATAAACATCTACTCCCACCTGTCCGGCCAATACTTTCAGCTGGTCGGTGGCTGCCGGACGGTAAACGTCGCAAGCTGCTACCAATACATTGCGGTGTTGTTTCTTTAAGAAGTTAGCTAATTTACCGGTAAAAGTAGTTTTTCCGGAACCCTGCAAACCGGCAATCAAAATTACCGCCGGATCGCCCTTTAATACTATATCTTGCTTTTCGCCGCCCATTAATTCGGTTAGCTCTTCGTGCACGATTTTTACCATTAGTTGCCCGGGCGATACCGCAATTAACACATCGCGGCCCATGGCTTCATCTTTTATTTTATCGGTAACCGTTTTGGCTACTTTATAGTTTACGTCTGCATCAACCAAAGCCCGGCGCACTTCCTTTATGGTTTGTGCCACGTTAATTTCGGTAATACTGCCCTGCCCTTTCAGGGTTTTAAAGGCTCTGTCTAATTTATTACTTAAATTATCAAACATATTCTTTCTCTCTTTGGATTACAAAAATACGTAAAATTTCGGAATTAAAGGGGATAAAAACAACAGAACTTATGTATATTGCCCCTTGTAAAATAGAATTTTTCTTAGCTATTAGGTAATAATTTGGTTGCACAAATAAATCAGCATAACAAAAAGGTATTATTTATCACCTATTACTGGCCACCATCCGGTGGCGCCGGCGTTCAGCGTTGTCTCAAGTTTGTAAAGCACCTGCCCGAATTTAACATTATCCCCACGGTTATAACCGTTTCGGAAGAAGAAGCTTCTTATCCTGTGCTGGACAATTCTTTAGCCGCCGATATTCCGGCGGGCGTGCGGGTTATTCGTACCTCTACTAATGAGCCTTTTGAGTATTATAAAAAATTAACCGGCAAAAAAGAGATTCCCTACGGCGGCTTTGCCAACGAAAATAAAAGCAGCCTCACCCAAAAAATATTTAAATTCTTAAGAGGTAATTTATTTATTCCGGATGCCCGCGTGGGCTGGAATAAGTATGCTATTAAGGCGGCCAGCCAGTTATTAGCGCAGGAAACTTTCGACGCCGTAATTACCACCAGTCCGCCCCACTCCAGCCAGTTAATAGGTTTGCACCTGCAAAAAAAGTTTGGCATTAAATGGATTGCAGATTTACGCGACCCCTGGACCGACATCTATTATTATAAAGAATTGAACCATACCGCCTGGGCCCGGAAAATAGATGAACAATACGAACGGGCGGTTATCGAAAAAGCCGATGCGCTGCTGGTTACAAGCTCCAATACCAAAAGATTATTCTTAGACAAAACACCTCACCTGGAAAGCGACAAAATAAAAGTAATTCCCAATGGCTTCGACGAAGAAGATTTTAAAGTTGCTTCGGAACCGCCGCAGGATGCTTTTGTAATTACGTACACCGGCACCATTACCGAAAGTTACAACATCGAAATTTTCCTGCAAGCCTTGGCTACGGTTACCAGTCGTTATCCCGAAATCTCTTTTAAGCTACGGTTTGTAGGTAAAATATCCGATAGCATTTCCAAACAAATAGCCGGGGCCGGTTTGCAAAATATAACCGAAGTGGTTCCGTTTGTACCGCATTCCGAATCGGTTAAGTACCTCTTAAATGCTACTGTTCTTTTAATTGGCATTCCGGACGTGGCAAATAACTTTGGTATTTTGCCCGGTAAGTTATTTGAATACCTGGCCGCTAATAAACCAATAATCTGCATTGGGCCTCTAAACAGCGATGCCGATCAGATAATTGATGAGTGTGGTGCCGGCCGTACTTTCCATTATGCGGATTACGAACTAATGGTAGATCATCTGGATCAGTTAAGCCACATGTGGAAAGTTAATCATAATTTAGATTTACCATCGGTTAATTACCTGCGTTATTCCCGCCGCAATTTAACGGGCGCGTTAGCAGAAATTATTTATCATTAATCTTTCGGCCTATTATAACTTAGAAGCTGATACTGATAAAAAGGTTGGAAGCGTAGCCGCCATCTCCGCTTCATCTATCTCAAAATCCAGATTAGCCCCAGAAAGGGTGCCGATGGAATAAAAATAGTCGAACGCTAAAGCCTTGCACAACATAAAATAATGCGATTTCACCACATCGGCCGGATGCAGTTCCCATACCTTACATTTTTTACTGAACAAGATATTGGTTAACCCGGCGCCGTGCGGAGCTACAACATATTCCGCATTATAAAAAAGTTGCACCTGCTCCTGATAAGTTAATGCTTCGGCAAAAATTACCTGAAAACCATAAGGCCTTAATAACTGCACCAAAGCTTCTTCGTTTAAAACGCGGCGTTTAGAAGCTTTCCGGCGACTGATAAATAACTTTTTCTTCTCCGCAGCAGCTTCTACCCCATAACCCCGCCATGTTTTTTCTCTTATTTGTTGCAATATTGCGGTTGGCAAATAGCCGCTGTTGTGGTTCGATACAAAAGATGGAAAAATGAAGTCTGTTAAATGCCATTTTTCGTGCTTACTTATCGGCAGTAATGTAAAGTTCCGGTGATCTTTTAACAAAAATGCCAGTGTTTCGCGCTGGAAAGCCGGCATTTGGCGGGGCACAATTATTTGGATGGGCTCCCTAATCTGATCTAACAAAGAATACAAGCGCGGCAAGCAATCCAGAAACCAATGATAATTACTTTGTGCTGCCCAGGGCAAATGCATAACCGAAGTAAAAAAACCTTTCTTTTTGTGGGTTAATCCCAGCCAGGAAAAGGTTTTAAACGCCGACGATTTTACCAGGCGCAAGGAATCAAAAACAGATTCAGTAATTAAACTATCTTGCAAGAGCAAAGCGCCGGAATTGCCTAAAAAGGTAACCTGCTGTAAGGGCACGGTATACACTTCCTTTTGCCGAAAACCTAAAGCATAATCTATCTGGTAATTAAAAGAATGGGCGCAAAGTGTTAAGAAATCGGTTTCTTTGGGGTTAAAAGTGACTACGTAAGCCGGCTGTAATACTTTTTTGGCCGTGTGGTGAAAAACAGATGTTGTTTTATAAAAATAGTTGGTGAATGACAACACTTTACCCACCCATTTCTTCCATCTCATATAATTAATCGCAGCTCTTCGTTAAATAATGTAGTTGGCAAAAGCTTTAGCACATATAAAAACCGCATATAATAATATTTGCGTAAATTGCCGGCCATTTTGCTTAAGCATCTTATTTACTTAAGCTGGTATTCACCTTATTTTTATTTTCAAACTTAAAGAAAATAATTTCTTTTGCATGAATCTCGATTTAAATAATCAAGCCATATTAGTTACCGGGGGTACCGGATCTTTCGGAAAAAAATTTATTCAAACCATTCTGGACCGTTGGCCTAACGTAAAACGGCTGGTTATCTTTTCCCGCGATGAGCTCAAACAATTTGAAATGAGCCAGGTCTTTTCGCCGGATAAATATAAAGCCATCCGTTATTTTATTGGCGATGTTCGGGATGGTGAGCGGCTGAAGCGCGCCTGCGAAGGCATTGATATTATTGTGCACGCCGCCGCCCTAAAGCAAGTGCCCGCTGCCGAATACAACCCGATGGAATGTATTAAAACCAATATATTTGGCGCCGAAAACGTAATTAATGCTGCCCTGGATTGTGGCGTGAAGAAAGTAGTGGCCCTGAGTACCGACAAAGCCGCCGCGCCTATAAACCTGTACGGTGCTACCAAACTTTGCTCCGATAAATTATTTGTAGCGGCCAATAACATGAAAGGTTCCCGCGACCTGGCCTTTTCGGTGGTGCGCTACGGCAACGTAATCGGCTCCCGCGGATCGGTAGTGCCGTTCTTCCTGAAAAAGCGTACGGAAGGCGCTTTACCAATTACTCACCCCGATATGACCCGCTTTAATATTTCGCTGGAAGATGGCGTAAACCTGGTTTTATATGCCTTGGAACACTCCTGGGGCGGAGAGATATTTGTACCGAAAATTCCTTCTTACAAAATAACCGATGTAGCGGAAGCTATTGGCCCCAATTGCCGGCAGGATATTGTAGGGATTAGAGCCGGAGAAAAGCTACACGAAGAAATGATTACCGAAACCGACTCGCATCATACGGTGGAGTTAGATAAATACTTTGTTATTCTGCCTACCCTGCCTTTTAAATGGACAGCCGAAGAATTTATCCAGAAGTTCAACGGCCAATACGTGACGCCCGGCTTCCGATATAACTCGCAAACTAACGCTGAGTGGCTCAATCCGGAAGAAATCCGGGAGCAAATCCGCTTGCACGTTGATCCTGAATTTAGCGTTTAAAACCAAAACTGCCTACCATGCGCCCCATACCTTATGGCCGTCAGCAAATAGATCCCGCAGATTTAGAAGCGGTGATGCAGACTTTGCAATCTGATTTCTTAACCCAGGGACCAAAAGTTGAAGCATTTGAAAAGAAATTCGCCGAATATATTGGTTGCAAATACGCGGTAGCGGTAGCAAACGGTACGGCGGCTTTACACTTATGCACCCTGGCCCTGGGCGTAAACCAGGACAGCCATGTAATTACCACGCCCATTACATTCGCAGCTTCGGCTAATTGCGTGTTGTATGCGGGCGGTCAGGTTCATTTTGCGGATATTGATCCCGAAACCGCTTTGTTGGACCTGGAAAAAGTAAGAGCCTTACTGGCAAGTAAACCCCGAGGTTATTTCAGCGGCCTGATTCCGGTTGATTTTGCCGGTTATCCGGTAGATATGGAAGCCTACCGGCAATTAGCCGACCAATATGGTTTATGGATTATTGAAGATGCCTGCCACGCGCCGGGCGGATATTTTGTTGATTCAAAAGGCGTTAAACAGAACTGCGGAAACGGTAATTACACTGATCTGGCTATTTTTTCTTTTCACCCGGTTAAGCATATTGCCACCGGCGAAGGCGGCATGATTACCACCAACAACCCGGAACTTTACGAGAAACTGCTACTTTTAAGAACCCACGGCATCACCAAAAATCCGGAGCTGCTGCAGGAAAACCACGGTGGCTGGTACTACGAAATGCAGACACTGGGCTATAATTACCGGATGCCCGATATGTTATGTGCCCTGGGTATTTCCCAGTTAGACAGGGCCGATGCTGGTTTACAAGTCCGGCAACGCATCGCTCAAAAATACGATGCTGCTTTTGCACCGGAAAAAAATATTAAAATATTAAATCCGCTAGCGTATGCTTCGGGCAAAGCGCCGGCCCATATATTTCATGCTTATCATTTATATATCATTCTGGTAAATGATCGCAAAGGATTATACGATTACCTGCGGGAACACCAAATATTAACCCAGGTGCATTATATTCCGGTACCTACCATGCCCTATTACCAAAATTTAGGCTGGCAGAAAGGTGACTTCCCCCTGGCGGAAAATTATTACTGGCAATGTTTAAGCCTTCCCATGTTTCCTTCTTTATCAAAAGAAGATCAGCAGTACGTAATTGATAAAATTCTGGCATGGGTACAGCGCCAAACAAACTAGCGCTCGGTACGGTTCAGTTTGGGCTGGATTACGGTATCAGCAACACGAAAGGCCAAATACCAGAAAACCAAGTGCGCGAAATACTTCATTTTTGCCGGCAGCATAATATTAACACCTTAGATACGGCCGCCGCATATGGGCAAAGCGAAGCGATATTGGGCAATTTATTATCGAATTTTAATTTTCAGGTAATTTCTAAATTAGCTCCCGGAAGTGCTCCCGCCGAAGTTTCCCCGCAGCTGCATCATTCGGTAGAGAAACTAAAGCTGACTCAGCTATATGGTTACCTGGTCCACGATTATGCGACTTACGAAAAAAGTCCCGGCATTTACGACGAAATAGTAAAACTACAAACCGCCGGACTTATCCTGAAAGCCGGGTTTTCTTTATATTATCCGGCCCAATTGGAAAAGATTTTGCAGGATAATCTGCCGGTTCAGTTGGTGCAAATTCCTTTTAATGTATTAGATCAGCGGTTTGCCTATTTACTGCCCGAATTAGCCGTCAGGAACATAGAAGTGCACGCCCGTTCTATTTTCTTACAAGGTTTGTTTTTTAAAACCACTGCTAATTTACCGGCGTTCTTCGCTTCTTTAAAACCAGCTTTAGAAACTATACAACAAATAACAGCTGCTTCCGGCATACCTTTACCGGCTTTACTGCTTTGCTTTGTGCATAGTTTTCCGGAAGTAAGTAAATTAGTTATCGGGGTTACTTCGGTAGCAGAGTTAGCGGCTAATATAAGCTATGTTCATGCTTTAGAAGCTTTAACTCCGTACTGGGCAAGTTTAAAAGAATTAGCCTGCGCCGACGAAGACCTGATTTTACCTTTTAACTGGAAACTAACATGAACCAAAACTTATTTTCGCTCCGCGACAAAGTAATTTTAATAACGGGCGGCTACGGTTATTTAGGAAAGGCAATTACCGATGGCTTGCTGCAGAGCGAAGCTACGGTGGTAGTATTGGGCAGATCTCCGGAAAAGTTTCAGGCTGCCTTCCCCGCACCTTCTGCGCAGTTATATTTTCAGGCCACCGATATTGCCAGTACCGAAAGTATAAAAGAAAGTCTGGCAACAGTTCTCTCTAAGTTTAAAAAAATAGATGTTTTCATCAACAACGCTTTTTATAATAAAGGCAACAAGCCTTTAGATATAATCGATGAAGATTTTGCTTTTAGCATAGATGGGAACCTGGGCAGTGTGTACCGTTGCATCCGGGAAGTAGTGCCTTATCTGCTGGAAAGCAAAGGCGGGCGAATTATTAATGTATCTTCTATGTACGGCTTGGTTTCCCCGAACTTCGGTGTTTATGCCGGCCTGGAACAGTTTCAAAATCCGCCGCATTACGGAGCGGCCAAAGCGGGTGTCTTGCAGCTCACGCGTTACTTTGCTTGTTACTTAGGTAAAAACAATATCCTGGTGAATGCCGTTACGCCCGGACCTTTCCCGAACGAAACCGTGCAGCAAAATGAAGCTTTTATTTCTAACTTAAACGTTAAAAGCCCGCTAGGCCGCATTGGGAAACCCGACGAACTGAAAGGTATCTTTATATTTTTGTGCTCCGATCAGGCCACTTATATTACGGGGCAGAATTTTGTAGTGGACGGAGGCTGGACAGCATGGTAAATCCTAAAATTGGTATTCTGATTCAGGCCCGGATAAACTCTAACCGTTTACCCGGTAAAGTTTTATTGCCGCTGCCGGAAATTTCCGGCAAAACCCTACTGGATCAAATTATACGGCGCGCTTTAGCCGTTAAACCCCTAAACACCGTTATTATTGCTACTTCCACCAACCCGGAAAACGACCAGTTGGCCGCCATAGCCCAACAAAACCAGGTTGCACTGTTCCGGGGAGATGAAGAAGATGTATTAGCGCGTTTTTACGATGCTGCTACTGCTTTTAAGTTAGATATCATTATCCGGTTAACGGCAGATAATCCTTTTATTGATGCCTCTATTCTCTCCCGGATATTGCAGGAGCACATTGCCCAACCGGCCGATTATACCTATACCACTGGTTTACCCATCGGCACTAATATTGAAATTGTAAGTTTTGCGGCTTTAAAAAAGTGTTTTGAGACTGCCCAACTGCCGGAACACCGGGAACACGTAACTTTATACATCCGGCAAAATCCTGCGGCCTTCAAAATCCTGCACCAAGATTTAGAAAACAGTGGTAACGGTTTGCCCGATTGGCGCTTGACGGTAGATAACGAAACCGATTACGCGCTGGCTTGTGCGCTTTATTTATTACTAGACAAGCGCCCGGTTACTTTTTCCCTCTCCGACGTAGCACAATTATTACATGGCAATCCGGCTTTACTGCTGATCAATAAAAACAATTACCAGAAAAAAGTATTTAACAGTGTGCCGGAAGAACTAACAGCCGCCATACACCTGCTGCAACATTTAGATTTTCCGCAGGCCGCCCAAATTTTAGCCGATCAACTGCCATGAAACCACGCGTTGTTTTTCGGGCCGACGGCAATAGCCAAATCGGGTTAGGTCACGTGGTTAGATCATTGGCGCTGGCCCACATGCTCCAAGCTGATTTCCTTTGTATTTTTGCCATTCAGAACCCCAGTCCCGCTATTATAAACCAGATAAAAGAGAGCGGCGCGGTTCCGGTTATTTTACCCGAAAATACCGATTATGCCTCAGATGCCCTTTATTCAAGCCAGCAGGTTTTAAAGGCGGCTGATATAGTAGTATTAGATGGATACGGCTTTGATTTTGAATACCAGCAGATTATAAAGCAAGCAACGGTTTCCCTGGTTTGCATCGACGATATTCAGGCTTATCCTTTTCTGGCCGATGTTATTATAAACCAGGCTGGCGGTATAAACCCCGAAAATTACCAGGTACAGCCTTATACCAAGCTTTGTTTAGGTCCAACGTATGCTTTATTGCGCGCACCTTTTTTAGAAGCTGCTACCAAGCCCCGTTCTGTTGCTGCTATAAAAAAAATATTGCTCAATATGGGTGGGGCCGATCCGGAAAATCATACCGCCCGCCTTATACAGCAAATTACCACTCAATATTCTGCTATTAACGTGGAAGTGGTAACTGGCAGTGCCTTTTCCCACCCAGAAGCACTGCAGGAACTCCTAAGTGCCAATCCCATTATCACATTACACCAAAACTTAACGGCCGAAGCCATGTGTCGGCTGATGCAAAGCTGCGATGCCGCTATTTTGCCGCCCAGTTCGGTTTCTTACGAGTGGTGCAGTGTAGGCGGGCCATTATTTTTACACCAGATTGCCGATAATCAGCATTATATGCAGGCGTTTTTATTAGAAAACCAGCTGGCTTTTTCGCTTGCAGAATTGCCCTATATTTTAAATAACCCGGATCAAACCAATCTGATTGCCGCGCAAATGCATAAGCAAAAAACCTGGTTTAATGGCCAGAGCCGGCAAAAGTTACGGGCCGTTTTCAACGAATTGTATTACCGAAAGCATTTAGGGTTGCGCCCGGTTACCGAAGCGGATACCCTGGTATTATTTGACTGGGCCAATGATCCGGAAGTGCGTAGGAACTCTTTTAATACGGAAACCATTCCGCTGGAAATTCATCAGATCTGGTTACAAAATAAATTAAAAGATCAGCATTGTGTTTTCTATATCGCTGAAGTCGATGAAATACCGGCGGGTATGATTCGTTTTGATATGGTGGAAAACACCGCTACTATCAGTTATTTATTAGATAAAAGTTTCCGGGGGAAAGGCATCGGCACGTTGCTTTTACAGAAAGGTTTAGAAGCTTTAAAAAACCAGAAACTAACTGTTAAAAAGGCCATCGGCTATATCCAGGAATCTAATCTGGCTTCAATTGCAGCCTTTAAAAAAAATCATTTCACAGTTAATAATACCTTGCCGCTCATTAAACCTGGCTCCCTAGTATTTGAGAAACCCTTAAACTAACGTAATTTCACGTTTATTTTAAACGGAATAGTTGGTTTAAATAAACCGATATAAATTTTAGGTAGTGGTAAAAAAAGTATGATGGGACAAAAAGAGGCAGTGAAGGGTTTAAGGAGATGGAATGTGCGAAATTCTCATCAAAATAAACTGCCCCCACTGCCAGAGCAGTAAGGTAGTAAAAAACGGC
>Ga0210040_10000504_pt1 | contig 65027 bp, 70 predicted proteins | sample CryGeyCG12114_NA_FD_185462 | JGI IMG/M metagenome (GOLD analysis project Ga0210040, IMG submission 185462) | Groundwater microbial communities from aquifer - Crystal Geyser CG19_WC_8/21/14_NA (SPAdes) (version 2) | ecosystem: Environmental > Aquatic > Deep subsurface > Groundwater | place: USA...
CGGGCGACGAGGTGATCCACGTCCGCTACGGCTTCGCGGTCTACGAGATCGCCACCCGCCGCGTCGGCGCCGAGCCCGTGGTGGTGCCAGACCGCGACTATGCGACCGACGTCGACGCGATCCTCGCCGCCGTCACCGAGCGGACGCGCATCGTCTACGTCGCCAATCCCAATAACCCCACCGGCACCTTCACCCCTCGCGCCGAGATCGCCCGCCTCCACGCCGCCCTTCCGGCGCACGTGCTGCTGGTGCTCGACCAGGCCTATGCCGAATACCTCTCCCCGGAGGACGACGACGGCGGCTTGGCGCTCGCCGAGGCAGAGCCCAACGTGCTTGTCACCCGCACCTTTTCCAAGATCCACGGCCTCGCCGCGGAGCGGATCGGGTGGGGCTATGCCGCACAACCGATCATCGACGCGATGCATCGCATCCGGGCACCCTTCAATGTCACCATCGCAGGCCAGCACGCAGCGGTGGCGGCACTCGGAGACACGAACTTCGTAGACGCCACGCGCACCCATAATGCGCATTGGCGGAGTTGGTTTGTCGAAGAAGTTATGCACATGGGGAATGCGCGTCTCCGGTGCGTTCCCTCCGAAGCGAATTTCGTGCTGGTGCTATTCGAAGGCCAGCTCACGGCTGAAGCGGCCTATCACGGGCTGATGGATGCAGGCTACATCGTCCGCTGGCTCCCCGGCCAGGGGCTGCCCAACGCCTTGCGCATCACCATCGGCACGGAGGAAGAAACGCGCGGTGTCGTCGCCGCGCTGCGCCGCCTGGTGGAGGCCGCGGGCTGATGCTGCCCTTTGCGCGCGTCGCGATCGTCGGGCTGGGTCTGATCGGCTCCTCGATCGCCCGCGGCGTGCGCGCGGCGATGCCGACGGTGCGGCTCACCGGCTATGACGCCGACCTCGACGTGCGCGCGACGGCCGAACGGATCGAGCTGGTCGACGACGTCGCCGATACACCGGGCGCGGCGGTGATCGATGCGGACCTAGTGATCTTCTGCATCCCTGTCGGCGCGATGGGCGCGGCAGCGGCCGAACTCGCCCACGACCTGCCCGCCGACGCGATCGTCAGCGACGTCGGCAGCTGCAAGGCCGAAGTCGCGCGCGCGCTGCGCGAGGCGCTGCCGGCAGCGACCATCGTCCCCGCCCACCCGGTCGCCGGCACCGAACAGAGCGGTCCCGAAGCCGGCTTTGCCTCGCTGTTCCACCACCGCTGGTGCATTGTCACCCCGCTCGCCGACAGCCCCGGCGCGGCGGTGGAGCGCGTCGCCGAGTTCTGGCGCCGCCTCGGCGCGCAGGTCGAGCTGATGGCGCCCGAGCATCACGATCGCGTGCTCGCCGTCACCAGCCACCTGCCCCACCTGATCGCCTACACCATTGTCGGCACCGCCAGCGATCTGGAGGAGGTAACCCGTTCGGAAGTGATCAAATATTCTGCCGGCGGCTTCCGCGATTTCACCCGCATCGCCGCGTCCGATCCCACCATGTGGCGCGACGTGTTCCTCACCAACCGCGAGGCGGTGCTGGAGATGCTCCAGCGCTTCTCCGAGGACCTTAGCCACCTCAGCCGCGCGATCCGTTGGGGCAAGGGCGACGAACTGTTCGACCTCTTCACCCGCACCCGCGCCGTCCGCCGCTCGATCGTCGAACAGGGCCAGGACAGCGCCGCCGCAGACTTCGGCCGCGCCCACGACTGAGCGCTGTCCTACAGCCGCTCGGGCGATTACCCATCTCCGTCACCCCGGCCTCGAGCCGGGGTCCCGCTATTTTCGGATCCAAGCGGGACCTCGGTTCAGGAAGTTCAGCAACCCACTGACCAGAGGCACGCTCTTTCACACCGCCGGCGTCGTCCTTGCCCTTAGCGTAAAGGTCGCGACCTTTGTGACGTTCCGCGCGCACCCGAACTCTCCGGCCGTGCGTCTGGATAACCGTCACGCCCCCTGCCTTGGCGCTACTTTACCGTAACCTTTGGCACGCGTTGCCCGCCTGCTACCGATCCAGCGCATTGATCGCGGCATGCACCCGCGCTTCCGCTTCCTGGCGCGAGAGGCCGGGCGGGATCACCTCGCCATAGCGGAACGTCACCACGCCCGCCCGCTTCGCGCCTTGCCGGGGCAGCAAGCGCCCGCTGTCCACCGCGATCGGCACCACCGGCAGCCCCAGCATCCGGTACAGCCCGGCGAACCCCGATTTCAGCGGCGGCTGTTCGCCCGGCTTCACGCGCGTGCCTTCGGGAAAGATCAGCACGGACCGGCCCGCCTCCTTCGCCAGCTTCCCCTCACGGATCATCCGCCGCAGCGCCGCCGCAGAGCCTTCGCGGTCCACCACCAGTGCGCCGTAGCGCCGCGTCGCCCAGCCCCAGACGGGAATTCGCGCCAGCTCCTCCTTGAGCACCACGGCCGGGCCGTCGAGCTGCAGCTCCAGCTCCAGCGTCTCGAACATCGCCTGGTGCTTGGCGGCATAGAGCGCCGGCCCCTCGTGCCGCGGTCCCTCGATCCGCACCGTGATGCCGAGCAGCACCCGCGCGCACCAGCGGTGAAACCGCGTCCACACCGTCGCATGCACGATCACCGCCCGCCGCCCGAACAGGGCGCTCACCGGCACCGTCAGCACGATCGGCACCGACCCGGCGTAGAACACCAGAGCGAACAGCGCCGTGCGGATCCGGGCGATCACGAACCCCACCCGACCCACAGCGCCACGCGCCGGAGCAGCAGCTTGTTGTACTCGTTGACCAGGCCCGTCAGCCGCGGATTGCTCGGCACGCCGTCGCCCAGCACCACCACGTTACGCCCCAGCGTCGCATGCAGCTCCATCCGCGCCCGCGCCACATGCCAGTCGGAGGTGACGAGGCGGACGCTGGCATAATGGTGCGCCCGCACCCATTGCGCGGTTTCCTCGGCGTTGGAGCGGGTGTCCACCGCCTCCGCGCCCAGGTCGATGCAGCAGGCGAACAGCGCCGGAGCTGTGTGGTATTCCCGCGCCAGATCGACGGCCCGGACGCCCGGCGCGACGCCCGTCACCAGCATCCGCCGCGCCTGATGCTGCCGCAGCAGCGCCAGCCCGCGGTCGATCCGCCCCGGTCCTCCGGTCGGCACCACGATCGCATCGGTTGTGTTGCCCTCCAGCGGCTTGGGCATCGCCAGCATGAACGCCGCGAACCCCAGGCACCATGCGATCGCGAGCACGCCGAGCAGCCGGGTGATCACAGAATGCCCCGCAACGCGGTGAGCACCGCCACCCGGGCGGCGAGCGTCGCCAGGATCACGAACGCGATCGGTAGTGCCGCCAGCGACAGCCACGCGCCCGCCGACAGCCCGACGCCGCTCAACAGCTCGGAACCCAGCCCCTCCAGCCGCCAATCCAGCAGCGCGATCACCGCCAGCGCCGCGAGCCCGCCGACCGCGCCGCCCACCGCCGTGTCGATCGCGATCCGCCGCTGGAACAGGCGCGCCACCTGCACGTCGGTGGAGCCCAGCATGTGCATCACTTCGATCGTCGCGCGATGCGTCTCCAGCCCCGCCCTCGCCGCCAGCACCACCACGGCGGCGGTGGCGCTGGCCATCAGCACCACCAGGGCGGCCGCAAGCAGCGTCAGCATGCGCATGAAGCCGCTGACGGGCGTCATCCAGCTGGCATGGCGGTCCACCCGTGCGGCAGGGCTCGCGCGCCGCGCCGCAGCGGCGACCGCGGCGATCGCGGCCTCGTCGGCGTCCGCCAGCGTCACGTCGATGATCGCGGGCACCGGCAGGTCGGGGTCACTGCCGTCACTGCCCAGCCAGGGCCGCAGCAGCCGCGTCAGCTCGGCGCGATCCACCGGAACGGCGGTGCGCACCCCCGGCGCCGCGCGAATCCCAGCCAGAGCGCGGCCCGCCGCCGCCTCCCGTCGCACCGAATCTCCATCGACGATCTGCACCGTCAGCCGTCCCGCCAGTTCCCGGTCGAGCAGCCGTGCGGCGCTTGCGGTGCCCAGCCCCACAGCGGCGGCGAGCACGGTCAGGAACAGCATGATCGCCATCACCCACGTCATCGCGCTGAAGCCGCCCGCCTCGTCGAGCACGCGCCGTTCGCTGGCCGCCGTCACGCGGAGCGGTCCCCGGCCGGCCGCTGCCCTGGCGGGTAGCGCAGCAGTCCGGTGGGATCGAGCAGCCGCCCCTTGTCGAGCCGCATCATCTGCGCGTGGGGGATACGGTTGAGCAGCTGGAAGTCGTGCGTCGCGACCACCACGGTGGTGCCGAGCTTGTTGAGCGATTCGAACAGGTGGAGCAGCCGCTCGGCCATGTCGGGATCGACGTTGCCGGTCGGCTCGTCGGCGACCAGCACCTCCGGCCGGTTGATCACCGCCCGCGCGATGGCGACCCGCTGCTGCTCGCCGCCCGACAGCGTCGCCGGCTTGGCGTTCGCCCGCTCGGTCAGCCCCACCCAGGCGAGCATCTCGCGCACCGGCTGCTCGATCTCGTCCACCGGCACGCCCGCCACGCGCAGCGGCAGCGCGATGTTGTCGGCCGCGGAGAGGTGTGGAACGAGGCGAAAATCCTGGAACACCACGCCGATCCGCCGCCGGAAACCCGGCAGGCGGCTGCGCGGCAGCAGCACTGCGTCTTCCCCGAACATGCGGATGATGCCGCGGCTCGGCCGCTGCGCCAGATAGAGCAACCTCAACAGCGAGGTCTTGCCCGCGCCGCTCGCACCGGTGAGGAAATAAAAGGCGCCGCTGCCGAGCGTGAAGCTGATGTCGGACAGGGTTTCGGGCCCGGTGCCGTAGCGCAGGCCGACGTTCTCGAACTGGACGATGCTGGCCATTCTTGGCTTGCGCTGTCGCACATATCCGGGCCGCGCTTCAAGCTTGCCACGCACGCGCCGGGCGTGCTTAGCATGCCCGTGTTTCGCCGTCTTGGCGTCAGTTTGCCGAAGCGTCTCGCCCATGATCCTTGAATGCCCCGAATGCGCCACGCGATACATGGTCCCCGATCGCGCGATCGGACCGGAGGGGCGCACGGTGCGCTGCGCGAAATGCCGGCACAGCTGGCATCAGCCACCATTCGAGGCGGAGCCGGAACCCGTCGCGGAACTCGACCAGGACGAATTTGAAGACGAGCCGCGCCCGCCAGCGGCCGTCGACACGTTCACGGAAGAGCCGGAGCCCGCGCCGCCGCCGCCGCCGCCGGCCAGCGCAGCACCGGCGGCAGTTGCTCCTGCCCCTGCGCTGGAAGACGAGGTTGCCCCGCCCCCGGCGCCTGCCCCTCAGCCGGCCGCCGCGCCCGCCTGGATGGCGGCGGAGCGCGTAGCCGACGAGCCCGCATTCGTGCCTGCAAGTACGGCAGCGGCCCCGGCGGCGCTGCCCTCCGCCGGCGACCTCCCGCCGGTTGCACCGCCCTTCAAGCCGCGGCGCTCCCCGGCCAAGCGCTGGACACTGGTCGCCGTCGCGACCGGAGTGCTGCTGCTGATCGGGGCGATCTCGATCCTGCTGTCGAGCGGCCCCGGCCTTGCGGCGCGGCTCGGCATCCCGATCGGCGCGGCCGAGACCCCGCTGGTCATCAAGGATGCCCCGATCGAACGGCGCGAGCTGGAAAACGGCTCCGAACTGTTCGCGGTCAGCGGCCGTATCACCAACCCATCGGGCGAGCGGCAGCGCGTGCCCGACGTTCTCGTCGCGCTCAAGGATGCGCGCGGCGACCGCGGCCGCACGGTATACAGCTGGACGATCACTCCACAGCAGCGCACGCTGGCCCCAGGCCAGTCGGTGGACTTCAACTCCGCCAAGCTCGACGTCCCTCCGAATTCCAAGTGGCTGGAGTTCAGCTTTGCCGGTGACAGCGGCAGCTGAGCGAAAGAGCGTTGCAGGGGCTCCGGCGCTTTGCTAGGGGCACCCGCCTACCGGCCACCGGGTCTCCGGCGGTTTACATCACGTGCGGTCGTGGCGGAACTGGTAGACGCGCAACGTTGAGGTCGTTGTGGCCGAAAGGCCGTGGAAGTTCGAGTCTTCTCGACCGCACCAATAACTGACATCGCCGGTCATCCACTCCCCGCCGGGGAGCCCTGCCATGCTGGGCTGTGCCGCGTGCCCCGTGCCCGGATGGCACACGTCGGCCGCAGCTTGGCGCTCCGCCCCTGAATCGGATTAACGTGCGTTCATGTAGCCCGGCGAAGCAGCAACCTAGCTCTGCCCGCGCTGTTCTCTCCCCCACGATACGGGAGTGATACGTTGCGACACGAACCAGGAAAAGCAGCCGGCGGCGCAGCACTCGAGCTGTGGGGCGGCCACGAATGCACGGTGAACCGGGTTCACGACGCCTGGTTTGACCAGACGATCCGCGCCGGCCACGAGGATCGGCCGGAGGATGTGGCGCTGTTCGCGGGCCTCGGCATCTGCAAGCTGCGCTACCCGGCACTGTGGGAGCGAATCTCGCCCCGCCATGCCGACGAGCGTGATTTCACCTGGACCGACCAGCGGCTCGCGGAGATCCGGGATCGCGGTATGGAAGCGATCCTGACGCTATGCCACCACGGCAGCGGCCCGCACTACACTTCGCTGCTCGACGAGAGCTTCGCCCCGGGCCTCGCCCGGCATGCGGCAGCAGTCGCGGAACGGTACCCGTGGGTGGAGGACTATACCCCGGTCAACGAGCCGCTGACCACCGCCCGCTTCAGCGCGCTCTACGGCTTCTGGTATCCACACCAGCGCGACGAGGGGGCCTTCTGGCTCGCCTTGCTCAACGAAACGGACGCGACGCGCCTTTCAATGCGCGCGATCCGTCAGGTCAATCCGAACGCGCGGTTGGTCCAGACCGACGATCTCGGCTTCTGCCATGCCAGCGAACCGCTGCAGCCGGAGGCCGATTTCCAGAACCAGCGGCGCTGGATGGGCTGGGACCTGCTGTGCGGCAAGGTGGTACCCGGCCACGCCTTGTGGGACCGGCTTGCGAGCTTCGGTCTCGTCGACCGGCTGCGCGCCATCGCCGAAGACCCTTGCCCGCCGGATGTCATCGGCATCAACCATTACCTGTCGAGTGAGCGCTTGCTCGACCACCGGATCGAGTTGCACGGCGCTCGCGGTCTCGCCGACCGGGCGATCGGCGAGACGGGCGGCGTGCCCCACGTCGACGTCGATGCCGCGCGCAGCATGCCGGGCGAGGTGATCGGGCTTGCCGGCCTCCTCGATCAGGCATGGAACCGCTACCGGCTGCCAATCGCGGTGACCGAGTGCCACAACGGCTCCACGCGCGAGGAGCAGGCGCGCTGGTTCATCGATGCCTGGGATACTGTCGAAGGGTTGCGCAGCCAGGGCATCGACGTGCGGGCGCTCACCGCCTGGTCGCTGCTCGGCAGCTACGACTGGAACCGGATGGTGACCACCAACGCCGGCCATTACGAGCCGGGCATCTTCGACCTGCGCGGCGGCAAGCCGCGGCCGACATTGATGGCAGAGGTGCTGAAGGCGCTGGCGGAAGGGCGTCGACCGAGCGGCCCGGGCCTCGACGTGCCCGGCTGGTGGCGCGAGGAGCGCCGCGCGATGGCGGCGCAGCCCGGCGGAGGCTTCGCGCTGACGCTCGGCCCACGCCCGGCGCCTTCGCCTAAGCCGTTGGCCATCATCGGCGATGGTGACATGGCGGAGATGGTGGCGCGGGCCTGTGAGGCGCGCGGACTCCACTACCTGCTGCTGGGGCACGCCTCGCTCGGCCAGCTCGGCGCGGCAAGCCCGTGGGCGCTGTTCGACGCGACCGAGCCGGCGCGCCGACTGGACATGCAGGAGCTCGCCGCGATCTGCCGGAACACGGGCGCGATCGGCGCGACGCTTCGCCAACACCATGCCGACGAGGACGCGCAGCCTGTTCCCCCGGAGCTTCTCCTGGTTGCGACGGCCCCCCTGTTCACCGCCGACGAAGACGGGTTCGAGGCGCAACTGGTGGATGCCCTCGACGCCGGCGAGCACGTCGAAGTGGATGCACGTCAGGATTGGAACGCGGCCTATGCGCCGACGGTGATCGACGGCGTGCTGGACCTGCTGCTCGATCGCGCAACCGGGCGGGTCCATTTCGTCGCCGAGCCGGGATGGTCGCTGGCTGACGCCGGGCGAGCGATCGCCGAGGTGGCCGGGCATGATGCCTGCCATGTCATCGACCAAGGCTCGCGTGGGCTGGATCTGGCTGGAGGGCCGAGCGTGGTCTCGTACCTGCCGTCGCTCGAAACCGTGCTCGAGCGCTTCGTCCACGACCGCCGATGGCACCGGCAACTCGCCCGCCAGGACGGGTTGGTGCTCGAAGCGGCGGAATGAACCGGCGGACCGGTACAACCACCATGGAAGTACAACCACCATGGAATGCGCCATCACCACGGCCGCGTCGGAACTCCCCTCGCGGCTCATGGTTAACCCGGAGCGCAACCGACATGCCGCCGCGAGCCGGTCCGCCGGCCGCGCACGGACTCTTATCTGACGGAAAGATCGCTCCATGCTCGCCATGAACTATCGCGGCCCATACCGCGTCCGCGCCGACGAAAGGCCGATGCCGACGATTCAACACCCAGAGGATGCGATCGTCCGCGTCACCCGGTCGTGCATCTGCGGGTCGGACCTTCACCTCTACCACGGCATGGTGCCCGACACGCGGGTCGGCATGACGTTCGGGCACGAGTTCTGCGGCATCGTCGAGCAGGTCGGGCCGGAGGTGCACAACCTCAAGGTCGGCGACCACGTGCTGGTCCCCTTCAACATCGCCTGCGGCAAATGCCATTTCTGCCAGCAGGGGCTGTTCGGCAACTGCCACGAATCGAACGCGCAGGCGACGGCGGTGGGCGGCATCTACGGCTATTCGCATACCGCCGGCGGCTATGATGGGGGCCAGGCGCAATATGTGCGCGTGCCCTATGCCGACGTCGGACCGATGGTGATCCCCGACTGGATGGACCCGGACGACGCGGTGCTCCTCACCGACGTGGTGCCGACCGGCTACCAGGCCGCAGAGATGGGCGGCATCAAACAGGGCGACACGGTGGTCGTGTTCGGCGCCGGCCCAGTCGGCCTCATGGCGGCGCGTTCCGCTTGGCTGTTCGGCGCCGGGCGGGTGATCGTGATCGACCATCTCGACTACCGCCTCGACTTCGCGCGGACGTTCGGGCCGGCCGAAGTCTACAACTTCCGCGAGATCGATGACGTCGTCGTGTTCCTGAAGAAGCAGACGGACTCGCTGGGGGCCGACGTGTGCATCGACGCGGTCGGCGGCGACGCTGCGGGCAACAAGCTGCAATGGCTGTTCGGCACCAAGCTCAAGCTCGAAGCCGGCAATTCGATCGCGCTGCACTGGGCGATCAACTCGGTGAAGAAAGGCGGGATCGTGTCGATCGTCGGCGTCTATGGGCCGACGGGCAACATGGTGCCGATCGGCAACGTCGTGAACAAGGGCATCACGATCCGCGCCAACCAGGCATCGGTGAAGCGGCTGCTGCCGAAGCTGGTGGAGCACATCCGCGCCGGGCGGATCAATCCGAAGGCGATGATCACCCACCGCGTGCCGCTGGAGGACATCGCGGACGCCTACCACATCTTCTCGGCGAAGCTCGACGGCTGCATCAAGCCGGTGCTGCTGCCCAACGGCGCTTGAGAAGGATCGAACCATGACTAACGCCATCGTCGATACCGCCGCGATCCCCGGCTGGGGCATCGATGCCGACCCGAAGAACGACCCTACCTATCCGATGCGCCACATCGAGCAGCAGGAGACGCGCGGGCTGACCTGGAAGCGCCCCGACCAGCAGCAGCCCGACGTCGAGATCCTCCGTTCGATCGAGCACAACCGGTTGCCGGCGGTGGTCGGCACCTCGACGCCGCCGAGCGGCCTCAGCGGCACCATCCGCCGCTACGCGTTCCGGCGCAGCGAATCCGACTGGTGGCACTGGCTGCTGCTGATGGGCGCGGACCGGATCAACGTCGTCGAAGGCGTGGTGCAAGACCTGGCGCGCGGCACCCTCCCCAATATTCCCGCCGAGATGGGCGCGCGCGCCGAGTGGCGGCACAACAAGAAGGGCCTCGCTACCAAAATCGGCGTGACGCTGGCGCTGTCGGCCGCGGCCTTTGCGCTGCTGCGCAGCCGCAAGCGGGCGAGCGGATCTGACGGCGTCGCACTTGCGGGGCCAGAGGAACAGACCCGCTCCGCCGTGCTGTACCGCATGGTGCTACCGGACCACACCTGCCCCTTCGGCGTGCGCGCCAAGGCGATGCTGGAGGCGCACGGCTTCGAGATCGACGACCGCATCCTGCGCACCCGCGAGGAAGTCGACGCGCTGGAAGCCGAGCTCGGGGTCGACACCACGCCGCAGATCTTCATCGCGGGCGAGCGGATCGGCGGCAGCGACGATCTGGAGCGCTGGCTGGAGCAGGGTTGACCGCCGCGCCTCCCGTGGCGACGCCACGCCGATGACCAGTCACACGATCGAAGCCGCCATGCCCGCCGTCCGGCTGCCGGTGATCCTTGCCTCGGTGATGGCGGCGTCGTTCATGATCGCGATCGAGGCGACGATCGTCTCGACGGCGATGCCGCAGATCGCCGGCCAGCTCGGCGACCTGCAGCTCTATTCGTGGGTGTTCGCCTCGTTCCTGCTTGCGCAGACCGCGACCACGGTGGTGTTCGGGAAGTTGGCGGATCTGTATGGGCGACGGCCGGTGCTGCTGGTCGGCATCGCTATCTTCTTGGCGGGGTCTGTGCTGTGCGGCTTGGCCCGCTCGCTGCCCTGGCTGATCGCGTTCCGGCTGGTGCAGGGGCTCGGCGCGGGCGCGATCCAGCCGGTATCGGTGACGGTGATCGGTGACCTTTACCCCGCACACGAGCGCGGCCGGGTGCAGGGCTGGCTAGCAAGCGTCTGGGGCGTGTCGTCGGTGCTCGGGCCGCTCGCGGGCGGATTGATCATCCAGCACGTCAGCTGGGCCTGGGTGTTCTGGATCAACGTGCCGATCGGGCTTGCCGCGGCGGCCGGCTTCTTCGTGTTCCTGCGCGAGCCCGCGAGAGCCGAGCAGCGCAGCGTCGACGTCGCTGGCGCCGCCCTGTTCACGGTAACGGTGGGGGCACTGATGGTGGCGCTCACCGAGGCCGGCGGCGCTCATCCCGGCACCGTAGCCGGAGCAGCCGTGATCTGCGTTCTCGCCGGCGTGCTCTTTGCGCTGCAGGAACGCCGCGCCCGCGACCCGATGATCGCGTTCGGGCTATGGGCGCACCGCGCCATCGCCTCCACCAACGTCGCGACCCTGTTCAGCGGCATGGCGGTGATCGGATTGACGACTTTCCTCCCCATGTACGTGCAGGCGGTGATGGGGCGCACGCCGCTAGTGGCCGGCTTCATGCTGACCGCAATGGTGCTCGGCTGGCCGATCGCCGCGACACTCGGCGCGCGCAACTTCGCGCGCTTCGGGCTGCGGCCGATCATGATCGCGGGTGCGGTGCTGCTGCCGGTCGGTGCGGTAGCGTTCGTGCTGTTGTCGCCGGCGATGTCGCCGCTGGTCGCGGGCTTGGGATCGCTGACCATGGGATTCGGCATGGGGCTGTTCAGCACCGCCGCGATCGTGCTGATCCAGGAGAGTGTAGGCTGGACGGAGCGGGGCGCCGCCACCGCCTCCAACCTGTTCGCCCGCAATCTGGGCAGCACGCTCGGTGCCACCGTCCTCGGCACGCTGCTCAACGCCAGCCTCGCGCACGGTCATGCCGGATCGCTTGAGCAGATCCAGCACCTGCTCGATCGCCATGGTCCGGCGGCAGGTGTGGCGGCGAGCCGTGCTGCCCTGGCGCATGGGCTCCACCTGGCCTTCTGGGGCGTTTTCGTGATCGCCGCCGGAACGGCTATCGTGTCACTGCTGGTGCCCCGGTTGCAGGTTCGCACGACAGCACCTGCTACGGCCTGAGGCAGCTCTCAGCCGTTCAGCTCCGTATGCTCAAGTGCGGTCGCCGCCTTGCGCTGCTCCACCGCGCGCAGCAGGCGCGCTTGGAAGCGGACGCGCTGCCAGAATACGAGGTCGTCGATGCGCCGTTCCCGGATGGCTGCCAGTGCATGACGGTCGATCGCGAGCTCGCTGTCCACTTGGGGGAGCCCGGCATAGCGCATGGCCATGCTTTCCAGCGCGGACGCCGGCATGGGTGACATGGCATGGATCAGGGAGACGGGCATGAGAACGGACTCGTGAACTGAGGCTGGTGTCGGGCGGGGTGGCGGAGGTGCTCAGTTCATGCCGAGGTGCCCCAGAAACGCGCGGGCGGCCCCGCCCAGCGTGCGCTGGTCGAACTTGGCCCTGAGCGTCAGGTACGGGCCGGCACGCGTGTAGCGGTCGTCCTCGAAGTCACGGTCGCGATAGCCGGCGATGTTGTACCCGGCGGTAATCCACAGGTTGCCGCCCGGAGACACGCCGGCGGATGGGCCGCCGCTCCACGACCAGACACGATCCCGCCAGGCATGCTGAACCGACCCGGCGATGCCGACGTCGACCCGACGGCCGAGGTCCTGCCGCAGGTCGAACCCGGTGACGTCGATATAGCCGTCGAACCGCTCGTCGCCGAAGCGGCCGGCAACCAGCTTGGCACCGTAATAGACCGACACCTCCAGCCCGTGGCCGCCCCCTTCCGCGCCGGTACGATAGTTTACGGCGAGATTGTTGATCACGCGCGTGGTCAGCTGGGCGTCACCCCCCGACGCGGGGATGCCGAGCAGGTTGGCGTCACTTACCCCGGCGTCGGCGTGCTGGTGTCGCAGCTCGAAACGTTCGAGCACGGACCAGCGGCTGTCGAGCGGGCGCAGCGCCACCGCAATGTCGCCCTGGGCCGAGGTCGCAACCGCGCCGGCCTTGTCCTCCATGCGGAACGCTTTGAGGCCGGCGGCGATCGTCTTGCCCTCGCCCAGCGTCCGCAGCATGTTGGTGGTGACGCCCCAGCGAGTGGAGGCGCTGCCGTCGCGGTATTCGAGACGGCCGTTCCACGACCAGCGCGCCTGGCGGTACGTCGCGCCGCCCGTCACCGCGACGAAGTCGCCGTTGGTCTGGTCCTGGCCTAGGAATCCGCCTGCGGCCACCGGCTGGAGCGGATTGACCACCGCGCCCGCCGGGATGCGCCCGCGCACCGTGCTTGACGCATCGAGTGTCGCGTCCACCGTCCAGTGCTTGCCGAGCGGCAGCGACTGACTGAGCCCATATTGCGCGAAGGTGCGCCGGCCGTTTTCGCCGATGGCCTGCTGGTTGAGCGTGCTGGCGAGCTTGGCCCCGGTCCATGGCGCGACGTCGAAGCCGAGCTGGGCGGTATGCGCGACGTAGTCCGCACCGTCCGCGATCTCGTAGCCGCCGATCAACCGGATCCCAGGGGTGACGCGGTAGCCTAGGGAAAGCTGGTGGCGAACGGGAAAGTCGACGCTGCTCTTGTCCCCGCCGGGCGCGACCTGTGTTTGCCCCGCCACGGTGAGCTTGCCGCCGAACAGCGCCTTGCTGCCGCCAAGCGTCAGCAGGCGCGAATCGCGGTCGCCGCCGTCAAGCCCGCGGTCGGAGGCGAACTGGCCGCCGACGAACAGCGTGCTGCCGTCCTTGCGGTATTCCAGCCGCGCGTCGCCGGCGAGCCGCTTGCCCGGCCCGGTCAGCATGTCCTGGTGCCAGGCGGTGCCGGTCAGGCTTAGCCGGGGCGTGATCTGGAAACGGCCGTCGATGCCGATCTTGCGCGTGCCCGCATCGACGAGATTCTGCTGGCCGACGCCGAAGCCGGCATCCTGCTGGCGGACATAGGCGAGGACATCGATGCCGCTGCCATGATGCTCCGCCTCCGCGAGGTAGGCGCGGCCAGCGTCGAGGCCGCCGCGGCCACCGCCCGCGATCTCGCCGCGCAGTTCGGTGCTGCGGCCGAGGTGCGCCTTGACGTCGGCACCGACGATCGTCGCCGGCATCCCCCGTGTGTCGTCGCGGATGATGCTGGAGCCGACCTCCACCCTGTCGCCGGCGAGCTTCGCCGAGACGCGTGCCGCCGCGGCGAGCTTGCCGGAACGACCGCCCTCGACCTCGTAATCGACGACGATGAACACCGGATTGAGCGACGCGTCGCGGCTCAGCACCGGCTCGCGGAAGCGGACCGTGCCGAGTTCGGTGTCGATGTCGTAATCGACGTGGCGCGTCATCTGCACCGACGAGACGATCAGCTCCGACCGATAGCGGTCGCGCACCTCGATGCGCAGCTTGTCGCTGTTGGGGACGATGCCGCGGGTCGAGAGCCGATACGGGCCGGACAGGCCGTTGCCCTGGATCTCGTCACGCGCCGCCAGCGTCTCGGTCTGCGCCGCGAAGCCAGTGGCGCGAATCCGCCGGCCTTCGTAGGCCGCCTTCACCCCCGACAGCGTGCGGCTGTAGCGGGTGAGCTGCGTGTCGGTGAACCCGGTCTCGACATCGCCGAACAGCGCATAGGCCTCGCGCCGCTCGAGCCGGACGTAGAGCTTGCGCTGCGTCGCGGCGTCATAACCCTGGCGCGTGCCGTCGCCATAGACGGTGTAGTAGCGGTCAGGATCGATCGTGCCGAGCAGGCCCCGGTCGGGATCGGCCTTGCGGTCCGTATCGTAGGCCACCGTGAGCAGCCACGATCCCTTGATCCGGCCCTTTGCATAGAAGGACAGCTGGCCATCGGCGACGGCGCGGTTGCGCTCCGCCTTGGGCAGCGAGCGGCCATGCTTGGACAGCATCTCATAGCCGAGCGTCCCAGCGCCGAACCCGACCACCGTCCATTCCTTGGCCGAGGCGGCGAGCCAGGCGCGGATGTCGCTCGTGCGCACCGTCTTGTCGTCGGTCAGCGTCACCACGACATGGACTGCGCCGGATTGGGTAGTGGGCTGCAGCGCGATGAACGCCAGGCCGTCGTCGCCGACCACCGGCGCGGTGGCAGCGGCACGCTCGCGGCCGGCGAGCTGGCGACCTTGTTCGAGGTCCGCCTCGACGGCAGCGACATAAGGCTGGTCGATCTTGAACGACAGGAGCGTGCCGGCACGTACCGGGCGACCCTGCGCGTCGGTTATGCGCACTGCGATCAGCGGCCGCGTCAACCCGTCAGCAACGAGTCGGCTGTGTTCCGGATCGGCGACCGCACGCGCCGGTGCGCCCGACACGACTACATCGCGCTCCAGCGTCTCGATCGTGGTACCCGCCGCATCCAGCACGCGTGCGCTGAGATGGTTGATGCCGGGGACGAGCGGGATGCCGCTCCACCGCGACACCGCGACCCCCTGCCCTGCGGCGAGATCGGTGGTGTCGAAGGTGAGCGGGTCGGTCGGGAACCCGCGCACGGTCAGCGCCACGCGCTGGCCAGGTAAGTGCTTGATCGCGACGCGCAGCACCGGCGCGCGGGGGTTGTAGCCGGTGCCGGGGAACAGCCACGCAATGCCGGGTTGCTGACCGGCCAGCCAGTCGCGGTTGCCGGCAGCGGTCGCGTCGTCGACCACTGCGATCGGCAGCGGATCGGCAGCGGCGGCCACCTTGCCGGTCGGGCGAAGCTGGAAATCGACGCGCTTGATCGCGCCGCCGTCGCCTTCCACGAACCGCGAAATGGCGCTGCCCGCCTGGCGGGTGTCGCGGTCGCAGGCGACCGGCGCGTGGCTGGTGGGAATGCTGGCGGTGTCGAGCTGGACGACGTGGCGGCCGGGCCGCACGCCCTCCAGATGGTAAAGCCCGTCGCGGTCGGTGACTACGAACGTGCCGTCGTCGAGCAGCAGCCGCACGCCGGCAATGCCCTTGCGACGGCTGACGGGATCGTCGCAATCGCCTTCGGTGACGCGGCCGATCACGGTGAGCGCATCGGTGAATAGCAGCGCGTGCAGGCGCACGGAGGCGGCGGCCTCGTTGCTGGTGGCGCCGCCGGTCACCTGCGCGCGGTTGAGCGCCTCGCCGACCGGCGCGCCAGGTGCAACCGAGACAATGTAGCGCAGCTCGACCGAGCGACCGGCTGCAATCGCGGGTAATGCGAAATCGAGCTGGCGACCATCATTCGATACTGCCGGCTCCCCGATCCCGCGCGCCGAGCCGCGCCTGTAGCGGAGGCCCGTCGGCAGGCTGTCGATGAGATGAGCCGCCGCCGACGGGGTGGCGCCGCGGTTGCTGACGCGCAGTATGTACTGGACCGCATCGCCCGGCGAGGCTTCGCGCGCAGACGCGGTCTTGGTCAGCAGAAGTGTGGCCCTGGGGTAGGGATCGATCGGCACGTCGGCCATGAAGTCGCGCCCGTCGATCTCGGTGAAGACCCGCCCGTAGCTGGCTTCGTTGAGAATAAAGGCTTGGCCGTCGGCCCCGCGCAACGACGCCAGCGCGGCAGCGTCCCGCGCCGAGGGCGCGGTATAGCCGGGGGGCGGCACAACCTTGAGGATATACTGCCCTGGCGCATTGAGCGGAAAGCGGTACCGGCCGGGTTCGGGCGGATAGGTGCGGCCGCTCGCGTCGGTGACGGTGGCGCCGGTCACCACCGTCGAGGGGTAAGCGCTGACCCCGTCATCGCCGAACACCGTCGCCGGCGTGCCATCGAGGTTCAGCAGCGTCACGGACGCTCCGTCGACCAGCGCGCCGGTGGTGGAGTCGAATACGAAGCCGGCCGGATCGACCAGCGCCGATGCCTGGGCATCCATGTCGTCGTCGTCGCCTTCGAATCCGAGCTGGAGCGACTGTCCACGGGCCAGCTTGAGCGCACATGGCGATGGGTCGTTGCCCTGCTCGGGCAAGCCGCCGGCGAAGACGCCGCTGTTCGGCCCCGTCTCCTGCAGCCGCACCTGTCGGTGCTCGGCGCCGGCGTCGGCATTGATCAGCGCGAATTCCCGCACCGTCGGATCGCGATTCTGGCCCGGCGCTTCCAACACCATGATCAACGGCTGCCGGATATCGATCTTGGCCAGCGGTGGCGCCGCGGCGAGCGTGGCGGCATCGATCGGCGCCGCGATCCCAAGGAGCGTCGGCGTGGTCTGGCAGTCCAGCCCGGTGAGCTGATAGCCCGTCGGCAGCAGCCGGAAGCTGAGCTTGGCGGTGTTGCGGGGCCGCGCAACGTCAATGGTGACGGTGTTAGATACCACCGACTGCATGGCGCCACCGGCCTGATATGTCAGAGTCGCCGTGTTCTGCACGCGCGGCTGCGCGGCGGCGACAAGGCTGACGCAGCAGGCCAGGAGGCAGGCGGCGAGGCGCAGGAGGTGGCGGAGCATGGGCATGAGCGGTCCCTGCCCGGCGCGCGACGTGCACGCGCCGGGTCGGCCTTGAGGCTCGTGGCGGGGTTTAGTTCAGGGTGACGCGGAAGCTTGCCGCGACAGAGCCGCCGCCGATCAGCAACGGGATCGTCGCCGTGACCGTTTTGGTGGTCGCGTTGAACGACCCGGTGTACAGTCCGGTGGTGGAGCCATCGTCGGCGATCGGAACGCCGCCGACCAGGCAGACTCCGCCCGCACCAATGCCGCCTACGGTGATCGAGCCCGGCACATAGGTGGTGTTGGCCGGGATGACATCGGTCAGGCTGACGTTGGTCGCCGGGGTGGTCAGCGTCGCGTTATTGACGGTGAGGCAATATTGCACGGTCGCACCCGGCAGCGCCTTGGGATTGAGCGTGCTGACCCCGTCCGTCACCACGGTGGCGGTCTTGTTCACCGTCAGGTTGAGACTGCGAACCGCCACCTCGAACCCGGCGTAGGCCCAGCTCTGGCCGTTGCGCGCAGCGTCGCCGAGCAGGTCGCCGTCGCCTTCGCTGTCATTGTCCGCGAACACGATGTCGACCTGATTGTCGCGGTCCGCGCCGACGGTGGCGACCAGCGCCGCGCCCTGCGAGTTGACGGTGCCGCCCGCCCCGACGGTGACGTTGAGGCCGACATAGGCGAGATTCGCCGACGCGGTCGACGGCACGTCGCCGACGATGAACACCGTCTTGGACGCATCCGGCGCGAGTTCGTCGATGAAGGTCGCGACATCGACGCCGGGATCGTAGGTGTTGTTGCCGTTGGCATCCACATAGACGTGGAGGTTGGTCAGATCGTAATTGTCGCTGGCCGGCAAAATCCCGACCGACAGGGCCTGTGCGGCGGCCAGCAGGAAGTCCTGCGGCGCGTTGGTGTTGTTGGTGACGCTGAACGCTGCCGCTGCACCCGTTTGACTGAGGTTGACCTGCGTGTTGCCCGCCTGGAGCTTGGCCACCGTCAGGTTCACCTTGCGGTCGACCACGAACGTCGCGGTATTCGACGAAGCCGTCTGCGCTGCGCCGTTGACGGTGAAGCTCGCCGTGGCGGTGTTGCTGATGCTGGTGCCCGCCGCCGTGCCGGTGGTGGACTGCGCCTGGGCGGTGCCGATGGTGGCCGCCACGGCCACGCCGGACAACAGGAGGCGCTGCGATTCCTTGGTCAACATGATAGCTCCTTTGATGAAACGGTCGAGGAAAAGGCGAATCACTTCAGCACCCCGCGGAACGAGAGCGTGCCGCTCGCGCCGGCCGCGACGGGGCCGTTGAGCCGCCACCGCACCGCGGTGACGTCATCCGGACCGGCGGCGCGGCTGCCGGCGCTGGCGAGCGCCACACGCAGGCTTTCGAGCGCGCCGAACTGCCGCCCGTCCACCGACAGCTCGGGCAGAGGCGAACCTTCGGCGGGGCCGCGGTAGGCGATCTGCCGGGGCACCGGATTGGCGAGCACCAGATTGTCGATCGGCCGTGCGCCGGTATTGCGATAGGCGAGCACGACCGTGAGCCGATCGCCGGGCACCGCGCGGGTGGCGGGAACGGTGCGGATCTGGGTGGTGCCATCGCGCGCGGCGACGCGGCGCTCGACCAGGATGCGGGTGGTGACTTCGAGCGGGCCGGCGGCGGTCGCCGGCCACGCCGATGCGGCGAGCACGAGAGCCAGCAAAAGGCGGGCGAACATGGCGAAACTCCTCACTGGATGATGACGTTGAAGCGGATGGTGTGGGTGGCGGGGCCGGCAACGGTGCCCAGCGCGACGGTGACCTCATCGGCGGCGACCTCGCCGGCATCGCCATCGGCGACGTCGGTCATGGCTGTGCCGTCAAGCGTCAGGCTGCCCGGCGCATAGGCCGTGCCCGCAGGGATCGGATCGGTGATGGCCGCAGTGGCGGTCTCGCCCGGGAAAGCGGCGACCAGCGTATAGGTGATGATCGCCCCGCGCACGGCGCTGGCCGAGCCATCCGGGGCGACGACCCGTTGCGATTTGACCAGCGTCGGGCCGGCCGTGGCCGTCACGAGCGGCACAGTCACGCTGGCTGCGGCACCGGTGGGGCCTACCACCGCGTCCGAGCCGTCGTCGCCCTGCCCCGCGGCCGTCGTTCCGGGTTGCCCTGAGGCGGTGATGGCGCGCGCCGCGAGGGTCAGCGAGCCGGCAGTCGCGGTCGCCGGCGTGTCGAAGACGGCCAGCAGCCGCAACGACGCGCCTGGGGCCAGCAAGGGTGTGCGGCCGTCCGTCAGCGCGCCGTCCAGCGCGGGATCGAACCGCCCATCCCCATCGGCGTCGATCGCGACGAGGCGCACGCGGCTGTCTCCGGCGGCGAGCACCGCGTCGATCAGAAAGGCTTCGCTGCCGTTGCCGGTGTTGGTCAGCACCAACGGCACCGCCGTCGCACCGGAGGCGATCGTCACCGGGCCGCTGCCGACGCGTTCCAGCGTCAGGTCAAGGCGTTCGGCCACCGCCAGCGTAACCGCGTTGGACGCAACCGTCTGCTGGGCGCCGTCGATGTCGTAGCGCAGCGAGGCGACGTTGGTAATGTTGCGGCCCGCCGGCACTCCTGCGGCACACGCAGGCGTACCCCAGGCGTTCGCGAGCAGCAATGCGGCCACCATGACGATTTGATACGCGATGCGGCGGGGGCGAACACCTCGCGCTGCGATAACGGACTGCGACATACCCCCTCCCCCGAGTTGATGGAGGGGCTATTGATGTGCATCACTTAAGAAGAATCTACTCCTCCATTTCGGATGTTTTCGACTTGCTGCTGTGTTCATGCTCTAGGCGGTTTTAGTCGTGGCGTCTGACGTTGAGATCAGCGCGAACACTTCCGAATGCACATAGCTGCTGGTTCGGCTGCAATCCTGTTGCGCGTGCGAGCGTCAAGGCACCTTCCCGCCTGCCCGGCGTTAGGGGACTGGCGCGAATCCGAAGGACGGTGTTGCAGGCGTATCTCCAGGCGATCGGCACCGCCGTCCCCGATCACGACATCCACCAGGCCTTCATCGACTGGGCGCGCACGCGGGTCGATCCTGCCGCCGCCAAGCTGTTCGATCGCATGGCCGCGCGCGCCGGCATCCGGCACCGCTGGTCGGTGCTGCCGCGCGGCGACGATGGCGGCTCGCCGGTTGCGTCCGGCGGCTTCTATGCGCCCGGTGCGCTTCCCGGCACACACCAGCGCATGGCGATCTATGCCGAGGCGGCGCCTGCCCTCGCGCTGGCGGCAATCGAGAGCCTCGCCGCAAAGCTGCCGCTGGACGGAATAACCCATCTGGTGGTGGCGAGCTGCACCGGCTTCGTCGCGCCGGGGATCGACCAGATCATCGCCGCGCGACTCGGCCTGGCGACGACGGTGGAGCGGCTGCTGGTCGGCTTCATGGGCTGCTATGCGGCGGTCGTGGCCGTGCGCAGCGCGCGCCACATCGTGCGGTCGGACCCAGCCGCGCGCGTGCTGGTGGTCACGGTGGAACTGTCGACGCTGCACCTCCAGGACAGCGACGGAATCGAGCCGCTGCTGGCGATGCTGCAATTCGGCGACGGCGCGGCGGCGGCGCTGGTGACGGGGAGCCGGGCGGCTTCGCGATCGGCAGCCCCTTCGCGGCGGCCCTGCCCGATTCGGATCACCTGATCCGCTGGGCGATCACCGACCAGGGTTTTGCGATGCACCTGTCGGGCGAAGTCCCCGGGCGGATCGGCACCGCCCTTGCCGACCCCGCTTTCGTCGCCAGGCTGGGCATCGGCGACGCAGCGGAGGTGGACGGCTGGGCCGTGCACGCGGGTGGACGGTCGATCCTCGACGCGGTGGAACAGGCGCTGGCGCTTCGCCCCGATGCGCTTGCCGCATCGCGCGACGTGCTTGGCGCGTACGGCAACATGTCGTCGGCGACGCTGATGTTCGTGCTCGCGGCGCTGCTCGCGAAGGGCGGCATCGACAAGGGCGTCGCGCTCGCGTTCGGGCCGGGGCTGGCCGCCGAGGGCTTTGCGTTCCGGACCGCCGCGTGAGTCTGGCGGTGCGCGCCGAGGCCGAGGAGCTGATGGATGCGGACGACCTCGACGCCGCAACCTATGCGGCGGTGGTCGGCGACCTCGCCAGGGTCAACACCGTCACGCTGGCAGCGCGCCCTACCCTTGCGTTCCTGCGGCGGGCAGTAGCGCCGGGCGGCGCGATGCGGTTGCTCGATGTCGGCTTCGGCGACGGCGACATGCTCCGCCGTATCGCCCGCTGGGCAGCTCGGCACCGCATCGATGCAGAGCTGGTCGGCGTCGATCTCAACCCTCGCAGCGCCCCCGCCGCAGCCGCGCACACGCCGGAAGGCCTGCCCATTCGCTATCTCACCGGCGACTATCGCGATGCAAGGGGGCCGTGGGACGTCGTGATCTCAAGCCTCGTCGCCCACCACATGACGCCCGAGCAGTTGGTCGCCTTTATCCGTTTCATGGAAAGGGAGGCGCGGCGCGGCTGGTTCGTCAACGACCTCCACCGGCACCGCTTCGCGCACCTCGGCTTTCCGCTGCTCGCACGGGCGGCCGGGTGGCACCCGATGGTTCGGCATGACGGCACCCTCTCGATCGCACGCTCCTACCGCCCCGAAGAGTGGCCCGGCATCCTCGCGGCCGCAGGGGTACCAGACGCGCGGGTGTTCCGCGCCTTTCCGTTCCGGCTATGCGTCGAACGGCTGCGCTGATCGTCGGCGGCGGCCCGGCGGGGTCAGCCGCGGCGATCCACCTGGCGCGCGTCGGCCTGGCGCCGCTCGTGCTGGAACGGCAGCGCGAAACTCCTGACTCGCTGTGCGGCGGCTTCCTGAGCTGGCGGACGCTGGCGGCGCTGGAGCGGCTCGGGATCGCCTCCGACCGGCTGAACCCCTCGCGGGTGACGCGCGTGCGGCTCTGCGCCGGGTTGCGGACAGCGCAAGCGCGTCTCCCCGCGCCCGCACTCGGCGTGTCGCGGCGGCGCCTCGATTCGATGCTGCTCGACGCCGCGCAAGCCGCCGGCGCGGTGGTGGAGCGGGGCACCGCCGTGCGCGGAATCGACGCCCACCGGGTGCGGCTCGACGACGAGGTGATCGAAGCGGAGGCGCTCTTCCTCGCCAGCGGCAAGCACGATGTGCGCGGGGCTCCACGCCCGGAGGACGCCCGCGGCAGCGACCCGACGCTCGGACTGCGCGTCCGCCTTTCACCGGTTCCGTCACTCCAGGCACTGCTCGCCGGCCACATCGAGCTGCACCTGTTCGACCGCGGCTATGCCGGGCTGGTCTTGCAGGAGGACGGCAGCGCCAATTTGTGCCTCGCGGTCCATCGCTCGCGGCTGACCGCGGCGGGAACGCCGGCGCGGCTGCTGGAAGAGCTCGGCCGCGAATCGCCGCAGCTCGGCGAGCGGCTCGCCTATTCGCAGCCGGGAGCGCCGATCGATGCGGTGGCCAACGTTCCCTATGGCTGGCGACAACGGACCGGCGCGTCCGGGCTGTTCCGGCTAGGCGATCAGGCGGCCGTCATTCCATCGCTGGCGGGCGAAGGCATGGGCATCGCGCTCGCCAGCGCGGCCAGCGCCACCAGCGCCTACCTCGCGGGCGGAGCGGACGCCGCGGCCGATTGGCAGCCACGGTTCGCCGGCCGGCTCGCGCGGCCGATGGCGCTCGCAGGGCTGGTCCGCGGGCTGGTGGAAAGCGCGCGTGCCACACCGCTGATGGCGCTCGCTCGCATGCCCTTCCTGATCGGGATCATCGCGCGCGCGACGCGGGTCGCCGAGTGACCGCTCGGCCCTTGACGCCCCCGTGTCCCGACACGAGATGAACCGCATGGAACAGCTCAATCTTTCCGAGTCCGAGTGGCGCAAGCGGCTCTCGCCCGAACAATATCACGTGCTGCGCGAGGCCGGCACCGAACGCGCGTTCGCCGGTGCGCTCAACGACAACAAGGCCGATGGCGTCTATCGTTGCGCGGCATGTGGACTGGAGCTGTTCGACAGCGCCGACAAGTACGACTCCGGGTCGGGCTGGCCGAGCTTCACGCAGCCGATCGAATCGGACCGTGTCGCCGACCATAGCGATCGCAGCCACGGCATGACCCGCACCGAAACGCGCTGCGCGCGCTGCGACAGCCATCTCGGCCACGTCTTTCCCGATGGACCGCGGCCAACGGGCCTGCGCTACTGCATGAATTCGATCGCGCTGGACTTCCGTCCCCGCAAGGCGGCCGAGTAGGCTGGGCGAGTAAGGCCGAGCCGCTTGTTCAGCGGCCGGTAACCGCGTATTCGCGAGGCCAACTCCATGGCCGCCGCGCGCACTCCCCCCCGTTCCCCTCAAGGCCGTTCGCCGCAGGGTCGTCCGCCCCAGGGCCGTTCGCCCCAGCCTCGCTCGCGTTGGCGGCGGCGCCTGATTCTGCTCATCCAGCTGCTGATCGGGCTTGCCGTGCTGGCGGTCGCCGGGCTGGGAATCGCGGTGTATGTCACGCGCGCGCAGCTGCCGAGCTTCGATCAGCTTCAGTCGTCGCCCAACGGCCAGATGATCCGCGTTCATGCCGCCGACGGAACCGTGATCGTGTCGCTCGGGCCGAGCTATGGCGAATGGCTGCCGTATAGCCAGATTCCGGCGGTGATGCGCGATGCCACCGTGTCGGTGGAGGACCGCCGCTTCCGCAGCCACATCGGCGTCGATCCGATCGGCGTCGCCCGCTCGTTCATGGTCCGCTACCAGCGCGGGCATTGGGTGCAGGGCGGCTCCACCATCACCCAGCAGCTCGCGCGCAACGTCTTCCTGTCGAGCCAGAAGAAGTTCGGCCGCAAGTTCCGCGAATGGATCCTGGCGCTCGCGCTGGAGCGCAAGTTCACCAAGGACCAGATCCTCGAACTGTACCTCAACAAGGTATATTACGGCGGCGGCGCCTACGGCATCGACGCCGCCAGCCGGAAATTCTTCGGCCACGGCGCCGATCATCTCAGCCTCGCTGAGGCGGCAGTGATCGCAGGCCTGGTCAAGGCGCCGTCCAACTATTCGCCCACCGCCGATGTCGAAGCGGCGAAGGGGCGCGCCAGCGTCGTCATCGAACAGATGGTCCGCTCGGGGGCGATCAGCCAGGCGCGTGCCGATACGACCGAGATCAGCGACCTCAAGCTCGCGCCCGAGACCAAGCAGAACAGCGCGCGCTACTTTACCGACTGGGCGCTGCCGCAGCTCGACGTGCTGATCGACGAACAGCAGGCGCCGCTGGAGGTGTGGACGACGCTCGATCTTGGCATGCAGCGCCAAGCGGACGCCGCGATCCGCGGCAACGTGCCCGCCGGGGCGCAGGGTGCCATGGTGACGCTCGACCGCGACGGCGCAGTGCGCGCGATGGTCGGCGGTACCGACTATGTGTCATCGATCTACAACCGCGCGACACAGGCCGTCCGCCAGCCCGGTTCGGCGTTCAAGCTGTTCGTGTACCTGTCCGCGCTGGAAGCCGGCCACAAGCCCGACGATACCATCGTCGATGAGCCGGTGACGATCGACGGTTGGAGCCCGCGCAACGATTCCCGGCACAACTCGGGCAACGTCACGCTGCGGACGGCGTTCGCCTATTCGCTCAACACGGTCGCGGCCAAGCTCGGTCAGGAAGTCGGGTTCGGCACCGTCGCCGACATGGCGCGGCGATTCGGGATCACGACGCCGGTCAACACCCACCCGTCGATGGTGCTCGGGACTTCGGAAGTGCGGCTGATCGACATGACCCGCGCATTCGCCAGCGTCGGTGCCAGCGGCGTCGCGGTGACGCCCTATGGCATCACCCGCGTCACGGCCAACGGCCAGACGATCTACAGCCACGAGGTGGACCGCAGCCACGTGCTCGTCGCCCCGTACGTCGCCGCCGCAATGACCGACTTGCTGCAGACCGCGGTCAACACCGGCACCGGGCGCGAGGCGCAGATCGGCCGGCCGGTGGCGGGCAAGACGGGCACCACCACCTCCTCCAAGGACGGCTGGTTCCTGGGCTTCTCCAGCGGTCTCACGACCGGCGTCTGGATGGGCCGCGACGATGCGCGCCCGATCGCCGGGCTGCACGGCGGCACCGCACCGGCGCGCGCCTTCGCCGCCTTCATGCGCCCGGCGACCGCCAACCGCCCGATCGAGCAGTTCACGACCCAGGTGACGATGCCCGACCAGCAGCTCGAGCCCGACGAGGAGAGCTATTTCGGCCAGCCGGACAACGGCGCGCTGGTCGACCCGGACGGCAATCCGATCGCCCAGGGTGGCGAGCAGCCGCAGACCGACGACGAGCAGGCCGCGCCCGACGAGGCAGGCGACGACCGCGCACCCGTCCCCGACGGAGAGGCTCCGCGCCCGCAGCTCAACCAGGATTGGATCGATCGGGTTACCGGCCGCGAGTCACAGCGCCGCGAAGCGCCCCGCCCCCAGGACGATCGTCCGCGCTATGGGGACGACCGGCCGAACCAGTGAAGCGCGGCACCGTGGCTGCGCAGCCACGCGCGCGCCGGCGCCGGGTCGGTGCCGAGCAGCTCGGCCACGAGCGCGTGGAAGGTCGGCCCGTGATGCATGTGGACGCGATGGGCGACTTCGTGCGCCACCGTGGCGCGGCGCACCCAGCCCGGCGCGAGGATCAGCCGCCAGCTGTAGCGGATCGCACCGCTCGACGCGCAGCTTCCCCAGCGGCCGGTCGGGTCGCCGACACCGACGCGCGCCACGCTGACTCCGGCCAGTTGGGCGAACTCCTGCGTTTCGCGGTCCAGCACGTCCAGCGCCGTGTGCTTGAGCCAAGCCTCCACGCGGCGGCCGACCGTCTCGGGGGGGCCGGACAGCAACAATGCACCCTCCCCCCGCCTGACGATCCGGCTCGTCCCCGGCGTCCAGCGGATGGTCAGCGCCTCGTCGTCGACGGGGAGCGTGGTGCCATCGGCGAAGGGGCGCGGCTGCGGCAGCTTGGCGCGCTCGCCTGCCAGCCAGGCGGCCTTGCCGTGCGCCCAGGCCAGCGCCGGCGCCAGCGCGGCGCGCCTGGGAAGCACCAGCCGGGCTCGGCCGCTCACCGGGTCGAGCGTCAGCTTCAGCCGCCGCGCCCGGGCGTGGCGGATCACCTCGAAGGGTTCGCTCACAGCTCCCGTTCGACGATGTGATTCTCGAGGTCGCCGACGTCATCCTCGCTGACCGTCCAGCCGCGCACCGACTGGCCGGCACGGTGAACCGCATCGCGGTCTCCGCTGACGAGATAATGCCATTCCGGCAGCGGTTCGCCCGCGGCACGCAGCCGGTAGGCGCAGGTGGTGGGCAGCCAGTCGATCGCGTGCACGTTGCTCATCGACAGCCGCACGCATTCGGGAACGAAGGCGCGGCGGTTGCGATAGTCCGAGCACTGGCCGCTGCGCCGGTCGAGCAAACGGCAGGCGACGTTGGTCGGCACCAGCTCGCCCGTGTCCTCGTCCTCCAACTTGTGGATGCAGCATTTGCCGCAGCCGTCGCACAGCGCTTCCCACTGCCCGCGGTCGAGCTGCTCGATCGGCCTTTCCCAGAAGCGCCCGGTTGTCATCGTCCTCGTCAGCGCGCCCAGCGCTCAATCTCGGTGGCCACGGCTTGTGGCCCCTGTTCGACGGGCAGCAACGCCAGCGGCTTGCCGTCCGTATCGATCAGATAGGCCTGGCGGCTATGATTGACGAGGTATCCCCCGTCCGGGGACGGCGTGCCCTTGCTGAAATACACCGCGAACTCCTTCGCCGTAGCCGCCACGGCCGCAGGGCTGCCCGTCAGCCCCACCATCCGCGGGTGGAACGCCGACACGAACTGCTTCACCACCGCCGGCGTATCGCGAACGGGATCGACGGTGACGAAGATCGGCACGATCCTGGCCGCCAGCGCCGGGTTGCTTGCATCGAGCAGCTTCACCGCGGCGCCGATCGCAGCCACGTCCGTCGGGCACACGTCGGGACAGAAGGTGTAGCCGAAGTACATGATCCTGTAGCGGCCGGAGAACGCCCTGTCGGTGACGGCGCGACCGTTCTGGTCGGTCAGCGCAAAAGGGCCGCCGATCGCCGCGCCCGCGAGCGGCGGCTTTTCGACCGCGGCCCGGTCGCCGGCGGCATGGCAGGCGCCGAGCAGCAGCAGCATCGCCAGGCAGAACTTGTTCATGATGCGTCGAGCCTTGATCTGTTAGCGGGTGCAGCGCAAGCATAGCCCACCTGCCAAGGCCACCCGCCAAGGATCGTCAGATGCCCCTCCCCCGCCTGCTCGCCCCGCTTCTCATCGCCCCCCTGTTGATCGTCAGCACCGCCGTTCCGGCCCCGGCCCAGTTCCAATCGGAGGGGTACAAGTTCCTGCAGGCGGTGCGCGACTCCAAGGATGACGAGGTCGTCGCCACGCTCAACAAGCCTGGGTTGACGATCCTCAACACCCGCGACGTCACCACCGGCGAAGGGGCGCTTCACATCGTCATCAAGCGTGGCGATGCCCGCTACCTCGTCACGCTGCTCCAGAAGAATGCGGACCCGAACCTGCGGGACGGCAAGGGCAACACGCCGATGCTGCTCGCGGCGACGCTCGGCGAGACGGACCTGATCCACCTGCTGTCGCTCGCCAAGGCGAACCCCAATCTCGGCAATTCTGCCGGCGAGACGCCGCTGATCCGGGCGGTCCAGCGCCGCGACATGGCGATGGTGCGCGAGTTGATCGCGGATGGCGCGGATCCTGACCAGGCGGACATCATCGCCGGCAGATCCGCGCGCGACTATGCCGAGCAGGACACGCGCAACCCTGCCATCGCCAAGTTCCTCGCTGAAACGCCCAAGAAGGCGCGCCGCGCCGTCACCGGGCCGAAGTTCTAGCAAGCCAAACCGTCTGCATCCGGGTCAGTCAGCGCGGTGAGCCGCCGTGCCGCGCGCCGGGCGAACGCCAGGGTGCAGCGCTTGCGGACATGCGCCGGCAACGGCGCACTGTGCGCCTCGCGGACGATCGCGGCGTCGTAACGGTCGGCGATGATGATGCCGGTCCGCTCGGGCAGGAACGCAGGTGTGTCGAGAGGGCCCGTGTCGAACCCGGCCGGCACCGCCCAGTAGAAACGGTCGCAATGCGCGAGGTAGTCGGGCCACTTACCGTCGCCGAGCAGGTCAGCGCGCGCCACCTTGATCTCGACGATCACCAGATTGCCGCGCGCATCCAGCGCCATCAGATCGGCACGGCGGCCGCCCTCGAGCGGCACTTCGGGAATGGCAGTGAGATCGTGGCGAAGCAGCATCCGCACCACGCCGCGCGACACGTCAGCAGCGCATAGCGGAGAACCGGGTGCGTCGATGCAGGAGGCTGGCGGCATGTCGAGCATGCCGCGCTGTTAGAACGTCCAGCGAACGAGGCAAGCCCGTTCGCGGAACGGTTCAACGATAGAAGATGTGGTTGCCGATCGACGCGACCACTGCGCGGCCGAGGCCGGTGCCGTGACGGCCGTTGAAGTACAGCGCGGTCGGTGCCGGGCTGTCCCACGCCTTGGTGAGCGCGACCTTGGCGATCTTCAGGGCGGTGCGGTACTGCGCCAGGCCGGCGCTGAGAGAGGGCAATACGCCGCCGCGAACGAACGAGAACTGGCCGCGCTGCTTGACGACGCCGCACACGTCGGACGGAAAACGGCCGGACTTGGTGCGATTGATGATGACCTGGGCGACGGCGAGCTGGCCGGCCATCGGCTCGCTCTTGGATTCGAAGTACACGGCGGTGGCGAGGCAGCGCAGCGTGTCGTCGCTGATCTCCTGGTCCTGCGCGGCGACGGCCTCGGCGAGGCTCGCGAACTTGTCGGCGTCGGCGGAGGGCTGCGTAGTCGGCTCGACGGGGCCGGGAGCGGCCGGAGCGGGAACCAACGCGGGGGTCAGGGGGTTATTGATTGGCGTGGCGGCGGGCTGGACCATCACGGGCGCGCGGTTCACATCCGCTGCTAGGCCCGGGGTGCTGACACCGGCAACGCCGGCGAGCGAGAAGGTGATGGCCGCGATCGCTGCGACACGCTGAAACAAAGTCATCCACTCAAACATTTGTGCGGTGAGTTTGCAGGCGATCGTCAAGCGATCGTCCGGTTGCCCCCCGACTGCGTCACCAGGTGGATCGCACCCGCCCTGGCCCAACGCTGATTGCGATGGGCAAGCCCTCGTTTTTGCGGGTTATCAAGTCAATCGAACAGGATCGTTTCAGCGGCGAGTTGTTGTGCTCGTGCGACGTCCAGCTCAATTAACCATAGATCGGGATCGCGGGCGCGGCGTCTTTGCCAATACGCGTCCAAGTCTTCGGCCGGAGTCGAGTCGATCAGCTTGACGCGGCCGTCGGGGCCGATTCCGCGCTCCAGCAGCCGCTGATCCTGACCGCGATCGGCCGTGATGATGAGGATCGCACCGGCCTGCGGGTCCCCCTTCGCCAGCACGGTGGCGCTGCCCCCGGAATCGTGGGCGCGCCGGATCAGCGCGCTGACCAGCACGCCGGTGGGCAGCCGATCGCTCACGCCGTCACATAGCCCGGCAGCCCAGCGAGCGGGATCTGCGAGCGCATGAAGGTGCCGGTGCCGCGCGCCGCTTCCTCGCCGTCGCTGTCGATCAGCCGCGCGTCGGCGACGAAGACGCGGCGTCGGCCGCTGACCCACCGCCCCTCCGCCACCACTTCGCCGGCCTTCAGCGGGCGGGTGAAGAGGAGGTTGAACGCGGTGGTCAGCAGGAAGCGATCGGTCACCAGGCTGTTGCAGGCGTAGAAGGCGGCATCGTCGAGCATCTTGAAGTAGCTCGTGCCGTGAACGGCGCCGGCGGCGTGGAAGTGGCGCTCGTCGAGCTGGAAGCGGATCCGCGCCATTCCTGGTTCGACGATCTCGAGCCGGGACGGGAACAGCCCGTTGATCGGCGCCGCCGCGTAGAGCGATTCCAGCGCGCGGAAATGAGCGGCGGCGCCGGTGTTGGCCGCCGCCTCAGGCGGCATCGCGGGCCTGATCGTCGGTGAACAGGATGTAGAGCGCATCGCGCGAGCCGGCGCCACGCAGCTTGTCGAGGAACGGGCGATCGCGCAGCCGGCGCGACACGCGGGCCAGCGCCTTGAGGTGATCGGCGCCAGCCCCCATCGGTGACAGCAGGGCGAAGACGAGATCCACCGGCAGATCGTCGACCGCGTCGAACTCGATCGGCTGGGCAAGGCGGGCGAAGATGCCGGTGACGCTGGCAAGCCCCGGCAGCTTGGCGTGCGGGATGGCGACACCGCCGCCGAAGCCGGTGGAGCCCAGCTTCTCGCGGGCCGCCAGCCGCTCGGCGATCAGCCGCGGATCGGCATCGGTGACGCTGGCGGCAACGCCGGCAAGCTGGGTGAAGAGCGTCTTCTTGGTTGCGGCGGGAAGCCCGGTCAGCACCGCCTCGGGGCGGAGCAGGTCACTCAGGTCGGTCATGGTCGGTCCAAAGCGGGGAGGCCCCCACGCGGCCCGGCGCCATAGCGCAGGCGACGTGGGGACGGAAGGTCAGGCGGCGCGGTGCGGCTCCACCCAGCCGATGGTGCCGTCGCCGCGGCGATAGACCATGTTGTGGGCGCCGGTCCCTGAGTTCTTGAACAGAAGCGCCGCCGTGTTGCGCAGATCCAGCATCATCACCGCGTCTGAGACGCTGGCTTCGGGCACGTCGACGCGCGTCTCGGCGATGATCAGCGGGGCGTCCGCGACCTCCTCCTCGTCATGGGTCGCCTCCTGGAACAGCGTGTAGCCGGCGTTATCATAGCCGTTCGCCTCGTTGATCGCGGTCGCCTCGCCGGCGTGACGGTCCTTCAGCCGGCGCGAATAGCGGCGCAGCTGTTTCTCGATCTTGCCGGCGGCGCCGTCGAACGACAGGTGCGCGTCCTGCGCGCTGTGGGTGCCCTTGAGCACCAGCCCTTGCGTCACGTGCATCACGATGTCGCAGGTAAAGCCCGTATCGTGCGGTCCCTTGCCGAAGGTGACCTGCGACGACATGGCGCGGGCGAAATACTTCTCGCAGATGCCCTGCAGCCGGTCTTCCACGTGGGTGGCGAGCGCGTCACCGGTGGTGACCTGATGACCAGAAACACGGATCTCCATTATCGTCTCCTCATGCGGATGGTCCTGTTGGCTCCATCCGGTTGGCGTCACCCGGACGCCGCGGCCCCCCAGATCGGATCAGCGATCCCCTGGAGGAACGCCGCATGGGCCGCTAATTCTCCCGCGGAGGCGTGGAAAACGCGTGGGGCGTAGACGGGGCGCGCGCGCGGCGCGGTGACCGGAGCGGACGGCACGACGGTTTCGCTGAGCAGGCCGAGGCCGATCTGGCGACCGCCCATCAGCTCCACATAGACCTGCGCGAGGAGCTGGGCGTCGAGCAGCGCGCCGTGAAGGACGCGGTGGCTGCGGTCGATGCCGAAGCGCGAGCACAAGGCGTCGAGCGTGTGCTTGGCGCCGGGATGGCGAGTACGGGCGATCTGGAGCGTGTCGACCATCCGCGTGGTGCAGATGTGCGTGCGGCCGCAGCGGCCGAGCTCGCCGTTGAGAAAGGAGAAGTCGAAGCTTGCGTTGTGGGCGATCAGCGGCGTGTCTTCGATGAACGCGATCAGCTCTTCGACGGCATGGGCGAAGAGCGGCTTGTCCGAGAGGAAGGCGTCTGAGAGGCCGTGCACCGCGTGCGCCTCGGCGGGCATGGTGCGTTCGGGGTGGTAATAGGCGTGAAAGGTGCGGCCGGTCTCGACCCGGTTGACGAGTTCCACGCAGCCGATCTCGACCAGGCGGTCGCCGCCATGGAAGCTGAGGCCGGTGGTTTCGGTGTCGAAGACGATCTCGCGCATGGCCGGCGTTATCGGGATTGGGGCGCAGAGAGGCAAGCGATGACCGCCTCGACGGCGGCGCGGGTCTCCTCCAGGGCCGTGTCGGTTGCGATCACGAAGTCGGCGCGGGCGCGCTTGTCGGCGTCGGCAAGCTGGCGGGCGAGGATCGCCTCGAACTTGGCCTCGGTCATGCCGGGGCGGGCGAGCACCCTGCCCCGCTGCACCGCGGCGGCGGCGGAGACGACCGCGACCTTGTCCACCGCGCGGTCGCCGCCGGTTTCGAAGAGGAGGGGCACGTCGAAGACGATCAGCGCGGCGTCGGCGTGGTCTGCGAGGAACGCCGCCCTCTCCTCCCCCACCGCGGGGTGGACGATGGCCTCCAGCCGCTTCATCGCGGCGTCGTCGCCGAGCACGGCTTCGGCCAGCGAGGTGCGATCGACGCCGCCCTCCCCCGTGGTGCCGGGGAACGCCGCCTCGATCGCGGCGACGGCGCGGCCGGCGGGGCCCTGGAGGCGGTGAACGGCGGCGTCTGCGTCGAACACGGGGATGCCGGCGCCTGCGAACATCGCGGCGACGGTAGACTTGCCCATGCCGATCGAGCCGGTGAGGCCGAGGGTGATCCTCATCGCCGTTCGGGCTGAGCTTGTCGAAGCCCTGCCCTTCCTGTCGGCGGGTGAAGAGAAGGGCAGCCCTTCGACAAGCTCAGGGCGAACGGAAGGTCGGGTTGGCGGATCATGTTATCAGCAGGTCGCGCAGTTCGTCATCGCGGTCGCGAGGTGGCGCGGCTCCGAAGAACAGCTCGAACGCGAGCGCCGCCTGGCCGACCAGCATCTCGAGGCCATCGACGGTCTCCAGCCCCCGGCCGCGTGCGGCGGCGAGGAGCGGGGTTTCCAACGGCGTGTAGACGATGTCGTAGACCACCGCGTCTTCGGGGAGCGGCGACAGGTCGAGGTCGAGCGGGTCGGCGCCGGCCATGCCGAGCGTGCTGGCGTTGACCAGCAGCCTGGACGGCGGCAGCGGCGCATCGAGCGGCAGGGTGCGCCCCTTGAGGCCGAAGCTCGACAGCAGGCCGGCGGCCTTCAAGGCGCTGCGGCCCATCATCACTACTTCGCCCACGCCCATGCGCGACAGGGCGAAGAGGATGGCGCGGGCGGCGCCCCCTGCCCCGACCACCGTCACCGACGCGCCGGTGAAGTCGAAGCTCGCGATCGGCGCGTAGAAGCCGCCGGCGTCGGTGTTGGTGCCGACCACCGCGCCATCCTCGGCGCGGAAGGCCGTGTTGATCGCACCGATCGAGTGGCGGATGTCGCCGCGATCCTCGACCTGGTCGAGCGCCATCAGCTTGTGCGGCATGGTGATGTTGCAGCCGCGCCAGTCGGGATCGGCACGGCGTTGGGCAAAGAAGGCGGGCAGGTCCTCGGCCGTCACCAGCGTCTTGCGGTACTCGGCATCGAGGCCGAGCGCGTCGAGCCAGAAGCCGTGGATCAGCGGCGATTTGGATTGGGCGATCGGGTCACCGATCACCTCTGCATAGGGTCTGGTCATGATCGAAAGGTCACATAAAGTCACACGAAACGCATGTGTGTTTGTCAACTACTGCGCCAGCACCTCGCGGGTGCGTAGGTAGTCCAATACCGGCAGCAGCGGCATGCCGAGCACGGTGAAGTGGCTGCCATCCACCTTGGAAAAGAGCTGCACGCCCGGTCCCTCCATCCGGTAGCAGCCGACGCACCACGATATCGCCGGCCATTCGGTGTCGAGATAGGATTGGAGGAAGCTGTAGGACAGGGGCCGGACGTGGAGGCGGGCGCGTTCGACGTGGCGCCACACGGGGCGGCCATGCTCGGCGATCACCACCGCGCTCCACAGGTCGTGATGGGTGCCGCTCATGCGCTGGAGGTGGTCCAGCGCTTGCTCGCGGCTTTCCGGCTTATCAAGCAGGGTGCCGTCGGCGAGCGCGACGACGGAGTCGCTGCCCAGCACCAGCGCGTCGGGCTCTCGCATCGAGACCTTGACCGCCTTCAACTCGGCGAGCGCATCGGCGAGGTCGCGCGCGGATAGGTGCGCGAGCGACGCCTTGGCGGCGGCCTCGTCGACGCCGGGCGACGTTGCCTCGAACGGCACGCCGGCGTCGGCGAGCATCGACCGGCGCGAGGCGCTGCCCGAGGCGAGGATCAGCCCCATTCGACCGGCCCGTCCGCCATGGCGCCGCCCGCGCGATCGTTGCACAAGGCGATGATCGCCGCCGCGGTTTCCTCGATCGAGCGGCGGGTGACGTCGATCACCGGCCAGCCGTTGTCGGCGAACATGCGGCGGGCGAAGGCGAGCTCACGCGTCACCGCGTCCTGCTCGACATAATCGGTGTCGGGCGCCTGGTTGAGCGTCAGCAGGCGGTTGCGCCGCACCGCGATCAGCCGGTCGGCGCTGGTGGTGAGACCGACGACCAGCGGGGTCTTGAGGCCGAACAGCGAGCGGGGCGGGGGGCTTTCCACCACGATCGGGATGTTGGCGGTCTTCCAGCCGCGGTTGGCGAGGTAGATCGAGGTCGGCGTCTTGGAGGTGCGCGAGACGCCGGCGAGGACGATGTCGGCCTCCTCCCATTCCTCCGACGCGATGCCGTCGTCGTGCGCGATGGTCCACTGGATCGCATCGACGCGGCGGAAATAGGCAGCGTCGAGGACGTGCTGGCGGCCGGGGCGAGCCTTCGCCTGTTGCCCCAGCAGGTGGGTGAGCGCGTCGTTGACCGGATCGAGCGGCGCCACCACCGGCAGACCGAGGGCGCCGCAGCGCTGCTCCAGAATGCGGCGGGTGGCGGCGTTGACCAGGGTGAAGATCACCAGCCCAGGGTTCTGCGCGATCTCCTGGAGGATGCGTTCGAGATGCGCCTCGGTACGCACCATCGGCCAGAAGTGCCGCACCGTCTCCACATCGTCGAACTGGGCAAGCGCCGCCTTGGCGATGTTTTCCAGCGTCTCACCGGTGGAATCCGACAGGAGATGGAGGTGGAGACGCGTCTCAGCCACGCAGCGATGACCGGGCTGGGGAGCGATCTGTGGATAACATGGGCACGAGGGCTAGCGTAACTTCGCATCGCCGCCAAGCGAGCCGATCGGCCGGGAAAAGCCTCAACTTTTCCACAATCGCGTCCACAGGGATCGAGTCCGCCCACAGCCTGTGGATAATGGGGACAGGTTTGGCGAATCCAAGGGAGTCAGCCATGCCCGCAGCGTCAAGCTGTTGGCATTTGCGGGACAGACTCCTAAGCCCCGGTTTCCACGCGCCCACTTCATCAACAATCATTCTTAAATATCTCTTAATAGGAAGAAGGGTGACCGACCCGATCGTATCGAAACCCCTGCTCGCGGCGTTGCGCGGCGAGCGGCAGAGCGTGCCTCCGATGTGGCTGATGCGACAGGCGGGGCGGTATCTTCCCGAGTATCGTGCGTTGCGGGAGACCAAGGGCGGATTCCTCGCGCTGGCGACCGACCCGGAGGCGGCGGCGGAGGTGACGCTGCAACCGATCCGGCGGTTCGGCTTCGATGGCGCGATCCTGTTTTCCGATATCCTGATGGTGCCCTGGGCGATGGGGCAGGAGCTGACCTTCGGGCCGGGGGAGGGGCCGCGGCTGGCGCCCAAGCTCGACAACGGGCAAGCGATCGCGCGGCTGGGGGCGGTGGACCGTTCGAGGTTGCAGCCGATCTACGAGACCGTGAAGCGGGTCGCGAGGGCTTTGCCGCCGGCGGTGACGTTCCTGGGCTTCGCGGGGTCGCCATGGACGGTGGCGACCTACATGATCGCAGGCCAGGGCTCCAAGGACCAGGCGGAGGCGCGGACGCTGGCCTACGCCGATCCTGGCGCCATGCAGGCGCTGGTGGACGCAATCGTCGCGCTGACGGTGGAATATCTCGCCGAGCAGCATGCCGCGGGTGTCGAGGCGGTGCAGCTGTTCGACAGCTGGGCAGGGAGCCTCAGCCCGGCGCAGTTCGAGCGTTGGGTGATCGCGCCCAATGCGGCGATCACGTCCGCCCTGCGTGCGCGGTGCCCGGGGCTGGTGGTGATCGGCTTTCCCAAAGGGGCAGGGGGCAAGCTGCCCGCCTATGCCCGCGAGACGGGGGTGGACGCGGTCGGGCTGGACGAGACGGTGGACCCGGTGTGGGCGGACGCGGTGCTTCCGCCGGGCATGCCGGTGCAGGGGAACCTCGATCCGCTGGCGCTGATGGCGGGCGGCCGGGCGCTGGAGGAGGGGATCGACCGCGTGTTGACCGCGTTTGCGGATCGGCCGCATGTGTTCAACCTCGGCCACGGGATCGGCCAGTTCACGCCGATCGCCCATGTCGAACAGCTGATCGCACGGGTGCGGAGCGGAGCATGATCGAAAGGCTGGCGGTGGCGTATTACTGGTTCCTGGCGGCGCACATCATCTTCGTGATCTTCTGGATGGCGGGGCTGTTCATGCTGCCGCGCTATCTGGTCTATCACCAGGAGGCGCTGGCGGCCGGGCGGCATGACGAGGCGGCGCTGTGGACGGAGCGCGAGGGCAAGCTGCGCTCCATCATCCTGACGCCGGCGATGATCGTGGTGTGGCTGCTGGGGCTGACGCTGGCGACGATCGGGCAGCATTGGAACGAGGGGTGGCTTCACGCCAAGCTCCTGCTGGTGCTGGCGCTGTCGGGCTATCATGGCTGGGCGGTCGGCTATGCCAGAAAGCTGGCGGCGGGGCGGCCGACGCTGTCGGGCAAGGGCCTCAGGATGCTCAACGAGGTGCCGGCGCTGGCGGCGGCGCTGATCGTGGTGCTGGCGGTGGTGAAGCCGTTCTGAAGCGTCCACGACGCTCTTACCGTTCGGCCTGAGCGAAGTCGGAGTCGATGCGCGTGGAGCTGTGCTTCGACTTCGCTCGGCACGAACGGAGGGCGCCTAGGCACGCCCCCGCTTGACGGGCGCACATTCCGCGCTTACGTGCCACTCGCAGCAGCAGGCCGTCCTGGCCGCCCTGTATCTCCTCAAGCCTCGTTTCGTTGCGCTATTCGCCGACCGACGCTCCCCCCAGAACACCTACGCATCCGGATTTGTCCATGCATCTCAAAGACCTGAAGAAGAAGAAGCCCGCCGAACTGGTGAGCATGGCCGAAGAGCTGGGGGTCGAAAGCGCGTCCACGCTGCGCAAGCAGGACTTGTTGTTCGCGATCCTCAAGGTTCAGGCCGAGAATGGCGACCAGATCATGGGGCTCGGCACGATCGAGGTGCTGCCCGACGGCTTCGGCTTTCTGCGCAGTCCGGAGGCGAACTATCTCGCGGGCCCGGACGATATCTACATTTCGCCTAACCAGGTCCGCAAGCACGGCCTGCGCACCGGCGACACCGTCGAGGGCGAGATCCGCGGGCCCAAGGATGGCGAGCGCTATTTCGCGCTGACCAGGCTGACCGCGGTGAACTTCGACGATCCCGATGCGGTCCGCCACCGCGTCAACTTCGATAACCTGACGCCGCTCTATCCCGAGGAGCGATTGAAGCTCGAGATCGAGGACCCGACGATCAAGGACAAGACGGGCAGGGTGCTCGACGTCGTCACGCCGCTCGGCAAGGGGCAGCGCTGCCTGATCGTGGCGCCGCCGCGCGTCGGCAAGACGGTGATGATGCAGAACATCGCGCGGGCGATCAGCGTCAACCACCCCGAATGCTATCTAATCGTGCTGCTGATCGACGAGCGGCCGGAGGAAGTCACCGACATGCAGCGGACGGTCAACGGCGAGGTGGTGTCATCCACCTTCGACGAGCCGGCGACGCGGCACGTGCAGGTGGCGGAGATGGTCATTGAAAAGGCCAAGCGCCTCGTCGAGCACAAGAAGGACGTGGTGATCCTGCTCGACAACATCACCCGCCTGGGGCGCGCTTACAACACGGTGGTGCCGTCGTCGGGCAAGGTGCTGACCGGCGGTGTCGACGCCAACGCGCTGCAGCGGCCCAAGCGCTTCTTCGGCGCCGCCCGCAACATCGAGGAGGGGGGGTCGCTGACCATCATCTCGACCTCGCTGATCGACACCGGCAGCCGCATGGACGAGGTGATCTTCGAGGAGTTCAAGGGCACCGGCAACGCCGAAATCGTGCTCGACCGCAAGGTGGCCGACAAGCGCGTCTTCCCGGCGATCGATATCGGCAAGTCCGGCACCCGCAAGGAAGAGCTGCTGGTGGACAAGTCGAAGCTCAGCAAGATGTGGGTGCTGCGCCGCATCCTGATGCAGATGGGCACCGTCGACGCGATGGAGTTCCTGCAGGACAAGATGAAGGATTCGAAGACCAACGAGGACTTCTTCCAGAGCATGAATCAATAGCCGAGTGCGGCCTGCGGCGAGCCGCCGCAGGACTCGCACCGGCTCGGCCGGCGGGCGTAAGCCCGACCGACGTCACGGCCCGGGCTTTGCCTGGGCCGTTTTCGTCACGGCGTGGCCGCGCCCTTGCAAACATAGCCGCCATGCGCCATCTTCGGACCATCGAGCCGGTCACCGGGCATGGCTCGACTGAGAGATGATATGCGCTCCCGCTCTGCCGAGGAGATCGCATGTCACGAGCCATCAATGTCAGTGCCGCCCAAGCGGACGTGTCCCTTCTCTGCAAGAAGAAGGGCGTAGGCATCAGCGCGATTGAGGCGCTGGCGTCTGGCGGTACGCGTCTGGTGCTGAACAACGCTGCCGATACCGAGACCATGAAGCAGGCGTTCGGGCGCAAGGTGCTGACCGGCGCGGTGACCCGCGTGCCGCTGCGCAGCTGGACGCGATGAACGCGCCGTTCCACGAAAGCGCCGGCACCAGAACGACGACGTCGGCGGTGACCTTCGCGCATCCGTTTCGGCTTGGCAGCGACGTGAGCGAGCTGCCGGCGGGCACCTACACGCTCCATACGGACGAGCAGCTGTTCACCAGCGGCGATCGCAGCTGGTCGGCTCGGGCAGACATCGTGATGGAGGTGCGGCAAGTCGGCGGCAAGGCGGATCGTCATGTCGCGCCGGCCGACCTCAACCGCGCGGTTGCTGCCGATTCGGAGCGCTCGGCATTGCTTCAGGCCGCCAGCGAGAATCCGGACCGGGGGCTCGCGTCCCGATGATCGGGCGCGGGCGATGGACGCAGACGCATATCACCGATCTGCGCGCTGGTTTGCGCAATGGGCTCACCGTCGAGGCGATGGCGGCCGCCCTCGATCGCGCGCCTGATGATGTCCGGGGGATGATGGACCGGCTGCGGCTGACGCCGCAGTCACTGGCTGCCGAATAGCAGCCTAGGTCCGGCGGCTGCGGCCTGCTAATTCGCCGCTATGCCTATTTTCAGCCTCGCAGACGTTCTGTCCCCCGCCGGCCTTGCCACGCTGGGGCAGGTGATCATGATCGACCTGATGCTTGCCGGCGACAATGTCGTGGTGCTCGGCACGTTGGCCTCCGGGCTGCCTGCAGCGGAGCGGCGGCGGGTGCTGGGGATCGGCGTCGGCGTGGCGCTGGTGTGCCTGGTGGTGTTCGCGTGGTTCGCGACGCAGCTGCTGCAGGTCGTCGGGCTGTTGTTCGCGGGCGGTATCCTGCTGCTGTGGGTCGCTTGGAAGCTGTTCCGCGAATTGCGGGGGGCTGGGCACCCCGGCGCCGGCCACGGTGCTCCTGACGCGTCTGGGACGCCTTCAGGCGCGGCGCCCAAGAGCTTCGGCCGGGCGGTGGTGTCCGTCGCGGTGGCGGACCTGTCGATGAGCCTCGACAACGTCCTCGCGGTAGCAGGGGCGGCGCGCGAGCATCCGACGGTATTGTTCTTCGGGCTCGCCCTGTCTGTGACGCTGATGGCGGTGGCGGCGAACCTGATCGCGCGGATCATCGAGCGCTACCATTGGATCGCATACTTGGGTTTGGTGGTGATCCTCTACGTCGCCGGGTCGATGATCCACGAGGGGTTCGTCGACCCGGACGTCGGCGTCGGGCGGCTCCTCGCCTGAAGACGCTCTCCTAGGAGAGGTGTTCGGCGAAGAAAGCGGCGGTGCGCTCGTCCGCGAGCGTGGCGGACGCCTCCGAGCGGCGGGCGCCGAACTCGGTCGCGAAGCCGTGGTCCTCGCCCGGATAGTCGTAGAGCGTCACCTTGGGATGATCGTCGAGCCCCGCGTGCATCGCCTGCTGCTTGTCGCGGGTGACGAAATGATCCTCCTCGGGGATGTGGAGCATCACCGGGTGGGCGATGGCGCGAGCCTCGTCGAGCAGGCCCTCGATGCCGACGCCGTAATAGCCGACCGCCGCGTCCACGTCCGTCCGGGCGGCGGCCATGAAGGCGAGGCGGCCGCCGAGGCAATAGCCGACCGCGCCGACCTTGCCCTGCTCGCCGAGGCGGGCGCGCGCGACGCCGATGATCGCTGAGATGTCGCTGACCGCGCCGTCCTGGTCGAGCTGGCCCATCAGCCCAAGCGCCTCCTGCATCTGCCCGGGGATGTCGGGATCGAGCTGGATACCTGGCGCGATCCGCCAGAACAGATCGGGCGCGAGCGCGAGGTATCCCGCCTCGGCCAGCCGATCGCACTTGCGCGGATGCCAGCGTTGACGCCGAAAATCTCCTGGATAACGACGATCGCCGCGCGCGGTGTTCCCTCCTGCTCCGCGCAATACGCATCGAAGCGGCCGCTGCCGTCGCGTGTGTCGACCTGGATCATGCCCGTCATCTGCCGTCACTCCTGCGCCTTGCCAGGCGGAAGGCCTGGGGCGCATAGCGGCTATGCAGCGCCCGCCGGGGCGCCTCAAGAGGGCACGCCCATGAAGGTCAGCATCGATATCGAGTGCACGCCCGAGGAAGCCCGTCGCGCGATCGGCCTGCCGGATCTGACGCCGCTTCACGATCGCTATCTGGCGGCGCTGATGCAGGGAATGGAAGGGGGCGTTCGGCCCGAGGCGATGGAGGCGCTGATGCGCAGCTGGGCGCCGATGGGCGATGCCGGCATGAGCTTCTGGCGGCAGTTGTTCGAGCAGGGCGGTGCCAAGCCGGGGAGCTGAGTTGCCCGACACGATCTTTGCGGTGTCGAGCGGGCGACCGCCCGCCGCGATCGCGGTGATCCGGATCAGCGGTCCGGCGGCGCTGGCTGCGGCGGCGGGGCTTGCGGGGACGTTGCCGCCCGCGCGGCAGGCGGGTCTGCGGCCGTTGCGGGACGGGCAGGGCGCCTTGCTCGATCGCGCGCTGGTGCTGGTGTTTCCCGGCCCGGCGAGCGCGACGGGCGAGGATTTGGTGGAGCTTCATTGCCATGGCGGGCGGGCGGTGGTCGCGGCGGTGGAGCAGACGCTCGCGGCGAATGACGGGCTGCGCGCGGCGGAGCCGGGGGAGTTCACGCGGCGGGCGCTGCTCAACGGCCGCATCGATCTTGCCGAAGCGGAGGGGCTTGCCGACCTGCTCGAGGCGGAGACGGAGGCGCAGCGCGTTGCAGCCCTGGCGGCGGCGGAAGGGCGGATCAGCCGTGCGATCGGCGGCTGGGCGGAGCGCATCAACGGGCTCGCGGCGATGATCGAAGCGTCGCTGGATTTCGCGGACGAAGGCGATGTTGGCGACGCGGCCGATCCCGTCGGCGCGGTGATCGATGCGATGGGAGCGCTGGCGGAGGAACTTGATCAGGTACTTGCCGCGCCGCCGGTCGAGCGGCTGAAGGACGGCATCCGGGTGGTGATCGCCGGGCCGCCGAACGCCGGCAAGTCGACGCTGTTCAACCGGCTGTGCGACCGGGAAGCCGCGATCGTGTCGCCGCTCGCCGGCACGACGCGCGATCGGGTGGAGGCGGCGGTGCAGCGCCATGGGGTGGCGTACCTGCTGGTTGATACCGCCGGTCTGAACCCGCTGGCCGTCGACGCCGTCGAGGAAGAGGGCATCGCCCGGGCGGAGCAGGCGGCGGCCGCGGCGGACGTATTGGTGTGGCTGGCGGACACGCCGCCGCCTCGCGCGGATGCGCTATGGCTGCATGGGCGCGCCGATCTGCCGGGCAGGGGCGCTTTGCCTGACGGCCCGCGAATGTCGGTGTCAGCCGACGTTCCCGCGACTATCGAGCGCGTCTGGGATGCGATCACGGCGGCGGCTGCTCCGCGGCTCGCGGGTCACGACACCCTGGCCTTGCACGAACATCAGCGGGAGTCCTGCCGGCGTGCCGCGTCACTGCTCCGTTCCTGCCCACGCGATCCGTTGCTGGTGGCGGAGCATCTCCGCGCCGCACGGGCAGCTCTGGTCCAGGTGACCGGCGTCGGCGCGACGGAGGCGATGCTCGATGCACTGTTCGGACGTTTTTGCATCGGCAAATAGTTCCACGTGGAACATCTTTGACGGAACGCTCGCGCCTCCGTAGCGCGGCACGCATGTTCGATGTACTCGTCATCGGAGGCGGCCATGCCGGGACCGAGGCTGCGGCTGCGGCTGCGCGCCGAGGCGCTTGCACCGCACTGCTGTCGTTCGACCGTGGCAACATCGGGCAGATGTCGTGCAACCCCTCGATCGGGGGGCTGGGCAAAGGCCACATCGTCCGCGAGGTGGATGCGTTCGATGGCGTGATGGGACGTGCCGCGGATGCCGGCGCCATCCACTATCGGATGCTGAACCGCAGCAAGGGTGCGGCGGTACGCGGCCCGCGGGTGCAGGCCGACCGCCGACGCTATGCGGCTGCGGTGCGGGCGATGCTGGTGGCACAACCCGGCCTGTCCTTGCTGGAAGGCGAAGCGGTGGCGCTCGCAATCGAGGGGGGACGGGTCACCGGCGCGAGGTTGGCGGACGGCAGCATCATCGCGGCACGGTCGGTCGTGCTGGCGACGGGGACGTTTCTGGGCGCGGTGATGTTCCGGGGCGACGAGCGATCGAGTGGTGGTAGGATCGGCGAGCGCGCTGCCACGCCGATGGCCGATCAGCTGCGCGCGCTGGGGCTGCCGATGGCGCGGCTCAAGACCGGAACGCCGCCGCGGCTCGACGGGCGCAGCGTCGATTGGGCGAGGCTGGCGCCGCAGCCGAGCGACGCCGAGCCGTGGACGATGTCGCCGCTGGGACATCGAGAGCTGCCGCAGATCGCGTGCGCGCTCACGCGTACAACGGCAGCGACGCACGACCTCATACGAACCAACCTCCACCGCTCGCCCATGGTGACGGGGGCGATCGAGGCGGGGGGGCCGCGCTATTGTCCATCGATCGAGGACAAGGTGTCGCGGTTCGGCGACCGCGAAGGGCATCAGGTGTTCCTCGAGCCCGAGGGGCTGGACGACGCGACGGTCTACCCGAACGGCATCTCGACCTCGCTGCCGATCGATGTGCAGACGGCGATGATCGCGAGCATGCCGGGGCTGGAGCGGGCGAAGGTGACCGCTTGGGGCTATGCGGTCGAGTACGACTATCTCGATCCGCGCAGCCTTGATGCGCGGCTGGCGCTCGGGGCGGTCGAGGGCGTGTTCTGTGCTGGGCAGCTCAATGGGACGACTGGTTATGAGGAGGCGGCGGGGCAGGGGCTGATCGCGGGCTTGAACGCGGCGGCGCATGCGCTCGGCCGAGAGCCGGTGATCCTCGACCGGGCGTCGAGCTACATCGGTGTGATGATCGATGACCTGGTGTTGCAGGGGGTCACCGAGCCGTACCGGATGCTGACGGCGCGGGCGGAGTACCGGCTGTCGCTGCGAGCGGACAACGCAGAAACGCGGCTCGGCACCATCGCCGCGCAAGCGGGGTGTCTGGGAGACGCTCGTGCGCGGCATCAGGCTGAACGTACGGAAACGCGGGCGCGCGGTATGGAGGCGCTCGCGGCGGCGCTTCCCGCTTCGGCGGTCGAGGGCGTCAGCCAGGACGGCAGCGTGCGCTCGATCTTCGAATGGCTGCGCTTCGATGCGGTCGATCCCGACAAGGTACTGCCGGACGAGCTTCGTGACAGCGACGTGACTTCCGAGTTGATTGAGGACGCGCGCTATGCGCCCTATATCGAGCGGCAGGCAGCCGAAGTCGCGCAGCTGCGGCGGGACGAGGCTGAGCCTTTGCCGTCGCTCGACTACCGCACGATTCCGGGCCTGTCGAACGAGATGGTGGAGCGCCTGTCGGCTGCGCAACCGGCGTCGCTTGCGGCCGCGTCGCGTGTGCGTGGCATCACGCCGGCTGCGCTTTCCGCGATAATGCTACACACGCGGCGCCGCGCGGCGTGACAGAGGAAGAAGCGCGCGAGGCGGTTCGTGGCCGCGTCGGACCAGCCGCCCTGGAAAGGATCGACGCCTTCGCTGCGATGGTGATCGCGGAGAACGAGCGGCAGAACCTTATCGCGCCGGCGACGGTGCCGACGATCTGGAGCCGGCATCTGCTCGATTCGATCCAGCTGCTGGCTCTGCCGCCCGATGGCTGGTCGACGTGGCTCGACATCGGCACGGGGGCCGGCTTTCCCGGAATGGTGGTGGCGGCGGCGTCGGACCGACCCGTTACGCTGGTTGAGCCTCGGCGGCGTCGTGCGGAGTTTCTGGCCGGCGCTGCGGAAGCGCTTGGCCTCAAACATGTTCGGGTTCTTGCCCAGCGCGTCGAGCAGGTCGAGGCCAAGGCGCAGGTAATCTCGGCTCGTGCGGTCGCGGCAATGGAAAAGCTTTTGCCTGCCGCTGTCCATTGCGCCACAACGGAAACCACCTGGGTGCTGCCGCGCGGCCGCCTTGACACACAAGAGCTGGCGCGGCTCCGCTTGGGCTGGAAGGGAATGTTCCGCGTGGAACCAAGCATCACGGACGACCGCTCGGCCATCGTCGTCGCTACCGGAGTGGCGCGGCGATGACATGCGTGGCGGTGGCGAACCAGAAGGGCGGCGTCGGCAAGACGACCAGCGCGATCAACGTCGCGACCGCGCTTGCGGCGACGGGGATGCGGGTCCTGCTCGTCGACCTCGATCCGCAGGGCAATGCGTCGACGGGGCTCGGGATTGGCCATCACCAGCGGGGTCTGTCGAGCTACGATGTCCTGCTCGGCGGCCAATCGGTGGACGATGCGGCGGTGCCCAGCCCTGTACCAAGGCTCGACGTGCTGCCCGCAACCGTCGATCTGTCCGGGGCGGAAATCGAACTGGTCGAGTTCGAGGCGCGGACCCATCGCTTGGACAGCGCGCTGAAGGCGGGGAGCAAGCGCTGGGACATTACGCTGATCGACTGCCCGCCGTCGCTGGGACTGCTCACCATCAACGCCATGGTCGCCGCGGACTCGCTGCTGGTGCCTCTGCAGTGCGAGTTCTTCGCGCTTGAGGGGCTGTCGCAGCTGCTGAGCACGGTGGACCGGATCCGAGCGCGCTTCAATCCGGGGCTGTCGATCCTCGGCGTTGCGCTCACCATGTATGATCGGCGCAACCGGCTGACCGAACAGGTCGCCGCCGATGTTCGCGCGGTGCTGGGGCATGTGGTGTTCGACACGGTGATCCCGCGCAACGTGCGGCTCTCCGAAGCGCCGAGCCACGGGTTGCCGGCGCTGATCTACGACCATCGCTGCAGCGGGTCGGAAGCGTATATCCGGCTGGCCCGCGAGCTGATCGGGCGTCTGCCGGCGGTGAAGAGGGCGGCATGAGCGACAGCCGGAAGCGGTCGGGATTGGGCCGCGGCCTCAACGCGCTGCTCGGGGATATCGCCAAGGAGGCGGCGATCACGCCCGGCGAGCCCAATGCTCCCGGCGTACGGATGCTGCCGATCGGCTCGCTCGCGCCTCACCCGGATCAGCCGCGCCGGCATTTCGATAGCGCATTGCTTGATGAGCTGGCTGGCTCGATCTCCGCGCGGGGGTTGATTCAGCCGATCGTCGTCCGGCCGCACGGGCATGGTTTCCAGATCGTCGCGGGCGAGCGGCGGTGGCGAGCGGCGCAGCGTGCGCAGCTCAAGGAGGTGCCGGTCGTCGTCCGCGAGCTCGACGACGCGGAAACGCTCGAGATCGCGCTGGTCGAGAACATCCAGCGGCAGGACCTCAACGCGATCGAGGAAGCGCAGGCGTACCAGAAGCTGAGTGCCGAGTTCGGGCACACGCAGGAGGCGCTGGCGCGGATCGTCCACAAGTCGCGCAGCCACATTGCCAACCTGCTGCGCCTGCTCGACCTGCCGGACGTCGTTCAAGCAAAGGTGGTCGAGGGCACGCTGTCGATGGGCCATGCCCGCGCGCTGCTCGGGGGGCGGGACGTCGAGGCGCTGGCCGACCAGGTGATCGCGCGAGGTTTGTCGGTACGCGAAACCGAGAAACTGGTGCGTGACGCCAAGACGCCGCCGGCGCCCGCCAATGACGGCGGCGAACGCAGCAGGGGCGGCGGGAGCGGCGGCGGCAATGCCGACATCGCCGCGCTGGAGCAGCAACTGGCGGATCTGCTCGGGCTACCGGTGCGGATTACCTATGCGCCCAAGGGCGGAACGGTGACGGTGGGCTATTCGACGCTGGAGCAGCTCGACATGGTGTGCCAGCGGCTGACGGGCGAGGCGATCTAGGCCGTCCGACTTCATCCCATTTGGCCTGAGCTTCTCGAAGCCCTGCTTCTTTCTCTGGCAGGGAAGAGGAAGGGCAGCCTTTCGATAGGCTCCGGGCGGACGGGAAGCCCGTCCTAGCGGCTAACGCCGGTGGGCGGCGGCGCGGGCGAGTTCCACGGCGGCGGCATCCGCGAGCACGGTACCCGCATTGTTCGGCGCCATCACCGCGCGTTCGGCGCGGCGGACGCGCAACAGCGCTTCGGCGAGCATGGCGGGGGACCAGCGGCGTAGCGCGGCGAGCGTCGCCGCCTCCTCACGGAAGAAGATGCGGTGGCGCTTCATCACCGATGCGGGAGGCTCGCCGCCGTCGATTTCGGCGCGCATCTCGGCGAGGGCGAGCAGGCGACGGGCGACAGCGCGCAGCCAGGGGATCGGGGAGGCGCCGCCTTCGCCGGCCCGTTCGAGGGCGGTCCCGAGCGTCCCTGTCTGGCCGTCGACGATCGCGGCGACGAGCTCGATCGTGGCGGTTTCGGCGAGGTCCGCGCCGATCGCGTCTATCGCGTCGTCGGTAAGCGGGTGCGGGCGCTCGGGGTCCGCGTCGAGGTAGAGCGCGAGCTTTTCCAGTTCGCGGGCCATGACGGCACGGTCGTTGCCGGCCGCGTCGGCGATGCGGCGGGCGGTGCCGCCCTCGGGTTGCAGGCCGAGTTCGCGCGCCATCGTGGTGACGAGCTTCTCCGCCTCCGCCGCGGTGGGCTCGTAGAAGGCGCAGGCCATCGCGCGGGGGGAATCGAGCGCGAGCTTGACGATCTTGGCGGTGGAGCGAACCGTCGGCGCCAGCGCGATCACGGGGTTGCCGGCGCGGTCGGCATCGAGCAGCGCCGTCAGTGCGGCGAGGCTCTCCTCGCCGACCGGCGCGGCGCGGATGAAGCGGGCACCGCCGAACAGCGATAGGGACGCCGCCTCGTCTGCCAATCGGGCGGGGTCGTTCTTGAGCGCGGCCGCGTCGAGGTCGATCCGTTCGGCATCGGCACCTACCCCGGCCGCCAGCCGCTGCACCATCGCCTGGGCACCCGCTTCGTCGGGCCCATGGAGCAGGTAGAGGCGGATGTCGGGCGAGGGGGTGGCAAGCGCCGAGCGGAGCTTGCCGGCGTCGACCTTCACGGCGTTGCGGGATGCCGCTGCGCGTACAGCGCGACGCGCGCGACGATCTTGTCGGCGACGATGTCGGACAGGCGCTCCAGCGCGGTGTTCTCGGCGGCGATGGTGGCGTATTCGGAGCCGACGACGTCGATGCCCGCATCCGAGCCGGCGGTCTCGTCGAGCAGCACGGTGCCGTCGGCGAGCTTCACCAACTGATAGCGCGCCCGCAGCGTGCGGCGTTCGCGGCTGACCGAATTGTCGCGGCGGACACCGAGGCCGCTGATCTGGTCGTCGAGGCGGATGTCGAGGCGGTAGAGCGGGGTTCCGCCCGCGCTGAGACGATCGCGCAGCGCGTTGGCGACGAGCCAGCCGGACTTGCCCTGGATCGGCGCGACCTCGACGCGGGTGAGCGCGCCTGCCACCGCGCCGCCGGAGCCGCCTGCATAGAGCGGGTGCAGGCCGCAGCCGGGCAGCGCCAGGGCGATGAGGACCGCGAGGCGCTTCATGCCACCAGATTCACCAGCCGGTCGGGCACCACGATCACCTTGCGTGGAGCTTTGCCGGCGAGCGTGCGGATGACGTGTTCGGAAGCGAGGGCGGCGGCTTCGACGTCCTCGCGCGCCATGCCCTTGGGCAGCTTGAGCGTGTCGCGCAGCTTGCCGTTGACCTGGATGGCGACGGTCACCTCGTCCTCGACCAGCAGCGCGGGGTCCACCTCCGGCCAGGCGGCGTCGGCGATCAGGCCGTCGTGGCCGGCGTTGCTCCATGCCTCTTCGGCGAGATGCGGCGTCATCGGCGCGACGAGCAGCATCGCGGTGCGGATTGCGGTGGCGCGCGAAGCGGATGCGGGGGCCTTCTCGATCGCATTGACGAGTTCGTAGAGCTTGGCGACCGCCTTGTTGAAGGCAAGCGCCTCGATATCAGCGGCGACGCCGGCGATCGTCTGGTGGAGCTTGCGGTCGAGCGCGGCATCCTGGCCGTCTCCGGCCGTCTCGCCGTCGAACAGCCGCCAGAGGCGCTGGGTGAAGCGCCACGCGCCCTCGATGCCGCTTTCCGACCAAGGCAGGTCGCGCTCCGGTGGCGAGTCCGAGAGCATGAACCACCGCGTCGCGTCGGCGCCATACTGATCGACGATCGGCTCGGGATCGACGGTGTTCTTCTTGGACTTCGACATCTTCTCGACGCGACCGACCGTGACCGGTTTGCCACCGTCGCGTTGGAAGACGCCATCCGCACGGCGCTCGATGTCGTCGGGGGACAGCCAGGTGGGAGCGTGCCCCTCGCTCGCCGGTGGGATGAAGTACGTCTCGTGCGTCACCATGCCTTGGGTGAACAGGCCGGTGAACGGCTCGGCGATGTCGAGCTTGCCGATGTGCTTGAGCGCGCGGGTCCAGAAACGGGCGTAGAGGAGGTGCAGGATCGCATGCTCGACGCCGCCGATATACTGGCCGACCGGCAGCCATTGCTCGGCCTCGACGCGGTCGAACGGCTTGTCTTGCGGCTGGCTGGCGAAGCGGATGAAGTACCAGGAAGAGTCCGCGAAGGTGTCGAGCGTGTCGGTCTCGCGCGTCGCTTCCCCGCCGCAGGAGGGGCACGGGACGTGCTTCCACGTCGGGTGGCGATCGAGCGGGTTGCCCGGCACGTCGAAGCTGACGTCCTCGGGCAGGACCACCGGCAGCTGGTCGGCGGGCACCGGCACCGCGCCGCACGACGTGCAATGGATGATGGGGATTGGGGTGCCCCAGTAACGCTGGCGGCTGACGCCCCAGTCGCGGAGGCGATAGACGGTGGAGCCCTTGCCCCAACCTTCGCCTTCGGCGCGGGTGATGACCGCCCGCTTGGCGTCCTCGATGTCCATCCCGTCAAGGAAGTGTGAGTTCACGATCGTGCCGGCGCCGGTATAGGCGGTGTCCCCGACGAACACCGGGTCGGTCTCGTCGCCGTCGGAGACCACGCGCTTGACCGGCAAGTCGTACTTGCGCGCGAAGTCGAGGTCGCGCTGGTCGTGGGCGGGGACGCCGAACACGGCGCCGGTGCCATACTCCATCAGCACGAAATTGGCGATGTAGAGCGGCAGCTGCCAGCGCGCGTCGAGCGGGTGGCGGGCGGTGAGGCCGGTGTCGTAGCCGAGCTTTTCCTGCGTTTCCAGCTCGGCGGCGGTGGTGCCGCCTTGCTTGCAGCGTTCGATGAAGCTGGCGACCTCAGGGTTTTCGGCGGCGAGGGCCTGCGCGATCGGGTGGTCGGCCGCGATCGCGACGAAGCTGGAGCCGAAGATCGTGTCGGGGCGGGTGGTGAACACCTCGACTTCACCGCCATCAGACAATGCGAAGCGGAACTTGAGCCCCTGGCTGCGGCCGATCCAGTTCTCCTGCATCAGCTTGACCTTGTCGGGCCAATGCTCGAGCGCGTCGAGGCCCTCGATCAGCTCGTCGGCGAAGTCGGTGATCTTGAGGAACCACTGCGAGAGCTTGCGCTTCTCGACCAGCGCGCCCGAGCGCCAGCCGCGGCCGTCGATGACCTGCTCGTTGGCGAGCACGGTCATGTCGACCGGGTCCCAATTGACCGCGCTTTCCTTGCGATAGACCAGGCCAGCGCGGAACATGTCCAGGAACAGCGCCTGTTCGTGGCCGTAATAGTCGGGCTCGCAGGTGGCGAGTTCGCGCGTCCAGTCGAGCGCGAAGCCGAGGCGCTTCAACTGCGCCTTCATGGTGGCGATGTTCTGGCGCGTCCACGAACCCGGATGAACGCCCTTCTCCATCGCCGCGTTCTCGGCGGGCATGCCGAACGCGTCCCAGCCCATCGGGTGGAGCACCTCGTGCCCCGTCATGCGGCGGAAGCGCGCCAGCACGTCACCCATGGTGTAGTTGCGCACGTGCCCCATGTGGATTCGCCCCGACGGATAGGGAAACATCTCCAGCACGTAGGAGCGGGGCTTCAGGCTCGCGTTGTCGGCCGCGAAGGTGCGGCGTTCGTCCCACACCCCCTGCCAGTGCGCGTCCGCCTTCAGCGCGTTGAAGCGCGACGCCATATCCCGGCCTTAGCTAGCGGGCATGGAGGCGCGGCGCAGGTCGCGGGCCTTGGTGAGGATGATGTCTTCCAGCTTCTGCACCGTCGCCGCCTGAACGGGCGCGGCCACCCACTGGCCGCCCTGGTTGACCTGGCGCTGGGCGGAGACGCGCAGCGCGTCGGCGCGCAGATCCTGGTCGAGGATCGCGACGGTGACCTTGAGCCGCTCGTTCGGCGCCTGCGGGTTGGCGTACCAATCGGTCACCACCACGCCCCCGTTGGAGTCGGTCTGGGTCAGGCCCATGAAGTTGACGGTGTCGAGCGTCGCGCGCCACAGATAGGCGTTGACGCCTATGGTGGTGACCTTGGACGCCGCGAGATCGGGATTGGCGACCTTGCGGCCGCCGTGGCAGGCGGCGAGTGGCACCAGCGCCGTCATCAGCATGGCCACGGACGCGGTACGCAACGGGCGAAACATGGGCATTTTCCTGGAAGAACGCGAGAAGGTGACCAGAGCCTCTACAGAGGCCGCCCGACGCCCGCAAGCAGCCCGGAGGCGAGAGCCGTCAAGCCCTGCTGTGGAGTTCGCGCAACACCCGTGTAATATTGTGGCGCCACTGTGGCTTGGCCGGAGCGAAATGTGGTAGCCGCGGTTGGGCAGGAGAGGGAGTCGGTGTGATCAAGCAGCGGGTCATGGCTGGGATTGTGGCTGGGGCGCTTGTCGTCGCCGGCACGATCGTGGCGCCCGCGCTCGGCGCCACCGAACAGGCGCCCGCTCGCGCCGTCCGTCACGTCTCCGCCTTGCGCAGACTCGGCACCTTCACCCCCGCGTCGGCGGATCCGCGCCTGGCGGCGGTGTTCGCGCGCGGCGGGCTCGACGCCGGTGACTTCCGCTTCACCCCGGCCGAAACCAAGCGCGACAATCGCGCCGTGACGGTGGCGGTGCGCGCGCGCAGCAACCGCGCCAAGGGCGAGCAGGTGGCGGCCCTGGCGCCGGCGGCGACCGTCGGGCTGGCGCCGATCGCCTACAACCTCGGCGTCGCGGTGGGCTGGAAGCGCTTTGCGGTGGCGGGTGACGTCAGTCATGTCGACCTGGCGATGCAGCCGGGCAGCCGCGAGGCGGCGGACTTGGCCGTTACCTATAGCGGCAACCGCTTCAGCGGCCGCGTCAAGGCTGCGGCTGACCGCCCGATCGGCGACGCACCGCGGATGATTGGCGACATTCCGACCTATTCGGTCGACGTGGGCGGATCCTATTCGCTGACCCGCAACCTCGATGTCACCGCCGGCCTGCGCTACCGCGCCGATCGCGAGCGGCTGACGCGGGTCGAGGACGATCGCCGCGACAGCCAGGCGGTGTACGTTGGGACGGCGTTCCGCTTCTAACCGCGCGCGGCGGAGAGCATCCAGGCGTCGATCGCCGCCCATCCGTCGAAACCGAGCCGCCTGACCCGACGCCAGCGGCGCGCGTCCATGCCGCCGAGCGCGATCACCGTTGCGCCGAGCCCCTGGCCGATGTGCGCTGCCTTTGCCGGGCCGAGCGGGCGCGCTCCGGGGTGCGAGCGGGTGGCGAATACCGGCGAGACGAAGAGCACGTCGGCGCCCGCCGCACCACCTGCGATCGCCTCGCGGCGGGTGTGGGCGGCCCATGTGCGTAGGCCGCCATGCGCGCCGCGGCCGTGAATACCGTCGCGCGCCCCTCCTCCAGCGGCGACCAGCGTCAGGCGGCGGGCGCGCGCGATCCGCTCCGCGTCGCGCAGCAATCGCCGACGCAGGCGCGGCGGCGTCGCGTGGTGGCGGAACACGACGCCGGTCCCGGGCGGCAGCCGCCTCAGCACCACGGCCAGGTCGCCCAGCCGCTCGTCGGTCATCAGCCAGCAAGTGGGGTTCCGGCGTCGCACGCCACTGCCTATAGCAGCGCGCATGACCACAGACAGCCAGCCGGACCGGCTTGCCGCGATACGCGCCCGCATCGCCAAGGCGGCGGCGCTCGCCGGGCGTGATGCCGCCGACGTGACGCTGGTCGCGATCAGCAAGACGCATGACGCAGACGCGATCCAGCCGCTGATCGATGCCGGCGCGCGGGTGTTCGGCGAGAATCGCGTGCAGGAGGCGATGGCGAAATGGCCGGCGCTGCGCGAGGCGACGCCCGGGATTGCGCTCCATCTCGTCGGCCAGCTCCAGTCGAACAAGGCCGACGAGGCGGTGGCGCTGTTCGACGCGATCCACAGCGTCGATCGTCCGTCGCTTGTGGGCGCGCTGGCGCGGGCGATGGACAAGGCGGGACGGCGGCCCGATTGCTTCGTCCAGGTCAACATCGGCGACGAGTCGCAAAAGGGCGGGTGCGCGGTCGCGGATGTGCCCGCGCTGCTTGCCGAGGCCCGGGCGGCGGCGCTGCCGGTGAAGGGGCTGATGGCCGTGCCTCCCGCTAGCGTGGAAGCCGCGCCGTATTTCGCGCTCCTGGCCAAGATCGCTCGCGATCAGGGACTGGACGGATTGAGCATGGGAATGAGCGAGGATTTCGAGACGGCGGTGATGCTGGGCGCGACCCATGTGCGCGTCGGCAGCGCGCTGTTCGGCGCGCGCGAGGCGGTGGCGGCATGAGGTTCGACCGATCGCCTCGAAGTGATCAGTCCCCCGGACTGATCACCTGCAAGTTCGAGGCAATTCTCTTCGATTTCGACGGCGTGCTGATCGAGAGCGAATATGCCGGCAACCGCCAGATCGCCGAGTGGCTGACCGCCGCGGGACACCCGACCACGCCCGCAGAGTCGATGGCCAACTTCATGGGGCTGGCGGGCGCGGACTTCATTGCCGCGATCGAGCGGTGGATCGGGCGGACGCTGCCGGGCGATTTCCACACCGCTCGCGAGGCGGAGGATGCGCGGGCGATGGCGCAGGGGATCGGCGCGGTGGCGGGCGCGGTGGCGTTCGTCCGCTCGCTGCCGCCGGAACTGCCCAAGGCGATCGTATCGTCGAGCACGACGCGGTGGATCGCGCGGCACTTGGAGCATATCGGCCTGCGCGACGCGTTCGGCGACCACATCTATTCGGGGCGCGAGCATGTGGAGCGGGGCAAGCCGGCACCCGACCTCTACCTGTACGGCGCGGTGCAGCTTGGCGTGCCGATCGAGCGGTGCGCGATCCTGGAGGATTCGCCGGTCGGGGCGACGGGGGCGGTGGCGTCGGGCGGCCATGTGATCGGGCTGACCGCTGGGTCGCACTGCGACGCGGCGCATCGCGACCGGCTCCAGGCGCTCGGCGTGGCGGCGGTGGCGGAGAGCTTCGACGAGGTGGCGCGGCTGCTCGAACTGCATCCGTCACCCCGGACTTGATCCGGGGTCCCGCTGTCATCGACACAGCAGAAGAAGCGGGGCCCCGGGTCGAGCCCGGGTGACGACACGGTGGCTACCGTCGATCCCGGATCACCGCGCCTATCCCGGCGACCAGGTCGTACGGCAACGCCGCCGCCTCGCGGACGAGTTGCTTGGCGCGGAGGCGGCGGGGGCCGCGGCGGGGCAGGCGGATCGGCCGGCAGTCGATGCCGTAGAGCCTGAACAGCATTCGCACGCGCGGCTGGTGGTAACTGTCGGTGCACGACAGGCAGCGGCGGTAGCCATGCGCGCGGAAGAAACGCACCGCGGCGCGCACCGATTGCAGCGTGTCGGCGCTTTCCTCGTCGAGGTGGAGGCGGCTCGCGGAGACGGTGCCCGCAAGCAGCCGGCCCATCACCGAGGCTTCGGACGGCCCGACCTGGCCTGCCCCGCCCGAGCAGAACAGGTCGGCGGACGGGTCCCACTCCGCAGCGGCGGCAGCGTAGCCGATGCGCCGCGCCAGCGTCGGGCTGGGGCTGCCGTCGGCGCGCGCGGCGGCGCCGAAGACCACGATCAGCGTGCGATTGGCCGGGGCGCTCACAGCTGGTGGCCGGTGCGGTCGCGCTTGGTGGCGAGATAGCGCTGGTTGTGCGGGTTGGGCGGCAGGTGGTGGGGCACGCGTTCGACTACGGTGACGCCGTTCGCCTCCAGCGCGGCGACCTTGGCGGGGTTGTTGGTGAGCAGGCGGACCCGCTCCTGCCCGAGCAGCCGCAGCATCTGCGCTGCCACGCCGAAATCGCGCGCATCGACCGCGAAGCCGAGGCGCGTGTTGGCGTCCACGGTGTCGAACCCCTGGTCCTGGAGCGCATAGGCGCGCAGCTTGTTGACGAGGCCGATGCCGCGACCTTCCTGGCGGAGGTAGAGGAGGATGCCCCAGCCGCTCGCCTCGATTGCGCGGATCGCGGCATGGAGCTGCGGCCCGCAGTCGCATTTGAGGCTGCCGAGCACGTCGCCCGTCAGGCATTCGCTGTGCAGGCGCACCAGTGGCGCTGCGCCGTCGGGCTGGCCGATCAGCAGCGCGACGTGCTCGTCGGCGGCTTCGGGCGAGCGGAAGGCGACGATCTCGGCATCTTCGGCGCCGTCGACGGGCAGGCGCGCGCGCGTGGCGATGCGCAGGCGGGTGGCGTCCTCGTGCGCGTCGATGTCAGCGGCGGTGACGAGGACGTCCGCACCGCTGCCCCCGACGAAGAAGGCGGGAAGGAGGCCAGCGATGCGCGCCAGCCGCAGTGCCGCGCGGCCTGCGTCGATGTCGGCGAGAGGCTTGGCCCGGAACGGTCCCTTGAGCGGGGTGGCGAGGTCGAGTTGCGGGTCCGCGAGCGCCGTGGCGTTCGCCAGGTCGAGCCACGGCGCGCGGTCGACGAGCACCGGCGCGTCGGGGGTGGCGGCCGCGAGCTGGTTGGCAAGCTTCAGCGTTTCGGCGCGGCCGGCGGAGATCAGCACGTCGGCGGATTGCGTCGTGTCGAACGCGGCGAGCCGCTCGGCATCCGCCGTCTCGACCGCGAGCAGCGTCAGCCCGCCGATCGCGATCGGCCAGCCGCGGCGCAGCGCGTCGATCGCGCGTGCCGCTTGCTTCGGGTCGGCCGGACGCGCGGGGGCGCCTGCGCTCACGCAGCGAACTCGGTCATGATCGGAACGTGGTCCGAGGGCTTGAGCCAGCTGCGGCAGTCCTCGAATACCCGGTGCGACACGGCGGTGCGCGCGACGTCGGCGGTGGCCCACATATGGTCGAGCCGGCGGCCGCGATCGTTCTTGGTCCAGTCCGCCGAGCGATAGCTCCACCAGGTGTGGAGGCGCGCCGGCGCGGGATGGAAGTGGCGGCCGAGATCGACCCAGCTGTTCGACTGCTGGAGACGGGTGAGCGCGTCCACCTCGACGGGCGTGTGGCTGACGACGCCCAGGAGCTGTTTGTGGCCCCATACGTCCTCGGGCAGCGGCGCGATGTTGAAGTCGCCGACCAGCACCGTCGGGCAATCCAGCGTCTCCGACCAGCGCGTCATGCGCTCCACGAAATCGAGCTTCTGGCCGAACTTCGCGTTCACCTCGCGATCGGGCACGTCCCCGCCGGCGGGGACGTAGACGTTCTCCAGCCGGATGCCGCCCGGGAGCTTGACGCCGACGTGGCGCGCCTCGCGGTTGGCTTGCCAGTCGAGCCGGTCATCCTCCTCGATGGGCACGCGGCTGAGGATGGCGACGCCGTGGTGCATGCGCTGGCCGTGGAGGACGATGTGGCGATAGCCGAGCGCGCGGAACGCCTCGAGCGGGAAGTCGTCGTCGATCACCTTGGTTTCCTGCAGGCACAGGATGTCGGGTTCCACCTCGCGGAGAAAGCGCTCGACGATGGCGATGCGGAAACGGACCGAGTTGATGTTCCAAGAGACGATCTTCACGGGGGGGACTTAGGTTGTCCGAGAGTGTTCGTCACCCCTGGCCCGCGCCGCCGCGGAGCCCATCCTGAGGCCCGCCGCGGCAAAGCCGCGTCGTCAGTCGTAGCTTCGCTACGCTGGCCGTGCGTGTGCGAGTCGTTCAGCAGCCTGCTGCTGAAAGCCGCATCACGCAGAAAGGCCCCCGCTCCGGGGGCATGGAGCGAGGGCCGACCTGGCGTTCGTCACGCAGGCGGGAATGAGTACGCTCGGGCAACAGGGGGAAGAATCCCGACCGCCTCACGCCGCGAGGACGTCTTTAGGACAGCAAACCTGTCGCCTGCATGAATGGAACTCAGGGCCGGCCGCCGCCGCTCCGGCGCGGGTCGGTCCAGGCGAACGCTCCTTCGCCCACCGGCACGCCGAAGCGCTGGTTCGACAGGCGAATCGTGGTGCGGTTGTTCTGGCTGTCGAGCGCAACCCAGCCTTGCAGGGTCAGTCCCGCCGGCCCGGCGCCGCCGCGCGCGAACACCAGCGTGATGCGGCCGTATTCCGGATGCTTGGGGTCGTTCGCCTCGACGGAGAGGATGCGCGGGTCGGCACCGGGAATGACGCGGGCGTAGCGACCGATGCGATCGGGATCGAGCAGTATGCCGAGCGGCGAGTTTTTGATCGGCCAGCGCTGCACCTGGCGCACCGAATAATCGATAAAGGTGAGCGCGCCGCCGTTCGCGACGATCAGGATGGGCACACCCTTCTGATATTGGAAGCGGATCTTGCCGGGCTTCTTGAGCGTCAGCGTACCGGTGAGGACGCGGCCGTTGCGGTCGGTCTGGGTGAAGTCGGCGGTCATGGTGGTGAGCGCCTGGAGGTGGTGCTGGACGGCGGCAAGGTCGCCGGTGGCTTGGGCCGCAACCGGGATGGGTGCGGCAGCGACAAGCGCCGCTACCGGCAGGAACAACGACTTCACGAACTTCTCCCGTTTCGAAGGCTGCCTAATGCGTCGGCGTTGAATGCGTTCTGAATGGCCGCGACGGTGCCTGTTCAGGCAGGCTCGAACAGGTCGGGCCGGCGAATGCGCAACGCCTGGAGGAGCATCAGCATCTTGGCGTCGGTCATCGCGCCGCTTTCCACGTCCTGCCACAAGGCGGCGAGCGGCTCCTCGCGCACGTCGATGCGCTCGTTCTCGTCCTCTGCGCCGCCCCCTGCCGAGACGCGATCGGTGGGGCTGTATTCGGCGAGAAAGAGGTGGACGCGCTCGGTGGTGCTGGCGGGCGTCATCCACACCAATCCGACGCGCTCGACCGCGCCGAGGCGGACGCCGACCTCCTCCTCCGCCTCGCGCCGCGCTGTGTCCGCCGCGGTCTCATCCTCGCCGACGCCCGCGACCGGCTCGGCGAAGCGCGGGCGATCGAGGTACAGCACCGGCACCCTGGTCTCCCGCACCGTCAGCGCGACGCGGCGCAACGGGTCGTAGGGGAGCACGGCGGAGCCGGAGGGATGCTCGATCACCGGGCGGTCTTCCTCCTCGTCGCCGAGGCGGACGCGGGTGAGGAGGAGGTTGAGCCAGCCGGTATAGAGCCGGTTCGTGGAGAGGATATGGTCGGGCATGAGCGCCTAACGCACGGGATGGCGATCGGAAGCTATCGGGAGGAAGAACGGTGTTTCGACAAGCTCAGCAGGAACGGAGAGGGGGCGGTCTCCTTCTCAAAGGAGCACGTGCCTAGATCGCATGCCCTTCGGCATCGCGCAGCACTTCGCGCCTGCCCACGTGATCCGGACGACCGACGATGCCGTCCTTTTCCATCCGCTCGATCAGCCGTGCCGCCGAGTTGTAGCCGATCCTGAGCTGGCGCTGGAGCCAGGAGGTGGACGCCTTCTGCGACTCGCACACCAGCTGGATGGCGGCGCGGTATTGCTGGTCCTCGGCGGTATCCTCCCCGGTCGGCGCGCCTTCCATCGCGAAGCCGTCCTCCGGCTCCTCGGTGACGGAGGAGATGTAGTCGGGCTGGCCCTGCGCGCGCCAATGGTCGGCGACCGCGCGCACTTCGTCATCGGAGACGAACGGGCCGTGGACGCGGACGATGCCCTTGCCGCCCGGCATGTACAGCATGTCGCCGCGGCCCAAGAGCTGCTCGGCGCCCTGTTCGCCGAGGATGGTGCGCGAATCGATCTTGGAGGTGACGTGGAAGGAGATGCGCGTCGGCAGGTTCGCCTTGATGACGCCGGTGATGACGTCCACCGACGGGCGCTGCGTCGCCATGATGAGGTGGATGCCCGCCGCGCGCGCCTTTTGCGCGAGGCGCTGGATCAGAAACTCGACCTCCTTGCCCGCGGTCATCATCAGGTCGGCGAGCTCGTCGACGATCACCACGATCTGCGGCAGCACGTCATATTCGAGCTTCTCTTCCTCATAGACCGGCTGGCCGGTCTCGGGGTGGTAGCCGGTCTGGACGCGGCGGCCGAGCGGCTGGCCCTTGGCCTTGGCGGCCTTCACCTTGTCGTTGAACGAGGCGAGGCTGCGGACGCCGACTGACGACATCTGCCGGTAACGATCCTCCATCTGCTCCACCGCCCACTTGAGCGCGCGGACGGCCTTGGCAGGATCGGTGACCACCGGCGACAGCAGGTGAGGGATGTCGTCATACATGCTCAGTTCGAGCATCTTGGGATCGATCATGATCATGCGGCACTGGTCGGGCGACAGCTTGTAGAGCAGCGACAGGATCATGGAGTTGAGCCCCACCGACTTGCCCGAGCCGGTGGTGCCGGCGACGAGCAGGTGGGGCATCGGTGCGAGATCGGTGATGACGGGATCGCCGGCGATGTTCTTGCCGAGGATGATGGGCAGCGCTGCGCCCTGTTCCTCGAACGTCTCGCTGCCGACCAGCTCGTGGAGCGACACCGATTCGCGCTTGGCGTTGGGCAGTTCGATGCCGATGACGTTGCGCCCCGGGATCACCGCGACGCGCGCCGAGATCGCGCTCATGTTGCGGGCGATGTCGTCCGCGAGCGCGACCACGCGGCTCGCCTTGATGCCGGGCGCGGGCTCCAGTTCGTACATGGTGACGACGGGGCCGGGGCGGACCTCGGTGATCGCGCCCTGCACCTTGAAGTCGTCGAGCACGCTTTCGAGCAGACGCGCGTTGCGCTCCAGCGACTGCTTGTCCACCGCCGCCTTCGGCGCGGGCGGCGCGGGGGTCAGCAGGTCCAGCGCGGGCAGGGCGTAGCTGTGGTCGAGCGCGAGGCTCGCCTGCTTGGGCTTGGGCTTGGCTGTGGCGGGCGCGACCGTGCGGTCGGCGATCACAGGCGCGGGGCGCTGGTCCGGTTCGGCGACGGGGCGCGGCGGCACCGCCTTGCGGGTGAGCGTCAGCGGCTCCTCATCGTCGATCTCGTCATAGCCGTCGTCCGCTAGCGCGGGCCGGCGGCGGCGCCAGCGCGGCTCGCTCCATTCGAGTTCCAGGCTGCGCGCCCAGATGATCACGCCCGCGACGGCTGCGAGCAGGCCGAGCACGCGGCCGCCCCACAGCTCCACCTTCGGGTCGCCGATGAAGCTCAAGCCCCAGCGGACGGCATTGGCGATGGCGAGGCCGATCGCGCCGCCCCAGCCGGCGGGCAGCGCCAGCACCGAATGGCTGGAGATGAACGCCAGCGCCGCGGCCATCAGCGCCACGCCCAGCACCGCATTGCGCAGCATCCGCACCCAGCGGCCGGGCGGCTGATCGCGCCACAGCCGCATCGCGACGATCGGGCCGACCGGAAGCAGCAGCGCCACGATCGGGCCGAACAGCGTCAGCGCGACATCGGCGAACCACGCGCCGGGCGCGCCGACCAGGTTCTGCGGGGGGGCGCCCGAGGCGGTGTTGAGCGCGGCATCGCTGGGGTGGTAGCTGGCGAGCGCGAGGGCGAGCAGCAGGCAGCCGGCGAACACCACCACCGCCGTCACCAGCGCGCCGCTGCGCACCGCTCCTGCCTTCACCGTTTCGCGCCAAAGCGCCGGCTGCGCGCGGCTCGCCATTGTCACGTTCCCTCAAACACTGTCGCGAAGTTTATGGTAAACATCGCACCGGGCGGACTCCTGCGTCAAGGCGGCGGGCGTTGGCAGCCTCCGATTGCGCGCCTAGAGAGGCGGCATGGACACAGATGCGATCATCCTCGGCGGCGGCCTGGTGGGAGCGACGCTGGGCGTCGCGCTCAATGCGCATGGGATGCGCTCGGTGATCGTCGATCCGGCGGACCCTGCCGTGACGCTGGCTCCCGGCTTCGACGGCCGCGCCTCGGCGGTGGCCTCCGCCAGCGGGCGGATGCTCGACGCGATCGGGGTCGGCGCGAGGCTAGCGGGGCAAGGCTGCGCGATTCGGCAGATCCGGGTCAGCGACGGGCTGGAGCCGGGGGCGCTCGATTTCATCCCCGACGCGGATGATGGCGCGTTGGGGGTGATGTACGAGAACAAGCTGCTGCGCCGCGCGCTGTTCGACGCGGCGAGCGAGGCGGCGGGCGTCGATCTGCGGATGAAGACGCGCGCGACCAACGTGGAGCGCGGGCCGGCCGGCGTGACGGCGACGCTCGATTCCGGCGACACCGTGCGCGCGCCGCTGCTGATCGCGGCGGAAGGGCGCAACTCGCCGACGCGCGAGGCGGCGGGGATCACCGTCGCGACGTGGAAGTACGATCACCACGCGATCGTCGGCGCCTTCCACCACGAGCGCAGCCACGAGAACGTCGCGTTCGAGATCTTCTACGCCTCGGGCCCGTTCGCGCTGCTGCCGCTGCCCGACGACGAGGTAGGACACCGCTCCGCGATCGTCTGGTCGGTCAATGCCAAGGACGGGCCGGCGATGCTCAAGCTCGGCGACCGCGCGTTTCTTGCCGAGGCGGAGAAGCGCATGGGCGGCTTTCTCGGCACGCTGTCGCACGCATCGCCGCGCGCGAGCTACCCGCTCGGCTTCCACCACGCAGGCCGGGTGACGGCGGAGCGGCTGGTGCTGGTCGGCGACGCCGCGCACGGCATCCACCCGATCGCGGGGCAGGGGCTCAACCTCGGTTTCCGCGACGTGGCGACGCTGGCGCAGGTGCTGGTCGAGGGCAAGCGGCTGGGCATGGACCTCGGCGACCCGCAGCTCCTTGCCCGCTACGGGCGCTGGCGCGGGCTCGACACGTTGCTGGTCGCGGCGGCGACCGACGGGCTGACGCGGCTGTTCGGTGTGCCCGGCAAGGCCGCGAGCGCGGTGCGACGCTTCGGGATTTCGGCGGTGAACGCGGTGCCCCCGCTCAAGAACCGGCTGATGGCCGAGGCGCGCGGCGAGGCCGGCGATCTGCCCAAGCTGTTGCAGGGGCTGATGATCTAGCTGCGCATTTCGGCTGCGTCAGGCTACCGCGTCGGCTTGATCCTGTTTCGCCTCGATCTCGTCGAGCACGGCTTCGGCGGCGATGTCGCGTTCCACCTCGTCCATGTCGTCGGGGACCTGCACGCCCATCTTTTCGGCCATCGCGTTTACGACCGTGGCAAGCCTGGTGAGCTCATGCTCCGCCAGCAAGTTGATGTGCAGATCCAGATCCGCGCGCTTGTCGGCGGCTTGCTGCATCCGATTCTGGCTGATCAGCACAAAGGTGGACAGGAAGATCGCTTCCACCGACGCTTCGGACGCGAGGATCACGAAGCTCGGATCGAACGGCTTCAACCCTGGCACGGCGCCGACATTGACCAGAATCCACCCGGCATAGACCAACAGGTGCAGGTACACGAAGCGCATGCTGCCCGTGAAAGCGGTGATGGCTTGAGCGATCCGGTCTTCCAGCGAGGCGGCCGCCGCTTCGTTGCTCCGGCGCGTTTCCAACGCCGCGATGTTGCGCTGAAGGGCGTCGCTGAGCTGCTGCGGCTCCGGTGGGGGGACCAGAGGTTCTTTCATGGGTCACCTGCAGGTCCGGTCCCGCGGCGATGGGACCCAAGTGTTGGGGGCTCGTTTGAACGGCGCAAGGCAGGCGAGCGTTCCGTCGCGCATCAGGTGAGCGGGCGCGCTTCCTCCACCAGCATGACGGGAACGCCGTCCCTGATCGGGTAGGCGAGGCCGGCCGCGTCGGAGATGAGTTCGCCCGCCGCCTCGTCGTAGCGCAGGGCTGTGCGGGTGATCGGGCAGACGAGACGTTCGAGCAGCCAAGGATCGAGGCTCACTGCAACGTCACCCGGTCTTCGCCGTCATGGCGGCCGAAGAACTGCATGAGCTGGATGATCAACTCCGCGCGCGTCTCGATATCCGGCGCTTCGAGCAGCGCCTGCTTGGCGGCGGCATCGAAGGGGGCGATCTGGGCGATGCCGTTGACCAGGCTCTCGTCGTCGAGGCGGCCGACCGCGTCCCAATCCACCGAATAGCCCTGCGCATCGGCAAAGCGGCGCGATTCCATCTCCAGCGACGAGCGGCGGCCGAGCGACAGCTGCTCATCCTCCGTCACCGGCAGCAGCTCGGCCTCGACCTGGCGAAAGGCGGTGGATACGTCCAGCTCGCGCACGATCCGGAACAGCGCCACGCCTTCGAGGATCAGATTATAGCGGCCGTCCTCCAGCGCCTCGACCTCGGCGATCTTGCCGACGCAGCCGAGATCGTAGAGCGCGGGCGTCTCGTCGTCCCCGCCGCCCCCCTCGCGCACCTGATCCCTGGGCTGGATCATGCCGATGCGCCGGTCGCGCGCCATCGCGTCCGACACCATCGCCCGATAGCGCGGCTCGAAGATGTGGAGCGGCAGCTGCATGCCCGGGAACAGCAAGGCGCCGGGCAGCGGGAAGATGGACAGCCGGGTGGTCGTCGCCGTGGTCATCCGAACAGAACGGCGGAGAGGCGGCGGCGTTGCGCGGACACCCACGGGTCCATGGTGCCGACCGCCTCGAACAGCTTCAGGAGCTGCGTCCTCGCGGCGCCCTCGTTCCACTCGCGGTCGGCGGCGATGATGTAGAGGAGGTTGTCGGCGGCGGAATCGCGGTCGCCGGCCGCCATCTGCGCGTTGGCGAGCGCGAAGCGGCGCTCGTGGTCGTCGGGGTTGTTGGTCACCTCCGCCTCGAGCGCGGCGTAGTCGGCCACCGGCTGGGCGGTGCGGGCCAGCTCCAGCGCGGCGCGGGCGCGGTCGATGCCTGGGTCCTTGATTCCGGCGGGTAGCGCGTCGATCGCGGCCTGCGCTTCGTCGTGGAGGCCGGCGGCGAGCAGCGCGCGGATGCGGCCGGACAGGACGGCGGGATTCTCCGGCGCCATTTCGAACAGCTGGTCGAAGATCGACACCGCGCGCTCCGCCTCGCCGCTCGCGAGCACGTCCTCGCCCATCGCGATCAGCGGCTCGATATCGGCCTCGGCGCCGGCGTCGTCCGCCTCGACGGGAAGCTGCTTGAGCAACTGGTCGAGGATCACGCGCAGCTGCGATTCGGTGCGGGCGCTGGTCAGGTCGGCGACGAGCTGGCCCTGGAACATCGCATAAACGGTGGGGATCGACTTGATCTGGAATTGGGCGGCGATGAACTGGTTCTTGTCGGTATCAATCTTGGCCAGCACCACGCCCTTGTCGGCGTAGGCGGCGGCGACCTTCTCCAGCGTCGGGCCCAGCGCCTTGCAGGGGCCGCACCATTCCGCCCAGAAATCGATAATGACGAGGCGGGTCATCGACGGCTCGACGACATCGCGGCGGAAGGCTTCGACGGCTTCCTTCTCGGCGGGGGACATGCCTAGCGTGGCCAAGGTTCACTCCTTTGGTATTCAACGGCCATGTGGGACGCGCCGACGTTCGCGCCAAGCCTTTTTACCACCCCGGCGGAGGCCGGGGCCCAGTTGCCACCGGTCGATGCTGGACCCCGGCCTTCGCCGGGGTGGAAGGTCGGTCACGCACGCGAGGCGTAGTGCGGGAGTGGGCATCACGCTCCGCGAAGGTGGGCCGATCGAGCCCTGATCCGCTCACGCGAACAGCCCGTGGACGTACCAGCGCGGCGCATCCGCCTCCACATCGGGGCCGTGGCGGAAGATCCAGAAACGGCGGCCACGACGGTCCTCCACCCGGAAATAGTCGCGGGTCGGAGCGGCGCCGTCATGGCGGCGCCACGATTCGCCCCCGATCCGCTCCGGCCCTTCCGCACGGGCGACGTCGTGGAGGGTGCGGCGCCAGCGGAAGCGGCGGGGCGGGCCGTCGGGCGCCTCGGTCGTCTCCGTCTCGATCGGCTGGGGCGGGTCGAACAGGTGGATGGGGCGAAGCGGGCGCTCGCCCGCTTCCGGTGTGGGCAAGAGCGTGGCCGCGGGCGGCGCGGTGGTGGCGGGGAGCATCAGCTCGCCCTGTTCGGGCATTTGGCTGCGTCCGGCCGGCAAGCGACGCACGCGGGTGCGCTCCGGACCGGGCGAGAGCGGGTCCACCGACCCGGCACGCTCAGCGTCCTCGCTCCTGCCGCCCTCCAGCTTGAGCTGCGCCGCGTCGAGGCGCTCCGCGAGCACCACATCGAGGCGGACGAGATCATAGCCGAAGCCGAGGTGGAGCGGGTCGGCGAGGCTGTCGATGCGCTCGCGGAACAGGCGCAGCAGCGCGGGCACGTCGCGGGTCGGCCGGCCGGTCTCGACGCGCAGGGACTCGACCTGGCCGTCGCTGCGGAACAGCCGTGCCTGCCAGCGGCGGCCGCCCTGATGGCGCGTCTCCAGCTCCGCCACCGCTTCCGCCGCCAGCTCTCCCAGCACCTCCAGCGAACCCTCCGCGCCCGCGATCGGCTCGTCGAAGCGGCGCTCGGCGGCGATCGGCACCTCGCGGCGGGGGCGGACCGGCGCCTTGAGGTC